>Ga0137359_10005226_pt1 | contig 10679 bp, 7 predicted proteins | sample Mad1_40_16metaG_FD_108281 | JGI IMG/M metagenome (GOLD analysis project Ga0137359, IMG submission 108281) | Vadose zone soil microbial communities from Angelo Coast Range Reserve, California, USA - Mad1_40_16 metaG | ecosystem: Environmental > Terrestrial > Soil > Vadose zone | place: USA... | reverse complement strand
TGACGCCGCCCCGCCATGGACAGACTCATATACACCTCGATGAGCGGGGCCAAGTACCTGCTGGAGCGGCAGGCGACGCTGGCCAACAACCTCGCCAACGCGACCACCACCGGCTTTCGGGCCGATACGGTCGGGCTGCGGGCGGTGCCGGCGGTCAGCCCTCAGGCGGGAACGCGCGTGTTCACGGTCGAGACCACCACGGGCGCCGACTTTTCGCAGGGGCCGACGACGGCCACCGGCCGCACGCTGGACGTGGCGATCCAGGGGCAAGGCTGGCTCACCGTGCAGGCCGGCGATGGTTCGGAAGCCTATACCCGGAACGGCTCATTGCAGCTCGGGCCGGACGGAACGCTTCAGCTTCCGAACGGGCTTCAGGTGCAGGGTACGGGCGGACCGATCTCGATCCCGGCCGACGCGCAGTCGGTGCTGATCGCCACCGACGGCACGGTCTCCGTGAAAGCGGCCAGTTCCAAGACCCCGACCACCGTCGGGCAGCTGAAGCTGGTCAACCCGCCGATCTCGGACCTGGCCAAGGGCACCGACGGCCTTTTCAGGACCCAAAGCGGTGCGCCGGCCGATCCCGATGCTTCCGTGAAAGTGGCCGACGGCACGCTGGAGGGCAGCAACGTGAACGTGGTGGAGGCGATGGTCGGAATGATCGCGGCCTCACGACAGTTCGAGATGCAGATGAAGATGCTCAGCACCGCCGAGCAGAATGAACAGAAGGCGAGCGCCGTTCTCGGTGCTTGATCGGGGCAAGACGGCGCATTCGCCATCCACACTCACGGAGTACGCAAATGATCAGGAGCCTTTGGATCGCCAAGACCGGCATGGACGCCCAGCAGACGCAGCTGGACGTCATCTCCAACAACCTGGCGAACGTCGGCACCAACGGATACAAGCGGCAGGTCGCTGAGTTCGAGGATCTGCTGTACCAGAATCTGCGCCAGGCAGGGGCGAGCTCCTCGCAGCAGACCCAACTGCCCACCGGACTGCAGCTGGGTACCGGCGTGCAGCTGGTTGCGACCCCGCGCGTGTTCTCGCAGGGCAATCTGCAGCAGACCGGCAACCAATTCGACATGGCCATCAACGGCCACGGCTTCTTCCAGGTCCAGTTGCCGGACGGCACGACCGCCTACACGCGTGACGGCACGTTCCATATCGACGCGGCGGGCCAGCTGGTGAACAACTCGGGCTTTGCGCTGACGCCGGCCGTCACGATCCCGCCCACCGCGCAGTCGGTGACGATCGGGGCCGACGGAACGGTCAGCGTCACGCTGCCGGGCCAGTCCAATGCACAGAACATCGGCACCATCCAGCTGGCCGGTTTCATCAATCCGGCCGGGCTCGAGTCCAAGGGGCAGAACCTGTTCGCCGAAACGTCCGCCTCCGGTACGCCGAGCGCCAACACGCCGGGAACCAGCGGGCTGGGCACGCTGCAGCAGGGCTACGTCGAGACCAGCAACGTGAACGTGGTCCAGGAGCTGGTATCGATGATCCAGACCCAGCGCGCCTACGAGCTGAACTCGAAGGCGATCTCCACATCGGATCAGATGCTGGGGCGCCTGTCGCAAATGTAATGAGACCGTCTTCCCGATCCACCGTCTGGATGCTGCTGCCCGCCCTGTTGGCGCTGGGCGGCTGCGCGTCGCCGCGCGATTCGATCAGGGTCAACTCGGTGACCACGGCCCGGCCGCAGCCGATCCTGGCGCAGGAGGAGCCGACCGGGGCGATCTTTCGGCCGCGCGGCAATCTGCTGCTGTTCGAGGATTACCGGCCGCGGGCGATCGGCGACGTGCTGACGATCCAGCTGAACGAGACGCTCAACGCCAGCCAGAGCGCGACCTCGGCAACCGAGAAGAAGAGCAGCGCGACCGCCGTGCTGCCGAAGGTCAAGGGTGTGCTCGGAATGGCGATCAATGGCTTGAACACCACCGCCAGCGCCGACAACGCATTCAACGGGACCGGCGCCACGTCGTCCTCGGGCCTGTTCACCGGGACCATCACGGTGACCGTGATCGAGGTGCTGGCCAACGGAAACCTGATGGTGGCCGGCGAGAAGCAGATCGGAATCCGCGAAAATTCCGAGGTACTGCGCTTCTCGGGCGTGGTCAATCCAGCGCAGATCCAGTACGGCAACGTGATCAGTTCGAGCCAGGTCGCCGACGCGCGGCTCGACTACCGGGGCGGCGGCAACATCGAGCAGGCGCAGATCCAGGGCTGGCTCGGGCGCTTCTTCAACTCATGGTCGCCGTTTTGACGGGCGCTTGCGCAGCCCGGCGGCGCGCCTGGCCGGTCCTCGCACCGGCCTGCGCGTTCGCGCTCGGGCTCGCGCTTGAGCTCGGCCTGATCGCGCCGGCGCAGGCCGAACGGATACGCGACCTGGCCAGCGTTCAGGGCGTGCGTGGCAACCAGCTGATCGGCTACGGTCTGGTGGTCGGCCTGGACGGCAGCGGCGACCAGACCACGCAGACGCCGTTCACGGTGCAGAGCCTGCAGTCGATGCTGACCCAGCTCGGCATCACGCTGCCCCCGGGAACCAATCCTCAACTGAAGAACGTCGCCGCGGTGATGGTGACCGCGGGGTTGCCGTCGTTCGCGCGGCCCGGACAGCAGCTCGACGTGACCGTTTCGTCGCTCGGAAACGCGCGCAGCCTGAGGGGCGGCACACTGCTGATGACGCCGCTGAAGGGCGCAGACGGACAGATCTACGCGGTAGCCCAGGGCAACGTGCTGGTGGGCGGGGCCGGGGCCGCTCAGGGCGGATCGAAGGTGCAGATCAACCACCTTGCGGCCGGACGGGTGCCGGACGGCGCCACGGTCGAACGCGCGGTGGCCTCTCCGTTCCTGCAAGGCGAAACCATCTCGCTGGAGCTGAACTCGACCGATTTTTCGACTGCGCAGGCGATGACCGACGCCATCAACACCGAGCTGGGTGAAGGCACGGCGCACGCGCTGGATGGCCGCGTGATCGACGTGAAAGCTCCCACCGACCCGGACCGGCGCGTGCGCTTCATGGCGCAACTGGAGAATCTGCAGGTGGCGTCGATCGAGCCGACCGCCCGCGTGATCGTGAACGCGCGCACCGGCTCGATTGCGATAAACCGCACGGTATCTCTGGAGCCGGCCGCGATCGCGCACGGCAACCTGTCGGTGACGATCACCTCCACGCCGGTGGTGTCGCAGCCCGGCCCGTTGTCGGGCGGACAGACCACGGTGACCGAGAGAACGGACATCCAGCTCAAGCAGGATGGCGGGGTACTGATGAAGCTGCCCTCGGCCGCCAATCTGGCCGACCTGGTCAAGGCGCTGAACTCGCTGGGAGCCAATCCGGCCGATCTGGTCGCCATCCTGCAGGCCCTGAAGGCGGCCGGCGCCCTGCGCGCCGACCTTGAAGTCATCTGAGTAGCCGAGACTCGAAAAGTGAGCGACACCTCTCATTGGCTGGGGGAGCAGGAGGGGGCCAGCCGAGCCTCCTCGTTTTCTTCCTCCCGGGTTTCGGCCAATAGCCGTGCTGATGTCGAAGCTACGGCTGCATGGATTCCGGAGCTGTAGCTATGGACCCGAAAGGCTTGGGCGCCGGGATCGGACAGGTGGCGAGCGGCCTGGCGGCCGACAGCCGCTCGCTGGAGGAGCTCAAGCGCGCCGCGCGCGACGATCCGCGCCAGGCGGTGAAGAAGGTCGCCACGCAGTTCGAGGCGCTTTTCATGCAGATGGTGATGAAGAGCATGCGTGAGGCGACGCTGCGCTCGGGACTGCTGGATTCGCAGGAACAGGATATGTATCGCGGCATGCTGGACCAGCAGGTGGCCCAGCAGATCGCCGCCAGCGGCACCGGACTGTCGGATCTGATTGCGCGCCAGCTCGCGCGCCAGCTTCCGAGCGCGCCGCCGGCGGCGACGACGCCGGCAACCGGCGTCGCCCCGGCCGCGCCGCCCGCGCCTACAGTGGCCGCGCCCACAGCGGCCACGCCGTCCGAATCGGGTCCTCCATCGGTCGAGGCCCAGCGCGATTTCATGCGGCAGCACTGGGCCGATGCGGTGCGCGCGCAGCAGCTCACCGGCGTTCCCGCGAGCTTCGTTCTGGGCCAGGCTGCGCTCGAATCGGGCTGGGGCCGCCGCGAGATTCGCGCACCCGACGGTGCGCCGAGCCACAACCTGTTCGGGATCAAGGCCGGCTCGGGCTGGCAGGGCAAGACCGTCCCGATCACGACCACCGAGTTTGACGGCGGTACGCCCCGCAAGACGGTCCAGAGCTTTCGCGCCTACGACAGTTACGCAGCCGCTTTCGAGGACTGGGCATTGACGATCGGGCGTAACCGGCGCTACTCGGAGGCAGTCGCTTCGGCCGGCAGCGCCGGCGGCTTCGCCTTCGGCATGCAGCGGGCCGGCTATTCGACCGACCCGACCTACGCCCAGAAGCTGGCACACGTCATCCAGACGGCCTCGTCGATCGGCGGGACCGGATGAACGGGCTGCTTAACTTTGGGCGCCTGCTGCCGATGATATTCGCAACGGCAGGGTGAGCACCAATGTCCAGCGGACTTTTCTCGATCGGTTCCAGCGCGTTGACAGCGGCGTATGCGGCGCTGCAGACGACGGGCAATAACATCGCGAATGCGAACACGCCGGGTTACTCCCGGCAGATCGTCGATTTCAGTGCACAGGTCGAAACCAGCCTGAGCGGCAACTACATCGGCGAGGGCGTGGCCGTCGCCAGCATCCACCGGGCCTATGACGAGCTGCTGACCCGCCAGGTCGAATCGGCGCAGGCGGCCGCCAGCCAGACGGGCACGCGCGCCACGCTGCTCAATCAGGTGAGCAACCTGTTCGCGAGCACGACCAGCGGCCTGGGGGCCGCGGTCAACCAGTTCTTCGCGCAGATGCAGACGCTGACCCAGCAGCCCAGCAGCCTGGCGGTGCGGCAAACGGCGCTGTCATCGGCTCAGCAGATGGCGGCGAGCTTCAACGACGCGTATGCGCGGCTGCAGCAGATGCAGCAAAGCGCCAATCAGCAGATCGGCCAGGAGATATCGACGGTCAACAGCACGAGCGCCCAGATCGCCAGGCTGAACGATCAGATCGCGCTCGCGACCTCGGTCGGCGGCTCGCCCAACGACCTGCTCGACCAGCGCGACCAGGCGATCCGCACGCTGAACCAGTCGATCGGCGTGACCACGATGAAACAGAGCGACGGCTCGATCAACGTGTTCCTGGCCAACGGGCAGGCGCTCGTGGTCGGCGACCAGGTTACCCAGATGGGCATGGGCCCGGATCCGTCCAATCCGCAGAACATCGTGGTCGGGACAAAAGCCGGCAACTCGATCGTTCCGCTCAGCACGAGCGGCAGCGCAGGCGGGAACATCGGGGCGTTGATGCAGTTCAGCCTGCAGGACGTCCCGACCACCGAGAACCAGATCGGGCGCCTGGCGGCGGTGATCTCTTCGCAGTTCAATCAGCAAAGCCAGCTGGGCCAGGACTTGAACGGCGCCCCCGGCGTGAACTTCTTCTCCTCGCTCTCGCCCACGGTGATCGCATCGACGACCAACGCGACCTCGGGCGGCGCGCCGGCCGAAACCGTCACCGCGACCTTCAGCGATGCCACGAAGCTGCAGGCCTCGGACTACAGGCTGCAGGTCGTCAGCGGCAAGTATCAGCTGACGCGCCTGTCCGACGGCCAGCAGACCACGCTGTCGTCGCTGCCGGGCACCGCGGCCACGGTGGACGGCATCACGATCAGCGTCACCGGAACTGCGACCAACGGCGACTCGTTCACCCTCGAACCAGTCCGAGCGGCCTCCGCCAACCTGGCCGTCTCGATCGGGCAGCCCCAGCAGATCGCCGCCGCCAGCCCGGTGCAGGCATCGATTCCGGCGGCCAACACCGGCACGCTCACCGTGTCCTCGCTGTCGGTGACAGGTCCCGCCCGCAACCCGAATCTGACCGACGCCGTGACGGTGAGCTTCTCCAGTCCGACCAGCTACACGATCACCGACTCCACCAGCGGCACCTCGTCGTCCGGGACGTACACGTCCGGCCAGCCGATCTCGTTCAACGGGTGGAGCCTGACGCTGCTGGGAGCGTCCCACGCCGGGGACTCGGTCAACGTGGGTCCCAATGTCGGCGGCACCGGCGACAACACCAACGCGCTGGCGCTGGCGCAGCTTCAAAACGCCAATGTGGTCAATGGCACATCGCTCGGCTCCGCTTATGCGGCGGTCGTGTCGCAGGTCGGCACGACGACGGCCAACGCGCAGGCCGATCAGCAGAACCAGCAGACGATCCTTCAGAATGCGGTCAACGCGCAAAGCTCGATGGCCGGCGTCAATCTGGACGAGGAAGCCGCCAAGCTGATGCAGTACCAGCAGCAATACCAGGCGGCCGCCAAGGTGATCTCGATCGCCTCGACGCTGTTCAACCAGATCCTGTCGATCGCGTCCGCGGGCTGAGTCGGCGAGCTCAAACGCGCAACGTCCGGATCGCGCAGAACCGACACGTCACACCGAGCAGGAACCGACGTCCATGATCAGAATCTCCACCTACATGATGTTCCAGAACGGCCAGCAGGCGATCGGCAACAGCCAGAGCCAGCTGATGTCGACCGAGCTGCAGCTGGCGACCGGCAGGCAGATCAATTCGCCGTCGGACAACCCGGTGGGCGCCGCCAACGTGGCCTCGCTGAGCACGACCGTGTCCGAACTGAGCCAGTTCAAGAGCAACCAGGGCGCAGCCCAGCTGCAGCTGAACCTGGCCGACTCCACGATGAGCAACTTCGTCAATCTGGTGCAGGATGTGCAACAGCGCCTGGTCCAGGCCGGCGACGCCAGTTACTCGGATACGCAGCGCGCCGCTCTGGCCCAGGGGCTGCAGGGCGACCTGAACCAGATGGTCGGCCTGGCCAACACGAGCGACGGCCAGGGCGGGTACCTGTTCGCCGGATCGCAGCAGTCGGCGGCGCCGTTCTCGCAGACCGGCAACAGCGTGACGTACGGCGGCGATTCCACGCTGCAGTCGATCCAGGTTTCGCAGAACCGGCAGCTTCAGATCAAGTTCTCCGGCGACGACCTTTTCCAGAAGATCCGGCCCGGCAATGGTTCTTTCGTCAGCGCGGCCAACGCGGGCAACACCGGCACGGGCGTGATCGACGCCGGGTCGGTGACCAACCCGTCGGCGCTGACCGGCCATTCGTACACGATCAGCTTCGCGGTCAGCGGATCGGCGACCACCTACCAGGTGCAGGATACGACCACCAGCGCGACGGTCGCGAGCGGGAACTACACGTCGCCCACGTCGATCTCGTTCGCCGGACAGCAGGTCGCGGTCAGCGGTGCGCCCGCCGGCGGCGATACCTTCACGGTCGCACCCGCGCCGTACCAATCGATCTTTACCACGGTGGCCAACGCGATCGCTGCGCTGCAGCAGCCGGCGCAGGCTCCGGCCGCGAACGCACAGTTGCAGATCGCGCTCGGATCCGCTCTGTCGTCGTCGAGTCAGGCCATGGATCATCTGACCTTGAAGCAGGCCGAGATCGGCAATCAGCTTCAGCAGCTCAACTCGTACTCCACGTTGAACGACGACCGCACGCTGCAGACCACTTCCGCGTTGTCCTTGATCCAGGACGTGGATTACGCGAAGGCGGCCTCGCAGATGGCGCAGCAGCAGACGATCTATCAAGCCGCGCTGCAGAGCTATTCGGCCGTATCCAAACTGTCGTTGTTCAACTATCTCTAGCCGCTTCGTTCCGGTATTCTGCGCGCAAGACGGCCGCGGCCTCGCGGTCGGGGCCGTCGCCTGATGGAGCAGGACGTGGCCGATTCGACGCTATTTGATCGCAGCCGGTCGCGGGCGCGGACGCCATCGGGCCCGCCCGAACTGGCCTCCAGCGTCCGCACGCTTGCGATCGAGTCGGCGCCGGCTCCGCGCGGTGTGCCCGAAGCCGGCACCGCGGCCCCCTGGCTGCAAGCGCCAGCGCCGGAGCCGGTCGACCTGGCGCATCCGCCGGCAAGCCTGTTCGACGAACTGCCCGACGCGGTGCTGCGTTTCGACCGGCGCCTGGTGGTCGTCTACGCGAACCTGGCGGTCGAACGCGCGACCGCGCTTTCCAGAAAAGCGTTCATCGGGCGGCCGCTGAAACACGTCGAGAATTTCACGCCGTACGCGCCGCTGTGGGAAGCAAAGGTGGCCGCGACCTTCGACTCGCTGGACGCCCGCAGCTTCAAGTTCGCGTATTCCCACCCGTCCGGCTCCAAGAACTTCGAAGTGCGCCTGGTGCTCGAGTTCGACGCGCAGGGCGAGGCCTCGTTCGTGACCGCGTTCGTGCGCGACGTGACGGTGCCCCGCACCGCGTTGCGCGCCACGCGCGCGGCCGATGCGATGTTGTCGACCCTGATGTCCAGCGCTCGCATCGGCATGGCCGTGCTCGACGGCAACCTGCGCTACGTGCGCTGCAATGCATACCTGGCCCAGCTGCTGGGCGTGGAAGTCGGACAACTGCTCGGCCGGCGCCTGGACCAGGCGTTCGACCACTCCTCGCAGCCGGCCGTGATGCGCTCGCTGGAACGGATGCGCAACGGCGAGCTGCGCACGCCGCAGCAGATCGAATACGAGTTCACCGGCGGCGATCGGCCCTGGGTGCGGGAGCGCCGTACTCCGCTGTTCGGCCCGCTCGGGTTCAGTGGCGTGTTCCTCACGGTGGAGCGCCTGGATCGGGAGCGCTTCGCAGAGACCTCGCTGGCCGCGCTGCGGCAGGCGCTCGATTCGGCCGGTGAAATGGTCCTCGAAATCGGCCGCGACGGCTCGATCCTGGACGCCAACGAGACGGCGCTGGCCTGGCTCGGGTACAGCCGCGAGCAGATCACCGGACTGCGGTTGGGCGCTATCGACGCCAGCCTGACCGAGGAGCGCCTCGCCGAGATGATCGAGTCGCTGCTCGGACGCGGCGCGTTCCACGGGGAGGCGCGCTACCGGACCCGGCTCGGCTCCGAGTTCGAGGTCGATGTGGTCTTGCAGCGGGTCGAGCACGGCGAGCGCGAATTCATTTTCCTGCTGGTGCGGGACATCTCGGACCGCAAGCGCATCGAGGTCGAGCTGGCCGAGAACGCCGAACGCCTGGCCACCATTTTCAACGAGAGCCCGGTCGGTATCCTGCAGCTGGATTCGAGCTTTCGGATCCGGCGCGCCAATCGGGCCGCCTGCGCGCTGCTCGGACACCGGGAGCACGACCTGCTCGGGCGCGATCCGGTGCGGCTGATGCATCCGGACGACGTGGTCGCGAGCCTGAAGCAGCGCGACCGCCTGATGGAGGTCCTGCCGGGCGGCGGGTCGCTGGTGTCGGAGCCGGATCGCCGGCTGCTCGATCGCGAGGGCCGCACGGTCTGGGTCAAGCTGGGCTGGCGCGCGCTTGGAAGCGCCGACACGGCGCGCCGCTATCTGCTGGTGATGGAGAACTTCACCGATCAGAAGCTGTTCGAGGGGCAGCTCAGGGCGGCGCTGCGCGAGCAGCAATCGCTGCTGGAGACGATGAGCACGGGCGTGGTCAAGACGCTCGATGGGCAGATCGTTCTGGCCAACCGGGAATTCGGGCGGATGTTCGGCTACACCGAAACCGAGGCGATCGGCATGTCCTTGTGGCAACTGTGCCTGCATCGCGACGGACAGGCGCCCGAGGACGTGCCGGGACTGCCTGCGGTGCGGCCCGGTCTGACGACCAGCGCCGAGGTGGTGCTGTACGGCCGCGACGGCCGCCCCCGGTGGTGCCTGGTACAGGCCCGCCCGCTGGACGACGTGGAAGCCGACGCGGCGCCGGCCGAGGCGATTTTCACGTTCCAGGACGTCACCGAGCTGCGGCTGCAGCGCGAAGCGGCCGCGCGCGCCGCCGTCGAGCTGCAGAGCCTGCTGGCTGAAAGCCGCCTGATCTTCGACACCGCGCTGGTCGGGCTGCTGTTCGTGCGGGACGGGCGCCTGGTGCGAGCCAACGCGGCCATGGAGGACCTGCTCGGTTGCGATACCGGAACGCTGGTGGACCAGATCCAGCTGTTCGCGCATCCGTCCGACCGGATGCTGCTGGCCGGCCTGGAAGAGCGGTTCGAGACGATCCGCACGGCCGGCGCGTGCGAATTCGAGCTGCTGCTGTATCGACGCCGCAGCGACCCGATCTGGGTGGCCGTCCAGGGGCGCGCGGTCAATCGGGAACGGCCCGAGCTGGGCTACATCTTCGCCTTCGTCAACATCGACGAGCGCAAGCGCTCCGAGCGCGAGCTGCGTTCCACGCTGAACGAGCTTCAGCTGATCTTCGACAACGCGCTGGTCGCGATCCTGTACGTGGCCAACGACCTGGTGGTGAAGTCCAACGCCGCGGCCGAGCGCATGTTCGGCTTCTCCGCGCCGGACCTGCGGGAGTTGCAGTTCGGCACCCTGTTCGCGGACCCGGCCGACTGGCTCAGCGTGTCGGCCGACTGGATGGGCGCTGCGGCCGGCGGGTCGGCGACCTTCGAACACCAGATGCGGCGCTCCGACGGGTCGGTGTTCTGGTGCGGCGGCAACGTGCGGCCGCTCGAGGAGGAGGCACCCGAGCGTGGGGTGATCGTGACGCTGATGGATGTGGACGCGCGGCACCGCTCCGAGGACGAGTTGCGCACGATGCGCAACTATCTGGACCTGGTGATCGAGAACCTGCCGGTT
>Ga0137359_10005224_pt1 | contig 10681 bp, 10 predicted proteins | sample Mad1_40_16metaG_FD_108281 | JGI IMG/M metagenome (GOLD analysis project Ga0137359, IMG submission 108281) | Vadose zone soil microbial communities from Angelo Coast Range Reserve, California, USA - Mad1_40_16 metaG | ecosystem: Environmental > Terrestrial > Soil > Vadose zone | place: USA... | reverse complement strand
GAACGCACCTCGCGCAGCGCGAGACTGAAAACGAATTTCATGAGCGCTGTGCCTCTGTAACTTCATCTGCGAGGTGCGATGGTTCAATCGATTCGGCATGGGTGTCGCTGACAACGCGACCATCCTGCAGAGAGACGCGGCGATCTGCGCGAGCGGCCAGCTCGTGGTCATGTGTAACCAGAATTAGTGTTGCCCCTTGTTTACGGTTTAGCTGGACCATCAACTCGAAAACATGATGGCCATTGTGAGCATCCAAATTTCCAGTGGGTTCGTCGGCAAGCAGGATGGACGGATTGTTGGCAAAGGCTCTCGCGATGGCTACCCGTTGTCGTTCTCCGCCTGATAGCTGAGAGGGATAATGATGTGCACGTGCTGTCAGCTCGACATCTTCGAGCAACCGGTTGGCGCGATCGCGTGTATCGTTTGCGCCGGAGATCTCCATTGGGATAAGGATGTTTTCCGCGGCGGTCAGAGAAGGTATGAGATGAAACGATTGGAAAACAAAGCCAATCTTCGAGCCGCGAAGTTGCGCCAGTTCATCTTCGCCCATCGTGGTGATGTTTTGGCCGTCAATTCGGATTTCGCCGGAGGTGGGTGCATCGAGGCCCGCAATAAGGCCCAGGAGCGTGGATTTACCACTGCCGGAGGGACCAACCACAGAAACGAATTGTCCGTTTGGTATTAAAAGATCAAGGGAACGAAGGATGGTCAGCTGTTCCGAGCCCGACCGGACGATTTTTTCTACTTTTTTCAGTTCAATCATTTTTGCCTTTCGAGCATTGTAAGGGAGGAAGGGGAAAGGCGAAAGGCGGATGTTAGATGTTGGATGTTAGATGTTAGTGTAGGCTGCGCGCTGGAGCGCGAAGTCTTTTTATTACAGCAGGAAGGGATGCTTGCTGGCCCGGTAAAGCGAACGTTATGAAAGGCAGAGGTTGGATGGTAGATGTTAGAGAAGGCTGGGCGCCGGTGCGCGAAATGGGCTCGGGGCGGAGCCTTTCGGGGATGTTATATTGATATTGGGGTTTTATGGTTAAAAAGAGTGGTTTGGTCGCCATATTGGTGTTGATTGCTGTGTTTGGGATCGCCTGCGGAGGGAAGGGGCAGGCGGATGACCCAGCAGATGTCAGGCCTGCGCCTTCGGCGGTTACTGTGGAGAACAGGCCAAAAGTTGTCGCGTTTGGAGACAGTTTGACGGCCGGATATGGTCTTTCGTCAGACGAGAGTTATCCAGCGTTATTAGAGCAAAGACTGAGGCAGGATGGATATGACTATGAAGTGGTGAACGCGGGTGTTTCAGGGGATACCTCAGCTGGTGGATTGCGCCGCATCGACTGGGCATTGGAAGGCGATGTGAAGATTTTGATCCTGGAGTTAGGTGCGAACGATATCCTGCGCGGTCAATCGATCAAACTTATGAAGGATAACCTGAGCCAGATAATCGAGAAGGCAAAGGCCAGGAATGTTCAGGTGCTGTTGTGCGGTATCTATGCTCCAACCAGTGTCGGCCCTGATTACCAGGCGCAAGTCGTCAACGCATATCGATCGCTGGCAGAGGAACAAAAGGTGGCGTTTATGCCGTTCTTCCTGGAGTCAGTTGGTGGTATAGGCTCGTTGAATCAAGGGGACGGTATTCACCCGGGTGTTGAAGGAACGAAGATCGTGGCGGGGAATGTGTATAAGGCGCTGGAGCCGATCCTAAAGAAAGGTTAAGGGGGAAAAAGGCAGATGTTGGATGTTGGATGTTAGATGTTGGTGAAGGCTGCGCGCTGGCGCGCGAAGTCTTTTTATTACGGCGGGAAGGGATGCCGCGCAAAATAGGGGACGGGGGAGGGAGGAAAGCACCGGGAAAGGGGAAGGGGGAAGGGAAGAATTGGTTGAGGGGCGGATGATTGAGGGAAGTGGATTAGTGAGGCAAATTTATTCAGGAGTTGATCAAAAATGTATACGTGCGAGGTTCAATTTCCGGAGTTTGAGTTTGATGAAATTGAGAAGATGGGCCCGATGGATGCTGCGGAAGCCGTTGACGTCTTTCGGACATTCCCATTTGAAGTTTCGCCTGAGGAAACTAATTCGATCGAGGAAGCGGGCCCTGCTGCAACTATCTGGTTTCGCGCGCCTTCAGGACAGCCCACGTTGATGATTACGAGTATGCAACCGGGGATGTTCGGGATATCCATGGAGAATTTTGGGACAAATGTATCTGTAGAGTCCGGCAACCGGGATTTTATTGTCGGAGTTATAGAAAGGTTTTTTTCAGGTCAGCATGATGAGCTGTATGAAAGTCTGGCACAGGATGGGAGTGCCGATGGGACGCTTGGGTTTATGAATCGATTGAAGAGGATTGTTCTTGGTGATTAATGGTTCGCGGTTCTTCGTCGAAAAGACAAGGTGGTATAGCAGGTTTGTGTAGGAACTCGGCATGAAGGTTTATGTGTCCAATCTATCGCCCCGCTGGGGCTACGGAGTTTTTAACTGACTTTTCCGGGGGTTCCGAGGCGTCACTCCCCGGCTTTATGCTATCGCCCGCTCCGGGGCTAAAAACCAAAGATCAAGAACCAAGAATACAAGTCGTTCGATTAGGTCAAGTTGTCATGCATCCTGCGGTGCCATTTCGCTAGGTTTATGCTATCGCTCGCTCCGGGGCTAAAGACCAAAGACCCAGAATACAAGGCGTTCGACGTGGTCAAGTTGCCATGTGTCGTGCGGTGCTTTTACCAAGGCACTGTGCAGTTGCACGCAACGGGGCTGAAGACCAGGGTCAATGGTTACGGCTCTTCGATTCCCTGGCTGATTCTGAAGACGTGGCCGTCCGGGTGGCGAACATGCATCTCTCGGACACCCCACGGTTCGTTGGTGGGCGGCCAGGTGATCTCGATACCCTGTTCAAGGCAGTGTTGGTGGATGGCATCGACGTCGTCGACCCAGATCGACATCCAGACGCCATGGTCCTCGCCATCGGCAAGGCCCCTCGTCGTTGTCAGATCGCTTTTGCCGCGACCGCCCTGCCCGTCCTGACACAGGAAGATCTCGCACTCCCCAGAGCAGACGCCGCCAAAGGTTGGTGGATTGCCCCAGTCCCAGCCCTTCTTCCATCCGAGCTTTTCAAACCAGGTGAAGCTCTGTTGAATGTCTGAGACGTTCAGGATCGGTGTCAGGCGTTTTGCATGCATGATTTTTTTCTCCTAACGTTTGTGGATTGGACCGTGAGTTTGGGCCCCGGGAAAGGATGATAACAAGGCATGCCCGTGTCACGTCGGTTACATGTCCTCGATCCGCCAGATATTTGGGTAGTGTGTTACAAAGCCCAGGTTGTTGACTTCCAACTCGGTGACAAATTTGCCGCCTGCACTCTCGTACCTGTATGTCGAACGTCCAATTCGACGGTAGATTTGGTCGAGCGGCTCAAACTTGAAACTCGGAAATCGGAGCCAGGCCGCACGCACGCTTGCCTCCTGGCCTACGTCCAAGTCCAGGCGCCGAATCGGGAGCAGGTTAGTCGATGGGCTGAAGTTAAGGTCAAGGTCGATGCAACCTGACACTTCACTGCATTCCTCGCCGTCCAGCCACCAGCGGCCGCCAGAATCTGTTGCAATCTCAACGCCGATAACCTTATCTCCTACCCAGCCCGCGATCTTTCCCGATAACGTTTGCCATTGGGAATCGCACACAAGCTGATAATCGAGGCGGCATGGCTGCTGGTCGTATAAGAACACCGCAGTTCCATCGAGATGGAAGTGAGAGTTACTTTGAAACAGTCGAGCAGATTCATGCCCCGGCTTATCCAGTCTGCGCCAAATAATAGTTTGTCCTGTGTCCATGATGAAACATTATTATAGCGAGTGAGGTGAGAACCAAGAAGAGAAAAAAGAAGCGGCGGCATTGTTGGCCGCTAAGGGGCTAAAGAAATCGAGAATGGGATCACGCGTTAGTTTCAATGGTGAATTTTTGATGCTTGAGTTGTATTTTTGAAAGTTGAAAGGCTGACGGTCTAAGAATGATTAGGTCAGTGACTGTGCCGGTTCTTGTTGCTCACTCAACTTGAGGCGGAGGTAAACCAACCTTCCAGACCTGTGAATTTTTGATGGTTGAATTGTATTTGTGAATGTTGAAAGGCTCTCAATCTCGGACTCAATCATTCAAGTTGCCCAGTCTCAAAGTCAGGAAGAGTGGTTCACCCCCGCTCTTTCTTTTCAGCTCTTACACAACAGCTCCTATCCGCGGCTAATGCCTCTTCCCTGTCACTTGTCATCCGTCACCTGTCACTGTTCTTAATGCATTTCCCATTCACCATCGTTCTACCTTCATCCCTGCTTCTTTGTCCTCGGTGATTAATGGCTCGCGGTTCTTCGTCGAAAAGATGAAGTGGTATAGCAGGTTTGTGTAGGAACTCGGCATGAAGGTTTACGTCACTCATCTATCGCCCCGCTGGGGCTACGGAATTTTTATTTGACTTTTCCGGGGGTTCCGAGGCGTCACCACCCGGCTTTATGCTATCGCCCGCTCCGGGGCTAAAGAATAAGCACGGCATCGCCGTCTTTGTGTAAATCCTGCGCAGTTGCTAACGAATGAGCTTCATACCGGATTTTTCAAGGTAAGTTTTTAGTTCGGTAAGGGCATGCTCTTCGTCTGGAGAACCGGGGCTGTCGGACCTAAAGGTAAAGGCGGTCCCCTCTGGAAATTGGGTAACTTTTTCTTTTACTTGGTCCCAGGAAATAAAATGGTATTGGGCGAGCGACGCGTGCCTAACACTGCCGTCGAGAGCGTTGAAATACACGAAGATGGTTGTGCCTGTTTGTTTTAGCGCCGTATCGACCTCGGACAAGCAAATTTCTGTAACACACAGCTGGTGCAGGCGACCAAGCATCTCCTGATCCGTTAGCCATGCGGGCGAGGATATGAGCGCACGAACGAGAGCCGTATCCAAGCTCGATGAAGAGGCCATAGGATTAGCGTCGTTCGAGTTGCCGGGCTTGCTAGCGCGTTGTGACCCGTCGTCGCGTAAACGTTCGAACCGGCGCATTAATGCATCACGGGCGCCGGCCGAACCATAACCACCTAACATCTCGATCGCACTTGCCGCCAGTTGGGGATCGGGGTCGTCGAGGCTGGTTATAGCGATTCTTTCCAACTCGGGGCTCATGTGCAGCCTTGCCATATCGGTTAAGAGGTTTGCATAGCACCTGGTTGTTTTTCGGCTGGCCAACGCTTTCTCGATCATCTCTGCGCCGTGTGCCGGGTTGACCCGGAGAAAGTATGCGAGCAGCGTGGTTTGCGGCGCGCAGTCCAGTTTGCCGATTCTGTCTTCGTAGGCAGACTTAAGGTTTGTGGAAATCGATACGGTGGCGTATCGCTCTGCGAGACTTAGGAGCAAACCTTCGTCATAGCCCTCCATGTTCTGCAGTTTCTCGATGACAAGCGTGTCAACTTCGGGAAGGGTTTCATCTTTGAGAATAGTAAAAGTCTTAATATCAAAAGATGGATTGGGTTTCAGCATCTCTGCCAGGATCAGCTGTCGTCCTTCATCAGGTGACAGTTCGTAAAGACGTGCCAATGCCGTTGACGGCAACAGGGTGTGCTTGTTCGCGGGATCCTGATACATACGACGTAAGTGGGGGATCATCGCAGGGGATTTTATAACTGGCCAATAGGATCCGATTATATTCTGTTGCGTCTGTTGCGGAAGATCGGCGAACTCTGAAACTATGGCATCCACCAATGCAGCCTGCGCCCGGACCTGTTCTTCCGTCTTTTTTGAGGGCGGAGCAAATTTGTCAGACGAAAGTAAGGTCTCAAGGCTGAGGGCGCGCGCCACACCTTCCTTTAAAAATACACCAGCTGCCAGTTGCTGTTCATACCCGTTCATTATCTCGTTGTAGAGGTTATCGCGTCTCTCGCGGTCCCGTTGCCATTCGGCGATCAGCGCTTGATTTGTCTCGTCATACCTTGGCCGTGGTCCCAGGTTCCGCCCCATGAACGATTGAAAAGTAAGCACGTGAAGAAACCTGGACGTAACGGGCTGTTGCGGTGCGGCCAGTCCGCTTTCCATCTCGGCCAGGGCAAATGCATGGTGAGTTGTACTTAGCAAACCAAACTCTAATTCGGATTGGCAATTGTTGTTCGGGTTACTTCGGCCGAATCGCTTAATCATCTCGCGAACCGCGTCCTCGGTATTTAGAAACCGCAGCACGCGGCACGCGGCACGCTGATCGGCATTGCTGGAATTCGAATCAAGAGCGCTGATGGCCTGCGTTAAAGTTTGTTTCGCCCATGCGGGTTCGGCCGGCACGATCTGAAGGTCGATCATGTTCGAGGTTAAGGTGAACGGCTTTGATTGAGTGTACGGCCGACCCCGACCTACCCTGCCGGTTGTTACATAAAGTCTGTACCTGCCGGGGCGATCGAACCTTTGCCATTCGTTGAGATCGGCGGGATAGATGTAAGGCGTTTTCCCCAGCATGAAGTTTGAGCTGAGGCCACCGCCAAAGGAAAATCTCGTGAACTGAAAATAGTCGTTTAGCGGGTCGCTAACGCCAATCTGCGGATCAACATGATATGCGTCCATTTCCAGCCGGCCACCCCGATCATAGCTTGCAGTGCTGGCGTGGAAGACATCCGCCAGGCTGCTGGTAAAGACGAGTTCGAGTGGTATCACCTCGCCCTGATGAAACACGGACTGTCCGCCTTTTACCTGGACGATGAAGGTGATGCCTTCGGGGTTGCTGGCGGCAGCTTGCTTTTGCTTTGCGGCGAATTCGTCCTGCTGTTGGGCGAGGGCTGGGACAGCCGTAAAGAGAAGAGTCAGGAGGATGAAAGCAACAGTCCGGAATGGCGATTTCTTTTGCTGGTGAGTCATAACGGATAAGGGCCTCAGTGGATAGGTGCGAGACAAACGCGATATGCGTCTTGAGATTCTACTCCGAAAGGGTTCGAGGTACCAGACACAGTTGGGTCGGAAAAGGTGGCATGGGCCCAGGTGATGAGATTACGCTTGGCCTACAAACGTGTAACTCAAGCCATGCTGTGAATCGTTGATGATACGCCGGCGCACACCATTTACTATTTACGATTCACTATTTATTACCATGCGTGCACACCCTGCAACACGTTAGTGCCCTACTCGATTCCGGGGCTGCTTTCAATTTTCCATTCCTATCCGCTTTAAGTCGGGTTGTGTAAACAAACGGCCCTTGATCAAAGCGTGCGCCTGGTCGCATGATCCAAAGTGCAACCCCTCGCCAGCTATAGCCGCCATCAACGATCGTCAGCCTTGAGGGAGTAATCCCATACTTATTAACCAGGTAGCGTTTCTGGGCTCTTGCTATTTTGAGGCCCCTACCGGCCTCATTCCATTTCTGCCCATCCCTGTCATCGCCACTCTGAGCGTAGGCGATAATGCACGCCTGCGATTTAGGATCTCTTTTCAGGAACGCTGCAAAGCCATCAAGATGCGCCGCGTCGTCCTCTTGTCCACATTTCCAGCCTTCGCAATCAATTTCAAACTCGTCGAACAAGAGGTTGTCGCCCAAATCATCCGAGGGTTGAATTGTCGGCGCGGGTTTAGGAAGGGCCACCCCCTTCGGTACGATCCACAGTTCGACCTGGAATTCCTTGCGGTGCCCTCCGGTTATCGTGACGACTCGCTCGGTATCGATTCCACGCATGCTGACCAGATAGTGTTTGGCGCGCAAAGCAAATCGTCCTGCCTTGCCCGGAGCATCATCTTGCCCACCATAGGCGATGATGCATAATCGAGTTTCCGGATTGTCGGTCAGTGTCTTTACTTGATCTTCAAGATGCCATTGTTCTGCTTCACCACTGGGAATCTTATCGTTGTAGGTGTCGACCTTTCGCGCCGTTTCGCGGGTCGCTATCTGAGCATGGGGAAGCTTTACTACGCCAGAGAAGAGCACCGCGAGGCAGATTAGTTCCGGGAAATAACGAGTCATATAGGTTCCAGCCCCTTCGGCTAAACGATAAGGAATTTATGCATGGCGAGACATTAAATCAAGCCAGCATCGCCTATTTATACGCGTCGTTTTCAGAGTGATTTCAAGCTGGACCGCATCGTGCGGTTCTGTTACTCAGCAACTCCGCGAATTCATCCATATGGTTACAGAGTGTTGACAAGTGCGCTTCATTCTCGTAGGTGATGAGTTGGGCGCCCGGTAGACAGGCAGCCACTTTCCGAGCCAGTGCAACAGGAACGTTTATGTCCAATTCGCCGTGGAACAATTTAAGCGGGATTCGGATCTCGTCGAACTGAAAATCAAATTCACGAACGTAAAGGCGCAGGTCCCAGGCGGGCCCTTTCGTACCCTGGCGCATAGACTCGCGAATCGCCTGGCCAAGCGCCTCGATCCGGTCAGGCTTTTCTGCAAACAGCGCATAGTCCACGGAGGGAAGTCTCTTTTTCAACAGCGCAAGTTCTTTTTCACGAGATTTCGGGGAAAAGCTTACGATCGTTTTTAGAAGATGTCGGAAGAGTAGTGGGGCACGACTCGCCAGAATCCAGAAGAGCCGGTGTAGGAAATGCATGTTGTCCGTTGCTTCGGGGCAGTCCATTCGCCAGGCGCCGGAGACAATGACGGCGGCGCTCAGACGATCAGGGATTTTGCCAGCGCAGGCTGCTACATACGCGCCTCCGCCAGAGTATCCCAGCACGGCGAATCGCCCCAGTACCAAAGCGTCCGCAAGTGAACTAACGTCTTCGGGCCAGTCAGAAAAGCCACGATTGGGCTGAAAGTCAGATCCTCCCATTCCGGGGCGGTCAGGGGCGATGACGCGCAATCCTAGACGGCAGAAAACGTCATCACCGATCAGCAGAGGCTCAAGCCGCGACATCGGTGATCCGTGAAAATAGAGCACCGGATAGCCGTCCGGCGTGCCCAACTCCGCATAGGCTAGCTTACGACCATCCGACAGTATTATATGCCTGTTAGTGTCCATGAAGGGTCCTTAAGTGGAAGCGAGTTGTGGTTTCACAAGTGCACCTTACTCTTGGTGCAAGCACTTCATAAAGCCTTCAAAGCATAGCGAGTCAACACGAGCCCGAACTTTCTGCTTTGCGGTCGCGATAGGTTAAGCAGCCGTTGGCGTACTGAAGCCGCAAGGTCGCGCGGGCTCATGCGAGTGCCTCCAGGTAAGGGCGAATGATATTTGATACCCGGCAAATCTTCGCGTATTTCCAGAGCTCATCGATGCCTCGCCGGTGCTTCTGTTGGTATTCCCGAAGCGCTTCCAGCGCGACGTCCAGCCCGATCTTGTTTCGATACTTAAAGCAGTCGGCGACCGTTTTGGCAGGTGAATAAACCTTTACCGAAACACCTTCGATGGTGTGTTCCTCGACACCTGAGGTGAGAGCGTGCCCTGAAAATCGAACCACTCTTAATGCAAGGCCGGTTATTGATGGACGATACGCCTTAGGATCAACAGCTATCCAGACCTCGAACGGAGATAGTGTGGTCATTTCGTGGAATCGCAATGCCGAAAGCAAGCAAATCACCCCTTTGGGAACTAACTTTGCGGTCTCGGCCAGGCTATGGCTTTCACCAATGGCGAGGTCCGGGAGGTAATAGATTCCGCGACTTGCCCTCTCCAGAACTCCCTGGCTGTAAAGGCGCCAAAGGTATTCTCGTGGAATCCCGCGGGACTGCAGATCGCGAGATCGAATCATTCCCTGTTCCCTAACGAGTTTAAGGAGTTTATTGGCTTTTGACACTTCCATCGCATGTATCTTATCACAAAACCTCGGGAGTTATTAATATTAACCAAGGTATTGTGATGCGCACTATTAATCGATTTTAGGTGCAACGGAAACAGAAAAAAGAGTGATTGGTGTAGGCCGAAACTTAGCAATCCCGCCAATTCCTATTGGCGGCTGCCTGCTTTCCCTTTGCCTCAAACTCGTCCTGCTGTTGGGCGAGGGCTCGGACAGCCCGCTAGAGAACCGTCAGGCTGATGAGAACAACAATCCGGAATGGCGATTTATTTTGCTGGTGAGTCATAACAGATAAGGGCCTCTCTGTGGTTAGGTCTGAGACATCCGTGATACACAGCTTAGATTTTTACCCGAAGGCGTTCTAGGTATTTGTCACATTCGAATCGGAAAAGGTGGCATGGATTCAACGTGATTGAGATTCTACCTCGACCCGGAACCTGCCCCCCGAGCATTGCCTGGAACCGTTCATCATACTCCGGCCCGCACGACTAACCGTTTACAATTGACTATTTACAAAACACTTTGATTTCACCTGTCACGGCTTTTTGTCACTTCAGAGGTTGTTCATGCATAATCCGGGTTACGAGGTTGCCTAGGCTGGAATGGGCAACGGGTTATAAATACTATCGTCCCTCAAGAATCATGCGAGTTGAGATCAATCCTAAATTACTGAGTTGGGCCCGCGAGCGTGCAGGATACGATGTCGGTACGCTCGAACATCGCTTTCCGAAACTCGCCGCCTGGGAGAATGGTTCTGTCCAGCCGACCCTAAGTCAAGTCGAGCACTTCGCAAAGGCTACTCATACGCCCATCGGTTTTCTGTTCCTTCAGGAGCCGCCTGTCGAGCGAATTCCCATCCCGGATTTTCGCACTGTCGGTAGCAAACGTCTTGTCCGCGCGAGTCCCGATCTTCTCGAAACGATTTATATCTGTCAGCAGCGTCAGGAGTGGTACCGGGATTTT
>Ga0137359_10005218_pt1 | contig 10684 bp, 6 predicted proteins | sample Mad1_40_16metaG_FD_108281 | JGI IMG/M metagenome (GOLD analysis project Ga0137359, IMG submission 108281) | Vadose zone soil microbial communities from Angelo Coast Range Reserve, California, USA - Mad1_40_16 metaG | ecosystem: Environmental > Terrestrial > Soil > Vadose zone | place: USA... | reverse complement strand
TTCTTTTACCGATGCCAATACGGGAACCGTGGTCGGCGAGAACGGAATGATCGTCCGAACAACCGATGGCGGAGCTACCTGGGTAAGCCAGGCAAGTGGGACGACGAACAACCTGAATGCGGTTTCCTTTAGCGATTCTAACAATGGAGCCGCTGTCAGTTGGTATGGACTAATCATCAGGACAACCGATGGGGGCGCCCATTGGCTTAGTCAGAGAAGTGGGACCATGGAGTTTCTTTATGGCGTTTCATTTACCGATGCAAATAACGGGACAGCTGTAGGTGAAGATGGCACGATTCTCAGGACAACAAATGGAGGAGTTAGATGGGTTCACCAGGCAAGTGGGACAACCAACTTCCTTTGGGGCGTTTCCTTTTCCGATACAAATAACGGCATAGCTGTGGGTGAAGCGGGCACTATTCTTCGAACAACGGATGCAGGACAAACGTGGATGAGCCAGGCAAGCGGAACGACCAGCGGACTAGTTGGCGCTTCCCTGATCGGCACGAATGCTGGTGCGGCAGTTGGCTCCCTGGGCACGATCGTTCATACCACTCGTGGAGGCACCCACTGGGTTAGTCAATCAAGCGCGGTTACGATGCTTTCGCTGGAGGACGTTTCTTTTAGCGATGCAAACAATGGAACTGCTGTTGGCGACTCTGGAACTATCCTCCACACAATTGACGCTGGCCGGACGTGGGTTAGCCAAGCGAGTTCGAGGACCAACACCCTCTTGGGTGTCTCCTTTTCCGATGCCAATACCGGGACGGCGGTCGGTGAGTTCGGCACAATACTACGGACAACCGATGCTGGGAAGAATTGGGTGTCACAGCACAGCGGAACAGGAGCCGATCTCTGGGCCGTGGATTTTGCCGACGCGAATCATGGGACAGCGGCGGGTTACGGCGGCACGATCCTTACTACAGTCGATGGAGGAAACAACTGGATGAGCCAGCCAGGCGCGCCGTATGTTCCTCTGACAGGCGTTTCTCGGACGGATGCTATTACCGGAACAATCGTGGGCGGAGCCGGCGTAATTCTAAGGACAACTGATGGTGGCAACACCTGGATCCAGCAGACAAGTGGGACCCTGTATGATCTCACACGCGTCTCTTTTGCCGACACGAGTACTGGGACAACGGTTGGTCAATTTGGAATAATACTTAGAACGACAGACGGTGGTAATAACTGGGTGCCGCAACAAAGTGGAACACCCGAGTTACTGACTGGTGTTTCCTTTACCGATGCGAAGCAGGGCATGATTTGCGGTGTTTTTGGTATCATCCTGCGGACAACGGACGGAGGAGAAAACTGGGTCTTTGAGACGACTCCCACAGACTACGATCTTTCGAGAATTTCCTGCACTGGTGCGAACAATGGAACGGCCGTGGGTTACGGTGGCAGTATTTTTAGAAGAGAAGCGGTCAGATAAGTTCAGTTACCTATAGAGTTAAGTCCTTATTTTAGGCGCTGACAACTCGATGGGCTCGGAGTTCACAATTAGGGTTACTCTCTGGAAGCTGGACCTATGTGAAGGCGGCCCAGAGCATTGATCACTCGAGAAATGTCCCGACTTCGCTCGATATGACAATGTCGCGAAAACCACGCATAATTTAGCATGGTCAAAGTTGACGTCACTTACACCGGCGGCCTGCATTGCGACGCGACGCACGGCCCCTCGCAATCAAAAATTTCTACCGACGCGCCGAGCGACAACAAGGGCAAAGGTGAAGCTTTCTCGCCGACGGATCTCGTTGCCACCGCTCTCGCCACATGCATCAGCACGACAATGGGAATTAAGGCGGAGGACCTCGGAGTTGATCTGCGCGGTATGACTGTGTCGGTGCAAAAGGAAATGTCGAACGACGCGCCGAGGCGGATCACCGCGCTTCCGTCAGAAGTCCACATCCCGCTTGCGCCCGATCATCCGCACCGGGAAATCCTTGAGCAAACGGCGCTCAATTGTCCCGTGCACAAAAGCCTTCCGCCAGAAATTCGCCGTCCGACGAAATTCTTCTGGGAATGCTAGGGTATGGCATGGATTGCGATCCGAGCTGTCCGTCGATTTTGTTTCTTTCAAGCAGGCTCGGTCGATCACAATGTCGGCGAAATGCGCAAACTGCCTTGAGAGATTTCCCTGCACGCCGAACAACAGCCCTGAAAGGGCGGCGTAGAGAACCAATCTAGCGAACACCTGTGTCGATATCCATATCGACGCGCACGGTATGGTTTGAAACAACCGTGAATCGTTGTGGTTTCGCACGAACATGACCGCGTGCTCGTCCTTGCACATCCAAGACATAATCGCCCGGCGGCAATGCAGTGCGAAAGTTTCCATTCCCGTCCGCAGTAACCCGCGCGATTTCTTTGTTTCCGGCTTGGCTCAAGATGATCAGGGGATATGGGGCGTAGTTTTCAGCCGTGATCGCAGACGCATTTCCATCGGCAAGCTCGACCTCCCTCGGCGAAAGGATCTTCAAATGTCCTTCCACGAAGCCCGGCGGCTGGGTAGCCATACCAGCGACCCCCGAAAAGAAGCAAGCGGCAATGAGACACTTAAGGAACGAAGACATGACGGCAAGCAATTGGATTTACCGCTTGAACGATTAGATGCGTAGCCGCGTAACGCGTTCATTTAGAGCAGAGGCCTTTTGTTTGCATAACCAGGCGAGGCGGCTTGCTCGCCCACCCAGCAGTTGCCACGGCGAATCCGTCCCGCCAGCGGAGAAGCCTGTGCCACATAAAAATGGGCGGGATAGATTTTCACTATCCGGCCCAAAGGAAACTTAACCCAAACTTTACGGCAGCTTCAGTTTCCAAGCGCTGCGTCCGTGCGTGGCGGCGTAGAGTACGCGCGAAGCCGGCACGATCGTCAGACCCGCTACTTCGACCTTCGGTAGACCGGTGCCTGCAACTTCCCAGTTGGTCGAGCCATTTGGCAGTCTTAGGACCCCCCAGTCGTTAGACACATAGAGGTCGCCGTTACCAGCACCAGCTGAATCACGAGCCATAGCTGTCGCCGGGAAGTCCGGGAACGCCGTCGCTCCCGATCCATCGAGGCTCGTCCACGTCGCCGTCGAAGGCGCGGATCGGGTCACTTCGAAGACGTGGCCTGGCGTCGCCGAGGTCAGGGAGCTGTAGCTTGAATATGCAATCCAGGCGTGATTTGGATTCGCCGGATCGATCGTGATGCCACTCACAAACCGGTTCGGATCGACCGTTGACGAGGAGTCGAGGCGCTCCCAGACGACCGAGGCTGGCGCTGCGTCGGCGTTGCTCGAGAAGAACACGCGGCCCGTTGATGTCGCCGCCCACAGTGTACTGGAATCGGTTGAACTCCGGACAACTGCCGCAACAGTGCCGCCGGAGCGATCGCCCCATAGGGACGATGTCAACTGTGTCGATGGAACGCCATCGCCGATTTTAGCAAAGTCACCGCAGAGCGGGTCCGAACCCGAGGTCGTAAACTCAGGGCAGTTTGTCTCCAGATACGTCTGGTCCCCGCCCCAATCCTGCGTCCGCCACACGCTCAGCTCACCCACAAAAATCGTCCCGGCAACGACCCGGTCCGCGATGATCGGCTTATAGAATGCCGAGGTCTCGGCAAACAGTGGACCGGAGATAACGACCCACTTACTTGGATCGCCGTTCTGGAAGTTCGCATCCGTATACTGCGAGAAGAACGTGTTGAAGCGCTGCGCGGAGTTCCCGACGTTGAAGCCCGACTGGCCACCGTCGCCGTAGATAATTTGTGGCCATGTCACCGCCGAGCCAGTCGTTTCGAACGTCCCATTGTCCTGCGTGCCCCCTTGCAGGTGCTTGGAGTTGTCGGCAGCAACTGAGAGGCTCTGGAACTGCAAAGTCGAAAGCCCCTTGTTCAGGCTGTAGAGATGCGTCGGCACACTCGACAGGAGCTGCTGGCACAGCAACAGATCATTTCCGCTGAGTGTTGTACGGTAGGTGGTGCACTGAGATGAGATATCGGCGAAGCTGCCACTCGAGCGCACCAGACCGCCGTCGGAGCCGTCGAAAAAGAGGCCTGGGTTACTTGGGCTAACGACGAATCCATGCTGGTCAGGATGCATTCCATTCGGCGCAACTGGATTAGGTTGGCAACAGCTTCCCGCGGGTGTCGGAGGCGTCGTTGAGTCCCATGTCATATCGGTGAACGAGGCACCAGCATCGGTCGAGTAGAGAACGCCGCGGCCGTTTGTCGCGAATCCGACCGTTGCATAGTCGAACGAGCCGCCGACATACAAGCTGTCCGGATGCCCTGCCGGCGTGACGACAAAATTGTCGTACCAGCATTGACCCGAGCAATAGTTATCACTTTGGCCAGCCGGCGACTCCGCTGCCGTCAGATCGATAAACACCGGCACGCCAGTCGCGACGTCATCGCTGCGGTAAACGTGTGCAGTCGGTGATCCGGTATTGCCATCGCCGACATACATCCTGGTCAGCCCGCTGGCGGTCGTGACCGCGAACTCTGTCCGATCATTAATATTGGTGGGAGCGAGCGCGGCCTTAATCTGCGTGAAATTAGCTCCATCATCGGTCGAGCGCCAGACGCCTCCTCCGCCGGTTAGGTCAATCCTGGGAAACGCAGCTGCATAGAACGTGGTATTGGCCCCGTAGTTCGGGTCGAATTCGATGTGGTTAACGCCACGCGCCGAGCCAAAGCTCGATTGGATTCTCCCGGCATCGCCCTCCAGCAACGAGTTCAGGCAGATGCCTTCGGCGTTCAACAACGTGAAGTTCGCGCCGCCATCGGTGGACTTCCACAGTCCGAACGGCGGAAGGCCCGGAGCGAGGCTAACGCCTCCACCCGTAACGGAGCTCACTCCGCGCACAGCGCGCGTGGAACCGACATACATCGTGCCTCCGCTAACCACGATCGACGAGATGGCGCGCCCGTCGAAAGCGGGACCCGTGTAGGCAGGGGCATCCCCGCACGGGGTCGCCATCAGCGGAACGCTGGTATTCGCAGCCAGGTGAGTCCAGGTGTTACCATTGTCAGTAGATTTGTAAATACCGAAGCCGGCTTCCGAATCACCCGATGCGTTTGGCTCGCCGGTTCCTGCGTAGAGCGTGCTCGTCGCAGAGTCGTAAGTCAGCGTCCCGATCGCGTTGGTCGCGAAGCTGCCCGAGACGAATGTCCAGCTTGGTCCGCTTCCGGAGAGCGCCTTGTTCGTGCGCCAGACACCGCCGCCGGCAGCTCCAACCCAAAGTGTGCAGTTGCCGTTTGTGCAAGTCGGCCCAATCGCCAGCGCAGTAATGCGGCCAGAGGTTGTGTAAGCGGCACCGCTGAAAGTCAAAATATCAGGAAAATTCGCTGTGCTGGGGCCTACGAGAGTCCAGGGGCTTGCCGAGGGTTGTGACATTGTCATTACGTTCGCCCACGCTTTTTGGGCGTTAACCGTTAGCTTGAACGGAATGTCGCTAGCCGGGTAGGCCCGATGCGCATAAGCTTCTTGAGCCGCGCCGATTGGCCCGTGATCTGTTTCCGGACCAGGCATGGCTCGCCTGTTGCCGGCAATTTGATCGCGATCCTGTCTGAATTTATTGATCGCTTGATGTGTCTTGCCTGATTTCCCCAATAAGATTAGGCCAGATGGTTTCGCCGCGACGAAGGCCATCGCGGCCGCCGCGAAGAGAAGTACGCCCGCAGTTGCGAAGCGCACAGCCCAGAACAAATGATTTCGGCTGAATGAATGAGGAGTTTTCATATTTTGATAGAGGCTGAGTTAGTTGCGAGTTTGGGAGGACGAGATTCCCAATCTAAGACCAACGACGTCAAGGATTTTAACCTTACATCTTTGTAATGCCGGAACAGCGCGTTGGTGGTGCGCATCACGTCAATGGCGCCTGGGCATTTGCCTTCAGAAATCGCGTGATTTTCTTTTCGGAAGGCAACGCCTGTCCGCCGAGCTAGGCTGGAAGCCTAGCCTCCGTACAACCACTGCATGTAATCGCGCACGCCGTCTTCGAGCGAAAATCGCGGCTCGTAACCTAACGCGCTGCGCGCGCTGGTGATATCGGCTTGCGTAAAGTTTTGATAATGCGCGTGAGGATTATCGAAGTATTCCGGCTCAAAGTTCGTGGCCAGACATTTGTTTAGAACGTCGATGAGTTCGTTAAACGACCGGGCCTTCCCTGTGCCAAGATTATGAATTCCGCTCGTTTTTGCGTCGAGCGCGCGAATGCTGGCTTCAACGGCGTCCTGGACGTAAACGAAATCGCGTTTCTGCTCGCCGTGTTTAAAAATACGTGGCCGCTTACCCGCTTTCATCTGTTGCGCCAGGTGATAAACCATGCTTGCGGGCACGCCCTTGTGCGCTTCCCGCGGTCCGTAAACATTGAAATAGCGTAGCCCAACGATGATCCAGTCCGGCGACTCGGCAGCAGCGCGTCGGGCGATATTGTCCATGATGACCTTGGAAAACGCGTAAACGTTTGCCGGAGCGGCACTGTTTGATTCCACGCTCGCGTGAGTGACGGCGCCGTATGTGGCGGCAGAAGAAGCGTAGATGATTCGTGTCTTTGTGGGGCGCGCAAAATTCAAGAGCCGACGGAAACTCTCCACGTTATCGTGCACCTGGACGAATTGGTCGTGCAAAGTCGTGTCGGTAATCGATGCGAGATGAAAAATTGCGTCGACTCCGGCAGCTGCCGGATCATCGAACTTTTCTCGCCAATAAAATGTCGCCAGATTTTCGGCGACAAAGTCCCCGCGGTACCCTGTTAGATTCTTGAAATTACCGGACCGGAAATCGTCAATCACCGTGAGGTGTGCGTCGGGAAATTTTTCCTGTAGCGCCAGCGTCAGATTCGAGCCGATGAATCCGGCGCCCCCGGTGATAACGAAGTTGGGTGACGAGTGCAATTTTCGGGAAGGTGAACCTTGGCGAAAGACAGATAAATCTTGAGCCGGGAAGCGCAAGCAGCGAGTTAAAGTACCCGAGAATGCAGTTTGAGACGCGTTACAGCTATGATTTCGTCAAACGATTCCTTCCCCCCAAAGGCGGGCGTATCCTTGAAATCGGCTGTGGCGCGGGCGAATTGGCGGCTTGTTTATTCAAAGACGGCTATGAGGTGGTGGCGATCGACTCCGACTGCGACTCAATCGCCGTTGCCCAAAGCCGGGGCGTGGATGCGCGCTTAGCGACGTGGCCGGACTTTAATGGTGGCCAATTTGATGCAGTCTTATTTACGCGTTCCCTCCATCACATTCATCCCCTCGATGAATCGGTTGCACGCGCGGCGAAAAGCCTGACCGAGGGCGGTCGCATAATCGTCGAGGATTTCGCGTACGATTCTGTCGATGAGAAAACATTGCGGTGGTTTCGTAGCGCGATCCGTTCGCTTGAAGCGACGGGCCTGCTGATGGTGGGCGACGAGTTTCTGGAGAAAATTTTGGCAAAGACGGAGACGCTCAATGCGTGGCATCAATGTCATGAGCATGACTTGCACACGGCCGCTGAGATCGACGCGCAACTTGAGAGAATTTTCGACCGTGTGATTAAAGAGGACTCTCCCTATTACTTTCGGTACATCGCCGGCGCGATCCCTCCGAGTGACAAACGCGACGTGATCCTTCAAGCTTTCGCGGAGCAAGAAGAAATAATGGCAGCCAACGGCTCGATCGTACCCCTGGGTCGGCGATTTGTCGCCATGAGATAAATAATTCTTGCAGCGGCGAGCGTGAGCCGCTAGTCCTCGTTTTAGTTCTTTGCGAGTTTGGAAAAGTGGATCGGCGCAAGAAATCCCGTGAGAATCGGGAGCAGTTGCGCTGCTGTAACTGGATACAACTTCCCACTGGGCCAATCGCTGTAGTGGCAGGCGTACCGCCTGCGGCTCATTGGTTGTGCCCCGAAAGCATTCGGGGCCGCCACAGAAAAGCGGTGAAGGCGGGAAGAAGGTGCGGTGCCGCGCAGGCATCATAAGCCAGGAGCCAGAATATTTGTCCGGTCCACCTCATTCGGCTGTAGCCGTCGTGCGGGTCGCGGCGTCCGGGATTAACGATCCCAACTACAGCCCGGAAAAACTTCTTCGCAAAAAGAAGAATGAGAGCTGGACCCTGCGGTCGCTGGTGGCGGCCTAACAAGTCTGACTCTCTGAGTTGGAGGTAACTTGTTATGCTAAATTGTCCAGTCTGGTTTCTTTGTTTAGGGGATCGCGGGCATTCTGCCCGCTGCCGCCGGCATGTTGCCGGCGGCTGTTCAGGCGCACCGAGTCAAAGCCGTCGGAAGTGTCCGACGCAGCGCGCTCCGCGGAATGCACTGAAGGTGTCCGGCAGAATCCCGAACACAGCGGGCAACATGCCCGCGCTCCTCTTCTTGCGGAGAGGGTCGCGCTACCCAATCGTAATCGCCGCGCTATTCGTGTTTGCGCAGATCGTTTGTCACGCGCAGGAAACTACGCCGACTCCTTCGCCCCAAGAAGCAGAGGCCGAGGCAGTGGTGGTCTCAGCGACGCGTTTTGACATTCCGCTGGATCAATCGCCCTCCAGCGTGAGCGTGATCACATCGCAAGATATTGAGCAAAAACAGATCCAGCGCGTGAGCGACGCACTTCGCGAACCGCCAGGGTTGTCCGTGGTGCAAACAGGGACGGCAGGGCAGTTGACGTCCGTTTTCATCCGCGGACTTCGCAGCGAACACACGCAGATCCTGCTCGATGGCATCCCAATCAATCAGGGTCTGCAAGGCGCATTTAATTTCGCTGATCTGACGACGGACGACATCGACAGGATCGAGGTTGTGCGCGGGCCGCAGAGCACCATTTACGGCCCGCGCGCGCTGGCGGGTGTCATTCAGATTTTCACCAAAGAGGGGACGGGAACACCAAATGTGATGCTGGCTGCCGAGGGCGGCTCGTACGATACGTTCCGCGAGTGGGGCCAGAGCGACGGCAAAATCGACGGCTTCGACTATTCAGCAGGTGCGAGCCGTGTCGATACCGAGAATGCGCGGCCAAATAACAATTACCGCAACACAGCTGGGATCGCGGATGTCGGTTGGTCGCCTAACGACCAATTACGCATCGGCAGTTTGTTCACTTACTCGGTGAGCGACACGGGAAATCCCAACACGATCTTTGATCCGCGTCCGATCGATCACTTTCTCACCGAACGGTGGTTGATTGGCCCGCATATCGATTGGAAACCGGCTGACTGGTGGGACCACAAATTCATCTTCAGCTACGATCATGAGCGGCAGGTGAACGATCCAAACGAGGACGGCTTTGTCGGGGCAACCCGCGCGCTCTTTGAACGCACGCAGATTGATTATCAAAACAATTTGCGGCCGACGTCGTGGCTCACCTTGACTTCGGGATTTTATTACAGCCGTGTTGATGCGGGTCAGGAGCGCCCGTTTGTCCTGTTTGGACCGACATTCGTGAGCGATCTCACCGAGGAGGTGGCAGGATTTGCCCAGACCACGTTGACGCCAATCGAAAATTTGATCTTCGTGGCTGGCGGACGTTTCGATCATTTCAATCAGTTCGGCGGCGTTTGGACATATCGCTTCGCCGGCAGTTACAAGATCGAAAAGACGAACACGACATTACATTCCAGCGTCGGGACGGGATTCAGTCCTCCCAGCAGTCAGGACAAAATTTTTGGGAACAACTTCGGACTGAAACCGGAACGCGATCTGGGCTGGGACATTGGCATCAGGCAGGAACTCTGGAACGGTCGCGTCAGTTTCGGGCCGACCTATTTTCATAATGACCTCTCAAACTTGATCGGCTTTAACGGTCTTTTCCAGACGCTAAATCTCGGTGCTGCCGAAACACAAGGGCTGGAAGCGGAACTCCGGGCACAACCAATTACTGATCTTGTCTTCACCGCAAGCTACACTTACCTCGATGCAGAAAAAACTTCCTCGGAAGATATTTCACAGTTGCAAGGCGCACGTTTGCCCCGCCGGCCGCGCAACGAACTGTACGTTTCCGGTTCTTATCTTTGGTGGAAAAGGCTACGAACGGTCGTCGAAGCAAAGTGGGTAAACGCACGTGAAGAATTGAACTTCGGCGGACCAAACTTCGACATCGAAGACTATAGCTTCGTCAACATCGCTGCCGAATACCAAGTGAACCCGCACCTGTCGTTATTTGGCCGGATCGATAATCTCACGAACGAACATTACTCGGAGGTCTTTGGTTTCCCGGCGCTGGGCCGCGCCGCGTATGGCGGGATGAAGCTGCGGTTTTAGAGTAGCGCGAGCCTCCGGCTTGCGAGTCTGTATAACTTATCCGGCGGCAAGCCGGCGAATTTCCAAGGCTACAAGCGGGACGCATGTGCTACTCTCCCAGCATGTCCTCAAAACTTTCCGAGAGCAGACTGGCCGTGCTTGGAGCCGGCAAACTGGGTGGTATCCTGCTACGCGCATATCTGAAGCAGGGACTCTTTGGGGCGAGTCGCGTCACCGCGACGGTGAGACATGGCGAGAGGGCTGCTGCTCTCGCACACGAGTTAGGCATCGTTGTGACCAACGACAATCGCGAAGCAGTCAAAGGCGCCGATATCGTTCTGCTGACAGTGAAACCTCAAACCGTTGGTCAAGTGTTGCAAGAGATCGCGCCCGAAATTGGCGAGAGCTCGCTTGTAATCTCCGTTGCCGCATCCGTCCCAATTGGGTTCGTCGAGCAGCAACTCGCCGCAGCGAGTGGCGGCAAGCAC
>Ga0137359_10005217_pt1 | contig 10684 bp, 7 predicted proteins | sample Mad1_40_16metaG_FD_108281 | JGI IMG/M metagenome (GOLD analysis project Ga0137359, IMG submission 108281) | Vadose zone soil microbial communities from Angelo Coast Range Reserve, California, USA - Mad1_40_16 metaG | ecosystem: Environmental > Terrestrial > Soil > Vadose zone | place: USA... | reverse complement strand
TCGTTATTGGTGAGCAGCCTGAGCGAATCGGCGAGGCGCGCGTCTGGGTCCTGCCGAATCCGAGCGGACTAAACGCAAATTATCAACTGAATGATCTGGTGAAGCTGTTCAAGGAACTGCAACGCGTCGCGGACAAAAAAGCAGGTATAGCGTTCCCAGTTCAGTCGGGCCGTTGCGGGAAAGAACCCAACTAGAGTTGGTACTCTAAACGCCGGCTAGTTAGATCCTCACTATTCAAAAACATTAGTAACTTCCAAACACCAACACTCACGTGCTTAAATGGCATTAATCAAAACGTGAGGATGGCAACGCAATGATCAGAAAACTGAAGTCAGGAAAGTATCGTCTCTACTCCCGCAAAAAAAATCCAAAGACCGGGAAGCGCAGAAACCTCGGCACGTTTGACTCTCTGGCGGCCGCCAAGAAACACGAGCGCGCCGTGCAATTCTTCAAACGTAAAGGATAAGTTTTGGATTTTCTTTCCCAACTCAACGAACCACAACGCGAAGCGGTTACCTCCAGCGACGGACCGCTGCTGATTCTGGCCGGCGCAGGATCCGGCAAGACGCGCGTGATTGCGCATCGCATCGCCTACATCATCGCCGAGCGCGGCGTGTGGCCGCGCAACATTCTGGCGGTGACTTTCACCAACAAGGCCGCCGAAGAGATGCGCAATCGCGTCCACAAGCTTCTGGAAGGCCTGGAACTTGGCAGCGCGCCGCTGATTTCGACCTTTCACAGTTTGTGTGTGCGGATTCTGCGGCGCGACATCGAAGCTTTGCAGGCGGGGTATACGCGCTCATTCACGATCTATGATCAAGACGACGCGGTCAGGCTGACCAGAAATTGCATTCGCGACCTTGGTTTTGACGATAAGCAACTGGCGCCCCGCTCAGTGCAGTCAGCCATCAGCGCCGCAAAGAATCGCGGCGAAGATGCGGAAGCCTTTACGGCGCGGGCGCAGTTCATAGACGAGCGGCGGGCTTCGATTGCGGCTGTATTTCAACAATATGAAGAGCGCTTGCAGAAGAATAACGCGCTCGACTTTGACGATTTGCTGATCAAAACCGTTCGCTTGCTGCGCGATGTTCCGGAAGTGCGCGAGCGCTACAACGATCGCTTTCGCTATCTGCTGGTAGACGAGTATCAGGATACTAACTCTCTGCAATTCTCTTTGATTCGTCTGCTGACCGAAAAGCAGCAGAACATCTGCGTCGTAGGCGACCCGGATCAATCAATCTATCGCTGGCGGGGCGCCGACATCACCAACATTCTCAAGTTCGAAGAGCACTTCCCTTCGGCGAAGGTCATTCGTCTGGAAGAGAATTATCGTTCGACACAAAATATTCTGGATGTTGCCAGCGGCTTGATTCGACATAACGTCCAGCGAAAAGAAAAAGCTCTATGGACACAGAACGACGCGGGCGAAAAGATTCGCTACTACCAGGCGCTCGACGCGGAATCCGAAGCCCGTTTCGTAACTGGAAAGATCCAGGAACATCTGCGCGGCGACCGCGATATTCGTGCCGCCGTGCTCTATCGCACCAACTCGCAATCGCGCGTTTTTGAAGAAGCGATGCGCCGCTCGGGACTTTCATACAACATCGTGGGCGGGTTCTCCTTTTACGAGCGGATGGAAGTCCGCGACATAATCGCATATCTGAAGCTGGCGATGAATCAGCACGATTCGATCGCTTTGCAAAGAGTCATCAATACTCCGACCCGTGGCATCGGCAAAATGACGCTGGACGAGATCGACACTCGGGCACGCGAACTCGGAGTGTCTTACTGGGAGGCGATTACCGATCTGCTTTCTGACGAGCGTCTTTCGCCAAGGGCGGCTGCCGCCCTCGCGAACTTCCAAAAGATAGTTACAGGCTTAGCGGCCAGAGCTGAGAGCGTAATGGCCGGTGCGAATATCAGCGAGAGCGAAGACGGCGACCGCGAAGAAGGCAACGCGGGCGCCGAAGCAGCGGTCAGCAGCCCGACCGTCAGGGAGGGCTCGAGCGCACGGATCATCGAATCGACTGCTCCCGTTTCAGATCTGGTCAAAGCCGCGATTCTGGATACAGGTTATGAAAATGCCTTAAAGGCCGAGAACAACGACGAGGCAGAAGCCCGCCTGGAAAACTTACAGGAACTGGTCAACGCGGCGGTCGACTATGACGAACAGGGACCCGAGGGTTTGCGAGACTTCATTGATCATTCTGCTCTGGTCGCGGACACCGACCAGTACCAGAGCGACGTGCCGGTTACATTGATGACCGCGCACTCGGCCAAAGGCCTCGAGTTTCCACTCGTCTTCATCGTCGGGCTGGAGGATGGTCTGTTTCCGCATTCGCGTTCGCTAAGCGACGCTTCCGACATCGAGGAAGAACGCCGGCTGGCTTACGTGGCTATGACCCGTGCTGAGAGATACCTATACGTGACCCACGCGGTGAAGCGCCGCGTGTACGGCGAGGAGTTGGCGTCGGAGCCTTCCCAATTCCTTAACGAAATGCCACTAGATCTCATCGAAGATATTTCGCGCGGGAGATCCTGGCTGTCCTTTGCCCGCGCGTCGAAACCCTTGGAGCTGGTGGCCGTCGGTGCGCTCCAATATGAATACGACGAATCCTCTGGAGGCGGGCCCGCTGAGATTATCGAGTCCGGCAATTCCGGCCGTTTGAGCGCACGGCGGCCTGGAAGTAAATTTCCCGGTAAGACCTATGACAGCGTCGAGTCTATCGACGAATTCTTCCGCAAACGAGCGGCGAAAATGGGTGGTCACGGTACGACTAGCGGAAAGGGCGAGGGGAGTAATCGGACCCAAGCCAAATCAGACGGTGGGGCTGGATGGCTAGTCCCGCCAGTTCGGCAAGCATCCGACAGAGTTCGCTCAGTGCGGACGGAGACGTCGGTGCTCCCGGCAGCAAAGACATTCTCCCCGGGTCTTACGTCCGGCATGCCAAGTATGGCCGTGGACTGGTTCTGCGCCGGGAAGGCTCGGGGGACCAGACCAAGTTCACGGTCAGCTTTCCCGGCCACGGACAGAAGAAGCTGATCGAAAAATATGCGAATCTGGAAAAAGGCTAGGAAAACCACCAGATCTCGCGAGCCGGTCCAATTGCTATCTTGTTCGGCAGCTGCGGGACTCTAGCAGGCTGCTGAAAACTAAGAACGATCCACGAAATCACACGAACCAGCACGAAAAGAAACTCCCAGGTCGAGTTATTTCGTGTGCTTTCGTGGATCGTCCTGCTGCTTCCTAAGAATGGGAAACCCTTTTTTCAGCAGACTGCTAGACGATGCAACGGAATTAGTACATTTCCGCTCTGATCTCCGGCTGGACACCCCAAAGAACCGTGTGATAGCCTCTTCGCGCATTAAGCCAGCGAACCCCTTAAGGTTCGCTTTTCTTTTGGTCTTTTCAGCGCCGCGCATCAAGGATGTAAGCCCTCTAACTTCGGCTGACTACCTTCAGTCTCCTAGAGCCGAGGGGTCGAGTCATGGTAATTGAACGACTCGCGCGCCGCGCTTCTGAAAAGCTGGCATTAAACCATCGGACAGGAGCACCCGATTGATGAAATCCACTGCTATTGGAAGCGCTGTAAGTGTGCTTCTCGTTTTTTCCGCAATTTCTTACTCGAAGAGCTACATTCACCAGGAACCGAAGCCGGTTCAGCCAGGTCAACAGCAGGTTCAGATTCTAAGCCAGCAAGCTGGAGTTCAGCCCGCGAACCCGGAATCCAAAGTTGCCGGGCCAGCTATCGCCGAGCCAGCCTCGACAAGTTCTTTGGCCAGGTCAACGACGCCTTCCGCAAGCAACGTCGATTTTGAGGTGGCGCCGCGGACCTATACGGCGACGGCCTACAGCCTGCGCGGCCGCACCGCCAGCGGTAAGCCGCTTACCCGAGGCATGATTGCCGCCGACCCGTCAGTCTTGCCGTTGGGCACTCGAGTCAGGCTGGAAGCCGGCTCTTTCAGCGGCGAATATGTCGTGGGAGATACCGGGGGAGCAGTCAAGGGGCGTCGCATAGACATCTGGACACCCACTTCTCGGGAAGCTCTCCAGTTTGGAAGAAGAGCCGTGAAACTGACCGTGCTTTCGTTTGGCGGTCGACGTGCGAAAGCGAATTCGGCTCGCCGAGTGAATACCGGGCCCACCACTCTCCCGGCAGTTCCATCGACAGACAAACAAGAAAAGTAGCGTCACAGAATCGCTTCGGGCGCCAGGCTTGGCGGGTTAGGCAGAATCTAACCCGCTTTTCTTTTTTTTCGGCGAAGCAGTTAAGATGCTCCAGTAATGTCCGACCCTATTGATGCTGTAGCCGGAACACCTGCTTCGCTGATTGAAGTCTGGCGCGGCCCCATCGTTGAATCGCGCCATCGCGGACATTTGACCGCTGTTGCAGGCAGTGGTGAGACGATCGCCTCCCTGGGTTTCCCGGAAACTGTGACGTACCTGCGTTCTTCAGGAAAGCCTTTCCAGGCTATCCCGGTAATCGTTTCGGGGGCGGCAGATCGTTTTGGCTTTACCGAACAGGAAATCGCGATCGCCTGCGGCTCGCACAGCGGCGAGCCGATTCACGTCGATACGGTTCGTTCAATGCTCGGCAAAATCGGGCTGGATGAAAGTGCGCTGAAGTGCGGCGTACACGAACCGTTCAGCGCCGAGGTCGCGCGCGAGTTGACCCGAAGTCAAAGGACTCCCAGTGTGCTGCAAAATAATTGTTCCGGCAAGCACGCGGCCATGCTGGCTTTAGCGCTGCATATCGGAGCGGCGACGGAAAGCTATGACGATTGGCGCAATCCTGTACAGCAAATGATCGCGGAAACGTTTGCGGATTTTTCAGGAGTGCCCTTCCAGCAGATCGCCGTTGGCGTGGATGGTTGTGGGGTCCCGGTTTTCGGAGTTCCGGTTAGCGCCATGGCGCTAATGTATGCTCGGCTCGTGGCTCCGGAGAGCTGCGGCGGCGGTATCCGGGACGCATGCAAGCGCGTCATGAGAGCGATGATGGATTTTCCAGAGATGGTGGGTGGCACGAAAGATCGACTGGATACCGAACTCATTAAAGCCGGTGGGGGCAGGCTGATTTCGAAAATAGGCGCGGAAGGCGTCTACACCGTTGGGGTGCTGCCCTCCGCCGAATGGCCAAACGGGCTCGGATTGGCGCTCAAGATCGAAGACGGCGATGATCATCGGGCCCGACCTCCGGCGGTTATCGAAGCCCTGCGACAACTAAACGTCCTGGCCGAGAGCGAACTGAGCGCCCTGGCTTCGTATGCGCCGACTATTCTTAAAAATCGGCGCGGCGAGCAAGTGGGCGAGGCAAGGGCGGCGTTCACTCTGGAAATTAATAAGACCGTCTAATTGGGCTCCGCGCGCGTGCCCGCAACTTCGGATACCGTCGTCGCATGAACCATCACCCAGCCGAAACAGATTCGCTCGCGGAAAGCGTGGCAGCGGCAGAGCCCGTACTTCTCCGAGATCAATACGGCGGCATCGACTATGACTCGTTGCCGGACGTGATTCAGTGGTTCCTCGACTACGACCAACGCGTAGCGGTGATCAAACACCCAAAGCTCGAAGAGCTGTTTCAATGGAAGCAGGAACAGAGCCGCCTGGCTGGTGAAGATGTGTTCAACTTTAATCGCGCCGAGGACCGCCTGGCCATCGGCATCCTCCAATCGGTCGCGCACAACCCCTCGGAACGTGAACTACACGCCTGGATATCCCAGTTATTGAACGCGCTCGATCGTGCTTCAAAGGCGACTGAGGATGTTGCCGCTGCCTATGATCTGGACATGAGCGCGGCCAGTTCGGTGGTTGGCGAATCACAAAAAATCCCGGCCGCGAAAACCCGCGCCGACTTTCTGTTTAATTGCTGGCTCGAAACACTCTGCACGGCAGAGATTCGAGTCCTCGGTTGGTTATACAGCGAATTCTACGCCCGTCCATTTCGTCCCGAAAACTTCTGAATGGTCCACTCGCTACCGAGTTCGCCCGCACCGAGAAGAGCGGCTCCGCATCAGTTGCGAGCGATTTTAATTCATAATCGCAATCAATCTGTATTGAAGACCTACAAGTTCTTTCCGCTTCAAACCATCGATTCATTTCTTCCCATCGCGGCCCTCTAACTTCCGATACTGGGTTTTACTGGGAAAACGAAGGAAGCTTGCTACCTGCCGGCTTGAATCATTTTCGCTGGCACAATCGTTGCTCATGCTTAGAACGACAAAAAAGCAAAAGGGTAAAAAGCAATCAGGGTCAGGCTCGGAGACAACGGTTGCAAGGCGCTTTGGGGGAGGCGCTTTACATCTGAGCGATGGCAATTCTTTCGGGGGAACGGAGTTGCCAGGACGGTCAAAGAGCACAAAGGCAGGGCTGCTGATGGACGCCCTGAATGAGGCTAGGGGGAGCCTCGCAGGATCTATCAGCAGCCGCAAGCCTAATAAGACTGGCCAGCAGTCATTGTCGCTGAATTAAGTACAAGGGGAAAAGCGCGGCCGATTCAATTGAGTCGGTCGCGCTTTTGTTTATGGAGCGCGGACATCCTGTCCGCCAGCGTGCGCAGCACGCTCACTACCTTCTTCGACAAGTCATGTTCGCGCTACGCTCTCAAGCGGACAGGATGTCCGCGATCCGTCAACTAATACACACTCCAGGCTCATTCCCTTTTGCACTGTCAGACTTGGCTGGTACACTCCTAACCCGCTCTTCTAATCGCGATTTCAAGGTCAGGATTCACAGAAAAAGTGTCTGCACCAAGTATTGAAACGATTGTCTCGCTCGCCAAACGCCGCGGCTTTGTCTATCCATCTTCGGAAATTTATGGTGGTCTCGGCAGCGCCTGGGATTACGGCCCTCTGGGCGTCGAACTCGCCAACAACGTGCGCCAGGCATGGTGGCGCTGGATGGTTTACGAACGCGACGATATCGAAGGACTCGACTCTTCGATAATCCTGAACCGCCTGGTTTGGAAATATTCAGGGCATGAAGAGACGTTTACGGATCCATTGGTTGATTGCCGCGAATGCAAGACGCGTCTGCGGGCCGATAAGCTCGAAGAGGGCCAGTGTCCCAAGTGCGGTTCAAAGAACCTGACCGAATCTCGTCCCTTTAACTTGATGTTTCAAACTCATGTTGGGGCCACAGCCGAAGACGACCCCGACGCGCTCGTCTATCTACGTCCGGAAACCGCGCAAGGCATTTTCATAAACTTTCATAACGTCCTTAACACGAGCCGGCGCAAATTGCCTTTTGGCGTCGCCCAAATCGGCAAGTCCTTTCGCAATGAAGTAACGCCGGGCAATTTCATTTTCCCCACGCGCGAGTTCGAACAAATGGAGATGGAATACTTTTACCGGCCGGGCGCGGACGAACAGGCCCATCAGGAATGGATCGACGCCTGTGATCAATGGTTTCAAACAATAGGGATTTCGGCCGACAACCTGCGGCTTTATGAACAGCCAAAGGAAGAGCTGGCGCATTACGCCAAGCGCACCGTTGATATTCAGTATCGGTTCTTCCCGGAACGTGAAGACGAAGAACGTAACTGGGACGAGCTTATGGGCATTGCTAACCGGACCGATTTCGATCTCAAGACGCACTCTAAGAAACCAGAAAAGGATGGGAAGCGAATCAATGAAAATTCCACGGAAGACCTGTCATATTTTGACGAGCAAACCAAGCAGCGCTTCTATCCTTACGTCATCGAACCCGCCGCGGGTGTCAATCGCACCGTGCTCGCGCTTCTAATGGACGCCTATACCGAAAAGACGAACGACAAGGGCGAGACCCGCGTGATCCTCAAACTGCACCATTCAATGGCGCCGATCAAGGTGGCCGTGTTGCCTTTGGCCAAGAATAAACCCGAGATCGTCGGCATGGCGAAAGCGATCAAACGCTCTCTGCAGCCCATTGTGCGCGCGGTTTATGATGACACTGGCGGGATTGGAAAGTTGTATGCGCGGCAGGACGAGATCGGGACGCCGTTCTGCGTGACGGTCGATCATCAATCATTGGAAGACGAGGCCGTCACCGTGCGCGACCGGGATACCTGGGAGCAGGAGCGAGTTAAAGTAGCCGACTTACCGACTTATCTGCTGCAGAGATTCAGCCCCGGGGCTTAGGTCCCGGAGAGGAAGTGAAACGCAAAGGGCGCAAAGGGATTCGCAAGATTGCGCAAAGAAAACCTCTGGAGTAGTGTCATATTTTGAGATGCCGCTGCCCGACTAAAACGATCCACGAAAAGACACGAAGCGGAAAAGAGGTTGGGTTTTGGTGTGATTTCGTGGATCGTTCTTGTCTGAGCGGGAACAACGAAAAACCAAAGTAAGACAACTACTACTCTTTGCGATCCTTTGCGGAAAACTTAGCGCCCTTTGCGTTTAGTCTCTGTAATGCAACTAACCGCCGACAACCTTAATCACGTGATAGTGTTTCGCTCCCTTCCGCAAAACCAAAACCTGGCCGTCGATCAAGTCTGAACCAGAGATCGTTTGCCGCGCATCGCTGACTCGACGATTATTCACACAGACGCCGCCGCCCTGCACCAGACGCTTGGCCTCGCCCTTCGAGGGCGCCAGGCCCGAGACCACCAACGCATCGACGATCGTGAAACCGTTCCCCTCCAACTTTGATTTTTCCAATTCAGTCGAAGGTACATCCGCGAAGATGTCGAGAATCTCCTGCACCCCCAGGCCGTCGATCTCTTTGCCGAAGAGAACCTCCGACGCCCGCAAGGCCTTCTCGAGTTCAGTTTCGCCGTGAACCAGCGCGGTCACGTGACGTGCCAACTCTCTTTGCGCGCGGCGTTTCTCCGGCTCCGTCCGAACACTCTCTGCCAGTTCATCGATCTCTGCCTGCGATAGCCAGGTAAAGAACTTCAGATAACTGATCGCGTCGCGGTCATCAGTGTTGAGCCAGAACTGATAGAACCGGTAAGGCGAAGTCAGTTTAGGATCCAACCAGACGGCGCCGGCTTCGGTCTTGCCGAACTTCACGCCGGCCGAGGTAGTGACCAGCGGAAACACCAGACCATGCGCCCGCGCGCTGCGCAAGCGGCGAATTAGATCAATTCCGGCAAGGATGTTGCCCCATTGATCGCTGCCTCCCATTTGCAGGGTGCAGCCATGCCGGTCATAGAGGACCAGGAAATCGTAGGCTTGCAATAAAGGATAGCTGAACTCAGTAAAGGAAATTCCCTCGTCAGATCCCAAACGGCGATTGATGGCTTCTTTGCCGAGCAGGTTATTAACCGTGAAATGCTTTCCGACGTCACGCAAAAATTCCATCATTGTAATCGGACCGAGCCAGTCCGCGTTGTTGATGATGCGCGCTGGATTCGACGGCGCGTCGAAATCGAGAAAGCGACTCAACTGTTCTTTGATACCGATTAGATTTTCTTCGACTTGCGCAGGCGTTAACAGTTGGCGCTCCCTGGTCTTCCCGCTCGGGTCGCCGATCAGTCCGGTCCCGCCACCGGCGATCGCGATCGGCGTGTGCCCGAATCTTTGCAAGCGCGCCAGACCCATCACCGGCAAGAGCGACCCTACGTGCAGGCTGGCCGCCGAAGGATCAAAGCCAATGTAAGCCGTCAGCGTTTCTTCGCCGAGGATCTTCTGCAATTCGGGCGTGGCTTCGTGGAGCATTCCACGCCATTGGAATTCGTCGTATAGGTTCATGATCGAGACTCGCTGAAACAGCGCACGATAATAACACGAGCAACACTGGCAGTAATCCCGACTGCTCTGGAGGGCTCGGTGTCTTCACGCTTTCAGCGTGAAATATAATAGCCCAGGGTAAGCGCGAAGCGCGCCACCCTGGGATCAAGTCCAAATGATCGTGAGAGCCCTGAAGGGGCGACAGAAGTGGGGTAATGGGTCTCTTCGTGAGGGCAGCATCAGCAGACAAGATCTTCGACGCATTCGCCAAGTTGGAAAGATATCTCCAGGTGTTGAAGGCGCGAGAAGGAGTACTTTACTTGGTTCCATCCAAGCCTCAGGAGAATATGATGAGTTTGGCCGTCTTGCGCGAAATCGGCAATCGTGAAGTCACTCTCTGTATCGTTGCTCCGCCCTCAGCTATCGTAAATTGTGACGAAGTTCTTGCTTGGCCAGGATGGAAGCCGGGCCCTGTCGGCGGCGATCAGTAACAGCGATTTAAATCGGCAAGCGGATTATTTCTGTCGCCCCTTCAGGGCTCCAAATCCATTCTTGTTTCTAACCCAGGGTGGCGCGCTGCGCGCTTACCCTGGGCTATTATATTTCACGCTTTCAGCGAGAAGACAATTCCTATCGCCAATCGCACCAATCCCGATCCGCGAGGTTCCACCAGTCCGTACCGATCGGCTGGCCGTCAGGTGGATCATTTGCTTTGGTGAGGTTCGTCTTTTTCGGATCTTCCTGAAAGCGTTTGATCTGGTTCGCGGCGTAGGACAGAAACGCCCGCTGGTTTTCGTCGCGCGTAAGATCTTGTTGCTGAATCAACCAGCTCTTCAACAATGCTAGTCTGAATTCACTAATTGCCCGAACCTGGTTCGAGGCGCGCTCGCCTGAAGCGAGCGACATCAGATCTACCAACACGACCATGTTTACAGTGTGTTGGATCTCAGCGTTGTAGCCCGCAGCCAAAGGCGCCTTCCAGGTCGACGCAATAATCTTATCCAGCACTTCATCAAACCCCGGATAGCGAGCATCG
>Ga0137359_10005212_pt1 | contig 10687 bp, 9 predicted proteins | sample Mad1_40_16metaG_FD_108281 | JGI IMG/M metagenome (GOLD analysis project Ga0137359, IMG submission 108281) | Vadose zone soil microbial communities from Angelo Coast Range Reserve, California, USA - Mad1_40_16 metaG | ecosystem: Environmental > Terrestrial > Soil > Vadose zone | place: USA... | reverse complement strand
GCGGCCATCGAGCCTTCGAGGACCCCGAGCCCCGCCGGCACCAGGGACACGATCGAGACGAACATGCCGATCGCGAACCCGGCGATCACGTAGCTCATCTGCACCGGGTGGCCGATCGCGACGAACGCGGCGTAGAGCACGAGCAAGGTGAAAGCCCAATCGAGTACGATGTACGCTGTCGGCGCGAGCATCTCGTGCGGGCGGTCGAGCAGGAAGTCGAGGCCGAGGTTGAGATTGCGCTGAAAGCGCAGGAGCGCGAGGCGGCGCGGCGCCCGCCGGCGCGCGATCCGGCGCCACACGCGGTGGACGAAGATGGTCGTGAGCAACAGCACCCGCCGGCGCCAGCCACGGCGCACGATCAGCAAGGTCGTGAGGAGCACGCCGACGCTGAACGCCCCCAAGAGGACCGCGGCCACCAACAAGTCGCGGCCGACCAGGGCGTGCGAAGCGAGGAGAAGGACGAAGCCGGCGATCACGAAGACGAGCAGCGCGAGATTCGTGAGCAGCGTCTGCACGAGCGACACGAGGACGGCGCTTCCGGCGGGGAGGCCGCGGCGGACGAAGAGATACATGCGCAACGCAAAGCCCGAGAGCCCGCCTGCGGCGACGAGATAGTTGGCGGTGTTCGCGACGATCGTGATCCGCAACATGTCGCCGAACGGAATCGGATGACCGGCCGCCGCGGCGATCCCCTGGTACGACCGCGCCATCGTGCAGTAGCTGCCGACCGTCGCGATCGCCGGAAGCAGCAGGAGAATCGGCACGACGCCACGCGCCGTCTCGCGCAGCTGGCGGAGATCGCTGCGCGTCACGACGAACGCCAGCACTGCGACGCCGAACAGGACGGCGACCGTGACCCACGTGCGATGGCGGCCGGCGCCCGTCGGCGCGGTAACCTCGACCAGCGCCGCGGCATCGCTGGCGCCGATCGGTCGCGAACGTGCGCCCGCTGCGCTCACGCGCGCCGGCGGCTACCCGGGAGTGACACCAGACGGGCGAGCCATGCCGCGGCGCCACCGACGGGCGCACCGACGAGGGTGCCGACGAGCACGGCCCCGATCACGTCGCGGATGCCCGGATGGCCGGCGCCGCCGGCCGCGAACACGAGCACGGCCGCGCAGGCGCTCGCCGTCACCATCGTCGTCGTCGATCCGGCGGCGGGATCCCACCAGAGATCGAAGACGAGCGCGCCGAGGACGAGGAGGGCCGCGCCGACGTACAGCACGGCGCTCGGCGGTGTCCGCCGGCGGTAGACGATCGCCGACGCGGTCGCGCGTGGCTCGCCCGTGAGCGTCACGTCGGCGATGCGGAGACCGCCGCTCCCGACGGCCACGGCGTTCGACGCCGAGAGATGCTCGAGGTGGCTCGGCGCGCTGCCACGCCGGCCGAGGCGGCGCATGCGCCAGCTGTCGCCGACCTCGCCCGAGACGTGGTCGTGCGTGCCCGCATCGTCGACGAGATCGATGTCGTAGTGCAGCGTGCGGTCGCGACGGTCGGTCGAGAGTGGCAGGCGCGCGTCGACGACGAAATCGATGCGTGACGCCTCGTCGGGGGTGACGACGGCGGCGCCCTTCGCGCCGGCGTCGAGCGCGATCTCGCGCAGCGGGGTCCCCGGCAAAAGGCGCACGATGACCGGATACGCCAGCAACACCGTCGCGACGGCACCCGCGGCGACCGGAACGAGCGGCGGAACGCGGCCACGGTGCTCGTCGGCGACGAGCGGCGCGATGGCGAGGAACACGGCGAGCACGAGAACGGCGACGACCGAGATGGTAGCGGCGATGCCGTCGGGCACGAGCTCGGTAGCGTCGAGCAGCATCGCCACCGCGAGGACCGCAATCGCCGCCGTCGGCGGCACCCAGGAGCGGAGCGCGTCGGCGATCAGGAGCCGTCGAATCGACGGCTGCGGCGCCCGCTTCCCGGCCGCCCCAGTGCGACGACGCGGTGCGCTCGGAGCCATGCAGCAGCTATACGAAGAAGCAGCGGAGGCGGCAAATTCGCCGCGCCGTAGGGGGCGACGGCGCGGCGAATCGCGTGGAAAGACGTCGGGGGTCGAGGCGGGAGGGCGCGACGCCTCGCCGTGCTCCCGCGTCGGCGACGGACGGCGCCGCTCAGCCGGCGGCGCGACGCAGACGGTAGGCGGCCGCCGCGTTCGGCGCCGCGACGACGGGGCGGCGGCGGGCCTGCTCTTGCCGCCAGCGCGTCAAACCCTCGCGGATGTGATCGGGATCGAGGTCGAGGGCGTAGCAAATGTTCTCGAACGAGAAGATCCAGGTGTTGTCGTGCGAGTCGAACCACTCGCACGTCTCGCCGAAGAGACGCCGTCCGCGCCGATTCGTCGCGAACGCGTAATGTTGGTAGCTCCGCACCGCCTCCTCGAGGATCGCGAGCACGAGACGTCGCTCGCGCTCGAGAGGGACCGTTCCGGCTTCTGCACTCATCATTGCTCCTATCGTAATTGCTCCTGTCGTAATTCGTGGTGAGGGACGGCGACGGACGGGCGCTCGGCCGCCATCTCGGCGAGCGTGCCGGCGAGGACCGACGCGTCGAACGGCTTCGAGAGGAGACGCGCCCCGCTTTGCGTCGCTTGCGCCATCAGCTGCTCGTCGGCGAACGCCGAGATCAAGATGACCCGTTGCGCCGGCCGGTCGCGCTGCAGCTCGGACACCAGCTCGGTGCCGAGAATCAGCGGCATGCGCACGTCGCAGATGACGACGTCATACGACCGTCGGAGGCAGCGCTCGAAACCGACGAGCCCGTCGCTCACCCATTCGGCGTCGTGGCCGAGTCCGGTAAGCACCTCGGCGAGGTAGCGGCAAAAGGTCGGGTCGTCGTCGATGATCAGCAGGCGCATCGTCGCTCGATAGAGCAACCGCGGTGCCATCGCTGCGTGACACGCAACCCCGCGAAGTTTCGGCGGGCGGCTGCCTCCGGGACGCCGACGGAGCGCACACCGTCAGCGGATAACCAGCCGCGAGCCTAGTAAAACCAGTGACTTACGTCTGTGGGGCGTGATGGCGCCGAGGTGAGGCGAAACGCCTCAGGAGGCGCGCAGACCGTAGCGGCGGAGCATACGGTAGAGGGAGCGCCGATCGACGCCGAGGATCGTCGCGGCGCGCGAGATGTTCCCGCCGGTCTCGGCGAGCACGTGCGCGAGGTAGCGCCGCTTCACCTCCTCGAGCGTCGGGCTGCCGCGATGGAGCGTCGCCTCGACCGTCGAGCGCAGCTCGGGCGCGAGGTCCTCGGGCGTGAGCACGGTGCCGCTCGCGAGCGCGACGGCGCGCTCGATGCAGTGCTCGAGCTCGCGGATGTTCCCGGGCCACGGGTAGTCCATCAGCAGCACCATCGCCTCGTCGGTGAGGTGCGAGATCGGCTTCTGGTTGCGTTCGGCGTAGCGACGGAGGAAGTGCTCGGCGAGGAGCGGAACGTCCTCGCGCCGCTCGCGCAGGGGCGGGAGCGTAATCGTCACCACCTTCAAGCGGTAGAAGAGGTCCTCGCGAAAGCTGCCGCGCCGCACCAGCTCCTCGAGATTACGGTTCGTCGCGGCGACGACCCGGACGTCGACCTTGATCCACTCCTGGCCGCCGACGCGCTTGATCTCGTACTCTTGCAGCACGCGCAGGAGCTTCGCCTGCATCGGCGCGCCGATGTCGCCGATCTCGTCGAGGAAGATCGTGCCGCCGCTCGCCTCCTCGAAGAGTCCCTTCTTCTCGCCGACGGCGCCGGTGAAGGCGCCGCGCACGTAGCCAAAGAGCTCGCTCTCGAGCAGCGTGTCCGTGAGCGACCCACAGTCGACGGCGACGAAGCGGGCGCCGGAGCGGCCGCTGTGCCGGTGCAGCGCCGTCGCGATGAGCTCCTTCCCGGTGCCGCTCTCGCCCTCGACGAGGACGGTGCTGCGCGACGGGGCGACGCGCGCGACCGTCTTGTAGACTTCGACCATCGCCGGGCTGCGGCCGACGAGGACGCCGTACGTGTCGTCGGCGCCGCGGTCGCCGTTCATGCGCGCGTCGGGGAGCCGCCGCTCGGAGAGCGCGCGCCGGACGGTCGATTTGATCTCCTCGAGGTTCATCGGCTTGCTGACGTAGTCGAAGGCGCCGTGACGGATGGCCTCGACGGCGGTCTCGACCGAGCCGAAGGCGGTCATGACGATCACTTGGATCGCCGGGTCCCGCGCCTTGAGGGCACGCGTCACCGCGATGCCGTCCATCTCCGGCATGCGCACGTCGGTGACGGCGAGGTCGAAGTGCTCGTGCTCGGCGCGCTCGAGGGCACGTGGGCCGCTGTCGCACGCGGCGACGCGATAGCCTTCGCTCTGCAACACCTCGGTCAAGAGCTCGCGCGTGACCGCATCGTCGTCGATGACGAGGAGCTGCGCGCTCATGCGGCCTCTCCGGGGCCGATCGTGATCTCGACCGTCGTGCCCTCACCACGGCGGCTCTGCATCCGCACGCCGCCGTCGTGGGCGCGGGCGATGTCCTGGCTGATCGTGAGGCCGAGACCGGTGCCGCGGCCGATCCCCTTCGTGGTGAAGAAGGGCTGGAAGACGCGCGTCATGTCCTCGGCGGCGATGCCCTTGCCGTTGTCGCTGATACGGACGAGGAGACCCGGCGGGCCGCCGTTGTCGGTCACGGCCTCGGCGGCGACGACGATGCTCCCACCCTCGTCGAGCGCGTCGACGGCGTTGGTCAGCACGTTCAAGAGGATCTGCTGCAAGCCGCGCGGGTCGGCGGCGATCGTCGACGGTGCGGCGGCGAGGTCGCGTGCGACGGCGATGCGCTTTGCGCGCAGCACCGGCGCGAGCAGGAGGAGCGTGTCCTCGATGAGCGGCACCACGGCGACGGGCTGGCGCTGCAAGGTCGGCGTCCGCGTCTGATCGAGCGCGTTACGGATCGCCTGGCTCATGACCCGCACCTGCGACTCGATGATCGCGAGCTTCTCGCGCCCGTCACGCGACGTCACCTCCCGTTGCAGCAGCTGCGTGTAGCCGAGGACGGAGTTGAGCGGCGTGCCGAGCTCGTGCGCGATCGCCGCCGTCATTTGCCCGAGGGCGGCGAGACGCTCGGCGCGGCCGAGCTGCTTCTGGACGTGCCAGAGCTGCTCGTTGATGCGCTGCAGATCGAGGTTCTTCGCGGCGATGTCCGCCGTCGCCGCGGCGACGCGGGTCTCGAGCTCGTCGTTGAAGCGGCTGAGGCGTCCCACGAGCTCGCGGTTCTCCTGGTCCGCGGTCGCGATCGTCTCCAGCATGCGGTTGAAGTGGTCGCCGAGCTGCTGCAGCTCGTCGCTGCCGCGCAGATGCACGCGGGTGTCGAGGCGGCCGCCGCGCGCGGCGTTCATCGCGTCGACGAGGAGACGGATCGGGCGCGCGATCGTGCGCGTGAGAATGAGACCCAGGACGGCGGAAATGCCGAGCACGCAGAGCAGGGTGAGCAGCAACGCCTGGCGCGCTTGCAGGTTGCTCAGGCGCTCCACCTCGGCGAGCGACGCCTTCACGCGGATCGAGCCGATGACGCGCTGGCCGAGATGGAACGGCGCGACGGCGAGGCCGAGGTGGGTGCTCCCCGGCAGAAGCTCCCAGATCGGGCGATCGAGCTCCATCGCGAGCCGGTCGAGCGGAATCGGCTCCGCCGGACGTGCGCGCCCCGAGCTGCCCAGGAGGCGCCATTGGTTGCCGACCGGCAGCAGGATCTCGATGTCGGCGACGTTTCGGTGGGTGCGGGCCAGCTCGCCGAGGCGATGGTGGAAGTTTCGCAAGTCGGTGCGTCCCCAGAGCGAGCCGAGCAGGATGTCGATCTCCTTCGTCAGCGTGAGCGCGCGCTCTTGCAGGTTGCGCTCGGCGATGCGCGTCGAGAGACGGATCTCCAGTGCCGTCGCCGCCGCGAGGACGATGACGACGGTCATGACCAGCAGCGCGACGACGCGCAATCGCAGCGATCGCCAGGGGAAAAGTCGCATCTGGCGCATCATATCGCTGTCGGGGACGGGCGATAAGCGTCCCTCGTTCTACGCGCGCGGGACGCGGCGGCCGGTTCTGCACCCGACGTGCGCAAGAGGGTACGTGTGCGCACCACGGGTGCAGAACCGGCCGCCGCGTCCCGCGCGGGTCGGCGCGGGGCGCTCATCGGGCGTCCCCGGCGGCCCTACGGGCGCCGGGGTTACTCGCTCCCTGCGTCGGGTGGGTGGGCGCCGACGACAGCGTGTCCCGCCTCGAGGCCTTTACCCACTGCGTCTTTTCCCGACCGTAGAGATTCTACGGTATCGCGCGAGATGCCGACGTCGGGGAGGGGAGGGATCTCGCCTTGGTAGACGTGGCGGCGGAAGAAGGCGGCGTAGCTCTTGCCGGTCACGCGGCGCAGCGTGCCGAGGAAGCGCGCGGTCGTGACGACGCCGCCTTCCTGCGCGAGGGCGTGGACGACGTCGTCGAGACTGTGCGCGTCGTTGGTCGCGTGGCGGATGCGGCGGTCGAGCGCATAGAGGACGAGCGGGGCGCTGTTGTTGTGGATGGCGTGGCTCTGGTCGCGGGTGAAGTCGTGGCCCCAGACGCCGTAGCGCGCAAAGAAGCGGAGCGCTTGCGTGTACCGACGGTCGTCGAGCTCGCCGATCCGCCGCTGCAGCTCGATCGAGTAGAACTCCGCCAGGCCTTCGGCGAGCCAATGGGCGTCCCACGCCGGGCGAAACGGCGCGGTCACGTGGAAGAGCTCGTGCAGGTAGGGGCTGGTGCGATCGGGCGTCTGGAGCGGCCGATTGCCGTGCATGTAGAACGAGTCCTCGCCGCTGAGGCCGCCGCGCCACATCGGATCGGCGCCGATCACGATGAGGAGACGGGTGCGTGCGCCGAGGAGGTCGTGCATCAGCGGCAGGGCGCGATCGAGGAGCGCGAGAATGCGGTCGGGGGGCACGCCCGCGCCGGCCGGGCCCGCGATCGTGACCGCGGTGCCGTGTAGCGTCGCGTCGGTGCGGTGAAACCGTCCGAGGATCAGCCATCCGCGCGGATGGTCGAACCGACCGCGGCTTTCGACGACGAACTCCCGGGTTCCCGCCGGCGGCATCGCGGTGACCGCGTCCCAGCCGCGCGGCAGGCGGAAGACGAGGCGCGCGCGCGATTTCGGCTCCGGCTCGATGTCGCGGCGAAACAGCACGGCGCTGCGCGGGAAGAGCGCGCTCGTCCGCATCACCACCCAGCCGTCACCGATGTAGCTGTCGAATCCTTTGTCTGGCGCGCGACGATGCCGCAGCGCCGCCTGATAGGTGAGATGCGCGTACGGCGCGTTCGGCGTCCAGACGATCTCGCCGCGCCGGCGCTCGAGCACGCCGGTGCCCTCGAACTTCTCGAAGCGCTCGGGATCGAAACGCAGACGGATGCGCGCGATCTCGTCGATGCCGGCGAGCTCCCAGCGCACCGTCGCCGTCGTCGCCGTCGCGCTCGCGATCTCGACCGCGTACGTCACGCTGAACGTCGCGCGCGCGGGTGTCGCGACGGGTGGGTTGTCGCCGCGCGCGACGTGCGTCGCGCCGATCGCGGCGATCATGGCGGCGATTCCACAGCGACGAACGACTCGCGCGATGCGTCGATACGCGTTCGCGCCTTGACACTCTGAATGGTGATTGATAGGCAAATCAATCTGTTATCGATTTTCAGGCACGTAGCTCAGTGGGAGAGCGCTTCCTTGACACGGAAGAGGCCGGCGGTTCAATCCCGCCCGTGCCTATCAGGCCAGCTCCTGCATCCCACCGCATGACCGAAGATCGGATCCGAGTCGCTCTCGCCGGCGGGGCGGAGGTGTCGGTGCCACGCGGAACGACGGCCGCAGACGCGCTCCGGGCGCTCGGCGAGCGGCGTATCGGCGAGACCCTCGCCGCGAAAGTCGGCGATCGCGTCGTCGATCTCTCGCGTGACGTCGACGCCGACACGACGATCGCGCCCGTCTTCGGCGACTCGCCCGAGGGCATCGAGATCCTCCGCCACTCGAGCGCGCATCTCCTCGCGCACGCCGTGAAGCGGCTCTTCCCCGAGACGCAGGTGACGATCGGCCCGGTCATCGAGAACGGATTCTACTACGACTTCAAGCGTGCGCAGCCGTTCACGCCCGAAGACCTCGAGCGCATCGAGGCGACGATGCGCGAGATCGCCGGCGAGAACATCCCGGTGCACCGCCGTGAGATGTCGCGCCAGGACGCGATCGCGCTCTTTCGCGAGATGGGCGAGCACTACAAGGTCGAGATCATCGAAGGCATCCCCGACGACCACGTGTCGCTCTACAGCCAAGGCGACTTCACGGACTTGTGCCGCGGACCGCACGTGCCGTCGACGGGGCGCCTGAAGGCCTTCAAGCTCACCAACGTCGCGGGCGCCTATTGGCGCGGCGACGAGCATAACGAGATGCTGCAGCGGATCTACGGCACCGCCTTTCCGACACCGAAGGAGCTCAAAGAGCACCTCGCGCTGCTGGAGGAGGCGAAGCGCCGCGATCATCGCAAGCTCGGGAAGGAGCTCGACCTCTTCAGCTTCCATCCCGAGGCGCCCGCGAGCCCGTTTTTCCATCCGAAGGGCGCGATCATCTACAACACGCTCGTCGACTACATCCGCGGCCTCTACCGACAGTACGGCTACGACGAGGTGTTGACGCCGCAGATCCTCGACGTCGAGCTGTGGAAGCGCTCCGGTCACTACGAGAACTACCGCGAGAGCATGTACTTCACCGAGGCGGACGAGCGGCAGATGGCCGTCAAGCCAATGAACTGCCCGAGCCATTGTCTGCTCTACGCCGCCGGCAAGCGCTCGTATCGCGACCTGCCGCTGCGGATCGCCGATTTCGGACGCCTCCATCGCTACGAGCGCTCGGGCGTGACGGCGGGACTCACGCGCGTGCGCTCGTTCTCGCAGGACGACGCGCATCTCTTCTGTACCCCGGAGCAGATCGACGCCGAGGTCGCGAGTGTCGTCGACATGCTCTTCCGCACCTATGATCTCTTCGGCTTCACCGAGCGCCGGATCTATCTCGGCACGCGTCCCGAGCGCTCGATCGGCGACGCCGCGATGTGGGAGCGCGCCGAGCGTGCGCTGCGCGACGTGCTCGAGCGTCGCGGCATCGCCTTCGACGTTCACACCGGGGACGGCGCCTTCTACGGACCGAAAATCGATTTCTGCATCCTCGATGCGATGCGCCGCGAGTGGCAGCTCGGCACCGTGCAGCTCGACTTCGCGCTCCCCGAGCGCTTCGATCTCCACTTCATCAACGCCGATGGCAAGGAGGAGCGGCCGGTGATGATCCACCGCGCGCTCCTCGGCTCGATCGAGCGTTTCATGGCGATCCTCATCGAGCATTGCGCCGGCGATTTCCCGCTCTGGCTCGCGCCGCTGCAGGTGCGCCTCATCACGATCACCGACCAGCAGCACGCCTACGCGGCGCGCGTGCTCGCCGAGTTGCGGGCGGCCGGGCTTCGCGCCGAGGCGGATCTCCGCAACGAGAAGCTCGGCTACAAAATCCGTGAGGCCGAGCTGCACAAGGTGCCGATCGTGCTGGTGATCGGCGACAAAGAGGTCGCCTCGCAGACCGTCGCGCCGCGCCGACGCGGCGCCGGAACGCTGCCGGCGACGGATGTCCCGAGCTTCATCGCGAGCATCGCGGCCGACGCGCGCGCCGGCATTCAAGGAGGTGTCCCATAAGCGTCAAAGAAGCCCAGGTTCGCATCAATCATCAGATCAATGCACGCGAGATTCGCGTGATCGACGCCGACGGTGGCCAGCTCGGCGTCCTGCCGACGGCCGATGCCCTGCGCATCGCCGAGCAAAAGGAGCTCGATCTCGTCGAGATCGCGGCCACGGCGACCCCTCCCGTCTGCCGCATCATGGACTACGGGAAGTTCCGCTACGAGAAGAAGAAAAAAGCCCAGGAGTCGAAGAAGAAGCAGGTCTACGTCACCGTCAAGGAAGTGAAGATGGGCTCGCGCACCAGCGTGCACGACGTCGACTTCAAGGTCGGCCACATCCGTAAGTTCCTCGAGCGCAGCCAGCGCGTGAAAGTGTCCGTCTTCTTCCGCGGCCGCGAGATCACGCACCCCGAGATCGGCCGCGATCTCCTCATGGGCGTGTTTGAAAAGGTCAAAGATTTGAGCAATATGGAGATCAGTCCGCGGCTCGAAGGCCGCAACATGTCGATGATGCTGCAGCCGCGCTGAGCGCCCGCAGCCCGCGAGAGGACGCACACACATGCCGAAGATGAAAACGCGCCGCGGAGCGGCCAAGCGTTTCACGGTGACGGGCACCGGCAAGATCAAGCGCGGGAAGGCGTACAAGCGACATCAGCTCTCGTGCAAGACGCGCAAGGGAAAGCGTCATCTGCGCCACGCGACGATGGTGGCCGCCGTCGAAAGCCGCAGCATCCGGCGAATGATCCCGTATCTGTGAGAGGAAGAGGGGAGCGACAGCGATGCCACGCGTGAAACGCGGCACGAAGACACGGCGCCGCCACAAGAAGCTGCTGAAGCTCGCGAAGGGCAACGTCGGCGGCCGCCGCCGCGGCTACCGGCAAGCGCGCGAGACGGTCGAGAAGGGCCTGGTCTACGCCTATCGCGATCGCAAGGTCCGCAAGCGCGAGTTCCGCAGCCTGTGGATCGTCCGCATCAACGCTGCGGCGCGGCTGCACGGGCTCAGCTACAGCCGGTTCATCGAAGGTCTCAAGAAGGCCGG
>Ga0137359_10005209_pt1 | contig 10689 bp, 20 predicted proteins | sample Mad1_40_16metaG_FD_108281 | JGI IMG/M metagenome (GOLD analysis project Ga0137359, IMG submission 108281) | Vadose zone soil microbial communities from Angelo Coast Range Reserve, California, USA - Mad1_40_16 metaG | ecosystem: Environmental > Terrestrial > Soil > Vadose zone | place: USA... | reverse complement strand
GCGGGTCCTGCGGAGACACGCGACGAAGGGCACGGTACATACGGGTTTGGGAGGCGCGCTTGTGTGGGGAAACACCTGGCGAACGAGTCGCTTTTCATCTACGTAGCCACTGTGCTCTGGGCAGCGACGCTCGAACGGGTAACTGATCGAGACGGAAATGCATCTCCCCTTGACACGGACACATTTGTGGACACCGGGATGGTTATGTATATCAAACCTTACGTTCTGTCTTGCGCGATTGCTGACTTGTACCTCGCAGAAAACCGGTGCCATACGAGTGCAAGATTACGCCTCGATTCCCTGAGGTAGTTTCAATACTGGCTGCAGAGGGAGAACTACTGAAGACTTGAATAATAATGCGGAGGTTATGGGGTCGGACGATGATTCTCCACGTAGTCGGATGGATGAGAATTCTCTTTCCTAGTGCTGCAATGCCATGACGGTTGCCAGTGGTTGACGGTTGGTTGTATACAGGAAGCTCCATGATTATGTCAGGGTAAGGTGATTGCATAATGGACTTCCCAGTCGGTCCGCCTCCGATCCTGGTACTTCGCCTTCTCTCATATCCTTTATCGCCTCGCGTATCAAGGTTAAAGGCGCACGGATTCGTTATTCAAGGGGAGAATGAACCGAAAACCTTCGGGGGTCCCCAGTCTAGTAGGCCACATCTGTAGCATGCAGTTGCCGGTTACATAGCCCAGGTCCCAGAGCGAGCAGACAAAAACACTGATATACAGTATGTAATTGACGTCCAAGTCCTTTACTACTTACCGGTTCTAACGACTGGAGAAACTACGACATTCGATGACGGACTAAAGCTGGGCGGAAACAGTAATATCAGCCCGAGACATCGTACATTCACGATATGATCGAGTGATCGCGTAGGTTTAGAGCATGCACGCCTCGATCCTGGCAAAGCCATCGCGTTTTGCTAACTTCTTCGGGTCCTTGAATGTCGCGGTATGAGTTGCGGATCTCAAGAAAAGAAAGTTTAGGAACGGAGAAGGACTATGCACCTCATCTAGATACTATTTTCGTTAGACGCAAGACTCAGACTCGTCGCCGACAACACGACTTGAAGCCTGGAGCCCGGGCCGGGGTGAGTCCTCACGGCAAAAGCTCAAGTCCAAAGCGAACTCCATCAGCGAGTGACACACCTTATGGCCCAACTCAATTGTCACCATTTCCTCCAGGAGACTTTGATGGTGCGGTACAAAAGGCATTGGGAGGCGCTTTTACTGAGTCCGCTCATCTAAGAGGTGATATTTGGCTAGAAGCTTAAGGACGTTCATTTCACGATATGCCCCCTCCGCGGGGTTGACTTGCTCGCTTCACGGCTGGGTGTATTGGAACTGTTTCAGCAGAAGAGATAAAAAAACAATTCAAATTTCAATTTCCGGATGCGATGGAATCACAACTCTTTGGAAGGTCAATCCATACATCTACGTTACCACAAAATAAAACCGATCTGTTGCATATCTCAAATAGGATAAAGCAAGGACATGTTTACGACGTAGTCCATCGCAGCGGTGCGATAGTTGTCGGCAATCTCCACGATAGGAAAGACATTGCTCTGTTGGAAGACGATTGCCTTGGGCTTGTTTACGTCCCACTGTGGCCAAGGGACTCCGAAGCCTATCCTGCCGTTAGGGTCGAGGTTGTTAATAAACCGAATGAAATAGTCCTTCATTGTCGTGCTTGGTCCAAACGCCGCGGCGAGGTCCATCATATGGGACTAGATTGAATATTTTAGACACAGCGGAAGTGAGAGTAAGGAAGTGTTCCCTACGGCCCCAATGTAAGGTACTTCCTTGCCACGCTTATAAACTGCGAAGCATATGGTTCAGACAGGAGGTCCAATCTCACGTATGATGGCAGAATAAGTACGTACTGAACCCCCACGACTTCTGTTTGTCTGCCCTGTTCTTCAAGAAGCACCGACGTGGGGCGTGAAACACGAAATCGCCCTGAAGAGCGGCTGTACGTTTGAATTGTGGACCTGGTCACCATCGCGTGAGTTTTCTCTGCCAAATTGTGACGCTAGAGTACGAGCGAAATCACTGAGTGCATTCTTAATTCCCGTGTCGAAAGGACACCCGGCCCGCTGGTCATCTGGGTAGTACTTGAGAAGGAGGTCGACCTCGCTGTCCTTGGCCCTAGGCATCATGAACAGTTTCAAGTAGTCCTTCATCTGGGACGTGGTCCTGTAGAGGTGATGGAACCAGTTGTAGATCATCAGGTGGGGTTCCCGCTTACGTTATGTTCCTTGTGGAGAGCGCGAAAAGGGAGCCCTCGTCGTCACAGTTTCCTGAGGTGTGGGTCAGTTCTTGTGGCGCGATACCGCGCATTGAACGCACCGCTGATCACTGGTACGTTTGCTACGTGGCCCCGTAGGACAGAATATTGTGGAGGTTCTGTCAGGAAGACGCCATCGACACGTGGCAACCACGCCAGCACGAGTCCCTAAGGAGTCATGAAGCAACCGATTACAAAGCGACGTCGTAACATAAACCCTTGCCTGATATGAGAAGAAGTTCGGCGTCATATCCATAGCTCTCTTGTATGTGCTATACGGAACATTGCGAAGACAGTTGAGGGTGTCCGACGAACCTCCACAGCCAGTGTTATCAACCATGAAGTCGTAGTGGTGTTGCCCGTTCACGATATCACCGACGGGGATGGGGCCACCCGACTGCATGATCGCGCCACGGAATAGCCCCTCAGGGTTTCCGTTGTTCGTCAGCAATTGCAGGTTCGTCGAGATGGCACCCGCGCTTTCTCCCCAACTGTGTCTCCCAAGTGAGCCGACGGAGCTAAGCGCAGCACGAAGGCGTTGCTCACATAGTAACTTTCGAAGGGTCGCCACCGAACTCTTTGATGTAGGTCTGTACCCATTTCAGGGCCAAGCGTTCTGCACACTACGTAAGTGGAATACGCAGGACCAACAGCACCGCCTAGTACTCACGATCTTGTAGGCCAAGGTTCCCGACCTTCGCATCTTTAACTTCCTTTCCAGGCAAGAAACCGAATGCTGCGAGGATGGAATATAAGGACAAGGATTGGGAAAAACAAAACATTCGTACCGGAAAGGCTGGAAAAGAAAACTGTATCAGAGAAAAGTCGGCACTTGGTAGATATGAGAGCCCACCGGTAATTCATGCTCACGAAAACGACTGGCATGCCAAGCTTGATGGACCGAGAGACGACCCAAGTGCCATTGTATCTGCGAAGTCAATCTCAAAAGGGGGTTGAAGTAAAAGTAAAGGAGACTAACGTGGTTGTTCCACCAACTTCGAAGCCGCCACCAAAAATCCACTAAAGATGGTTATCTATCTGACACATGACAGAACGTTGCCCGTAAGAAGGTACCTACGACAGCGACGGGGAGCATAGAACGAGGTGTAGCATCGGCGGGTTTCACAACATTTATAGTCAAGCCTTAGAGCATCGTTCAGCTTTGCAGCCACCGTGAAGGACTCAATGTTCCTTACAGTCCTCATCTTGGGGCGTGGCAGAATCGTACATTTGACCCACCAACGCGTTGACGCTAGCCCTCAGCTCAGTGCCCAGCCCCTTGGGAAGCGCCAGATATTGCTGCGGGCAAACATTGCCATAAGCTTGGGCGTAGTAGAGGCCTTGGTAAGGCGGCCGTGGTTCTGGCAGGCGCAACCGTCGATCACCTATCCTGTTTGCACGATGGTCTTTAATAATTACGTTGGACGATGAAGTATTGTGCTCACGGCGGATACGCAAATGGAATACCCATAAATGAGTGCATGGGGCCGTATTGGACGCCAACGAAAGTTCCGCTATCGAGGAAGACTATGGGATCAGCTGACGACGTGACATTGTTCGTCTGATTCGACTCTAGGTAAGGAGCGGGGCCTTGCAGTGGGACTTGCCCGGCTGGAGATGAGAGAGCAGTGAGCTCATGAGCCGCGAGTAAGACCAAGATGGCATGTTTCGTCCACATGGCTGAAAGGTCAGCTTGAGGAGACGGGATAACCTAGCTTTACGCAGCCCGAGCTATATAAGCAGCTCTCAGCTGCTTGACGGAAGCATGAAGAAACTCTCTGTGAGCAGAATTGAGCGTGATATGAGTCGCAGATTGGAAGCCAAGTCAGTGCACGGTATGGAAGGATGCAAAGCTGCAAGAATTGATGCATGAACAGAATCTGGGTCCCGCATTCAAGATAATGAAGCACAACAAGACGCAAACCGGATGCCCGTCCATACCATGCCGCCACGAGATATCATACAACTTGCATTTCAGACGCCGCTGATTGAAGGTCACACTGACTGTAATTCCCGTCTTTCCTGCGCGCGTGAAGGGTGGGGGATTCAGCATATATCGTACCCATCCCACAGAAGCTCAGATTGGGTAACGTGCACCTTGGATCGCGGCTAGTAGACGGGTTGATTAGAACGTGACAATTGCTGACCTGCTAACTTTAGCAATGCCCGGTTATAAGCTTCCAGCACCTTCGGTGTGCGGGTACTTCTATTCGTCCTTTCAATGCAAACGAACTCTGCATTTGCCGCAAAGTGTGCTAACACTATCAGCTAACCTTTTCCCGTCTGCACAGGAGTTGGCGGCGCAGAATGGAGTATCCAGAAGACTCGACTTGCGTCAACAGCGCAATTCGGGAGGTCCAACGATTGAGGATTCACGTTCGACTAATGTATATAAGACGTGAAGCGAGAGATGACGGCTGTAAAATAGCTTCGATGCATTCCTGCAACTGGAATTGTTTCACGTCGTAAGGCGTTAGACAAAAATAACACGACCAATCGTATATACCGGTACGCCAGCCTGAGGCGATAGATGTCCGTCCAATAGTTTCATGATGTGCCATCATTATGTTGATAGGTGAGCAGCTCAGGCGAATATGCGTCGAGAACTCGATCGTTTCTTTTGCCACCACGGAGAAAGGTATACTCGGCGCTGAATACGGTGTTCAGCGAGCCGACGAGCTCTGCGGTCGACGGCGACGTCTCCTCGGGTGCGCCACGAGGGATCGTGCTGCGGCAGCTCGAGTTCCCTGTGCCCTGTTTCTATGCGTGGGCGAACAGACCTGTGGGTCAGCTAAGACTGTGAAAGGGCTGCGCGTCGTGCATACATACAAGCAACTCGGCATACCCAGACGCTCACGAGTCGTCCTCGACGTCCAGATCGCCTTCGATGCCCGCGCCCTCGCCCGCATCGACGTATTCTATCTCGTTAGCATCATGTTCCCACAGTGGGGCATCCGCGTCCATGTCATCGTGCGTCTCCGCAGGCGTCTCGTCGACGATCTCGAGGAGTGGTTGGGGAACAGTAGTCGAGGTCGGGGGCGGCGCAGAGAGGGAGGATCGCACGACGTCCAGTACTTCTTCCATGCAGTTACCCAGTCTATCTTCCAGCTCCTCGACGATCTGCGGGAGTACATAGCGTGAGCCGAAAGAGCGGAGGTATCAAGAGCGGCACGCACGACGTAAAGCTCGACGGGCTCGAGAGGTGTAAGGTTAACGACTTGAAGCTTTTCTGCTTTGGTCAGGCCGAAAGGTGCGAGGTTCTTCGTGAGGCGTTGGATGCCCTCGGCAGTTTGGGCACGGGTGGGTTGAAAGTCTGCGGTGAGGTATTGGATAGCCTGACGAAGGACGGGTTGGGGAGATTCGTGAAAGGTGGCGGAGGGCTCACCTCGACCTCGATGGTGCGTAAATTTTCAGAGACGGTGAGTGGTGAATTGCCTATGGCAGCAGCAGGGTCGTCTTCCTCCTTTTTGAGACGCTGAGCGGTGCGTGTGCGTGCGATATGGTCGGCTTCGAGTTGTTTGAGGAGATCAAGGACCTCGTAGTTGGACAACAAAGCTGCACTTGGGTTCAAAAGCCGGGTGTGGCCGACGTCCATTGGATGAGTGTCGAAAAAGGAAATGTGTGTCGGACTAAAGGGGCATCACCAAACTCTTCACACAACGGTCGTCTTCGTCGTCTTGCCTTTTTTCTTATACAATTTTCGAAAAAAATCAGAATAAATGAATCGACCAGGTGAATATTCATTCTTTTATTATCTTTTCAGTCTTATCACTAAACACAGGCCAACCACCTCAACGACCACCAAGTCTTGGTCCAACTCCCATCGCCGGTCCATTCAGAGGCCCATTTCCAACATTTGGCCTCCCTCCCAGAAATATTGTCCCTGGTTATCCCACCCAAGGCCTTCAAAATCACAGAGTATCCCAGAATTTAGTCCCACAACCCACTCCCGCCCCTTTCGTCCAGCCGCGTACCCCAGCCGCTTTTGCCTTTGGCGGCGCGAATCCCCAACAGCAACAGCAACAGTCACAACCACAGCAATCTCATCCACAGTTACCCCTTCCACCTCATCAGCAGCAGCAGCTGCCCACAAGTGCTCACCCGAGCCTATCCCATCTCCAGAGTGCCACCCAAGGTTTAGGTGGTACACCTAGTGGTGTAGGCACTGCACTATCTGTATCGTCCACAAGCGAACTCAGTCTCGACCCGAATGATTTCCCCGCGCTCGGGGCCACTCCTTCGACCGCGACATCTACCAGCAATCCTACCCCAGCGACCAGCTATGCGTCGCAGGCAGGTACAGGCATTCCACCGTCTGGCAGCACAGGCGCGACATCAGGAAACTCTGCCTTGCCTCGTGACTTTACGGCAGATGACTTCCCCGCGCTCGGTGGTGGGCCGACTCCAGCACAACAACAGCAACAGCAGTCACAGCAACACCAGCACCAACAGTCACAGCAACACCAACCACCGCAGGGACAACAACAGGCACAACCAACATCGCACGACAGTCACCCACCGGGATTAGGTGGTTTAGGCAGTCAACAACAACCTGGTTTATTGAATCTCGGTCCTCGAGCGCTACAGAGTCTCCAGTCGGAAACGGAAAAGCAGCGGGTGCGTGACCTGTTATCCCACGCGTGTGGCGTAACCGAACTTATCCGTATAAATGCATTCGTGGGCGTGTATAGCACAATATCAAGTTGAATGCAGCAGCGCAGGCGGCATGGAACCAACCGAGTGCAACTCCTTCACAGGGTCAGGCCCAATCGTATCAAAATGGCACACAGCAGCAGCAACCGCAACCGTCATTACACGCTCCACCCGGCGTCCCACCACCCGCGTCATTCTCTCAACAACCTCAGGCACAGGGTACGCCGTTCGTAGGAAACAGAAATGGGCCTGGAAACGGTGCAACGGCAACGGGAAATGGCGGAAACGCGGCCGTCGGGGACACACAAGGGCAATCTGCGCCAGCATCCGTTGCCCCTGTTCCTCAGACACCCGCGCAACAGGTGCTCATGTCCGCCGCGGATCGCTGGGGCCTGCTCGGTTTACTCGCGATGATCAAAAGTGCGGATCCGGATCAGGCACTATTGTCCGTTGGTACCGACCTTGGTACGATGGGACTCGACATGCAGCAGCAAGGGTGCGTCGCTCGCGTTTTGTCCTCTCCTTCCTTGCTGACTCGCTTCGCAGGAACCTGTATTCAACGTTCATCACGCCGTGGGCAGATTCTAGCGCCGCGCATAGTGTCGAGCCTGATTTCCACCTTCCTGGGTGCTACAGCGTGCAGCCGCCGCCGCCAGGTCCTGGAAAGGCCGCCGCATTTAGTGACGAGACGCTGTTCTTCATGTTCTATTCGTCCCCACGAGACGCGCTACAGGAAGTCGCCGCGCAGGAGCTGTAAGCAGCCTGTCCAACCTTGGCCAGCAGAGCTTACTAATCCCGAGACGAAACGCAGCTACAACCGAAACTGGCGGTACCACAAGGAGCTGCGGATATGGTTGACGAAGGAGTCGGGCACAGCGCCGTCGCAAAAGGTGCCTGGCGGAGAGCAGGGCACCTACACGTTCTGGGATCCAGACAACTGGGCCAAGGAACGCAAGGAGATGGTCGTGCTCTACGCTGACCTAGAGGAGAAGACGCTCACCGCGCCCGCGCCCGCACCGCCTGCAGCAGCAGCAGTGGCTGCAGCGTTCGCGCCTGGCAGCGTGCAGCAGGGCCCACCACAACTACAGCAGATGCAGATGGGACAGATGGGACAGATGGGGCTGCAGCCGCAGGTACGCGGGGCGTTTCAGGGTGTAAGCATGGCAGCGATGTAATTGTGAGGAGACGGACATTCATCCGAGACATATCACCATATTTTTCGTGCTTCCTCTTTTGGTACCTGTTGGGAAGAGGAGATACATCCATCCTGAAGAGACCACAACTCCGTTTTTCTCATTTTACTCTTTCCTTTCTCCCACTTTTTGGCCTCGGCAGGGCGCTGTATCACTAGCTAGTTGTTCTCAACTCCCCCCCATCGCCATCACAATGACCACGATAATTTTTTTATTTTTTATTTTCCGCTAAGCCGCTTTGCAATTGGGATCGAGCTCACCTCAACTCATGTCGCGATTGCGAGAAATTGCGCACATACCGCCATCCCGCATCCGGCCATCCCGCATCCGGGATCGTGATCGCGTGATCCTAACTGCTATCTTGTGTCTTATCGTCCCGCTCTTGCACAACAGATGTCCTCATTTTCGAGTCCACCGCCTGCCTCCGAACCGACACAGACAGTAACACCCGCATCAGAAACGATGAGCGCTACGGATCTAAGCGCGACCGCTCTGCCCGCGCTTAATAACCCGGGCCACGTCGCGCACTGCAGAAGATGTCTGGACGGGCTACCTGCGAGTCTCGTCGAGATGGACGCTTCGAGGTATGTGCACGGGCACCGAACGCCACCGCATCTCTATATCTTCGGGGACCAAATCTTCTCATATGCTAATATATATGCGCATACCGTGCGTCACGGTTGTTAGAATGGCGATCGGGTTTTATTGTCTCGGCACGCTGGACCTCACGGGCTACGCAGAGCGCAAGATAACGCCGACGGATCGCGAGAACTGGAAAAAGTGGATATGGGCGCAATATATAGGCACGCCTCTCGCCAACGCATATATACCCTCCCTCACACAGCCATACGGTTTTTAGGAAGCGGGTTTCACTCGGGTCCGAGCGTAGGGACGTCGACGGGGGGTGCGGGACCGGTACGCGTGCGCATATATCCATCAGCGCGAGGACAACCTGACCAGAAACGACGCTCGCAGCCATTCGTAGACGGCCCTCATCTAATCATGACGTACTGTGCGCTGCTCACGCTCGCGATCCTGCGGGACGACTATGCGGCGTTGGACCGACTCGCACTCGCGCGCATGGTGGGCGCGTGCCAAGACGCCGACGGCGGGTACGTGCATTTACGTCTTTACGCCGGTACACCCTCGCTTATTGAACGTATGAAAGATTCGCGACGATTCCCGGTGGGGGCGACGCGGATCTACGCATGACGTACTGCGCCTTTGTCGTCTGCGCCCTGCTCGACGACTGGTCCTGCATCGATCTCCCGCGCGCACTGTCCTACATCCAACGCTGTCGTGTGCGCGCCCTCCACACACACATACACTTCCTTCGCTGTGCTGATACGCGTAGGCAGACGTACGAGGGCGGATATGGACAGACGCCACATGGCGAGTCGCTCGGCCGACCGACGTACTGCGCACTCGCAGCACTGCATCTTGTCCCCCCAGACATGGCGTCGCGCGCACGGCTACCGCACTCCGAGTGGCGCGCGACGGTACGGTGGCTGCTGCACACACAGACACAGCTCGGAGGGGGCTTTGCGGGACGCACGAACAAGCCCCCAGACGCGTGCTATGGGTTCTGGTGCAGTGCTGCTCTTTCCGTACGCACCATCCCGCCTCCCTTTCTTTTCCCTCCAAATATTATTTACAGATCCTCGGCGCGGGCGATTTGATAGATGCTCACGCGCTAGGCGCGTTTCTTGCGCGGTGTCAGTACAAGTTTGGCGGGATCGGAAAGGCGCCCGGAGAACACCCCGGTAAGCCCCCCAACGTCCTCGGTTCTCGTTTGGACACTTGTGTCATCGTCGCTTTGTTCAAAGACCCGTACCATACCTATCTATCGATCGCCGCGGCGGCAATCGTCTCGCCTGATCCGCAGTGGGACCTTCAGCCGCTAGACCCACTGATCAATGCGACGCCCGATACGGCGCGGTGGGCCAAGACGCACGTGAGCGGCACGGCTGCACCGGAGATCTGAAAGTGGCGGGTCTGTCTTGACATCATTCATCAGGCTATCTATGGGCTATCTACGGGTCGAGTTGTATGTCTCGGGGGTTGAGTTGTATGTATGTGTCATCCGACGACCAATATTCGACGACTCAGACCAATCGGATATAATATGACCCCAGTCTTAGATGGGACTATATATAAGCAAGGGACTCCAAGGGACCATCTAAGCACCATCCGCGCCATCACATACATCCCCACTAGAATCACCCAGCAATGACAACAAAGCAGACCTTTGTCGTCTGGGCACCAGACTGCACCGACCCCGAAGCGTTCTCGCGCCGTCTCGCAGTGCGTCCAAAGCACCTCGAAGGCATCAAGTCGCTCCTCACTCAAGGCTTCATAAGTGCGTGGCCGTAGGCACGTTTATCTTTTCTTCGTTGTTCCTTAACGGCCCGCACAGAAACTGGAGGGCCGCTGTCAGATCCGGATTCGGGGAACATGAATGGGAGCTTTCTCGTCGTCGAGGCGGAGAGCGTCGCCGCTGTGCGCGAAGTGCTGGAGAAGGACCCGTTCTGGGATGCCAACGTTGTGC
>Ga0137359_10005203_pt1 | contig 10698 bp, 10 predicted proteins | sample Mad1_40_16metaG_FD_108281 | JGI IMG/M metagenome (GOLD analysis project Ga0137359, IMG submission 108281) | Vadose zone soil microbial communities from Angelo Coast Range Reserve, California, USA - Mad1_40_16 metaG | ecosystem: Environmental > Terrestrial > Soil > Vadose zone | place: USA... | reverse complement strand
TAAAGCCAAGATTGAATAGCCCCGTAACGCTGATGAAGGGCAGCCCCGCGCCTGCCGGATCCTGCGGAGAGATATTGAAGCCCGCGGAAGAAGGCAGCGTTGGGGTCACTGGCTCGACAGTGGTGAAATTAAACCGCTGATATCCAAGCGAGCTTCGTTGATAGTGCTGCTGCCGAATGTGTGCGACCACGCCACCGTATACTGCTGTGAGCGGCTTCTGCCTTGTTCCGCGAATCCCGGCAAGGTTGCGCCCGTGAAAGGCAAGGTGTCCGTGTTTGAATCTAGCTGCACGAAGAAATATCCCCAGATTGTGTCCCTCTTTGACAGGTTGTAATCAACCCGGCCCAGATATTGATCGTTGGTATCCGAGCTTATCGGATTAAATTCGAAGGTGGTCCCTGAATTCGGCAGCGGGACAAAACGATTCGTCAAATTCACCGCAATGGAATTGAGGCCGGCCACCGGAATGTTGCCCGTCGGAAAGATCTGTGAGTAAGGAGAGCCAGCGGCGAAGGTCTGCCCGTTTTCTCCAACCAAAGGTACCGCTGAGTTTCCCGTGAACGGACAGGTTCTGGGGATAGTTCTCGCCTTGGATTAGTGTCTTGATCTATGGCGGGCCCTGACCGGACCCGCCATTGCGCTCCAAGACATTCTGTTGAGTGTGGGACAACTTATGGGTTACCCTGCCCCGACAGGAGATCGAAAGTAACCGGTACCGCCCCAGCCGCAGGTGGCGGACCTGGGGCCTGCTGGGTGAAGATGAACGTCTGGGAGATGCTCTGGCCAGGTTGGAGGACACCATCGGGCAGAAACACGCGGATATATGGATCGCCCGCGCTCGTGGTACCGCTGGCGTTTTCCAGCTTGAACTGACTGGAGAGACCTTTGACTATTATCAGGAGGTGAGTGTCAATAACGGTTGAAGAATTGGTGTTCGTGATCCTATAGACTTCCTCCTGCCGCCTGCCAGCGCTGGCTGAGTTGGTTAGCTCAGTTCTCGCCTGCGAGGTCACGTCCAGGAACTCAAGACCTGCATCACGCCGTGAAAGAGGATCATTGTTTGAGATGGGGCGTCCGCTCGGCATGAGCCCATCCACCGCGCCCAAGGCCGCGAGGTCCGGCCGGTAGACGGAGTAGGTCAGGTCTCGCGCGTTCGGCTGCATCGTATCTGTGGTTGAGTTCGGATCGAACTTGACGAAGGCCGGATCATAAAGGCCGTTCTCCAGGAAATCGGTGATCTCCTTCACTTCATCCTCGGTGAGCCCCAAACCGCGAGGGGAACCTGGTCCACGTGGGTTGGTAAAGCGAGGCGTCAGCGTACTGGCGGCGCCGGTCACTGGGTTCTGTGGCACACCGGCGTTGAAGTATTCCACCACGCCTCTTACGTTTGTGAAGGCGCCGTTATGGAAGAAGAACTTGCTGCCCTTGAGCTGCCGCATCGTTGTGGTGCGGAACTTGTAGATGTCGCTGTCACGGCCCGTAATCTCCTGCCGTCCATCATCGATGAAGTTAGGATCCTTTCTCGCTAACCTGTTCAATGCCTGGATCGGGTGGTCTGACAGCCCGATGTTGAAGAAGTTCTCTTCCACGAACTGACCGGTCCCGGTCAGGTCAGGGTCGTTCGGCTGCTTGTTGAGCATGGGACCGGAGTGGCAGGAGAAGCAACCTGCGCCGCCATTCGTCGCGGCCGTGAAGAAGAGCTTGGCTCCGCGCCGCTGACCGGCAGTGAGGGCGTCGTTATCGCCCGCCAGGAACTTGTCAAAGGGGGTGTTCCGAGTGACCAGGGTTCGCATGAAGGTCGCCCTCGATCGCAAGACCGTGTTGTCGTTGATCAGCAGATTCATGTTGCCCGCGGCGTCGGCCTGGGCGGCCTCCGCAGGAAATGCGTCCCGGAAGAGCTTGACAAAGGCCGCGACCTTCTGAATTTCGGCGGATTCAAAATCCTGCATCCGGTGAGCATCGAGTAATAATTGCGCCACGTTTTCCTGCGCTGGAAAATTGAACGGGTTGAGGGCGCCGGGCAACGCGTCGAGCTCGCCTGCGAACCCGCCCAACAATTGGCGGTTATTAAAGGCGACTCCGACCATATTTGGTACATTTCGCCCTACGCTGTCCAAGGCATCGAGCCGACCGGTCGCTATTAGCTGAAGAGGGGTTGGCAGCTTTTCGCCCCGGGCGGGATTGTCCACCTCATCGTGACCCGGTGGGGGGGGCACCAGGTAGACGTCCGTGAGCGTGGGGAGCGCGTCCACCAGCGCGTCACCAGGGAAGAGAGGGGTGTCCCGCAGGCGCGGGAGGATGTCGACCCGGGCCCGCCGCCGTGGAATGAAGTTCCCCGAGGCGTCCGTGTAGCCCCGACCCTCGCCGCCCACGTTCATGTTGATGAGCGTGCCGGATTTCCCCGCCACCTCGCCCAGGTGACAGCTACCGCAGGAGCCGGTCTGCCTGGTGGCGAGGACGCCGCCGAACTGCGGAAGAATGCGGGCCGTTGTAACGGGATCGAAGAAGGTCAATTTCCCGAGATAGCGCTTGGCCTCGGTGGTCTGGAAACGCGGGTCGGACGTCAGAGTTCCATCAGGGAGCCGCGCCTGGGGAAGGTGGTCATTGTCCGGCACCGTCAAGGTTTGAATTCCACCGACCGTTTCGTCGATGAACCGGCGCAACTGGGTGGGGCTAATTCCTGAGCGTTCATCTTGCGCGGGGGCGGCTCCGCAGCACAAAAGGAAGAAAATTGCCAAGACACCGGCCACGAGGATCAGGAGACCATGGCGATTGACTGGCTTCGACGCCGCTGCGCCTCCTTGTCCATTCCAAGTCTCTCGGACCTGCAGTTCCGATTTGTTTTTCATTTCGTGCACCTCAAGAGGTCAGATTAGGACACCGCTCTAATGCCAGACTCCGCCGATGGATGTGGCGACTCTGTTGAAACTTGCGTCTGTCCACGCGACAACGGAGACCGGCATCAGATGCGCACGCATCCTCGGAACATCAAAACGCGAAACTTCTTATTTCGTTCTACTCCAGGCACGCATCAAATCCGGGCTCGCACCAAACAATCAGACTCACAAGTTTCGAAAAGGTTTCAATGAACATCTTTTGAACTTAAGCCAGCCACATTTAATGAGCGGCAGCGAAGTAGTAGCGCGCTACTTGGAGAACGGTAAACTTGCGGTGCTAAGGCGTCAAATCAAGATGTTCTTAAATATAAATTACGCAGACCTAAACAGTGGGGCCCTTCTCTAAAGTTGCTTGTTCCCTTCTCCGGTGGGTGAGCGGCGCAATGCACTATAAAGTTGAATGACGGTTACGACGATGGGATCGTATTTGAGAAGCCAGCGCGCGCGCAATTTGCTGGGAAACATCTTGTTGCACATTGAGGATGTCGCCCAGCACACGATCGTACGTTGCCGACCAAAGGTGGGTCTCGTCTTTTGCCCCGACCAACTGTGTCGTGATGCGGACGCGCGTTTGTTCCCGCCGAACACTTCCTTGGATCACATAGTCGGCTTTTAATTCTCTCGAGATCTCGCGAATGGATTTCTTTGTACCCCAGTGGCGACTTGCAGACGTTCTGGCGATCACCCCGAGGCGTTTGGGATTCAGTTGCGTAAGCGCCGAGATCAGATCCTCAATTAAGCCCTCAGCGAAATATCGTTGATCGGCAGATCTCCCGAAATTCTCGAAAGGAAGGACGGCCAAGATTGCTTTCCTGATGGCCGATGACGTTGGCTTCGTCCTTTCCACGAGCGCGACGAATCGGTATCCGCGGCCTGGCAGTGTCTCTATGAATCGGGGCCTTCGCGCCGGATCTTGCAGCAGTACCCGTAGCTTGTTTACGGCGGTATTGAGGTTTTGTTCATAGACTACGGTGGTGTTCGGCCAAAGTTTCCCGCAGAGAGCTTTTCGGCTGACGACCTCGCCGGGATTCTTCACCAGCAGTTCCAAAAGCTTCAATGGCTTTTCTTCGGCTTTTAGACGCACGCCGTTTCTGTGCAGCTCCCTGGCATGAAAATCCACCTGAAAGTCCCCGAAACGGGCAATTCGTGCGCGGTTATTTCCCACTGTTCATTTCCCGGCAGACCACAGCCACAGCCACAGTGAGATGATTACACTCAACAAAGGTTTCGCGGGATTCTCGAGCAGCCATGGAGGACGATGCGTCAGTTTGCCTTGCGTGTTCTATGGATTAATGAAGTGCGGCGAGTGCGGCCCTAATATTGGCGTGTCTCTGGGCGATGGAGCGGGCACAGCGATGTCGTGTACGGCTGCCCGCAGAATACCTTTCACGGTGAGAGTGCTTCAGGAACAGAGCGCGGTTATTTCGTCGCGCGCTCGAAGAAAAATTCTTAGCGTCGACAATTCCCAGAATCTAGTTCGTGCCCATCGGGCTATGTTCCGCTCATCGCCCCGCGTCAGCTCTGCCCGCCACCACGGAAGCAGGACCACCGCAATCGCCACGCAAAAAACAAACAATTGTTTACACGCTCTCAATCGAATCCTCCGAGACACCATGAATACTCCTGATTTTTCAGGGTCCGTACTCAAACACTGGTGCCGCCGCCATCGATAGCCACGCGTCCCAAGGCCGCGAATCGAGCAGTAGCAGTGCTCATTCGGCAAAATTGCGCTGCATACCAGTCGATGAAAGCTCAACCTCCTGCGGACCCGGAGATAGTTTCGCCCTGCGCGCGGCCCAGCAATAGTAGGCCAGCCAAACGTAGACGGGACCGTATTCGAGCGACAACATCAGAAGAGAGTTCTTGAGTGGTTCCCCCGCGCCATAGCTGATTGCAGGAGTGTAGCCCAGGACGCTCGTGACGCTCATGAGCAACCATGCGCCGCTTGGGTAAAAGCACAAGAACGGGATCGCCCAAGTGAAGTACCAGGGATAGGCGGTCGGCGACAGCAGAAGCACTCCTCCCGTAAGAACGAGACTCGACAACAGAGGCGCCGCCCGTTTTTTCGTCAAGTAGCCAACGACAGCTAACAGCATCAGGGCCGCAATCAGTTCCCCACCAGCCCTGGACCCCGCGACAAAACGCAGCAGGTGGAAGAGGCTGCCGTTGTTCACCCAATCTCGAGCATAATTTTTCGCCCCGTCCAAGAGATGCAAGCCGGCCCCCAAGAACGGAACATAGAATGCGAAAATCACCGATACGAAGAGACCTACATGAGCGAGTCGCACACGCTTCAGGAAGGTAAGCAAGAGCAAAACCGGGAAGAACTTGGAAAGAAATGAGAGCGCAAGGGCACCCATCGAAAGCGCAGGGCGATTCGTCACTAGGAAGAAGAGGGCCGTCAATAATGTAACGATGGCGAGCGAATCAAAATGACCGGACATCGCAAACGAAATGAGCACAGTGGGATTCCACGCATAGGCAAGAACACGATGCAGAGGCTGTTTCATCGCGGCCAGCAGGAGCATCAGCACAGCAACGCTCGCCAGATCGAGGATCGTCGAGACCCGTTTGTATCCGGGTACCGTTTCGATCAGCCTGTAGGTCAATTCGCTCAAAGGCGGGTAAATGGTCGGACTCTCCTCAGCAGGTGGTTCGGGGTGCTCAGGATTCTGAAGCCAATCCAGCCCTGGAGAATTGGGGAACACGACGTAAGGATTTAGGTGTGCTCGCTGCGCTCGGCCATCCCATTGATAGCGATACACATCGTCGGAAGGCGTCGATCGGGATGGCAGCAGCGTGACGCGAAACAAAATTGTGCCTGCCAGGATGATGAGAAGGGCGGCCGTTCCGAGCCGATACCTCTCGACCCAAAACACACCGATCACGTAGAGGATCCCCGCCAGCAAAATGAGCCCGATGAATTCCGGCATCCGCGCGTCCAGGTCTTGCTGCCGCTCGACGCACCGGAAGATGCCTGTCAATCCTGCCGCCAGGACTGCAAGTCCTAGCGTGACGATGCCGCGGGGCGAACGAGTCCTAAGGCCTTGGATATAGCCCCGCAAGACCGGAACTATCTCCCCCATTGAGACCCTTCATTGAAACCCTTCATTCGCGCCCCTCACTTGCCCGCTCGAAAAGCCATTTAGCCGTCCTTGGCGCTTTCCCCGGTATGCGTTTCAGATCGTCCGCTAGTTGGCTAAGATCCGCGGCCACGTCGATGTCGTAGAACGGATCGGTCAGATGTACCGAAAGCCCCAGGGCACCGGCGCGCCTCAACAGCGTTTCCAGCGCACTCCCTGTTCCCATTCCATCGCTGGTGAACAGCCCCGGATAAGACGCTCTCGCACCGACCAAATAATAGCCGCCATCATAGGTTGGCCCCACAATGAGGTCGTCAGACTCGAGTGAGTCGAATGCGGCCACCAGTACTGAAGCCGGCAGGTGCGGACTATCGCTGTTGAAGGCAATGACTCGGTGGTGGCCACGAGTTGTAAAGTGCGCGAAAACGGAGGTAAGGCCCGCGGCCAGTCCTTGACCCGTCTGAGCTACGATGGGCACTGTACTGCCCACCGCGCGCGATAGCTCTTCAACGTCGGGCACAGGGCACATGATGACAACTTCCACCTGATCGAGACTCTGCGCGAGCGCAATGGTGTCGCTTAAAAGGCATCGGTACAATTCGGTGACCGATTGCAGAGAAAGGCTCTGGGCCAATCTGGTTTTCACCGAGCCTGGTCTGGGTGCTTTGGCCATGATGACCAGTAGGCGGTTCGTTAGTGTCATCGAAACTTGTTACCCTTCGCTCGAAGTTCCATACGTATTGCCGCGCAAACTCTCACATCGGCCGCGGAATGCTGTTTTTTCGCTGGCGGAAATAGTAGCGTGCGATTCGGCTCAGTATGAACCAAGCCGCTCCGACGGAACCTTTGAATGTGCCGGTGATCTTCGATTTCCCAATTCGTGGGTGATAGCTGACCGGCACTTCGACGACCCGGAAACCCTGCTTGGCTCCCTTCAGGATTAACTCCACAGCCCATCCGTACGTGGTCTCTTCCAGTTCAACCGCGTGCAACGCATCGGCGCGGGCAGCGCGGAACGGACCGAGGTCGCTGATCTTTACTCCATAGAGGCTCGTGATCAAGCTGGCTGCAAGCCAATTGCCGAACACGGAGTGCCAGGGAAGCGCTCCGGGCGTGCGCGGACCCGCGAGACGCGAACCGATACTGATGTCAGCGCGCCCCTCGGCAATCGGAGCGAGGAGAAGCGGAAGCTCGGCCGGCCGGTCGCTGTAGTCGCCGTCAAGAAATACGACGACATCGGGCGCACTCGCGCCGGCGATCCCGGTCAGGCAGGCCTGGCCATACCCGCGCCGCGGCTCCGTCATGACTCGGGCACCCATCTGCGCGGCAATCTCAGGCGTCCCGTCTGTCGAGTTGTTGTCGACGACAATCACCTCCGTGACGAGATCGGCGGGAAGATCCCCGATGACGCGGCCGATCGCCTGCGCCTCATTGCGTGTCGGAATAATGACTGAAACTCGCACTCAACCTCCGTTTGGTTACCACCAGAGAGCTCTTGGTCGCCTGCGCGCCAAAAAGAAATCAATACCCCACGTCCGGCCCGCGGCCCCTACGGCCAACGCAAGCGAGGCTAGAACGGGAACCAGCAACTCCCATATCCACGCCGTCCCCCACTCCGAAACCCACAGGCTCGCAAGGAACCCAAATGCGACGAGTGCGACCGGGCGCGTAAAGAGGCCGAGCACGAGCAACACTCCAACCGAAATTTCCGTTAGTCCCTGGAGTGGTGCGGCCATGGATGCGTGCCTCGCCGCGAGCTCCATCACAATCTTCCACACGGCGGGAGCCTGGCCGTTATCAATGTAATCACGAATGAGATCCGCGTAATGTGAGGGCGTGTATAGGCCCTTCCCCAGATTTTCGAAGAAAACCCAAACAAACATTGCGCCAATGGTCAGCCGTAGGATGGCCAAACCGATGCGCGCATGCGGCTGTTCAGCTACTTGGGACGTATTGGTTAGTGCGGTGGGGCTAGTCGTCATGATTTCCTCTCAATCTTCGTAGTCGGAATTTCATTTTTTGTGCTTCGCCGCTGACTGCCTTTCCCCGCTGGCGAAACGCACTGCTAATCGCGGGCGATTACGATGGTGGTACACGCGCTCTCCCCCTTGGGCAGCTCGCGCGCAGGAGCCATGCGTACATCCAGCTTTTCGGTTTTCCCCCGCACGATCGGGCAATAGAAGTCCGGCTCGTGCAGGGCGTTCTGCAGGCGTCGGCGGCCCGCACAACCCCCGTGGCAAGCCGCAAAGTGCGCGCACGAATGGCATGCCTCTGGCGCGGTGCGCGCCTTCAGAAAGGGCGAAGTCTCCAGGATTTTCGAACCAAGCGAGGCCAGCAGCGAAAGCGGCTCGCCGATGCCAGGCCAATAAACGCACGGCTGCGTGGTGGCGCGAGGCGTGACACGAACAGTGCTGGCTCCGCAGCCGCCCGTTCCTGGGGGCAGACCTGCCATGGCGCGAACCAACGGCTCCCCGATGGCAATGACATCGGTTTCCGCAAACAACGCGCGAAAGCCTTGCCAGTATTCCTCATATGTCAGAGCGTAAAGATCGGAACGCACGGCTTGATAGACGTTCACGCGCAGCGGTGCGCCGTAGCGCTTCGCGATGCGCGCTACGTTGGCCAAACCCGAATAGTTGGCCTTCATCATGACCGCGATAAAAGTGACCGGAACTCCGAGTTGCACGCAACGCTCCGCCTGCTTGTGAATCAGCGCCCAGTTCCCTGCGCCGCGCTGGGCGTCCTGTTTTGCTTCGCTTGAATAATCCAGAGAAAACTCGATATCGTGGAAGGCATGCAACTCCTCGTCGGTAAGCACCGCGACGCTGTGCCCGTTTGAAGTGATGGTGAGCTTCACTGGCAAAGTTCGAAGGAACGCCAGGATTTCACGGAACTCCGGGTGCATTCCATTTTCGCCTGTCCCAAGATTCACCGAACGAACCGGCAGGCTGGCCATCGTGGAGCGCACTTGCTCCAGGCTCAGGCGGTCAACGCGGGCTGGGTCGCGGTAACAGAACGAGCAGGAGAGGTTGCATTCATTCGTCAGGCCCAGTCCGAGGGCAAAGCCCTTCGATGGGACCAAAGCGACCAATCCGTCTTGTAAACTCGGCACCACGGAGTGTTGATTCATTTCTCTGTACCTTTCCGGCTGCGTGCGCGGACACTTTCAGCAATTACTGACACGTTGCGCCTGACGAGAAGAAATAGCGGTTGCGCTCCGAGTGCCAATCGATAGCCGCCATCTTTATCGGCACGTTCGAACGGTGTTGTGCCTGCCTCGTACATGTCAACTCGACACGGAACGCCGGAATACGGTGTCGCCGATCCAGTCAGAGATCATTACGAGGGCATAGATCGCCAGCAGCAGCGTACTCAACCTGGCATAGAAACCGAGTTGTACGTCGTTGTATACCGCTTGCCCCAGCCCTCCGCCGCCCACGAGGCCGAGAATGGCGGAGATGCGGAGGTTCGTTTCCCACCGCACGATGGTGTAGTTGGCCAGCATGCGCTTGGCTTGCGGCCAGAGTCCCCACCATAGAATCTGAAACGGCCCAGCTCCCAGCGCGCGAAGAGCCTCCACGGGTTTGCGCGATACTTCCTCCAGCGTTTCCGCGTAGAGCTTGCCCAGAACTCCCGCGGTATGGAGTCCGATAGCTACAGTGCCAGCAAACGGGCCGATACCGATGACCACGATACAGATCAACACCCAAACCAAATCGGGGATGGAGCGCAATACGTTCAATGTAAGGCGTGCCGCCCAGAAAATGCTCCAGCGCACACTACGGTCCGAGGCAGATTGCGCACCGGGTGAGTCTGGCTGAGTCAATACCAAACTCGAAGTCGCGGAAATCGCCAGGAGTCCACCTATTAGGATTCCCATGAAGGTACCTAAAATCGAAATGGCCAGCGTTTGCAGCACCAAGGGTCCCAGGCCAAAGACAAAACCCTTGGCAAAATCCGGCGGAAACATTCCGCGGCAAAACCGCACCATGTTGCCGAGGACATGGGCATCACTGAAATTCTGGCGAGTAAATCCCGCGAAATAAAAACTAGCAGTCAACAACGAGGCGACAGCGACGTGGGGAGCCCACCTTACAACTGATCTGACCGTTGCGCCCTTTGAGGCTGCGTTCCCCTGCTGTTGCCCAGTATTCTTGACGTGGCCTGAATTTGGCTCCAAACTTCGTCGTAGACGCCGGCTTACGACATCGGTCGAGGCCAGCAACAGCACGAATGCCAGCATTAACGTCAAAGCTTGTCCGTACTGGAATAAGCGCATGGATAGACTAATCTCGTATGCGAGACCTCCAGCACCGACGAAACCCAATACCGAAGCGGCGCGGACACAGCACTCAAACGAGTAAATCGTATACGCCGTCACCGCCGGACGGCATTGCGGCCAGATACCGCGCAGGAATATCTGCCCGCGCGTTGCACCGATGGCCTGCAGCGCCTCGAGCGGACGTGGGTCCACATCGGCGAAAGCGTAAGCGTAGACCCGACCCAACACGCCAGCGTATGACACCGCCAGAGCTAGCGTGCCAGCGAGAGATCCCAAGCCGACCGCGGTTACAAACAACAGACCCCAAACCAAATCCGGAATGGCCCGCAGGAATCCCAGGAACGCAAGCACCGCACGGCTGGCGGCGGCTCGCAAAATCGCATGCGGGCTTCCTTCGGCGGCCGCTACCAAGATTCCGCGCCGCCATAAGATGGGT
>Ga0137359_10005202_pt1 | contig 10698 bp, 8 predicted proteins | sample Mad1_40_16metaG_FD_108281 | JGI IMG/M metagenome (GOLD analysis project Ga0137359, IMG submission 108281) | Vadose zone soil microbial communities from Angelo Coast Range Reserve, California, USA - Mad1_40_16 metaG | ecosystem: Environmental > Terrestrial > Soil > Vadose zone | place: USA... | reverse complement strand
AGCTCATCTGGCCCCAAGGCAGCACATAGCCCATGAACCCGGTCGCCATCATCAGGAGATAGATAACGACGCCGAGAATCCACAGCACTTCGCGCGGCGCCTTGTAGGAGCCGTAATACATGCCGCGAAACATGTGGATGTAGCCGGCGAGGAAGAACATCGACGCGCCGTTTGAATGCAGGTAGCGCAACAGCCAGCCGTAGTTCACGTCGCGCATGATATGCTCGACGGAATTGAATGCCATCGTGGCCTCGGGCGTGTAGTGCATTGTCAGCACGATCCCGGTCACGATCTGCGCCGCCAGGATGAAGGTCAGGATGCCGCCGAACGTCCACAAGTAGTTCAGGTTGCGCGGCGTCGGATAGGACACCGCGGTGCTGTGGGCGAGACCGATGATCGGCAGCCGATCCTCAAGCCAGCGCAGCACCCCATTGCGCGGCCTATAGGGCGGCGGCTCATAGGGTCCGCCGCCGTCGGCGCGCTTGAGATTGTGCGGCCAAGTCTGTAGCCCCGTCTGCAGCCCCGGGGCGTGATGGGTCTTGTCGGTCGGAGATCCGCTCATGAATGTCTCTCTTAAGGCGCGCGGGCGTCAGCCGATTTGGATTTTGCCGTCGGACAGGAAGGCATACGGCGGCACCGGCAGGTTAGCGGGCGCTGGCCCCCGGCGGATACGGCCGGACGTATCGTATTGGGAGCCATGGCAGGGGCAGAACCAGCCGCCGTAGTCGCCCTGGTGAGCGAGCGGAATGCAGCCCAGATGGGTGCAGATGCCGATCACCACCAGCCACTGGTCGTGGCCTGATTTGACGCGATCCTTGTCGGCCTGCGGGTCCGGGAGACTGTCGAGTGGCACGTTCTGCGCCTCCTCGATCTCCTTCTTGGTGCGGTGACTGATATAGATCGGATTGCCGCGCCAGAACACCTTGATGATCTGGCCTTCTGCGATCGGCGCGAGGTCGACCTCGATGGGCACGCCGGCCGCAATTGTCGAAGCGTCGGGGTTCATTTGTGAGATCAGCGGCACCAAGGTGGCGGCGGCGCCGATGGCGCCCACCGCCCCGGTCGCCACGAGGAGAAAATCGCGGCGCGTCGGCTCGGCCGCAGACATGGTCGTCACAGTTTCAGTCCTTTCAGTCTCGCATACGGTCCGTCCGGACAACGGACCCGTTCGAGGGCCGAGCCCCTGAGCGACCCTCGCGACGGCAGCGAAACCCCCACCCTACCCTCCCCCGCAAGCGGGGGAGGGTAGGGTGGGGGTTTATATGCGGCACCGCACCATCGCGTCGGCTTATTGGCACCCTTGCCGGCAGAGCGCAAGCCCGCTAATGCAGCCGTGCGGGAGATTTGTACCAATTGTTGATGGGCCTTGAGCTATTCCGGGGCGTCTCGCGGCCGTGGCACGGTGGCACACCCGACGTGAATTATGCGAATCGCCTTGTTCGAGCCCGATATCCCCCAGAATACCGGCACAACGCTCCGCCTTGCTGCCTGCCTCGGGGTTGAGGTCCATCTCATTGAGCCGGCTGGATTTCCGGCTAGCGACCGCGCCTTCCGCCGTGCCGGAATGGACTACCTCGACCAGGTCGCGCTGACCCGGCATTCGTCATGGCCGGATTTCGAGCGCTGGCGCAGGGCGCAGCGCTTGCGGCTGGTGTTGTTCACCACCAAAGCGACCTTGTCCTATCTCGATCACCGCTACGAGGCGCGCGACATTCTCCTGTTCGGTCGCGAATCGGCCGGCGTGCCACATCACGTGCATGAAGCCGCCGAAGCGAGGCTGCGCATCCCGATGCGCGCCGGGATGCGGTCGATCAACGTGGCCATGACTTGCGCCATGGCGGTTGGGGAAGCGCGGCGGCAGACGGGCGGGTCGTCCTAAGACGATTTTAAGGTTGGTCGCACATTTGATGTAGGAACGTTGACGGGCGTGATGGCCAAAATCGTATTTTGAGGCAACCCATGCCGACTGTATTGCGAGTATCTGGCTTCCGGTTCTTCTTTTATGGCCTCTATGGCCTCGAGGGATCCGAACCTGCGCACATATATGTCGAACACGGCGACAACGTCGCGAAGTTTTGGTTGGAGCCGGTCAGTCTTGCGCAGTCCCATGGCTTTCGGGCGCCTGAAATCAACCGTTTGCGGGCGCTCCTGATCAAGTATCGCGAAACTTTCATCGAGGCCTGGAATGCGCATTTCGGCCATCAAGGTTGATGCAACCGCCGTCGACGTGACGGTCACGGACGAACGGCTGACCGTCATTCTCGCTGATGGCCGGGAGTTATCGGCCCCTCTGACGTGGTTTCCGCGGCTGCTGGAGGCCGCGGCTGCGCAGCGTCAGAAATGGCGATTTATCGGACGCGGAAAAGGTATTCATTGGCCTGAGATCGATGAGGATGTCTCAATCGCAAGCCTGCTCCGGGCAGCTTAGCATTTCATCCCGTTTCCGTTTTCATCCAATGCCATTGCAGGAGCGCGTCGTGAAATGACCTTGAGCCGAGCACGGGCTCTATCGAGTGTTCTCGCAGATATACCGCTAGCCTTCGCCTTTTCCTCCAAACGAACTGCTGCGACCGCTCCACTCGCGAGCTCGCGACGCAGCTAAGGCTCGGTCGATCTACTTTGGTTGCTTTCGCTTCTGGCCAATCGACTTTATGCTCTGGGGCAGGGCCTGATCGGCTCTGCCGCACCCTGGGGCATCCGACCGATTGCCCACAGGCGCTTCCCGACCGCTACGGCTGTGCCTACGATCGACCTCATGATCAGCGCTTGGTTGCCGGTGGACCCATTCGCGCTCGGCAATTCGTTGCGTCGTCGGCCGGCTGGGTTTGGCCTGTCGTGGCGAGACGTGCTGCTCGCGCCAGGTCTTGCGGATGATTTCGTCGACCCAACTGAACAACGCGTCGCCGCTGCCACTGTAATATCGACTGCGATGATCGGTTAGGTGACGATCGATCACGGCAACGATGGGCGAGAGAGCAATTCCACTCGCCATCCAGTCAGCCGCGATACGCCTGAGCGTGAACGGCGGACATTAAGCTATGCCGGCCGTACAAATTGCCGACCCGACCGCAGTAAGTGTTGAGATCAACATCAACATCAGAGATCGCCGACATCAAATCCCCACCGCGCAATCGGCCGAGGCAATCTCGCCCTGTGCTTCTATCGATGCGCCAGCTCACAGTAGATCGGCGCGGAAACGGAATTTTGCCAGTAGATCAAGTCGGAAAATCTGATCCGATGCTAGCGCGCAACGAAAGGCCCCATGCAATCGCCACCTCCTCGAACTGACAGCTTATCCCCGATAGCTTCCGTGCCCGATTCGACGGTTTCCGCACGGTGTCGAGTATCGATGCACAGCATCGTCTCGTGCCAGATTACCTGCAGCAGCAATGAAGTGTGATCCAGCTCACACTTGGAAGCCTTTTCCTCGAATATAATTACGGGCAGGTTTCAAGCGGACACTCAGGCGTGTGCCGGCACAGCGGGGAAATCGCGTGGGCGGGGAAATGCACCTCGACGAGAGGTCCGCAACCGGTAGTGCCGCCAAAATGACGTACAGCGTGCGTCTCCGCACCTCTGGGGTTGCACCAAGAGTGTAAAGCACATGATCGATCCCAGAAGTGACGTCGTTCAAGCGATCGGACAGCCGGCCGCGAACACGGTGACGCCGATAGATGGGCGTGGATCGCACGAGGAATTCAAGCAACTGACCCAGCAACTGGTCGGTTCACTGCGCGAGCGCGGTCCTGGCGGACTTCGCGGGGTGCTCTCCCCGCTCCTCGCGGAGCGCGACCGTGCCTTGGCCGATGAGCTTTCCCGCCATGGCGCGGCAATTCTCGAAAGCTACGATTGGCTAATACTGACTGCATTGTCGATGCGCTACGACGCTCTCGACTGGGCCGTCAGCGAAACTAGCTTTGCAATCGCCGAGATCGACGGCGAGGGCTTGATCTCCTACGCGAACGAAGCTCTGAAGAAGATGCTGCCCGACGCTCTCGGGCGCGACTTCGCGGCACTCTTCGGGCCGCGCTCGCGGGACGTTAGCGACGCGCTGTCATCCGGCAGGCGCGAGACGCTGCGATTGGACCTGCATCGCGGCAATCTCCCGTCGGTACAGTTGCGCGGAGAGATCGGTCCGCTCACGGACGAGCACGATCGGTCGGGCGCTTATGCGCTACTGCTTGGCGTCGAAGGGGAGGAAGCGCGTTTTGACGCCCTGCCAGACGGCATCTTGCGGCTCGATCCGGACAGCAACGTCGTTTTCGCAAACCGGCGCGCGAAAGAGATCTTCGGCGCAAGCAGGGAACAGCTACACGGACGGACGGCCGTCTCGCTGTTCCGTGCCGGCGAGTCGTTCGGCGGCCCGCCGCCAATTGCAGATTGGCTGAGGTCCGCCGATGGCCACAAAGAATTGGCAGAGGTGGAGCCACTGGATGGGCGGTGTGCGACACCGGTCCGCATCACCGTCACGCCCTCCTTCGACACCGCGGAAAGTCGCGCGGGGGCGGTCCTAACGATTGTGCCGATCGCCAAAGAACTTGCCCAGGCCGACCTGCAGCAATTGCTCAGCATCCCCGAGTGCGAGCCGGAGTGCCTGGTCCGTGGCGTTATGCGGGCGGTCCAACGGGTCGTGCCTTACGATCTCGCTACCTTCGGCGTCTACACGGACGACGTGGGCCACCACTACACTCTGGTAGTGCATCCTCAACCCGAGTGGACATGGACAACGGCTTGGTTCCCGGTCGATCCGGACGCCCGTAAGTTCCTGCTTAGCAAGAAAACTTGGGGGGATGACCTCCAGGCAGCGGCTAAGGCTTTGTCGCCGAGCCTTGATGACGACCAGGTCCTCAAGCATCTCGTCAATGACGGAATGAGGGGATTTGTAACGTTGCCGATCAGCGGCGGAGGTCAACGCGTCCGTGCGTCGCTGACGCTGCTTTCGAAGCATGCGAATCTCTACGATGGCCAGGAAATCGACCTGATGCGCGAGCTCGGCGTCGAAAAGGCGCTTCTGGTCGCTGAAGCGAACATATTGCGTCGGCGCGAGAACCCGGTCCGCGCGCTGGAGGTGCAGCTTGCGGGCGCTTCCGGATACCGGGAACTCGCCAGCGCCCTCGCATATGGGATCGCGGACTGCTTCGGGTGGGACTATGTTGCGGTATTCGGAGTCGACCGCCGGGAAGAGCTTTTTCGCCTCATCGATCAGTGCAACCGCACCGGAAGTCCGGATGTCGATCGCGGATACCATCAGCCTCTGACCGAGGGTTTGCTAGGCACAGCGCTGCGCGAGAATGCGCTGCTTGCCGAGCCCAACATCGAGGCAGGCTCGCAACACGGCTACAAGCCCGTCGTTCCCGGACGCCGCTCGGCGCTAGCGGTGCCGCTGCGGGTCCCGCAGCAGGCCGACAAACCAGCTTCCCACGAAGTCGAATGGATGCTTTCGGTCGAGTCGAGCCAACGCAATGCCTTCCAAGGGCCCGACATGGTGTCGCTCAAAGAGATCCTCGCACAGTGTGAAGGCATCTTGCGCCAGCGATGGCAGAAGGCCTTACAGGCTTCCCTGCTCGATGCGGTGGAGCAGGCAGTGTTTGTCGTCGACCGAGCCGGAAACGTGCGGCTAACCAACCGGTGGGCAAACACTTTGCTCGGCCGTCAAGGTGGCCTGCTTCTCGGCGAGACGCTTGCGAACCTCGGCGCGGAGGAGGCCGATCGCCGGTTGTTGAGATCGACCGACCCGGTGGCGCAAGTTCGCCTCACGCTGCGCGCCGGCCAAGCCGTGAGCGTGCCGACGCTTGCAACCCAGCGTCAGCTAAACGACGATTATGGGCATCGACTTTGGCTTATCACAGACTTGCGCGAGCAGGAATACCAGGCCAACTGGGGCTATTTGGAACAGACAGTCAACGAAGTGGCGCAGAACGCGCGCCTGCCGCTGATGCTCGCCGGCAGCTTGATCCGCGATGCCGCTAAACGCGTGCTTCAAGAACCCGCTGTCACTAACATGCTCAAGAGCGCCGTCCGGCACCTTAGCAAGGCCGACATTACCTACGAACGCCTCACGAGCACGCTGGCGGTACGCCAGGCGCCAGATCGGCCAGAGGAGATTTTCGAGGTAATGGACTTGCTTCGGCAGACCGTCGCCGACCTCCCGGAGGAGGATATTCGGTGCTGCGACCTGACTGAACTGCAGAGCGCAACGGACCCCAAGCCCTTCCTGATCGCCGGCTGGCCCGAGCAGCTGAGTTTCGCGTTTCGCTCGGTGCTGGAGTACTTGCTGGTCCGGCGTCCGCCCGACTCAAGGGTGCGAATCGCGTTGGACAACACAACCGACGGCAGCCTGCAAGTGCTTTTCTCCATACCGACCTGGGCGTCGTCCGAGTCGGTGGCTTCGGCGAGAGCGACTGATCGGATCAGCATGGCGGAACAGCGGGCGCGAGAGGTGGCCTCGCTGGCGTCAGAGGCCGTGACGTTAGCAGTTCGTCGACACAACGGCGAATTTCTGGTCGATGCGCGGGACGGCTCAACATTGGCGTTTAGGGTCGAGCTGCGCCGCATACAGCTTGGATCGTCCAGGAGGGAGTCTTGAGCATGCCAGCCTCCTGTCTCTTGGCTTCGGCCAACTCCGGGCTTCAGCTCGAAATCAGGGAAGCGTTCGGCTCCGCTGCGCGCGTTGATCTTATAGCCACCGACGCCAGCACGGCGCTAAGCAGCGAGATCATTGTAACTGCCCCACCGGAGGTCATCTTGGTGCTCGACGCGCAGCTGCCGCGGACCGCTAACCTACCGCCCGACAGGGAGGAGAAAGCGACGCTATGGCTTCTGCAGGAGTTACGCGCACGTGGTATTCGCCGTGCCGCACTCGTGATCACGTCGCGTCCCATGGGGATAAGCGAGATCGACGAGTATTGCAACCCGGACAACCAGGCAATCGCATTGCCACAGCGGCGCCTAGAGGCCTCAATACTCAGCGGCTTCGTCCTCATGCTGCGCGATCCCCCGAAGCCCTCGGAACCGACCTGGAATGTCATTGAGGTTGAGGTCAAGCGCACCTCGGCAAAGTGCTTCATTAGTGGCCGTGACGGCAGGACGATCGAGTGGGGCGAAGCCTCGACCGGCTACTATTCCGCAGTGCAGAGGCTTGCACTTGCATATGCCAAACCTGACTTCAAACAGGGGTGGGCTCGCCGAATCCACGACGACGGGGCGTTGCTCTTTCGAGAGCTCATCATTTCGACGCTAGGCCCCGGCCTGTTCTCTCATCTGGAACTGGCTGCCGGTGGGCTCGAAAAACTTGCATTTCGCTTCCGTGTCGATGACACGGCACTTTACTCTGCTCCATTTGAAGCAACCGTCCGCCTCTCGGGCCAACCCGTCTCCGGAACTGAGGACGATTTCAACCAGAGCCCGTTCGTCTTGGTGAACGCTCCGATCACCCGCCGCATGAAGGGCATAAGCCTCCGCAAGGCAGCTACCGAAAAGAGCGTACCTCGGCCTGCCCAGCTGCTGTTCATCCGCGCACAGGTCGGAGAGAATCCGGCGGGTATGACCGGCAGCGATACGGTTGCCGTGCCCGAGATGGATCCGGCGATGGGCCGCACCCGCATCAAGCACGTGGAGTTTCGCAGGCTCGAGAACATCGACCGCGAGCTGGAAGACCTCAAAGCGCTTCAAGCTCGCAATCCTAAAATCTTCTCTCTGGAGGAGTTGGACCTGTCACAAGAGCGCGACCTCGCGGGGGCTGAGACGGTACTGATGCGAAAGCTGATCGGTGGCCGTTTTGATGTGGTGCATTTTGCCGGACACTCGCTGACCACGAAGGACTCCCTGACGCTACTCGTGCTGCCGGGCGAGCATCCGGGCGAAGCGGAGGGCATGGCGGTGCAGACCTTTGCCGACGGTGCGGCGGCCGCTGGTGCGCGGCTCGTCTACTTTTCCTCCTGCCAGGGCAGCTCCGCCAACACCGTGGCCAGCCTCGGGCAGCGGAACGTTCCGCACGTCCTGGGCTTTCGCTGGGATGTGGAGGACGACCGCGCGGCCGACTTTGCCAAGTTGTTCTACGGTGAGCTGTTCGGCCCGAGAGCTGGCACCATTTGCGGCGCCTTCCGGACGGCTTGCCGCGGCGTCTACCAGCCGAAGCGGGTCGAGGCCTCACCGATCTGGGCCTCTCCCATTCTCGCCTCGCGGTCCGACGACTGGATGGCGCAATGCGTCCTATAGCCGATGGTGGAGATGCCATGCTCGACGTTGCTTGGAAGCAAATCAAGGATGCCGTTGACAACTTCATCAGTCGACCGTCGCCCCAGCCGCCCTTCATCGGTGCTGTTGCCGCGACTGCCGAGGACAGTCTCGTCGTCGGTCGCGACTTCGTCCCAGAAGCTAGCTATTTCAGCGTGCGTCTGGTCGAGATGCGCCTTGCGGAAGGTGGCAAGTATTTCGTCCAATTCCTGCCGTTGGGGGTCTGCGTCGCAGAGTATACCTATGGCACGGAACGACGCCGCATTCCCCTCGTGCTGAGCAACGAAACGGTCAAGCAGATGCTCGGCGACGCGGGCGGTCAGCCGGGACATGTGCACTTCACCAACATGCCGGTCGTCCGCCGCGCCCCGACGAAGCACGATAACCTCGCGCTTTTTGTCGGGCTGTTCCGTATGCCCTACACCGACATCGCCCGCTCCGTCCTGCAGCTCGCCGCCGACGTGTCCGAGGAGCTCGGCGGCGCCGCCTTCGGTTCCGGTAGCCGTGTCGCCGCCAAGCTATACGATCGGGTCGCAGACATCTTTACGCTGAGCACCGTCCAGCCGCGGTTCGCCTTCCTCGACGGCATGGCGCTGACAAAGAGCGGGTACGTGCTGGTGTCGGGACCGTTGCCGCCGGACATCAAGGCGGCAGATATCGTGGTCGAGAATGGTCGTCTGCGGCTACGGCATGAGCCTCAGTCGCGGCCGCCGGAAGGTTTCGACTATTGCTTATTGGCGATTGAGCAGCGCGACAGCCTGTTTCCGCCGTCGGACGCTAAGCCCGCGAGCGCGAGGCTCGGCGCGCTGGCCGGCCTGCCCTTCCATGAGCGCTGGCGCAGCGTCAGCTCCCTGCTCGGGCAGCGCAAAGCGTCCGAAGCCGATGAAGCGTTGTTGACGCTCAGGGCCGAGGTCATCGCCTCGCCCGACCTCACCGAAGAGGATCGCCTGATCGCCGTCGGCGGCTATGACATCGCCTACGCCCAGTATGAGCAACCGCTGCTAGCCAAAGCGGGCGGAGCCAGTCCGGCCACGCGTGGATTCCGCAGCGGGACCCCTGTGACAGGATTGAAAGCCGTAGCGGCGGCCCGGAAACAGCAGGGCGACCACGCGACAGCGACCGCGCTCGATGCGATCGTTTTGCGCCTGCAAAGGGCCCAGGGTGGGGGCGGAAGCGCGCCATCCCACGAGAATGCGGATGAAGTGCTCGCCGAGGCATTCTCGGGACTGCGCGCAACCATGGCGACTGCGCGGGCGCAGGGAGTGCGGGCTGCGACGCTGGCCAATGCTCTGTCGGTCGGGACGGCTGCCGGTCGGGACACTTAGGTCAGCCGCGTCAACCCACGAGCCCATCGGACGGCTCGCCCAAGTCCGCCTTAAAGCCGCTACCTGTTGTCAAACGCCGGAACGCTCCTCCTGACTGCTTACCTCTGACCGATCCTGATTAGCAGAAGCTCAGAAGCTTTCGCCGCCGATGTGTAGAGGCTTTCGAAAAGACCCAGTACCCAGCTCACGGACTGGGCCGCCCACGGGTCCGTATGTCCGCGGCGTAAGAAAAATTGACGATCGCAGTGCACTTGGCGGTTATCAGTGCCTGGCGTCGATCCTGATCGGGGCGAATTCGATCGAAGGATCCTGCCTCAACACGATCGTTCTCGATCGCACTTGGCGAAGATGGCACATATTCCGCAAAGTGTATGTGCGTACGGATCCCACCCCGAAGGTAGGTATGCCCCCTGTCGCTGAATCTGATTCGGCTTCTTCGGCGCAGACGAACGACCTGCAGACTCCGCTATCGCTTTGAGCAGCGCGAGGACCGCAGCCGCCCGCCCAACTTGCTCGAGTAAATTCGAATTTAGTTTTCTGAACGACAATTTAGTGGTGCCGGTAGCCCATCGTTTTATCTTCAGTTGTGGTAGCCGACCGGCTGCTTCAAAAGGACTAATAGGAGACTTAACATGAAGACGCTCATCACAGTACTGACCTTGTCGATTGCCACCGCTACCCCGATGCTCGCGCAAGCGGCCTCGTGGCACAGCGTCCAGGGCGACGCGCGAGGGTCCGTCGCTCCCTATGGTACTATCGAAGGCGGGCCCTATACGCCGGACGCGCCGACTCCGGCGCACGGTCTTAGTCAAGATTTCCAGGACGGCAGTAGGGGTTAATCTCCGTCGCGTCTATTCGCTGGGCGGCGCCCTCCGCCCAGCGAATATCCAAGTCCCGCGGATTGATGCATGCCCGACGACACCGGCATTAGCTTGGAACGGAATCCTGATGCGGAAATCCGTTATGCAACCGCGAGCGGCGCATCTTCGTTGCGCGCCGTCTCGCCGAGTTGCCGATAAAAACTTGAAGAGCGCGCGAGCGAGTGCGCCAGTCTGTGACAAACGCGGTCCCGAGCGGACGACGTGCGCACCGCCTTCATCCGGCGCCCACACGAGCCGTGCGTCCGCCTTCCCAATGT
>Ga0137359_10005198_pt1 | contig 10700 bp, 7 predicted proteins | sample Mad1_40_16metaG_FD_108281 | JGI IMG/M metagenome (GOLD analysis project Ga0137359, IMG submission 108281) | Vadose zone soil microbial communities from Angelo Coast Range Reserve, California, USA - Mad1_40_16 metaG | ecosystem: Environmental > Terrestrial > Soil > Vadose zone | place: USA... | reverse complement strand
TCGCTGCAACTCGACCAGGTTCTGCGCACCATCATGGAGAAGATTGATGAGTTTCTCCGCCCGGACAACTGGTCGTTGCTGCTGCTGGATGAGCCAAAGCAGGAATTGTATTTTGAGCTGGCGGTGGGCAAGGCTTCGCAGGCGCTGAAGGATGTCCGCGTCAAGGTGGGGCAGGGAATTGCTGGGTGGGTGGCGCAGCACGGCGAAATTGTGATTGTGCCGGACACTTCGAAGGACACGCGGTTCTTCGGCAAAGTGGACGAGAAGACGAAGATGGAGACTCGGTCGATTGTGGCGGTACCGGTGAAATTCCGCGATACCTGTTTGGGAGTGATCGAGCTGATCAATTGCGTGGGCCCGGAAGGGTTTGACGCCCGCGACCTGAAGCTGCTGGAGGCGCTCTCCGACTTCGCTGCAATCGCTCTGGAAAACGCGCGGCACGTGAAGCGGATTCATGAGCTGACGATCAAGGATGATTGCACTTCGCTTTACAATGCGCGGCACATGGGATTCATTCTGGATACGGAGATCTACCGCTCGCAACGCTACAACTACGAATTTTCGATCGTGTTCATTGACCTGGATCATTTCAAGCAGGTGAACGACACGCATGGGCACCTGGTGGGCTCGCGATTGTTGGCGGAAATCGGCGAGGCATTGAAGACCAACTGCCGGCTGATTGATTTTGCGTTCCGGTATGGCGGCGACGAATTCGTGCTGCTGCTGCCACAAACCTCCAAGGAAAACGCGATTAACGTGGCGCGCCGCTTGCACAAGTTGATTCGGGAAAACGTCTGGCTGAAAGCGGAGGGCCTGAACATCCGGCTGACGCCGAGCCTGGGGCTGGCGGCGTACCCCGCAGATTCGAAGACGAAAGAGGGCCTGCTGCATCTGGCGGACGAGGCCATGTACCTGGTGAAAAATACGGATCGTGACCGGGTTGCCGCGGCCAACATGGGCATTCTGCCGATCGAAGGTTCCATTGCCGGTGAGGCCGCGAGCTGAAATTTCGGCGCTTTGCCGCCCGTCTATACACTCCCCTGAAATTCTGATTAACTGAAAATATGAACCGACGCGACGCGGCACGATATGCGCGGTGGTCCGCTCTGCTGGCGCTCGCGCTTGCCGGGATTACCGGCGGCATCTATATGCAGCGCCTTTGGGTGGCGCATCGCGAAAAGCAAAATGCGCCGGCGCCCCTGCCGCAGAACGAAGAAAAGCAGTTCACCACGCTACATTTCAAAAAAGTGGAAGGCAACCGGACGATTTTCGATCTGGAAGCGTCGAAGTCGACGGATTTGCGCGGGCAGGACATCAGCCTGCTGGAAGACGTGAAGATCAAGGTGTTTGGGAAGAATGGGGATCGCAATGACGTGATCCATACGCAAAGCTGCCGCTATGCGAAGACCGACGGCAGCATTCAGTGCGAGGGGAAAGTGCAGTTCGAATTGCAAAGTGCGGAGGATGCGGCGCGCGCAGCCGCGAATTCCGGAGGCAGCCCGAACATCATTCACATCGACACGACGGGAGTGACGTTTGAACGCGCCACCGGGCGGGCGCAGACGGTGCAGCCGGTGAAATTTTCGTTTCCGAATGGCGGCGGCGATGGAGTGGGGGCGGTCTATCAATCCGAGCAAGGCCAGTTGCGGCTGATTCGCGATGTGCATATTCAGATTCAGCCAGCGGCCGATGCCACGGTGAAAAAAAACAACACGCTGCCGGCGCAGGTGGAAATGAGCGGCAGCAGCATGGAGATCGACAAGGTCGGGCGGACGGTGGAGCTTTTTGGCCCGGCGACCGCCGTGAGTTCCGGCGAGCAAGTTACGGCTGGGAAATTCACGCTTCTGCTGGATACGGAATTTCATGCGCAGACACTGATCGCCGCTCCTGGTTCGCTGAACCAGCAACCAGAAGTGAAGAATCACAGCTCGAAGGGGGAATCGACACTGCACGCGGACAAGCTGACCGCGTATCTTTCTCCGCAGGGATGGACGAACCGCATCGTGGCGGAGGGCAAGGTGCAAGGGACATCGCCAAGCGGCAATCTGCAAGCGGATACGGGTGAAATGGAAATGTGGCCGGTGGTGAACCAGGCCAAGCTGCTTACCTTGCGAGGAAACGCCCGCGTGAATGGACGCGATCCGAAGTCGGGCATGACGCGCAGCCTGGCGAGCAACGCTGTTCAACTTACGTTTGCAGGGGGAAAAGCGGGTGCCGCGAATCGCGTGCAGCACGCGGAAACGCTGGAGCGCGGGGAGATGGAGTGGCTGGATGCGGCAGCGGTGCGCTCCAAACTTGCGGCGGACAAGCTGGCGCTGGATTTCAGTGCGCAGGGGAAGCCGCAACTTTTGAATGCCACAGGCTCAGTGCAGTCGCAGCGAGAAATACCCGGGCGCCCGACCCAGACGGCGAGCTCGGCAACGGGAGTGGCGCAGCTTTCAGCCGCAGGCGACTGGTCGCAAATAACGCTGCGAGGAAACGTGCGGCTGCAGGAGGCGGAGCGCAACGCAGAGGCGCAGCAGGCGGTGTTCGCGCGGGCTTCGCAGACTACGGTGCTGACGGGGCAGGCGATGGTACGCGACGCAGGCAGTGAAACCCACGCCCCGAAGATTACGTTCTTTCAGGCGACTGGCGATATCGAAGCGGAGGGGCCGGTACGCTCGACGGACTTCGCTTCGAAGTCTACTTCGTTGCAGATGAGTTCGGTGCCGGCGAATCTTTCCGCCGACCGTATGCGGGCGAATTCGAAGACCGGGCGCGCGGTGTACACGGGGCATGCCCGGTTGTGGCAGGGAGCGTCGGTGCTGGAAGCAGAGACGATCGAACTTCTCCGGCCGTCGCGCACATTAAATGCCACAGGGAATGTGCGCGCTGTATTTCCGCAGGCTCCGCAGCCCGGTGCGGCGCCGGGCGCAACTCCCGTGTGGCATATTTCGTCGGGGTTGCTGACTTATTGGGACGTGGAGAATCGTGCGCACCTCGAAAAAGACGTGTTCGTGCAATCGGCGGACCAGAAAATGAGAGCACCGCAGCTGGAACTATTCTTCACGCGAACCGGGGCAGACAAGCAGGGGAGCGGGGGCGCTTCGCAAATCAGCCGGGCGGTGGGGACGGGTGGCGTTGTGGTGGAGCAGGGCGACCGCCGGGGTACCGCCGAACGTGGCCTATACACCGCGGCGGAGGAGAAATTCGTTCTAACCGGTGGAACCCCGACACTTTTCGATCCCGTGGAAGGCACTACAACGGGGCGTGAATTGACCTTCTATAGAGCGGATGATACCATCGTCGTGGATTCGGGAAATGGTTTGCGTACTCTTACGAAGCACCGAGTTCAAAGATAGAGGGACCGCCCTGCGATCCCTGCCTGCCGGCAAGCAGGCCACGTGATGCGGAATGCCCACACTCCATGGCGTCGACCTTAGCAAGTCCTACCGGGGACGCAAAGTCGTTGACAACGTAGAACTGGAAATTGCTCAAGGCGAAGTAGTTGGCCTGTTGGGGCCAAACGGCGCGGGCAAGACGACTACCTTTTACATGATTGTGGGTCTGGCGAGGCCGGATTCGGGCAGGGTCCTCCTGAACGAAGAAGAAATCACCGACCTGCCGATGTTTCAGCGGGCCCGCAGCGGGATCAGCTACCTGCCGCAGGAACCCTCGGTATTTCGACAGCTCACCACGGAAGACAACTTGCTCGCGATTCTGGAAACCCTGCCCCTGACTCCCGAGCAGCAGCGCGACCGTTTGGAAGAGTTGCTGGCGCAGATGGGCCTTGAAACCGTGCGGCACAGCAAGGCTTATATGCTCTCCGGCGGCGAGCGGCGGCGGCTGGAGATTGCGCGGTCGCTGACATTGCAGCCGTCGTTCATTCTGCTGGACGAGCCTTTTTCGGGGATTGATCCGTTGACGGTGAAGGACTTACAGGACCTGATTAGGGAGTTGAGCCGTTCCGGCATCGGCATTCTGATCACCGATCATAACGTCCGGGAAACTCTCACCGTAACAGACCGCGCCTATATCGTGAATCATGGGAAAATCATGAAGAAAGGTACGCCGCAGGAGTTGAGCAACGATCCGGAAGTGCGGCGGGTCTATCTGGGCGACAACTTCCGCCTGAATTAGGTCTATCCTATAGGACAGAGCAGCAAACCATGGCCTGGCAAGGACTCAAACTTAACCTCAGGGTGACGCAGAAGCAGATTCTGACGCCGGGCCTTGTGCAGATGGTCAGCGTGCTGGCGCTGAACCGGCTGGAACTTCGCGAGATGATCAACCAGGAGATGATCGCGAACCCGGTTTTGGAGGAGCTTTCGGAAGAGCCGACCGTAAGCGATAACTACAGCGATGAGACTTTTCTAAAGGCGGAGACCGAGAAAGTTCCCGAGAAAAAAGAAGCCAATCCGTTTGATGAGTTCGATGTCGGCAGTTTCTTTAACCAGTATCTGGATACTGGCGGGGATGGCGGGCAGTCGCAGGAACGCGAAGTCAGCGAGCGGCCGTCGTTCGAAAAGTTTCTTTCGTCTCCCGCGGGATTGACCGATCACCTCACCTGGCAGCTCAGCGTCACGATCTGTTCCGATGCGGTCAGCCAAATCGTGGAAAACATTATCGGGAATCTGGATGAGAACGGGTACCTGACCGCTTCGAACGAGGAATTGGCGCAGGACGGGAAGTATTCACAGGACGATATCGAGGACGCGATCGCGGTGGTGCAGGATTTTGATCCGATAGGCGTCGGGGCGCACGATTTGCGCGAGTGCCTGCTGCTGCAAATAAAAGCATTCGATCCAACGAACACCTTGGCGCAGCAGATCGTTTCTGAATATCTGAAGCAGGTGCAATCGAATCAGTTGAAGGAAATTGCGCGCGCGCTGAACCGTCCGACGGACATCGTGAAGCACGCCATCGACGCCATCAAGAAACTCGATCCGCGCCCGGGGCTGCGCTACAACAAGACGGAGCCGCGGCTGGTGGAGCCGGATGTGTACTTCCGCAAAGTAGATGATGCGTGGCAGGTTTTCTTGAACGAGGACGACATGCCGCAGCTTCGCTTGAGCCCGACGTACCGGCGGCTGCTGACGCGCGACGCCGCCGACAAGGAAGTTCGCAATTACGTGAAAGAGCGCTTCACCGCGGCGATTCAGTTGATGAAGAATATCGAGCAGCGGAAGCACACCATTCTGCGCGTGTGCCAGTCGATCATCGCGCGGCAGCCGGGATTTCTGGACAAGGGGCAGGACGATCTGAAGCCGATGATGATCAAAGAGGTCGCCGAAGAAGTCGGCGTGCATCCCTCGACGGTCAGCCGCGCCGTGGCCAATAAGTATGCGCATACGCCGCAGGGCGTGATCGAGTTGCGTTCGTTTTTCAGCGAAGCGGTGAACGGCCCCGAGGGCGGCGACATGTCGCTGCTGACACTGAAGCGGTTGGTGAAGAAAATGATTGATGAAGAAACGCCGACGAAGCCTCTGACCGACGACCAGATCGCAAAGAAACTGGAAGAAGCAGGCATTCAGGTGACGCGGCGCACGGTCGCCAAATACCGCGAGGATATGCGCATTCCCAGCACCCACCAGCGCCGGGTCAAAGGCTAGGCCTTTGCCATCGTGAAGCGCTCCGCCCGCAAACCCCGCCCCCGCCAGGCTGCCGGCCGCCAACTTGTCATCCTTACCGGGCTTTCGGGCTCCGGAAAAAGCACGGTCCTCAGGGCGTTTGAGGACATGGGCTACTACTGCGTGGACAATCTGCCTGTTGGCCTGATTCCCATTTTTGCGGAGCTGCATGCGGCGGGGGAAGGCGATTTTGCGCGCGCCGCGCTGCTGGTGGATGCGCGCGAGGGGCAGCAACTGGAAAAACTGCCGGGGCTGCTGCGGCATTTGCGACAGGAACATCCCATCATCCTGGTTTATATCGAAGCGCAGGAAGACGCGTTGCTGCGGCGCTACAGCGAAACGCGGCGCCCGCATCCGCTGGGGCGCGATTTCTCCGTGCGCGAAAATTTGGAGCACGAGCGTGCGCTGATGGAGCCGATCCGCAAGCTGGCGGACGTGGTGATTGATACTTCGCAGTTCAACGTGCACGAGCTGCGGCACTTCGTGGGCGAGCGCTTCCGCTCGGAAAGCAAGCGGCCGCTGCTGATTTCGCTGGTGAGCTTCGGCTACAAGTATGGCGTGCCGACTGACGCCGACCTGATGTTCGACGTAAGGTTTCTGCCCAATCCGCATTTTGTGCCGAAGCTGCGTCCGTTTAACGGTAAGGACCCGAAGGTGCGGCGGTACATCCAGTCGTTTCCGCAGACCGGGGAATTCCTGCACCGCATGCAGGGGCTGCTCACCTACCTGATTCCCCACTACATTGAAGAAGGGAAGAGCTACCTGACCATCGCGTTCGGCTGCACCGGCGGCAAGCACCGCTCGGTGATGATGGCGGAATGGCTGAAGAAGGCGCTGGAGAAGCACAAGTTCGCAACGCGCGTCACCCACCGCGACATTGATAAGTAGCTAGCGTTCCTATGACCAAGGTGCCGCATCCTTGGACTGTCCACACGAAGTCGTTTGTCTGACCACAGGATTGCAGCTCGTAGCGATATACTTCTTCATTCCTGTTGTTGATTAGAGGAAGTGCCAAATGGCGAACTCGAGCGCACGACTCAAAGAGCAGACCACATCTTTTAGTTCTCCTTCGGCTCGATGCCTGATTAGTTTGGCTGTGCTCTTTGTGACAGTGTTTCTCGTTCCTATCCCATGCTGTACCCAGGAATTGAGGAGCAAACCCTCTGCAGGATACTACCCTCTGGCAATCGGGAATTCATGGACCTATTCGGTTAGTGGAAAATCAAAAGTCCATCAAGTTGTCTGGAGAGTTCTCAATGCAAAGACGGACGCTTCTGGTCTGGTTTTCGCGGTTTGGCCGGCCCCTCTCGAGACCGACGATTCAGGGATGCAGTTACAATTTAGTGCAGAAGGGCTCCGGGAATTAAGCGGAGGCTTTTTTGTTCTTCGATTCCCCTTAACCACAGGGAAGACGTGGAGTGTCAGCCGTTCCGGCCTGGACAGAGTGTTTGTTGTTCTTGGCGAGGGCAAGCCATGCGCAGTAGGAAAACTTAAATTCAACGCATGTGCGGTGGTTCGTGATGACGACCCAGCAGCCAAGCTACGGACTGTCACAACCTATGCGCTTGGCGTAGGACCCGTACAATATGAATATTTCAATTTGTCGTCGGATGAGTCTGCCAGTGAGGCGACACAAGTGGTGAAGATATCCCGTTATTCGGTTAAGTCATCCAATCATTGACCGCAGCCCAGGTCCTTGCAAGCTAGATAACCAGAAGTAAACTCGCAATCAACTTCCCCGAAAACTTGACACACTGGGCACTGCCGCATAGCGTACAGAGTGGGTGTTCCGTGAAATTGTCAGGAGCAGGGGAGTGGGTTCTTTTCTGTCGCCACAACTGAAACGTTTGCTGAGCTATGCCGCGCCTTATCGGTTTTCGATGGGCGTGGGAGTGGCGCTCCTGCTGGTTGTGGGCCTGGCGGAAGCGGTGATTGGGTTGATGATCAAGCCGATCATTGACCGGGTGCTGAATCCCGCGGCGCCGGATTCGAACGTGATCTTGTACAGCATTCCTCACGGGCCATCGCTGTACCTGAACCACCTTTTTCCGCACAGCATTCACAACGTCTGGGCGGTCGTTTCCATCTCGTTGCTGGTGGTGTTTGTGGTCAAGTCGCTGGCGGAATTTGGCGGCAGCACTCTGGTGCAGTTTGTGGGGCTGCGCGCGCTGACGGATTTGCGGAACGAAGTGTACGCGAAAATCATTCGCCAGCCGATAGGGTTCTTTCAGCACCAGCCGACCGGGCGGGTCATGTCCGCGGTGATCAACGACGTGGAACGCGCGCGCCCCGCGCTTTCCGAATATCTCGCCGAAGTTTTTCGCCAGACTTTTTCCTTCTTTGCTTTTCTCTCCGTCCTCATCTACGTGGACTGGAGGATGACGCTGGGCTGCGGGATTTTTCTGCCGCTGGTCGTTTGGCCCATCGGCAGGTTGGGACGGAAGATCAGGCACTCCGTGGAAAGCAGCCAGAGCAAGCTCGGTGAGCTGAATCAGATCCTGCAGGAAACCGTGGCCGGCAACCGCGTGGTGAAGGCTTTTGGCATGGAGGATTTCGAAATCGGAAAGTTTCGCGCCGCAGCGAAGCGCCTGCTGCGCGAGACGATGCGCTGGGTGCGCACGCAGGTGGTCAGTTCGCCGCTGATGGACTTGTTGCTGCCGGTGGTCATCTCGCTGCTCCTGCTCTATGCCCGCGACAAAATCCGCCACGAACAACTGACCATCGGCTTGTTCTTCACCTTCGTTTACGCGCTCTTCAAATCCTACGAGCCTGTGAAGCGCATGGGCGCGGTTTACCAGCAGTTTCAACAAGCGCAGGGCGCCACCGCACAGGTGTTCGCCTATCTCGACATGAAAGAGGAAGAACGCGACGCGCCCGACGCAAGGGAACTGCCGCCCTTCTCCCGCGAAATCGAATTCGAAAACGTGAGTTTTTCCTACGACACCGCACCCATCCTGCGCGACATCCGCTTCTCGGCGCGCAAAGGTGAGTTGGTCGCCTTTGTCGGCTCCAGTGGCGCAGGAAAAACGACACTGGTGAATCTCATCCCACGCTTGTACGAAGTAACCGGCGGGACGATTCGCGTGGATGGCCGGGATATCCGAACTGTGAAGCTCAGCTCCCTGCGCGGGCAGATCGCTATGGTCACGCAGGAGAATATTCTTTTCTACGATACGGTGTGGAACAACATCTGTTACGGGCAGAGTAACGTGAGCCGCGAGCGCGTGGTGCAAGCGGCGCAGGCGGCGCTGGCGCACGATTTCATTCAGGAGTTGCCCCAGGGTTACGACACGCTGATCGGCGAGCGCGGCACGCGGCTGAGCGGCGGGCAGCGGCAGCGCATCGCGATTGCCCGCGCGATTCTGAAAGATTCGCCGATCCTCATTCTGGACGAAGCGACTTCCGAGCTCGACTCCGAATCCGAACTGTATGTGCAGAAGGCTCTCGGCAACCTGATGGTGGGGCGCACCACGTTTGTGATCGCCCACCGCTTGGGAACTATCCGCAAAGCCGATAAAATTCTAGTGTTGGAGGATGGGCAGATTCGCGAAAGCGGTACGCACGCGGAATTGCTTGCCAGGGGCGGAAGCTACGCGCGGCTGCACGATTTGCAGTTCGCCGATCAGGATGCAGTCACCCCGGCAGGTGCGCCCTCCACCGGACCGATAAAATCGAGCAACCCCACATGACCCCAAAGACCGGAACGGAAGCACGACACGAAGCCCCCGCAAAACTTGAATGCCGCTCCATGACGGGCTACGCGATGGTGCGCGGCGAGCACGCGGGGTGGGCGATTCGCATCAGCGTGAAAAGCGTGAATCACCGCTTTCTGGACATCAAGCTGCGCATGCCGGATTCGCTGGAGCCGTACGAGCTGCGGCTGCGCCAGGCGGTGAAGAATCGGATTCATCGCGGGCACATTGACATTCACCTGAATGTAGAGCCCGGTGAAGCGGCACCCGTGCATGTGAATCGCGAATTGCTGCAGGCGTATTTGCGCGCGGCGGACGAGCTGCGGCAACAGACCGGCGCGAAATCCGAGCTGGATCTGGTTTCATTGCTGCGCTTGCCCGGGGTGATCGGCGGGCTGGCACCTGCTCTGCCGGATTCGGAGGAAGAGCAGGAGGCGCTGGGCAAAGTGCTCGAGACGCTGTTGGCCGATGCGGTTTCGAAAATGGATGAGATGCGGCGGACGGAAGGGCGACACCTGACGGAAGAGCTTCGCGCGCGGTTGGTGCGCATTTCGGAGCAGACGGAAAAGGTTCGCGGGTTGGTGGAGACGCTGCGACCGGCTTTTGCGCGGCGGCTGGAATCGCGCCTGAAGGAATTGCTGAATGGCGCCCAAATTGATTCGGGGCGGCTGGCGCAGGAGGCGGCTTTGCTGGCCGAGCGCAGCGACATCAGCGAAGAGCTCGACCGGCTGCGGAGCCACCTGCAGCAATTTACTAAACTCCTCGATGGCGCGGGAGAGCTAGGCAAGAAACTGGATTTTCTCCTGCAGGAAATGCATCGCGAAGCCAACACCATGCTTTCGAAAACGCCGGGTGTGGAGAGCGAGGCACTGGCTATCACCGGGTTGTCGCTGGAAATCAAATCGGAGATCGAAAAATTGCGCGAACAGGTCCAGAACATCGAATGAGCGAGATCAAGCGAATTGAGCCGCTACTTCTGATTTTTTCCGGGCCTTCGGGGTCCGGCAAATCCACGCTGGTACAGAAAGTTCTGGAGCTGCCCGGGACGATGCCCAGTGTGTCATGTACCACCAGGCCACGCCGGGCGACTGAGGCCAGTGGAAAATGTTATGATTTCGTCACGTCGGAGCAGTTCGACGCCATGGTCGCCCGGGGCGAGTTTCTCGAGTACGCACGCGTCTTCGGCAAGCATTCCTACGGCACGCCCAAGAAGTGGCTCGAAGAATCCCGCAGCAAAGGAATCGACCTGGTCCTGGAGATTGACGTCCAGGGCGCCGCGCAGGTGAAGCAAAAGTTGCCTGAGTCGGTGGCAATCTTTATACTTCCTCCCTCGCGCCAGGAGCTGGAGCGGAGGCTGCGCAGCCGCGGGATGGATGCGGACGACGAAATTGCGCGGCGT
>Ga0137359_10005192_pt1 | contig 10704 bp, 13 predicted proteins | sample Mad1_40_16metaG_FD_108281 | JGI IMG/M metagenome (GOLD analysis project Ga0137359, IMG submission 108281) | Vadose zone soil microbial communities from Angelo Coast Range Reserve, California, USA - Mad1_40_16 metaG | ecosystem: Environmental > Terrestrial > Soil > Vadose zone | place: USA... | reverse complement strand
TGCGAATCCGGCCAGATATATGCCGCCAGCCAACACCAATCCGCTTTGCCGTTTTCGCACCGCCCATATCCACGCGCCCAGGGCGGCTAATGCCGCAATCGCCGAGGGCAGCGTACCGCGCAGACCGTAGCGCAGATCGTAGACCGGGATCTCGTTGTAGGAGTAGTCGCAGGAAAGCGTTGCGGGATAAACCTGAAGACCGACGTATTTCCACGCGACGTGAAGTGCATTGAAAATTCTCGGCGCGGCAGGAATTGAGGCGAGAGGATTATCCAACACCGAGATGTTGGGTGGACCAAAGTGGCCTCCCTGGACTTTCCAGAGCACGCCCAGATACAGCAGGGTGACACCGGCGATTCGCAAATAGCGAAGGGTGGGTTTCCACTGGCCGCGGGCGAAATCCCCGATCAGCGCTAACGGCAAAAAGACCACGGCGGATTCCTTAGAGAGGAGCGCCAGCACAAGACACACCGACGCGGCGATCTCGCGGTCATGCAGGTGCAGGAGCCACGCGCCGATCAAGAATCCGGCCGCTAGTAATTCGGCGCGTCCGACAATAGAGGCTACCGCCTCGGTGTGAATGGGATGCACGGCAAACAGCAAAGCGGCCGCGAACGCTACCGACTTCCCGTGTGGCAACGACTGCAAGGCTGTTTGCAGTAGGAGGTAGAAGAGCAGGGTGACTGCCGCATGTAGCACCAGATTAACTACGTGGAACGCAAGCGGCCTGCCGTTACCTATTTTCCAGTCCAAGGCGAAAGTGCCGAACGTCACAGGGCGAAATACGTTAGTAATTTTGTGGGGCGTGAATAACGCTTTCAACGAAGGGTGGGTCACTTGAGGATTTTGCGAGACGTACAGCCGGATGTCGTCCATAGTGAACGCGTTAACCAACGAATTGCCGTACGCGAGCGCGACGATTGCTAACAGCAGGCCGATGCAGAAACGTTTCTGCACCTTTTCGTCAGGCGCTTGCCCAAGGATTTGCAATGCTTGCCGGAGTCCCATCTCTTTAGCGCGGAGTCACACCGAAACTGTTGCGATTCGGTACGGGTGCCCGAACTTCAATACTGCACGCAGTGAGTGCGCTTTGCGGGGGAAAACTTTCGAGGGGCGTGGCGATATTGCCAACTTGAGTCGGAACCAGAAGCAGCGAGGGCGTGATCCTTGTAGCCAGAGGGAGCAAATTAATGTTTCTTGAAAATCGGAATAATGCTGCTTAAAAAACCGGTCTGTACTATTGCGACCGGCGGGAGTAGGTGCTACAAACACCGTCAGGAGTGGTGACCGGTGGGAATGCCAGCTAGTCGTAAAGCTCCCGCAATAGACAGAGAGATGGTGTGGGTTCAAAGGAAAAGTTTTGTGGGCTGGGCTTGTTCCGGATGTGCGTGGGAATTTAAGCCGTCAGGACTCCCCGCGGGCGATACGATCGGTGAAATGAAAAACGCCTATGAGCGCCAGCGCGACGGTGAATTTATGTCGCACGTATGTGCCGAACACCTAAGAGCGCAAAAGTTGAATTCTCGCGGTGGAGATCGATTCAAATAAAGTGTTTAGACTGTCTTTTTTGAGACAGTCTGGGTTTCCGTGCTAGCGGTAGCCTTATTTCATCGTGGTGTGGCGAGGGCCGACCTCTCGCTGACCTAACGGGTGCCACTTCCTCCTCTCTCTAGCTCAAGTACCGGCACCCGTACACCTCTTCTGATATTGCATCGATTTCCCCCGCGAACTCTTTAAAGAGAAACAAAATCTGTGAAGTTGATTGCGCCGCTACAGGTTCCCGGAGCGCTCGCCTTGCCGCTGCGGCAGGCAGGCTCGCTAGCAAGGCTCTTCGAGGCTCCCTTCGTTTTTGCTCAGGGCAAGCAGGATGAACTGAAGCCCGGCCGCTACATCGGACGCGCACGAGGCCGCGTGGGATAAACTGAAATGCATGAAGAAGACGCGTAGCGCGGGAGGTGTGGTCACCAATAGCGAGGGCAAGGTGCTGGTGGTGAGTCAACGCGGAACATCCTGGTCACTGCCGAAAGGACACATCGATCGCGGCGAAAGCGCGCTGGTTGCGGCCAAACGAGAGATCTATGAAGAGAGTGGGATTCGCGATTTGGAATTGATCCGCGAGCTAGGAACGTATGAACGCCACAGGATTGGGGTGGATGGCGGCGATGATCGCTCGGAGTTGAAAGTGATCACGATGTTTCTCTTCCGAACGAGCGAAAAATCATTGAGGCCAGTTGATCCCGACAATCCGGAAGCGAGATGGGTCGAGAGATCAAAGGTCGCGCCGCTGCTCACGCATGAAAAAGACAAGGAATTCTTCCAGCGCGTGGAGTTCTAGCTTCGGGTACTGTTCGACGCGTTCAGCGCAGCTCGAAAGATGGGTGAGGTGCGAGGCTCTGAAAATATGCCGCACCGGCGGCCTCGGTTATGTTTGCCGATCTCTCCGAGGCGCAGTCTAACTTCTCTTCAGCGCTTCGGCGAAATGAGCTTTGCTACATCGATTCGTTGGGGGTCTTGAACGAGCACGGAGGTATTGAAGAAGCGGTTTCCGGTGATGATGTTTCCGGAGGAGCCGCTATCTTTGAGAATGCCGATGGCGGCCTCGGTGATCGTGTTATCTGTAACGACGTTGTTGTTGCCCGCGAGGAAGATGCCGGATTCGGCGCCATTGAAAACCTGATTGTGACGGACGCGCGACTGATCGCCCTGGACGCGAATGCCATCGAAAACGGCGGTCGCGAAGGTTTCGTTGCGGTCGATGGCGGCATTGTTGCCGTCAACGAAGAGGTTGACCTGGCTGATGCCAGCCGTGTTGCCGGAGACCTCGATGCCGTCGGATTGTGTGACGAGGATGTTGGTGGCGACCGCGGCGCAGGTGGACGCGGCGGTACACGGCGCCCAAACGTTGTTGGTGACCAGGTTGTCCAGAATCGATCCCGCAGCGCCAAAGCCGATCTGAACACCGTTCTGCGCGGCACCGGTTGTTGGGCCTAGGCCTGTGACAACATTTCGACGAATGACAGAGGTGGTGCCTTTTTCATCGGCAGTAATGCCGTTCTTCTGAAAGTCGTGAACAGTGCAGTCGTGGATTTCGACCTTCGAGACCCCACCGTTGCCGCTTTGCACGAAGATGCCGGTGCCGCTTTGGCAGCCATTGAGCGAGGGAGCGAGCTTGAAATTGCGGACCGCCATGCGGTCAAGTACACCCGAAGCATTTTGAAACGAAATGCCGATGAGATCCGGAGCACACTCGGAGATGCCGTTGTTTGCGCCATCGACTGTCAGTCCGGAGATGGAAACACCGGTTGTGCCCGCGACGAGCAGCGCCGTGGCAATGGGAGCGCCGTCGAAGAGGCTGGCGGTGTTCGCTTGCATAGCGGAGGGCATGAGGATGGCGCCGTTGTCGGCATCGATGTCTAACGGCTTGCGGATCGTAATCTGTTCAGCGTAGATACCCTTGCAAATGTGGATCTCGTCGCCCGGAGAGGCAGCGTCGATCGCGTTCTGGATATGAGTGAACGCCGCAGTGGGGCACTCGACTTTGTCGTCATCCACGACGAGCCGGGCATGGTGGGCTGGCAAAGCCGGGGCGGGCCAAACGAGGGCCGACACGAGAATCACCGCCAACGAGAAAGAGTATTGAACCTTGCTTTTCATGGTAGCGTGCCTCGCTTTCAAGCGGATCGGAACACGGGCCCATGCGAGGATGCAGCGGCTGGAGCTTGCTCCCGGGGGACGCGGGCCCGGTTTTTCGACAAATTCGAAATCGTGAAGTACGGGGCTGGAGGCGCGAGGGAATATACCAAGTCTGTCCGGATGGGGCAATAGATCGAGCGGACAGTGTCGGATTGGATTGACTACGGACGGGCGGGCATGGTTAGTCTCTATGTCAGTGTCTCTTTGGTTCGTTTCTTAACAGGCATGGCTGGCAGAAATTGCGCCTTCCGGTACATTTAGCGAAAGATATGTGGACCTATATTGTCGGGCCGTTTCTGGCGTTTTTGCCGAAAGAGTGGCGGAAGGCGCTGCCGTTTTCCGATGCTGTCAACTGGCCGCGCGCGGTGACGCTTAGCGGGCTTGCCGAGATGGCGGTTGCACTAGTGGCGCTGCTGTATTGGTATTCGATTTCGATGACGACGTGGGTGAATCGCGGGTTGGAAGTGGCGATGAGCGGCAAAGCCGGGTCTGGGATCACGGACCAGGCAATCGGCGCAATGGCGTGGTTCCTGTGGGCGAATCATCCGCTTACGTGGCTTCTTGGGTACTTCAGCGTGGAAGGCGCGGTGCGAATGTGCGGAGCGGCGTTTGCGGACAGCCTGCTGGGGACGCTTCCGCTGTTCTTAGTCGATAAGGGAGTGCGGGTGTTTCTTGGCGGATCGAAGACGGCTCAGGAGGCGCCGGGCGCTGCTTCCTCGTTCCTCGGCGCCGTAAGTGAAAAGATACTGGAATCGAGCGTGCCGGTTAGTGCGGACGAGATTTCTTTTCAGAAGGGCGCGACAGAAGAGGTTATGGAGATTCGAGCGAGCCGGAAAAAGGCGGACTGGGATCCTCCGCGGGTGGTTCGATATCGGGAAAGCTACTACCGGCTCGAAGATTGCTCGAAATGCGCGGGGACGCGGCCATTTCGCTATCGGCTGCGCCGATTGTCGGCAGGAGTGCCCGGGCGCAAAGTGCTTGTGTACGAACCGGTAGACGCGGTTGTTGCGGGAACGCGCTAGCTATTGCGAGACGCGAACCCGGGGCGGCTGGCAATGCGCTTGCCCTAATTGGGGTTGCTTGCCGCGGATGGTTGCAGCGACTTCAAGCGCTGCTCGATCTTGTCGGCTTCCTCGGGGCGCCCGAGAGTGCGCAGCGTTTTTCCTTCTCGAGTTAACGTTTGTTCGAGATAGGTGGTATCCGGACCGGGCTCTTTCTCCAGGAGAGAAATCAGCTTGCGATCGTAAGGCTCAAGCTTCTCAGGCTTGCCCCACTTTTCGTACAACATGCAAAGCGTCATCAACATCCTAGTTTCCATTCCGCCGTAGCGTGGATCGTAATTGTAGAGTTTCTCCTCGATGTCAGTGGCCTGTAGCAAATAAGGTTCAGCGTGTTCGTAGTCTTCCTGGGACATGTAGATGCCAGCCATGACGGCAAGCATTTCTGCATAGCCCGCGCTGTTCTCTCCATAGAATTTTCTGTTTACGTCGAGAGCGCGGTCGGCGAATTTCTTGGCGGCTGGGAGATCATGTTGTGACAAGGTGCTTATCGCAAGAAATTTAAGAGGCTCCGTTACAGCCAAGGCATTTTGCGGGCCGGAAAGTTCTCCGGCAACCTTGAGTTGGCGCTCGAAGAAGCCGGTCGCGCCAGCGAAGTCGCCGCGGAACCCTGCTATGTGGCCGAGATGGGCAAATATTGAGGGCAGACGGGCGTCCAGTGGCTTAAGGGCTTCGGCAATTTTCAGGGCTTCCTTGTAATCTTTATCTGAATCGTCCCAGCGGCGGTCGCTAAAGGCCTGCGAGCCGCTCTGCATTAGTGAATCAAGTTTTTGCGTGGCACTCGCAGCGGACTGCGTGTCACGCAAGCTTTTTTCGAGTTGGGCGGCCTCATTGGACTTGCCAGCTCTCCTTAAAGACGCGAGATGCTCGTTAAAGCGTTCCTGTGCCTCTTTGTACTTTTTACCGGCGTCGTAAACACGAACGCCGGTACGGGGTCGCACGGTCGTAAAATCGACGCTATCGTCCGCCGCGGCTTGCCGGTACTGATCCATAGCGGCAGCCCAATCGCCCTTCTTTTCCAGAGTGGAGGCTAGTTCAAGCCTTACGTTGGCCTGTTTTGCTTCAAGAGCAAGGGATTCCTTGAATTCGCTAACGGCTGCGTCTAGATCGCCAGATAGCAGGAGGGCCTGCGCGTAAAGGTCATGTGAATGGGATTGGCTGGGGTCGAGGTCCTCGGCCATTTTTAACTCTTTCAATGCGCCCGCCGCGTCTTTCCTGGTTAGCAGGACGGTCCCGACGCTGCGGTGCGCTTTGAATGAGTTCTCATCAAGTTCTTCGGCTGCTCGGTACTCGGTTAGCGCGGCGTCGTAATCTTTTTTGTCTTCGAGGAGAGAGCCGAGACGGATGAGAGGTTCCGTGTCGGATGGATCTAACTTTGCTGCCGTGCGAAATTCTTTTTCGGCTCCCTTCAAGTCATCGGTGTATTGGAGAGCTGTGCCTAGGCACAGGTGGCACACTTCGGCGTCCGGGAACATGGTTTCCAGTTCGCGAAATTCGCGAATCGCTTCAGGGTACATGCCGAGACTCATGAGTGCTGAGCCGAGATTCTGCCGCGTGTCATAGCGACTGGGATTCAAGTGTTTGGCTTCACGATATTCGCGAATGGCCGAATCGATGTCGCCCATGGCGACAAAGCTTATACCGAGATTGTAGTGGGCATTTATGTCTCCCGGCTGTAACAAGATAGCCTTCTGGTATTCGGTGATTGATGCGTCCCAATCGCGCTGGCGATAGAAGAGGATCCCCAAGTCAAGGTGTACGGCTTGGTAGTCGGGCTTAATGCGAAGGGCCTCCTTGTATTCGAGGGCCGCCGCGTCGAACTTGTTCAAGGTTTCCAGGCCTAGGCCGGCATTCTTGTGGGCTTCGGCGTTTTCCGGAGTGCGTGCTAAGGCAATCCGGGCCTCGCGCAAGGCCTGTTCGGCATTACCTAAACGGTACAGTAAATAGCTCAGTTTTGTGTGCGCTTCGGGGAAGTCGGGATCTTGACGCAGGACTTCGTTGTAAACCGCTGCGGACTCTGCCCAACGCTCCTGCTGGCGGAGTAGTTCGCCCATGACAAAGCCGATTTCAAATTTTTCGAAATTGCCCTTGAGGGTGGCGGTTAGCTCGTCGGCGGCTTCATCGTAGTGCTTATCTTTCATGAGCTTGGCAGCGGCGGAGATGTGCGGGAGGAGAGCTGGATCAGGCTTGTCTTCGGTGGCCTTCGCGGGCGGCTTGGCGGCACCGAGAGCGGCGAGGACCGAGGGGGTGGCGCCGGCGGTTTTCAGTTGGGCGCGAAAAGAGTCATCCATGCGGAAGGCGATGCCTCGAGTGTGGATTTCGTTCACGATGTTTTCCGGCAGTGCATTCCCGGCCACGAGAGCCAGGAGCTCGGTTTGGCGGAGCGGCCGGGATGAAGTCTCTGACGCGCCTGCGGTGAATGAAACGAGCAAGCAAGCGACGAGCAGAGACAGAAATGCGAGTTTAGCCACGAGGTTCCCCCTTTAGGTCGAGGAAAGTGTAGTGGGGTTTCTGCTCTCGGTACGTAGTACGCAAGTACTGACTTTTGGGGTGAGCGTCCAAAGAAGAAACCCGCACGGGAGAGGGCGCTCGGGCGGGCGTGGGCCTACAGGACATCGCGATGGGTGCGATGGCGCATCCAGTCGGCGTAGGGGCGCAGATTCAGCAGGGCGGACTTGGCGCGGAGATCGCGCAGGAATTTGCGTTCGGCTTGGGCGTCAGAGGCGGAACGCGGTTCGGTTGCGGAGTCACGTCGGCGCCGCAAATCTTCTGGGCGCTTTAGGCGGATGCCTACTTGGGCGGATTGGACTCTGGCGCGATCGGGGATAAGGAAGTCGCCGAAGGCGACGGCGTCGGTGATGCGGAACGGAGCTTGCGGATCTTTGTTGCTCTGGTTGATGCGATCTTTGAGCGCGACTAGCGCCTGTTCAACACTTTCGCGGGTGAAACGGGGAGGCGTGGCGCCGGAGACGGTTTCGCCGGCCGGAGTGGTGATCCAATCATTTGTGCCGCGCGCAGGTTCTCTTTGCTGAGCAGGCTCGCCGCTGCGAGCAGGCTGAACGTAGCCTTGTGCCTGCAGGAATGCGAGGATTTGCTTGGCCTCGGGGCGATTGATTTTTAGCGTGTCGGCGAGGTCGCGGGCGGTCCACGCGAGGGTTCCCTTGGTGTCTTTGAGGAAGCTGAGGGCGGCCTCGGCAGGAACGGAGGGAAGCGCGTTGGGGCGCGTGTGGCGGTCGCGATAGGCGGGCATTGGGTCACTTTATCCCACGAGGTGCGGCGTGATTAAACATTTCTAACAACAAAGATGCACGTTGGACCGCCGTTCGCGTGGAATGCGCCTATACTGGAAGCACCATGGAAAAACTTCAAGCATTGCAAGCCGCGGCTCGCGAGGGCGGCTTCGTCCAGGTCGAAGAAAGCGAAGAAGGAACTGTCCTGTGGCTTAGGAAAGAGAAATCCGATGCGGCTACCAAGACGCACCAGCGTATCTGCATCGACAGCTTGGCAAATATTTTGACTGTCTATTGGATGACCGCTCTTGGGAAGATAGACTCGAAGACCTTCCGTAACGTCCCAAGCTTGCAAGAGTGGTTTGCGTTGCAGCCAGCCGAATGACAAATCGTGAAGCCATCCTGCGACTCTCTGTGAACACGGGCGACGGGCTGGCCATGACTTGGCTGCGCGATAACAATGCTAAGGTCATCCGCGCTGCTGTCACGCGGTACTTTGGAGCAGGGCCGGTCGCGGACAAGGCGGAGGGCGCGCTTGTGCAACGGATGGCAGACCACGCGCGGTCCTACGAGCATCAAGAAAACGCGGACGAATGGCTGGCGAGATGCGCCAACACGGAGTGCGACCGCTTGCGTAACGAAGGGATTCACGAGAAAGCGAATCGCGATTAGGCTAAATAACCCTAGGTTTCTGAGGATGTCTTGGCCGGCGACGAAACTCCCAAATTGATTGACACCTCGCAGCACGCCCTCACTCGAATCAACGAAACCAGCATTCCATGAAAAGCGATACGCTCGCTAGATTGCCGCGGAGACGGAAGACGCTTCGTCTCTATGGCGAATAAAAAGCGAATATGATATTTTCGGGTCATGCCGGTTCGATCTTGCCGCGTTACGATTCAGGATATGGACGGCGTAACGCACACCGTTGAGGTCACGGCGGCTACACTGTATGAAGCCGTTGCGCAGGGTCTGGCCGCGATTCGCCGGAATGAGTGGTTGGCTGGCATCGCGCAGGGAGTCAACGTGGTTAAGGTGTCGGTCGCGGATGTGCGCGTGGAGCACGAGGTCAAGCTGATGGATTTTACGAAGTGGGTGGATCGTACGGGCGGCTCGCCGCGCGAGATGAGCGACCGTCAGCGGATTCGTGCGATTCTCGGCATGCCGACGGCACGATAATAGCAAACGACGAGACAGGGAGCGGGGGGTAATTGTTATGCAGGGGCGGTACAACGTGCTGTTTTTGTGCACTGGGAATTCGGCGCGGTCGATTATGGCGGAGGCGATTCTGAATCATAAGGGGAACCCGAATTTTGAAGCGTTCAGCGCGGGAAGCCATGCTACGGGGCGCGTGCGGGTGGAGGCGATCCAGCAATTGAATGGGGCGGGGCTGCCAACGGACGGTTTGCGGAGCAAGAATTGGGATGAGTTTGCGATCACGGGCGCGCCACAGATGGATTTTGTGATTACAGTTTGCGACGGCGCGGCGAAGGAAGTTTGCCCGATCTGGCCGGGTCATCCGATGACGGCGCATTGGGGCGTGGCGGACCCGGCGTCGGTGGTGGGTATGCCGGAAGAGATTGCGCGAGCGTTTCACGAGGCGTACGTGACGCTGGAGCGGCGGATCAGCCTGCTGGTGTCCTTGCCGCTTGCTGGCATGGATAAATTGGCAATACAGAAGGAAATCCAGCGGATTGGGCGGGAGTCTTAGCTGTTCTCCCTGCTTCCCCCGAAATCTGAAACGTCCCTTTTGTACGTTGCTTAAGAACTAAAGATTCTGGCAAGACCAAGGGAACCCTTGTGTCGTCTTTGCGTATTGGAGGGAGAGGTCTGGAGGGTCGATGGTAGACCGCGGAGGCAGGGTGGTTGTGGTTTAAGGCGTCAAAGCGGCGGCCAGACCGCCGCACTCCAAAGGTGCGGGAGGAGTCGATGGACATGCGCGGGTGGGCGGAGATGGTGGGGCGGGATTTTGGGTATGCGCTGCGAACGCTGCGGCGGAGCCGGGGCTTTGCGGTGGTGGCGGCGCTGACTTTGGCGCTGGGGATCGGCGCGAACACTGCGATTTTTACGCTGCTCGACCAGGTGTTGCTGCGGCTGCTACCCGTAAAGAACCCCCAGCAGTTGGTGCTGCTGACGATGCGCGGCCGGCATTACGGGAACAACTGGGGCGGGAACGCGATTTCCTACCCGATGTACCGCGATTTTCTGGACCACAACGAAGTGTTTTCCGGGATGTTCTGCCGATTTCCGCAACCGGTGAGCATGACGTATGGCGGATAAGCGGAGCGCACGCAAGGGGAGTTGGTCTCGGGAACCTATTTCAGCGTTTTGGGGGTGGGCACGGCGCTGGGACGCGCGTTCACTCCTGAGGATGATCGCGTGCCGAACGGGCATCCGCTGGTGATGCTGAGCTATGACTTCTGGAAGCAGAGATTCGGCGGCGATCCGCAGATCGTCGGGAAAACGGTGTTGGTGAACAACCACCAGATGACGATTATTGGCGTGGCGCAGGCGGGATTTGATGGCGTGGAGCTGGGGTATGCGACGAAGATCTTTGTTCCGGTGATGATGGAACAGCAGATCATCGTCGGCCCGATAAAGATGCTGACGGACCGGCGCTCACGCTGGGTGAATGCGTTCGGGCGGCTCAAGCCGGGCGTGTCGGAGGAGAAAGCCAAGGCGTCGCTGCAGCCGTTCATGCATTCGATGTTAGAGATGGAAGT
>Ga0137359_10005190_pt1 | contig 10708 bp, 10 predicted proteins | sample Mad1_40_16metaG_FD_108281 | JGI IMG/M metagenome (GOLD analysis project Ga0137359, IMG submission 108281) | Vadose zone soil microbial communities from Angelo Coast Range Reserve, California, USA - Mad1_40_16 metaG | ecosystem: Environmental > Terrestrial > Soil > Vadose zone | place: USA... | reverse complement strand
GAAATTTCGGGAATCGAATAGTCCCCCCCCCGGAGGTAGCGCTTTCCGACAATCGGCGTTCCATCACGCCAAGGAGACGGTCAGCCTCTTTGTGGAAACGCTGGATCACCGCCGGAATTTTTTCTGGCATGAATACGCCGAACGCGCCCAGCTGACCGAACGTCGGCCCGAGGCCACCTATCTGCCAATGCAGCCATTCCAGCGTCCTGTATCGTGCCGCGCCCGACGGCGGCAGCAAGCGGCCAGTCCTTTCGCCGAGGTACGTTAGGATCGCGCCGCTCTCGAACAGCGGCATCGGTTCACCTGGGCTATCGTGATCGACAATCGCCGGCACCTTGTTGTTTGGCGAAATCTTGAGAAAGTCCGGTGCGTTTTGCTCGTTCTTGCGGATATCTATTACTTTAACTTCGTAAGCGAGACCGAGCTCTTCGAGCGCAATCGAGATTTTTTGGCAATTGGGCGTCGCAAACGCGTACAGAGTAATCATCTATCCCTCCCTATCATTCGATAGTAGCGAATGCTATTTGGATTTGATATAGAAGTCCGAACGGACGGTCAAAGAAATCTCTCACCGCTCAGGCGGGAATTTGACCGAGATCGAGACTGCGATCTCGAATTTCGATCCTCATCTCCCGGATACGGCAAGCGATCGACACCACGCGGTAGCCGGCCCCGACCAACAGGTGAACGAGCCAGTTCACCTCCTTTAAATTTCCGCGGCCAAGTCCGACGTATCAGCCGCTCCACGAGTGGTTATCGTCATAACCAAGTATTTAATGGACCGTCCGTTCGGACTTCTATAACATAAACAGCACAACCTTACTATGAATAATCTGATTCACCTGCCGCACTCTTTCGACGAGCCATAAGCAGCGTCCACTAGCGAGGAATCTATGGCTAATCGGCTTCAAGGCAAGACGATCATAGTAACGGGCGCGGGAGGCGGTATAGGACGGGCTAGTGCCGAGCTTTTCTGCGCAGAAGGCGCACAGGTTGTCGGAACAGACCTAAACCCAGCCACGGCTCAGCAGACGCTTGAAAGCGTCCGGGGAAGGGGGGGCGAAATGGAATCCCTACACCCCCTTGACCTGACGAGCGAGACGGCGTGTCAAGAGCTCATAGCGTTTGCGCTGCAGAAATACGGAAAATTTGATGTTCTCTACAATTGCGGAGCTATGGCCTATTTCGGCTGGATGCCTTCAATTACCGCTGACATGTGGAACAAGACGATCAACGAAGAATTGAATATTGTTTTCTTGCTTTGTCACGCTGCATGGAAGCACCTCGTGTCAAGAAACAACGCATCGATCATAAACATCGCATCTGTGGAGGCGCACATTCCCATCAGCATACTTCCAGGCATTGCCCATTGCGCTGCTAAGGGTGGCGTGCTATCGATGACACGTCAGCTCGCCATGGAGGGCGGAAAATTCCGGTTGAGAGCGAATTCTATATCGCCGGGTATCGTCGTGACAGAACATACGAAGCAATTTCTCACAGAAGAATTTCAGGCGGCAATAAATCAGAAGCTGATGCTGAGTCATCGGTACGGCACGCCGGAGGACGTTGCGGCATGTGCGGTCTTTTTGGCTAGTGACGAAAGTGGCTGGGTGACGGGCGCTGACCTTGCTGTCGACGGAGGAACGCGGGCCTGGTGATAGTAGCGTCGCCCCGACCGCATGACCCAGCGGCCGGAGATGGCGCGCCGTGTGGCGGAAGTCGCAGAGCAAGTTGGAATGAGAGTAAACGGGTGCAGCCGTTCGGGCGAAGCATCACCGGCGTGTTACGACAGAATTCAGGGAAACTCACGCCGGTGAGCAGATGCTTAAGTTAGGCGTTTGAGTTGTGAAATAAAATACAGCTCCTCCTCTTCTGAGAAATGTCCCAGCATGGCGTGCAGCCGCACGAATATCCTAGACAATAACTGGCGCACCAATTCTTCACCGTGCTCCGTAATTGTGATCACTACTCGACGCCGATCCTGCGCACTCAAGACGCGTGTGATCAGATCCCGGCTCACCAAGGCATCGCCAATGCGAGACATGTTCGCTGGCCTTTGGCCTGCCCTGGCGCACAGGTCACTTGGGTGCGCGACACCCTCGGGCTGCGAAAACAAAGTGGTCAACACCCAAAACTCCGCCTCGGAAAGGCCGAAAGGCCGAATCTGCTGCTCGATCATCGATGCAAATTCACGGCCGACATACAACAACAATCGGCTAAGGAGAAGCGCATCGAGCGGCAAATCAGGCATCCGATCGCGCAAGGCCTGCAGATTGGCCTCCAGCATATCGATTCGACAGGTTGTGCTATTCGTTTGCATGCGAACCATTGAACACGCTTATTAAGCGAAGCCGCACTATCGCGCTGCAGATACGAGGTGTATATGTCGAAAAGCATCTATCGCTATGTGCAATCGGTGATAACTGCGGTAGTCGCCAACAATAGACATAAGCGCTGCTTCGCACGCGATCAAGAAAGCCTCTCACGCCAGATCGATAGCTTCTGCTGTGCGGCTCGATCTGAATAGCTAAACAGCACCAAATCCTGAGTTGCTTCGATAACGCGCTCCGACCAAGACGGCGTCACCACGATTGTCCCGGAGGATAGACGGAAATCTCCGCCATCGATTTTTATCGACCCCGAACCCTCGACGACGACATGGATCATTCCGTCTGTCGACCGCGCAGGTTTCGTTACGAAATCGGCGGGCACGAGCCGCGCGAAAGCCGATATCGTGGCCAGCACCGGGCCTCCGTCGATCGGATTGGTAAACTCCATCAGGTACGCATCATGCGGATGCGGATCCTCGCTTCGCCGCAGCGCCTCCAGGGTCTCGCGCCACTCGACGAAGGGGTAAATGAACAGCGGATTGGCTTGGCCGGGCTTGCGGTCGTGACGGACCGGCCGAAGGTTGCGCCCCCAACGCAAGCGCGCGTCGCCTGCCTGACGCGAGGTTGGCCAGGCGCCGCGATCCTCTCGGTGCTCGACGAAGCTGCCGTCCAGCATCTGCACGAGTGGGATATCGAGGCCATCGAGCCAGATCATCGGCTGTTCGGTCTCATTTCCATGATCGTGCCACAGCAACCCGGGTGTCAGGATCAGATCATGTCGGTGCATGTAGGCGCGCTCGCCGTCGAGGGCAGTGAAGGCGCCATCGCCATCCATGATAAAGCGAAGCGCGTTCTGCGTGTGACGATGCGCCGGCGCCACCTCTCGCGGCAGGATGAGCTGAAGACCGGCGTAAAGCGTCTGCGTAGTGCGCGACTGGCCCGGCATGGCCGGATTTTCGAGGATCAGCACCCGTCGCTCCGCCTCGGCGGCAGTGATGAGCTCACCGGCTTCCATCAGCATCGGCTTAATCCGATCGAAGGACCAGGCGGCCGGAATCGCGGGCGTGCGCGGCGTAGGAGTGACGAGCGCTGCGAGAACTTCCCAGAGCGGCGCAAGGTTTTCGGGGCGAAGCCGCTGATAGAACTCGGCGCGCGTCAACAGAATGTCGGTAGGATTTGCGGCTGTAGCCATCGGCCTTACTCAGAGGGGATAAATGATCGAGTTGAGAATGAGCTCGCTGTCGAAGATGCAAATCTTTTCGGCGAAGCGCAACCCTTCCGGCACGACTACGATTCGGTCGAGGTATCGGCCGGCGTTGAACACTTCGCTTGGTTGATCTCGCTTCGTACGGATCACGAGATAATTAGCTTCGGCAAATATCGCGTCGCCGTCGCGGCTGATGATATGGGCCGGCCCGACGATGTGACGCTGGTAGTAAGGTGCGTGGAATAGCGTGCTTTGCACAGCATAAACGCGATCCATGAGCGCACCGCGGGTCTGCAGATCCATCGTTCCGAGCGGCAGGTTGCGCTCGTGGTTCTCGCGCGCAACGACGCGGTAACGGCAATCCTCGGTGAAAAACGCTGGCCACTCCTCGAATCGCCGCGCGTCAATGCAGGCGGAATAGGACGCGTAGAGATCGGAAAGATCGAGGCGCAACTTGAGCTCGCCGTTCATGTTGCTGCGCCCCGAGCGTCGCGCAGCACGAGCATCATAGGCCCATGACCTGTCGCCAGTAGCGATACATACCGCGGATCAACGTTTCTGTGACCATGTGGTCGGTGTTGCCTACCTCCGTGCCGCCGAGTTCGCACAGCGTCGCGAAGTCCTCATGCTGGCGTAAGCCGTCCTGGCAATATTCGATGACCTCGCCGTCGTCGGCCGAAACAAAGCCCGCCGGGCCAAAAAGATTGGCCTGCCGCAATCGCCGTGCGCTCATCTCCGGCGAGTCCTCCTTAAAACCGAAGTGGGTCCACACGAAATCGAACTTGTCGGGGCCTACCGGGATGATCTGGCGGGTAGAGAGTGAGTTCACTTGCTGTTGGAAGATCACGCTCGGAAATATCGTCGTCATGCAGACCGTGGGTGGTCCCCACCACTGCTCGTGGACGATATCGAGCATGCGGATGTCATGAAGTTTCAGATTGGCGCGGTAACTGGTCGCCGCTTTGGCGACATCCTCATCGACGGCTTCGTTGCGGCGCGAGATCATGCACGCGTGGCGACCGTGCGGGTCCATGAGGAGCTGCGACTTGTTGTCGGCTCGCCAAAGGCCGAAGGTGACGAACCATGTGTGTAGCAGGCCCGGGTGGTAGGGATCCTTGATATTTTCCATCATCAACTTCCAATTCCCGGGAATGCGCTGGCGCGAATAGCCCTGGATCACCAGCGCCCGGCCGTCGAAGGTACGGTCGAAGTAATGTAAGACATCGGCGCCGATGTATTCCTCCAATGGCTCAATCTGCTGGTCGAACGATGCAAACACCACTCCACCGCGTGTCGCCACCTTCAACTTGGTGAGGCGGCGATCATCCAGGGTGAAATCGGCCGGCATGCCGCCCTGCCCCTTCACCCCACGTTGGAATGGCACGCCAATGAGTTTGCCGTCTAAGTTGTAATTCCACTGGTGATACGGACACACCAGAGTTTTCACCTTGCCGTAGCGCTCTTGACAGAAGCGCATCGCCCGGTGCGCGCAGCGATTCTCTAGAACATTGATTTCCCCCTGCCGATTGCGAATCATGATGACCGATCGCTCGCCGATCGCGGATCGCTTGAAGCACCCCGGCTCCGGCACTTCGGCTTCGAGGCCCACATAGCTCCAGTGCGCCCCATAGAAAATGCGTTCGAGCTCGCGCGCGTAGATGTCAGGATCAACGTAAACAGCCGCAGGGATCCGGCTACTTCCGGGGCCTTCCCAGATCGCAGCTCCGTCGGCAAACCGAGCTAGCTTAGCGTTCATGATCACTCCGCGCCGGGCGAGATGTTGCGGGATGATGCACTCTCCGGCTATTATCCGCAATAGCCAATGCATTTTCCTATGGTGAATACGCAGCACGATGAGCACGATTGACTATGAAACAAAGGGATCGGACCGCCGAGGTATTCAGTCGGTTGAAATCGGTATGCGCGTCATTGAGGCACTTCGCGCTGCGGCCAGTCCCCTGCACCTGAAAGACCTTGCGAAAGCGTCGGGATTGCCGGCGAGCAACTGCCATCGTTATGTCGTCAGTTTCGTTCGGACCGGATTTTTGATCCAAGACTCGAATTCTGGGCGGTACGACTTGGGGCCGCGGCTGCTGCAGGCAGGTCTTGCTGCGTTATCGCGTACCGACCCGATCGCGATTGCCACGCCCGCCTTGGAAAAGCTTGTCGATGCCACGGGCAATACGGGGCTGCTGTCGGTATGGGCCGACCTGGGGCCGACGATCGTGCGCTGGATGCCCGGTCTCGCGGCAGTACGAACCTCACTCTCGACTGGCTCCACGCTTCCACTGCTGACTTCGGCGACCGGCCGCGTTTTCCTAGCATTTCTGCCGTCTCGTCAAACTGCCGCGCTTGTCGCGAATGAAACAATGTCCGACAACATCGAGCCAGCGCCCCTCGTCGCGCGCGTACGTGCATCCGGGATTGCCCAGGTCTCGGGGGACCACATCCCGGGACTCAGCGCGGTCGCCGCACCGGTTCTTGATGCCCATGGGGAGGCGACGGCGGTCATGACGCTGGTGGGTGCGCGGCGAGGTATCGCGCCCACCGCGGTCGACCGGTTGCGACGGGAAGCCACCGAGGCTTCAGCGCGCCTCGGCTGGACGAAATCCCTCGCCCGAAAGGGCTAAGGTCATCTTTGGACAACGATATGACGCATGTGTTTGAGATACCGGAGCGGCCGGCAGTACCGATCACGGGGTCTAATGCGACCTTTCCGGTCCTTCGCATTTTTTGCATCGGCCGCAATTATGCGGCGCACGCACGCGAGATGGGTAAGGATCCAACTCGGGAGCCGCCATTTTTTTTCACCAAGTTTGCGGATGCGGCCGTACCGCGAGGCGGCGAGATACCTTTTCCGTCGGAAACCAACAATTATCACTATGAAGCCGAGCTGGTCATCGCCATCGGCAAGGAAGGCGCCTGGATATCGAACGCCGCAGCGCTTGAACTGGTCTTTGGCTATGCCGTCGGTCTCGACATGACCCGGCGTGATTTGCAATTGGAGGCGCGCGACAAGGGCCGCCCGTGGGACACCGGTAAGAACTTTAGTTTCTCGGCACCCATCGGGCCGATTCTCCCGGTTCAAATTGGCGGCCATATCTCGGCCGGACGCATCCATCTCACCGTCAACGGCGTAACGAAACAGGACGCCGACATAGCCGACTTGATTTGGGATTGTGCGGAGACGATCGCTTACATCAGCCGCTTCGAGCGGCTGATGCCCGGTGATTTAATCTACACCGGCACGCCTGCCGGGGTTGGTCCGGTCCAGCCGGGCGACGTGATCGACGTCACCATCGCTGGTCTGGAGCCGCTGACGGTAACCGTCGGGAAGATGGACCCAGCGTTCATCCGATGACATTCAGGTTTACCGCTTCCTCTCAACTCGTGCGTTGGCGACGAGGATAATCGATGTTTGTAAATCCGGGAATGACTACTTCGGCGGGGCGATTGCCGCATTCACAGAGCCGATCGACGATATATGTGACGGCGTTGACGAGCAATTGAGTCGAGTCTTCCATCGTGACGCGCAGCCGTGCGATCGCGCCGAAGCGGTCGTCCGGCGAACGGAGCTGCGGCATTTCGCTGACGATCATGGGCATCTCGGCCTCCGCCGGCGGCGGCTGAGGAACCTTTGCCTCGAACGCCGGATAGCCCTCAAACATCAGGCGGGCCAGCTCGGTTGTAGCGCGCGTGTTCCACCACAGATCACGATATTCCGCATTGAGCATCTGCAAATGATCCGCGTCCCGTATGTCTGCCAAGACAAATGGAGGAGCAAGCGGCGCGACATACACACGTTCCGGCGAAAGCCGCTGTCCCGACACCTTCCACATGATGTGACACATATTGTTCGTTGCCCAAGAGAGCCCTGCAGTCGCTCTGCCGGTGCGGCCGGTCATCAGCACCATGAGGCGCTCCCACTCGAGCGCCTGATCCTGCAGCCAACGAATCATGCGATGAGCGATATCGAGGAAAGCCAGCGCGAAAGTTGCCACCATCATGTCATTGATGGGGACCGGAACCGCGGTGGAGTCTACGGGGTCCAGATAGTGTGTGCGCAATGAGTCAAAATTCATGCGCGATTCGTCGGCGAGGCCATCGACGAGAAACGTTCGAGTGACTGCACAGCTGTACTCGACCAGATCCGCAATTTTGGACTCATAGCCAGCCAGCCCCGGAACAGCGATGTCGTTCTGCCAGAGTTCGGCGGTATTGATTTGCCGCGTTCGGTCGATCTGGTCAACCAGCCGCTGTGCGTCCGATCGCCAAACAGGGTCTTTTAGCTCACGCAGTTGGATGATCGAGGCGACGGCCGGCCCCAGATGAGAGACGCTCGTCAATTCAACGAATCCTCGAGTCGAATGACGGAAACTCTGCACCACAGGCTGTCGGCCTGAACCAGGAAACAATACAACGTCGGAACCAGTGACGACCAGAAGCGGATCAGCATTCGTCAGTTGAACCATGCGGCTCGTCAGATGTCGGGCTATGCTGTCGGGAGCGGACGTGTAATTCCTATATAGCGCCGAGAATTCAGCGTGCGGACTGTAAGTCATAGCATCTACCTCAGTGTTTCCCGACTGGTGCCGCCAAGCATTTTCGTGGATAGATTACAGCGGCGCCGACGGCCGCGCCCGGGAAGCCAATGGTGGCAATCGTGCGGATGCGATTCGATTCCATCTGATCGTTTGCGCTCATGCTTCACGCCCGCAGGCGATAAATCACGGTGTCCTCGCGGAAACGGATATCGCGGGTCAAGCTGTTGGACACGGCAACATAGATCTGTCCGTCGGCGGCAAACACTGCGGCGTCGGTCCCGCCCGATGTGGGGAATTCCTCGACGACCACCAACTCACCCTGCTTCCATTGATAGATGCACGAGGTGAGATCGGTCTTCGGCGCGGCCGGCGTACCGTGAATGAAATTGATTTTGACGAGATACAGAGCCTGCGCCGTCTCGACCACCGCAAACTCGCGGGCGCCGGGTCCGCCCAGAGATTGATGCGGCACGAAACGGCCGGCGTGCCAGCGATAGAGAAAGGACTCTCCCGTCAGATTGGCGAAGGCGAGCCAGGCGTCGCCATCCGCGCGGAAAAATTCGTAGGCGCGCCCGCCCTGCGGCGAGAACTCTTGAAACGGCGCGAACGACTGACCGTTCCAAATCATGAGGCCCGACGGACTCGTGTGATCCGCATATCCCAGGAAATGCTGCCCGTCGATGTCGAAATCAACCCAGTTATAGCCCCACCCTCCGTCCAAGGTCTGAAAGTCGACGAACTTTTTTCCATTCCATTCAAAAAGGCACGAGCGTCGGGCGTTCCTCGCCACGGGGCCGTCGATGGTCACGCCTTGAGCCAGCGCCAGGAAATGGCGATCTCCCACGGAGAAATAGTGCCATTGCTTGGCCGCGAAGGTTGGAAACCTCTGGAAGACCTCCCATCCGACGCCCGCGCGCCGATAGAGAATCGAGTCGACGTTGAGATCATACGGTCCGGAGCCGGTTCGAATGCTGGCCGTCGCGAGAAATTCGTCGCCGCCGATTTGGAAGAAGAGCGCGTCTTCTCCCCCGGGCACCGGTAATCGCCCATCCTCGATGAACCGGCCGCCCGACCAGCGGTAGAGCGGCATGTCGACATTGCTGTCGCCGCCGTTCATATGCGGCGGCGTGCCGGAAATGTCGATGGCAAGCTGGGGAATGGCCAAACGCAGTTCCGAGTCGGTGTGAAACGGCAGCACCGCGCGCGCGCCCGATGTGGCCAGGCGTTGATGCTCGACGAGCAATGTGCCGGCGAGACTCTGTGAATCAACGGTAGTCATGTATCGGTACCCCTTCGCCTTTTCTTGGTCTGGTCAGAGCGAGTGCCCCCATGGCGATCGCAGCCGACATCGCGGGAACAGCCGCCAACAGAAATAACCGGCTCCATCCCAGTCTTGCGGAAACCAGGTAACCCCCGACCAGCGGGCCGATGATCGAGCCCAATCGGCCGCAGGCAACGGATAGCCCTCCGGCGGTCGCATAAACCGCGGGAGGATACAAATGTACGCCCAGTGCCGGGATGCAGCCCTGGGCGCCGATGACAGCCAAGCCAACGGCGAACACCAATAGAAACTTCGTGTTTCCCGGCCAGACGATGCCGTGGCCGAGCAGCGCAATCAGGATGGCGCCCGCAAATAGACACACGACGACGGGCGCCACCGGACTTTTGCGGCCGATGATGAACGACAGAATCAAGGTGCCGGCGATGCCGCCGCAGTTTATGATCACCGCCGCCATGGCTGCGTGCTCTGCGGACATGCCATTCAAGGTCAGCACCGTCGGAATCCAGCTCACGAGGAAGTAGCTGGTCAGCAGCATCAGGAAGACGCTGACGCAGAATAGAAACGTGATCCACGCTCGACCGCCGGATACCAGTTCGGCGAGCGGCCGGCGCGAATGAATGTGCGACGCGGTATGTGCGACGCCCGCGGATTCCGTCACTCCAATCGCCACCAGGGGAATGAGCAATAGTGCGCAAACGCCGCCCGCCAGAAACACTCCACGCCATCCCAGAGAGGACATCACCCCTGCCGTGACGGCGCCCCCGACCATCGCCCCAACGGGAAATCCCAGGAACATGCGCGTGACTGTTGCGCGGCGTTTATGAACCGCGGCGTTCTCGGCAATCAATGCAATGGAGGTTGACAGCGCTCCGCCCAGACCGAGACCGGCTACCGCGCGAAGCACCATCAATTGCGCAGGATCGGCGGACCGAGCGCACAGCATGGTGAATACGCCGACGAGCGCGAGCGATGCGAGCAGCAGGGCCTTGCGGCCGAATCGATCGGCTGCAATGCCGATGGCCGTGGCGCCCAGCGCTGCGCCGGCGTAGGAACTGGCGAAGATGGCTCCAACGGTCTGCGGATGGAGCGCCCATTCTTTCGAGATGAGCGGGGCGATGAAGGCGAGCATCAAGGTATCGTACCCATCGACCATGGCGACGAGAAATCCGATCGCCGCCACCACATAGGGGCGTCTCGAGACAGCTACATCTGGCGTTCTGCTGATCATTGACGCGGATTGTGTACCAATTCAGGCCGCACCCAATATCGCTATTTCCCCATTTGATGACGAGTTTGGGCCACGATTGAATCGGCAGCGCGGCTGGCAGTCATTTCATGTTCTGCT
>Ga0137359_10005189_pt1 | contig 10711 bp, 13 predicted proteins | sample Mad1_40_16metaG_FD_108281 | JGI IMG/M metagenome (GOLD analysis project Ga0137359, IMG submission 108281) | Vadose zone soil microbial communities from Angelo Coast Range Reserve, California, USA - Mad1_40_16 metaG | ecosystem: Environmental > Terrestrial > Soil > Vadose zone | place: USA... | reverse complement strand
TGTCAGAGTAGATAGCGGAGACCATCCTATGCAGCGACGCACTTCACCACCTTTGCAGCGGTTACGGCGGCAATTCTTCGCGCGTGCTGGTGGACTCGGCTTGACGGGACTGCTCGGGTCAGTGGCCTGGGAGGCCATGGCGGAGTCTTTCGTCGACTTTCCCTTTGCTAACGGCCGGCGCGAGCTCGTGACGAACTTTCCGCAGAAGGGCGCGATGCTGCTGCAGCGGACGCGTCCGCCTCTGCTGGAGACGCCGTTCGAGGTCTTTGATCAAGGTGTTTTCACCCCCAACGACCGTTTCTATGTGCGCTGGCACCTGGCGGACGTACCGAGCGTCGTCGACCCAGCCACCTTCCGGCTCAACGTGCGCGGACATGTCACGCAGCCTGTTTCGCTGACGCTCGACGACCTGGTGCGGAAATTCGAACCCGTCGAACTGGCTGCCGTCAACCAATGCTCCGGCAACTCGCGCGGCTTCTTCAATCCGCGCGTGCCGGGGGGCCAGTGGGCCAACGGCGCCATAGGCAATGCGCGATGGCTGGGGGTGCGTCTGAAGGACGTGCTCGATCACGCGAGCGTCAAGGCCGGGGCGCTGCAGGTGCGCTTCCGAGGACTTGATAAAGGCGTGATTGCGCAGACCCCCGACTTCATGAAGTCGCTCGCCGTCGATCATGCGCGCGACGGGGAAGTGATGATCGCCTACGCGATGAACGGCGAGCCGCTGCCGCTTTTGAACGGCTTTCCGTTGCGGCTGGTGGTGCCGGGGTGGTATGCGACCTACTGGGTGAAGATGCTCGACGACATCGAGGTGCTCGACAAGCCCGATGACAACTTCTGGACGACCAAGGCGTACCTGATTCCCGACACGCCGTTTGCCAACGTCAAGCCGGGCCAGCAGGGCGTGAAGATGGTTCCGATCAACCGGATGCTGCCGCGCTCGTTCTTTACCAATCTCCAGGATGGTGCCGTGCTGAAGGCCGGGCCGACGGCGACCGTGCGCGGCATCGCGTTCGGCGGCGACAGCGGGCTGGCCAAGGTGTTGTTCTCTTCCGATGCGACAGGCAGCTGGCAGGAAGCGCGCCTAGGGAAGGATTACGGCAGATACAGCTTCCAGCAGTGGGAGCTGCCGGTGCGCCTTTCGGCGGGTCAGCACCGGTTGATGATCAAAGCGGTGAACGCAGCCGGCATGGCCCAACCCGATCACGCCAACTGGAATGGCGCAGGCTTCATGCGCAACGTGATCGAGTCGGTATCGGTGAGAGCAGCCTAGGTGTGCTGGAGGGTGTCGTGAGCACAGGACTACGCGACGTTGCTTTGATAGGGTTAGGTCTCACGCTCTGGACCGCGCTGACGAGCGGCCCAGCATGGCCGCAGAATCCGGGCGCCCCAGCGCCGACGGAGAAGGCGGCAAAGAGACCTGTTCGAACATGGTCCAAGCTCTCAGTCGAACTGCCGGCGAGCCAGACCTTGTTTCCAGCGGGCGACGGTGCGGACATCGCTAACGGCCAATGCCTGATCTGTCACTCCGCCGGGATGGTGCTGCGTCAACCCCCGCTGACGCAGGATGAGTGGCGCAGCGAAATCAACAAGATGCGCAATGCCTTCGGCGCACCGCTGCCGGCGGACCAAGTCGATGCCCTGGCCAGATATCTATACAGCATCGACGGCAGTCGAGCCCCAACCGACCGAGCCGTTTTGGACGGGCAAGGCAGCTGATACTCAATGAGTGTCGGAGGATCAACCGTGCGAACTCGCCTGGCCACCCTTTTATGCGTTCTCACCGTTTTGATTGGAGCTCATCCGATGGCATACGCGCAAGACGACCCGGGGATCGTGCGGATTCCCTCGCAACACAACGTCGCCGACACGCTCGATCGGCTCGAACGGCTTCTGAAGGAACGCGGGCTGACCGTGTTCGCCCGCATCGATTTCAGCGGGGATGCCGCCAAGGCGGGGCTGACGATGAGGCCGGAGCAAATGCTGATCTTCGGCAATCCGAAGGCCGGGACGCCTCTGATGCAGGCGGTTCCGGCCTCTGGGATCGACCTGCCGCTGAAGGCGCTCGTCTGGGAAGCTGCGGACGGTAAGACCTGGCTGGCGTACAACGCGCCGGGGTACGTTGTGCGCCGTCACGGGCTCGCGCCTTCCTTCGGCGCGAGCCTGGCAGCGCCTATCCCTATCCTCGAAGCTGCGACTAAGTGATGCGGAGTAACCGAGGAGATGTCGCATGATCCACGAAAACGGCAATGACCCAGCACCAACGCGCACAGAGTCGGTCTCCCGCAGAAGATTCCTGACGACTTCGGCGGGTATCGGCGCAACCGCCGCTGCTGGACGCGCCGTAGCCGACTCGCTGGCCGACGTGCCGGCCCGAGAGGTCGGGGCGCCCCTGGGCGCTCGCAGCGAGCGTTCGAAATACGAGCAGCTGAGTCGCATCCCCGAAGCAACCCCGGGCAAGCGCAACGTCGACCCGGGCCTTGCGATCAATTCGAAAACACCGCTGGACAAGCTAGTGGGCATCATCACGCCATCGGACCTGCACTACGAGCGCAGCCATTCGGGCGTGCCCGATCTGAATCCGGCCAAGCATCGGATTCTGATCCACGGGATGGTTAAGAAGGCGCTCGTGCTCACCGTAGACGAACTGATGGCGATGCCGTCAGTCTCGCGCATCCACTTCATCGAGTGCACCGGCAACGGATGGGAGAACTGGAAGAAGGCCGACCCGACCCTGACCGTGCAGAACACGCACGGGTTGATCAGCACCAATGAATGGACGGGGGTTCCGCTCGGATACCTGATCGATCTGGTCGGGGTCGACCGCAAATCCACCTGGATGCTGGCGGAGGGTGGCGACGCGGCCGGCGTCGACCGCAGCATCCCGTTGACGGACGAGATCATCGACCAAGCGTTCGTCGCCTATGGACAGAACGGCGAGCCGCTCAGGCCCGCTCACGGCTTTCCGATTCGGCTGATCATGCCGGGGTTCGAGGGCAATCTGAACATCAAGTGGCTGCGTCGCTTGAAGTTCGGCGATCAGCCGTGGATGACGCGCTGGGAGACGGCGCGATATACCCAGATGCTGGCCGACGGCAAGGCGCGGCAGTTCCAGTTGAGGATGGATACCAACTCCGTGATCACCTCGCCCTCCGGGATGATGGAGATTCGGCCCGGATACCACCGGATCACGGGGCTGGCCTGGAGCGGGCACGGCGCCATAAAGAAGGTCGTAATCAGCACCGACGGCGCCAACACCTGGCAAGAAGCGCAGTTGAACCATCCTGTGCTTCCAAGAGCGCAAACCCGCTTCCAGATGGATTGGGTGTGGGACGGAAAGCCCACAAAGGTCGTCAGTTGCTCGACCGATGACCAAGGCAACGTCCAGCCGGATCGCAAGTCCTTTATCGATCGGATCGGAACGAATGCGCTGTTCCACTACAACGCGCAGCAAACCTGGGGCATCGATGAGGCAGGGAGGGTTCGCAATGTTCTGGCGTAGCAAGGTACTGTTGGGTGCGTTCACCGCCGGTTCGCTGGTATCCGCGGCGATTGCTTACGATTTCGGCCGTCCAGCAACGACGGAGGAAGTCAAGCTGTGGGACATCGATGTGCGGCCGGATGGCCAGGGCCTGCCGCAAGGCAGCGGCACGGTAGCGCATGGCAAGTCAGTGTACGAGCAGAACTGCCAAGCGTGTCACGGACCCGATGGCACAGGCGGCTTCGGCGACCGCCTTGCCGGCGGTCAGGGCACCCTTGCATCCGACAAGCCGATCAAAACCGTCGGCAGCTTCTGGCCCTACGCGACGACGTTGTTCGATTACATACACCGGGCCATGCCTTATCAGGCGCCGGGCTCGCTTAGCATCGACGACACGTATGCGGTTGCCGCCTACATCCTGAATTTGAACGGTATCCTGCCCGAGGACGCGACGCTCGACCAAGAAACCCTGCCACAGATCAAGATGCCGAATCGCGACGGTTTCATCCCTGAACCCGAATTCCGCAAGATAACGAACTCGCGGTACAGGATGTTTGCACGATGAACCAACTGACCAGGATCTCACCAACCGAGGATCTCAGTCGACGAGCGCGACCAACCGAGGAGACGACTCTATGTCCGATCTTTGAAAGAATCGAGCGGCGAGGGGACAGGCGATCGACTTCATCGCGACCGATCTTGTCAGGGTCGAGAACGGCCGCATCACCGACAATTGGCACATCGAGGACAATCTGACACTGCTCCAACAGATGGGTGTCGCAACGGTCGGTTCGTGAGGTTATTGAGGCTTGCTGGCCGCGGTCAACGACTCCCGTGCTCTTGCGCGTAGATAGCGTCGCGTTACTTGGCCGGAGTGCCCGCGTTGCTGCGGTAGGTCGGTGTCTGCGCGTATTGCGCCGGAACGTCCCACATGCGTGCGGCATACCACACGGCCCAGGCCACCACGAACAGCGACATCACCCAGACCCAGACCGGAATCGACGAGCGCGCCTCGGCGCGGCGCGGATGAAGAGGGAGTCGATGTGGCCGTGCGAATCGCTCCCCCGAAGGGTTCCCAGCTGACCATACGAGAGTTGATTGACGACTACCGGATTGTGGTCGGTGCCCCGGGATATCTCGAGCGTCGCGGGATGCCCAAATCACCAGCGGACCTGGACAATCATGACCGCGTTCATTACCGGGGAGTAGGAACTCACTGGCGGCTGGTCGGCCCTGGTGGGAAACGAGTGGAGGTGCGGGCCGCGTCGGAGTGGGGGGCGCATCGTTAGCTGCGACTCTACTAGCAAGCTCACCCAATCGTGTCTTCCGGCCGGGGCGCTTCGCCGCGCTTGCGGCGCATCAGCCGGTCGAACGCTGCAAAATCCGCCCGCTCGCGCTTTTCGGCGAAGAAGGCGGCCGTATTCATCGCCGCCAGCTTTTCCGCAACTGCGGTGGCGACGAATTGATTCACGCTGACACCATCGGCCTTGGCGCGGCGCTCGACTTCTGCCTTCACCGAGCGTGGCAGCCGAAGCGGGTAAGTACTCTGCGAGTCCTTCGTCATTTGATCCTCCGTAAAGCAACCGCTGGGGTCAGCACTTCAACCCCGAATTGCTGCGGAACGACACCAAAGTCCCGCTGATTGAACGTCACGATTGCGGCGGCACGCCCGTTGGCCGCGGCTTCGAGCACCATCTCATCGGCCGGGTCCCGCAAGAGCGGCCGCCACATGAAATGGCTCTCGACCGGCTCGACCATGGCGAGCACCGCATCGACGAATATTCCGACCTCGTCCGCGTCGAGCCCGGCCGCCGTTGCATGCTCGGAGCGCCGACACGTGGCCTCGTATTCAAGCGCCAACGCCACATTTGCCAACAACGTCACTTTGCCCTGACGCGCCTTCATTAACAGCGCCGCCGAGGCGCCAGTCGGACTGCGCATGGCGGCCACGACGGCGCTGGTGTCGAGCACTATTCTCACATTACCCATGATATCACATCACAGGCAATATTATTTAACCGGATTGCCTGTGCCATTGAAACGGCCCGATCCAAGGCAAAACAAGGCCTTACCCGGCCGTAACTCGGCAATCTGTGGCACACGGAGGAGCACGTAACAAATTGATTTTAAATATCTTATCGAAGATCGAGGCATTGGCTACGAACCAAGGGGTCGTGGGTTCGAATCCTGCCGGGCGCGCCATTTTGCACATACGCCACCCCTCGCGGTGGCGTTGTGCTATTCAAGGGCAGTTGTGCTATTCAGCGCGCCAAATCGACTCTGGCGATGATCGACGAGGCCGAGGCACTGCTGGCAGGCAAACCAATGCGGTGGCGGCGGCCGCTACCAGCTGGAGGCCGCCGTGCAATCCGCCAGACTGTACGACGCGCTGTGCCTGCTCACCGGGTCAACGGTGCGGCGGCGCTGAACCGGGCGGTGGCTCTGGCAGAGACGCGAGGGCCGGCCGCCGCCCTGGCAGCGCTCGATGCGCTGTCGAGCGACGAGCGGCTCTCGGACTACCAGCCGTACTGGGCGGCACGCGCCGACTTGCTCGCCCGCTGCGGCGCCCTGGAAGCGGCTGCGCAGGCGTACACGCGCGCGATCGGCCTGGAAAGCGATCCAGCGGTGCGGCAGTTTCTGCAGCAGCGCGCGGCTGCCGCGCGCGCTCGAGGGTCTTGAGTCAACCCGCGGCCGCCTTGCGGACCGCGTATCGCTGCATCGAAGCCCTCATTCATCGAGAAAGCTGCCCTTGAAGAAGGACCACGCGGTGCCGTCGTGAAGGTAGAAGAACCCGTCGGCGCAGAAGTCCTTGCCCGGAAAGAACTCCCGGTACGGGCGCGGCACGAGCCGCGCAAGCTGCTCATCGGTCAGCTCGTCGAACTGCTCGGGCGTGATCGGCTGGCCGACCGTGAGTTTGCGCGGCTCCATAGCGCCGCTGTGGCTAAGCCTTTTCCAGCGCGGCGAGCACCTTGGCGGGGACAAACGGTACCGACCGAAGCCGCGCGCCCGTCGCGTCGAAGATCGCATTGGCGATCGCCGAGGGCACGACTGCCGATGTGGGTTCGCCCGCGCCCCAGGGTTTTTCGGTCGGCCGGTCGATCAGGTCGATGACGACCTCGGGAACGTCGGGAAACTTCAGGATCGGATAGGTCTCCCAATCAAGGCTTGTTACGCGCGACCGGTCGAAGTGCAGGTCTTCGATCAACGTGCGGCTGGTCGTCTGCACGACGTTGCCCTCGATCTGGTTCCTCAGTCCGTCCGGATTGATGATCTGGCCGCAGTCGTGCGCGACGTAGAACTGGCTGACGCGCACCTTGCCCGTCCTGCGGTCGACCTCGACGTCGGCGACCGCCCCCACATAGGTGCGCGCGAGCTCGTACCTGACGTACGAGAGGCCCCGCCCTTTCATCACGTCGCCCGACTGGCGCGGCGGCGCGCTACGCGGCTTCCAGCCGGATAGCCTGGCGAGCCGCTGCAACAGCTCGGCACCGCGCGGATCGTTCAGATGGCGCAGGCGGAACTCCAGCGGGTCCGCGCCGACCGCCGCGGCCAGTTCGTCGACAAAGCTCTCGTTCGCGAACGTGTTCTGCATCCGTCCCGGCGTGCGGATCCACGACGGGCGGAACGGCGTCTCGGCGAGCCAGTGGGCCGTAGCCCGAATGTTCGGGAACGTGTACGGAATCGCGAGCGACTGCTGGATGTTGCCCGGATGCGCATCCTCGCGCAGCAGCCCCGCGAGCTCGGCAGCCAGCAGCGGCACCGCGATCTCCTTCGGCCGGTCGGGAATGAGGACTTCCGATTCCCAAGCCGTCACGCCGCCCTTGTCGTCGATCGCAGCGCGCAGATCGTAGAGGCTGGGCGGCCCTTTCGGGTCCCACCCGTGCTCGTCTTCCCGCATCCACTGCACGCGCACCGGCAAGCCGGTCTCCTTCGCCAGCAGCGCGGCATCCGCGGCGGCATCCTCGTGGCCGTTGCGCCCGTAGCACCCCGAGCCCTCGATGTAGATGCAGCGCACGTCTTCGGGTCTCAGGTCCAGCATGTTGGAAAGCTGCTTGCGCAGGAGATGCGTTGCCTGCGAGGCGCTCCAGACCGTGAGCTTGCCGTCCTTGTACTGCGCCACCGCGCACGAGGGACCGATCGAGCCGTGCGTGTGAATGGCAAAGTCGTAGCTGGCCGAAACGATCCTGGCGCGCGGCGCCTTCATCGCCTCCGCGCTGTTGCCGACCTTCTGCAGGTCCTCGTCCTTGTTGATCTTCACGCTGCGGACATACTCCCAGAGCTTTGTCTTGTCGGGCAGGCCCTGCCAGTCCGACCACGTCGTGGCCACCGCCCGGCTTGCCTTGATTGCCGCCCATTCCCTGCGGGCGAGCACGGCCAGGAAGTTCCCCTTGTAGACGATGCCGAGGTAGCCGGGAATCTTGCGCGCTTCGACATCGTTCCACGCGAGTAGCGCCGCCTTCATCGCGCGGGGCCGGATCACGCGCGCGTGGACCATGCCGTTGATCTTGAAGTCCTGCATGTAGGTGAATCGCCCGCTCACCTTGTCCGGGATGTCGGGCCGCGCGACGGGCGTTCCGACGATCGTGTAGTCCTTCGGGTCCTTCAGCGGCGCCCTGGCGTCGAGCTTCAGCTGGAAGTTGCGGCCGCCTACGAGCTGCGCGTAGCTCCAGCTCCTGCCGCCGGATCTAGGCACGATCACGCCGTCCTTGACGGTGAGCGTTTCCTTGGCCACGCCCTGATCCACAGCGACTTGCCAGAGCAGTGCCTCGCGCGCGGTCGCCGCAGCCTGGCGGATCTGCATCCCGCCGTTCTGAATCGACAGACTGCCGAAAGTCACGCCCTGATCGGGCGTGAGCATCGTGTCCCCCTGGATCACCGTCACGCGCTCGAGCGGCACCGACAGTTCCTCAGCGGCGATCTGCGCCATCGCGATCTGCACACCGGTACCGAGGTCGACCTTGCCGGAGTAGACCGTGACCAGACCTCTGGCGTCGATGGCGAGAAAAGCGTCGACCTGGTCCGTCGCGACCGTTTTGGGCGGGGCCGACGGCGCCGCCGCGGCCACCCCTGCGGGCGGTTCGACGGCGAAGGAGACCACCAGGGCGCCGCCCGTCTTCAGGAACGCGCGGCGCGATTCGCTCAGTCCGCGCCCAGAGGTGAACGGCGTCATGGCCGCCTCTCTCGCGCCATCGTCTCGGCCGCGCGCTTGACGGCGCGGACAATCCGCACATGCGTACCGCACCGGCACAGGTTCTCGGCGAGCGCGGCGCGGATCTCTTCTTCAGTAGGATTGCGCGTCGTTTGCAGGAACGCGGCCGCCTGCATGATCATGCCGTTGATGCAGTAGCCGCACTGCACCGCCTGCTCGGCGATGAACGCCCGCTGGAGCGGATGCGGCCGGCCCGGGGTGCCAAGCCCCTCGAGCGTGACGATCTTCCTGCCTGCGACCGCCGAAACCGGCACCGAGCAGGAGCGAACCGCCTGGCCGTCGACATGCACCGTGCACGCGCCGCACTGGCCCAAGCCGCAGCCGAAGCGCGGCCCGTGCAAACCCAGATCGTCGCGCAGTGCATAGAGCAACGGCATCTGCGGATCGTCGGCGGAGATCGACGCCGGCTTGCCGTTCAGATTGAACGCGATCAGTTTCATCGAGGACCCTCCTTCCTCGGGAAACGCTGCCTCATTGTGAACCCGCCCGCAGCCCGGGTCGATACCCGCGCGAGGACGCCACGTTGCCCCATAGAAACGAGCGATCCTCTCACGAGTGAATAAATGCCGTTCCAGGGGATTTTTGTTTCGAGCTGCGGGCATGTAGCACGTGCACAGCACTGACGTCCTCACCACGCACGGGTGGCAAACGTACCGAAGCGCCCGGCGAGCCGACAAACCCGAAAAGCACCGACAGAGTCTGAAGAGCGGGCGCGCCAGCGGTGTTTCGCTCAATCCGCTGGCACCCGCCCATAGGTCACCGCCTCACGCACCTCCGGCCGCGCCGCAGCGACAAGTTCCGGATCGGGTTGCGCTCCCAACGCGTCGTTGACGGTCGAGAAAGCCAAGCGCAAGGCCACAAACGCGGTTACCTCGAATATCTCGCGATCCGAAAGGCCGGCAGCCCGCAGCGCATCGATCTGCCCGCGCGTTGCGCCATTCGGATCCCGCACGACCTGCTCAGCCCAGGCTTGCGGCCCCTTCTCCCGCGGTGAAAGCGCATCGCCGCCCCCACCTCGCAGGATCTCGGCGGCAAGGGCGGGCTCTCCCAACCTCGCGAACCTGCTGCCCCACGCCAGCGAACAGTATGAGTCCCCAAGGACGCGTGCGGCGCTGCAAACCAGAAGAGCGATTTCCCGGCGGCTAAAGGAGTGCTAAGCGATGACCACCATGAGACAACTCCGCTGCTTAGCTGGAGTCCTGGGACTGGTTCTGCTGGGCTCGGGCACACGGCTGCAGGCGCAGAACGAAGGCTTCGAAGATCCGACCAAGCAACCCCTAAAGATCGCCCAGCGGTTGGCTGTCCCAAGGCAGCCGGCAGGGCGTCCATGCGCACCGAGGGACAAAGGGCGATCAAGTCCTATGTTTGCAAGATGGCATCGATATCGGAATCGCCTTCTAAAACTAAGCTGTTGATAGCAGGGTGATTTCTACGATCCACGCGTCCATTTTTGCAAGATCGCTCGGGCCCACCGGCGCCAGCCGGTAAGTGCCCGCCGGCAAAGCGCAATCCGGCAACGACGCGTTCATCTTTTGCAAGATCAGCCTGCGTGCGTCGCGCTCCGTCGCGAACCCGCTGCTGTTGCCAGTTGCGCTCGACGTCCTTCGGGTGCGTATCGCGGTACACGCGCCAGTACTCGGGTGCCGCATGCGCCAGGCGCGCTGCGCCGCCAGTTCATCGGCGCGGTAATCCAGGTCGTGCCGCAGCCGCTCGGCTTGCCAGCGCCGCCGACGCTCACGCTGGCACGCGGCCGCCGAACAGAACCTCTGCTGCCGAACCTGCTGGCGAGGAACGAACGCTTTGCCACACGACGCGCATCTCCCGCTGTGCGTGGACGTCCTCCCGCAAGGAGCAACCATCCACATAGGGGCGCTATCGGCACTGGCGCGTTAGGAGGGGCAGGTGCTCATCACAATGAACTCGCCTACACCGACGGTGGGTCCGTTTCAATGAGCAGGACTGGGTCAATTCTGGTGAGCGTCAAAGCCTACGAGAATGCGTATGCGGAACGCTGGGTTCGCGGC
>Ga0137359_10005188_pt1 | contig 10715 bp, 10 predicted proteins | sample Mad1_40_16metaG_FD_108281 | JGI IMG/M metagenome (GOLD analysis project Ga0137359, IMG submission 108281) | Vadose zone soil microbial communities from Angelo Coast Range Reserve, California, USA - Mad1_40_16 metaG | ecosystem: Environmental > Terrestrial > Soil > Vadose zone | place: USA... | reverse complement strand
CTGATTCACGGACACGTCTTGCGCAATTTGTTTTTCGTATACCAATTTTTTATACAACCGGCTGGATTTGCCGCCGCCGAGGATCGTTGCCGCGAGGTCCGCCTCCGCGTCACCTGGTTTGAAAATCGGCGATGTCAGCCACGCCATGTACACGCGCGGGAGCTGCACATTGTCCAGAATGACCGCTCGCTGTTCGGAAGTAATCGGCGGCGTGTGCGCCCTGATCTTCGGAACGTCCTCGCCGCGCTTCAGCGGCCCAAAATATTTTTGCACCAGTTCGCGCGCTTTTTCCGGATCGAAGTCCCCGACAATTGCCAGGCTCGCGTTGTTCGGCGCATAGTACAGCTTGAAAAAATTCCGCACGTCCTCCAGCTTCGCCGATTGAATGTCCTGGTGCGAACCAATCACTTCCCCATAGTAAGGATGCTCTTTAGGAAAAAGCTCGTGGAACAGCCCTTCTTCAACCACGCCGTAGGGAGCGTTCTCCACGCTCTGCCGCCGCTCGTTGCGCACTACGTCCTGCTGATTGGAAAGATTCGCCTGGTCCAGCTTGTCCGGCAGATAACCCATGCGGTCGGACTCCAGCCACAGCGCCAGCTCCAGTTGGTTCGAGGGCAGCGTCTCGAAATAATTCGTGCGGTCAAAATCCGTCGTGCCGTTGATGTCCGAAGCGCCCGCCGCTTCCAGATAATGAAAATGCGAACTGCCCGGCACGTGCCGCGATCCTTCGAACATCATGTGTTCGAACAGGTGCGCGAACCCTGTGCGGCCCGGCAATTCGTTCGCCGGCCCCACGTGGTACCACAAATTCACCGCCACCATCGGCAGCCGGTGATCTTCCGAGAAGATCACTTCCAGCCCGTTATCCAGTTTGTACTTTTCGAATTTCAGTTGCGGCACCGCGAGCGGCGCGGGCTTGCCCGCAGCCGGCTTCGCCCCTGCTTGGGCCTGCGCTTTGGCGGGTGTCTTGGCGGGAGGTGCGGAGGGCGTCTGCGCGTTCACCAGATTTGCAAAGCACAGAAAGCAGCACAGTCCAAGTACGTAAACACTTTTACGGAGAAAACTCATCAGGGTGTCCTTTCGCAGTGGAACAATTTGGTGTAAACCAACGGACAGCACTCGCAGGTGTCCTCAAGAACCCGCTGTTAGCTTACCTTGGTTGTGAGTGAGTGCAAGCACTTTGCGTTATTGAATCCTGACCTGAACCACGAACCGGTTCGCGTAACTCTGGTCAAAACTCGTATACTGTCAAGCTTGGCTTGCATCCTTGTCGGCGCCAGTAATTTTTTCTCAAGGTTCGTTTATGCGTGAGGTCGTCGCGTGTCTGCTTCCGTTCTGAAAACCAGTGCGAATCGCAAGTCTCCGGAATTCGAAAAGAACTCCCGCCGCATCGTCGATTTGCTGACGACCGTCAAAAACGAGGAAGAACAAATCCGCCAGGGTGGCGGAGCCAAAGCCATCGACTCGCAGCACAAAAAAGGCCGGCTCACCGCCCGCGAACGCATCGCCAAGCTACTCGATCCCGGTTCGCAATTTTTTGAACTGGGAATCTACGCCGCTTACGAAATGTACCAGGAGTGGGGCGGCGCGCCGTGCGCCGGAACGGTCACCGGACTGGCCAAAGTTTGCGGGCGCACTTTCATGCTCATCGCCAATGACGCGACGGTGAAAGCCGGCGCGTTTTTTCCCATGACCGCAAAGAAAGTCATTCGCGCGCAAAACATTGCCATCGAAAACAGAGTTCCCACAATTTATCTGGTGGATTCCGCGGGCGTATTCTTGCCCCTCCAGGAAGATGTTTTTCCGGACACCGATGATTTCGGACGCGTCTTCCGCAACAACGCTGTCATGTCCGCCATGGGCATTCCGCAGATCACCGCCATCATGGGCATGTGCGTCGCGGGCGGCGCGTACCTTCCGGTGATGTGCGACCACATTTTGATGACCGAAGGCTCGGGATTATTTTTGGCGGGCCCCGCTCTAGTGCAAGCCGCCATTGGCCAGAAGACTTCCGCCGAAGACCTGGGCGGCGCAAAGATGCACGCGCAAATCAGTGGCACCGTGGATTTCCGCGAACCCGATGACGACTCCTGCATCAGGCGCATTCGCGCGCTGGTCGACAAAATCGGAGCGCCAAACGTTTCGCCGTTCAGTCACTCGAAATCGCGAGATCCCCTCTATTCCGGCGATGAAATCTACGGACTCTTTTCAAGCGATCCCGGCAAGCAATACGATATGCGGGAAATCATCGCCCGCGTCGTGGACGCAAGCGAATTCGAAGAATATCGCGCGGAATACGGCGAAACGCTTCTTTGCGGATACGCGCGCATCGGCGGCTGGGCCGTCGGGATTGTGGCCAATCAGAAAAAACACGTGCAGACACTGGCGCGCGGCTCGGACCAGAAACGTATCGAATTTGGCGGCGTAATTTATACTGAGTCCGCAGAAAAAGCCGCGAGGTTTATTTTGGACTGCAATCAAAATCGCGTCCCGTTGATTTTTCTCCACGACGTGAACGGCTTCATGGTCGGCAAAGACGCGGAGTGGAGCGGCATCATCCGCGCCGGCGCGAAGATGGTAAACGCCGTGGCCAACAGCGTGGTGCCAAAAATTACAGTAATTTGCGGCGGCAGTTTCGGCGCCGGAAACTACGCCATGTGCGGCAAAGCCTACGATCCGCGCTTTATGTTCGCCTGGCCCACGGCGCGCTTCGCGGTGATGAGCGGCGACGCCGCTGCCAGCACGCTCGCCGAAATAAAACTGAAACAGCTCGAGCGCGAAGGCAAAAAAGTTGACGAAAAACAAAAAAAAGAATTAGTCGAATCCGTCCGCGCCACTTACGAACACCAAACCGATCCGCGCTATGCCGCCGCTCGCCTCTGGGTCGACGCCGTCATCGATCCCGCCCACACCCGCGACGCACTGATCTGGGCCCTCGGAGCTGCCTCCCTAAATCCCGAAATCCGCGAATTCAAAACTGGTGTTTTGCAGACATGATGAGTCGATTTACAAGAATGCTTCTGTGGGGATGGCTTTATTTGCCGATCAGCTTCACGATTTTTGTTTTTGACTTTAGGATCCGCTTATTTGATCGCACCTGGCAAACTCCCGCAGAGAACGTATGGGGCTACCTCGCGGCTAGCTGCTTCATTGCCGGTCTTCTATGCGTACTTCTGACTCCTTTCTCTCTCATTCGTGACATTGCTCGAGGAAAGCGGAAAACAGGATGACTAGCGAGGTTACGCTAATCGAATGCCCGCGGGATGCGTGGCAGGGATTGCCAGACCTGATCCCAACGGAGTACAAAGCGGAATACCTCAGAGAACTTGTGCTTGCGGGATTCAAGCACGTTGATGCGATGAGTTTTGTTTCGCCGAAGCATGTGAAGCAGATGGCGGACAGCGAAGAAGTGATGGCAAAGCTGAACGCCTCCCTTCCCTCCGGTGTGGAGCTTCCCGAAATAATTGGAATTGTAGTGAATGAAAAAGGATTGCAGCGGGCGCTGGCGACTCCTGGCGTGACGACGATCGGATATCCTTACTCCATCTCGGCATATTTTCGCCGGGCGAATGCCAACATGTCCAAGGACGAATCGCGATCGCTGGTCGAAAAGTTGCGGAAAGAAACATCAGCGGCAAACTGCGGTCTGGTGATTTATATTTCGATGGCGTTTGGGAATCCTTATGACGAGCCGTGGGGGTCGGAGATTGTGGCGGACACTTTGGAGTGGCTAAAAGATATTCGGGTGCGAACGGTTTCGCTTGCGGATACGGTGGGCAATGCATCACCGCAACTTGTTGGCGATTTGTACCGCAGTGTGAAGAATCACTTCGCCGGCGTCGAGCTCGGAGTTCATTTGCACAGCAGGCCGGAAAACGCGGAAGAGAAAATTCTCGCAGCCTACGAAGCGGGATGCCGGCGGTTCGACGGCGCGCTGACCGGGCTTGGCGGGTGCCCATTTGCGGGAGACAATCTGGTCGGAAACATCGCGACCGAGGATATCCTTGCAGCGCTGCGAAAAGCGGGCGCCGATCCTGGCGTTGATTCCGCGCGCTTGACGAAGGTACTCGAAATGACGAATGAGATTCGCGCGAAGTATGCGCATGCTCCGCTTGTAAACTGAGGAGGTGTTTTCACGAAATGTATTCCACACTTCTTCTCGAAATAACGGAAAATCTCGCGACCATCACGCTGAACCGGCCGGAAAAGCGCAACGCCATTTCCACGCAAATGATGGCGGAGCTTCAAACGGCGCTCGACCAAATCGAGAAGAGCCATGCGCGGGTGGCCATTATGACTGGCAGTGGCAAAGCGTTTTGCGCCGGCATGGATTTGGACATGCTCGCGGCCATCGCGAAACAATCTCCCGCGGAAAACCAGGAAGACTCGCGGCGCATTGCGAAAATGTTTCGCCGCATCTGGAGTTATCCCCGGCCGCTGATTGCCGCCGTAAACGGCGCGGCTTATGCCGGGGGCTGCGGCATTGCAACACTCTGCGATTTCACACTCGCCGCGCCGGAAGCGAAGTTCGGATACACGGAAGTAAAAATCGGCTTCCTTCCAGCGATTGTTTCCGTGTTTCTGACGCGGCAGATCGGAGAGAAACGCTCCCGCGACCTGCTGCTTACCGGTCGTATCATCGAAGCAGTGGAGGCGAAGGAATTCGGCCTGGTATCAGAAATTGTTCCCGGCGAACGCCTGATGGGACGCGCGCACGAACTTGCGAACCTGCTGATTGCCGCAAGTCCCAGCAGCCTCACTCGTTCCAAACACCTTCTGGTCTCCTCGGCGGCGGCTGGAGTGGATCACGATTTGGAACGCGCCATCCTGGAAAACGCGCGAATTCGCTGCACGCCCGATTTCCAGGAAGGAGTCGCTTCGTTTTTGGAGAAGCGCAAGCCAGTGTGGCAGGACGATTCGGAAAAATAGGGACATGCGAATGATGGAATATCACGACGCGATGGTGCGCGTGCGCTACGCGGAAACGGATCAGATGGGCGTGGTTTATCACGCGAACTATTTGATCTGGTTCGAGGTTGGGCGCGTCGAGCTGATTCGCGCACTGGGAATCGAATACAAGCGCATGGAAATTGAAGACGATTGCCACATCGTGGTCGCTGATGCCCACTGCCGGTATCATCATTCAGCGAAATACGACGAACTCTTGCGCATCCGGACACGCATTGCGGAGTCACGGAACCGCCTTGTGAGGTTTTCCTACGAAGTCATCCGCGATGTGGACGGACGAGTCCTGGCCAACGGAGAAACAACGCACGTTATTTGCGGGAGCAATGGCCGTCCAAAAACGCTGCCCAAGAAATATGAAACGGTATTCAACTCCGTCGTCGCGCCGCAACCGGATCGGATCAAGGCATGAGCTTCGCGCTGAGCGGAAACGATCTCACCTTTCCGCAACTCTACGATGTCGCTCTTCGCGGCGAACAAGTTCAACTAACGGCTTCCGCGATCGAGCGGATGAAGGCTTCGCGCGCCGTGGTGGAACGGCTAGTGGCTTCGGGGGCCACCGCTTACGGAATCAATACGGGCTTCGGGAAACTTGCGTCGGTGCGCATTTCCACGGAACAGGTTCGGCAACTGCAAGTGAATCTGGTGCGATCGCACGCTTGCGGCCTGGGCGCTCCGCTGAGCGAAGCAGAGACACGCGCAATGATGGTACTGCGCGCCAACGCGCTGGCGAAAGGATTGAGCGGCGTGCGGCCGCAAGTGGTCGAGACGCTTTGTCAAATGCTGAACGCAAAAGTGCGTCCGGTGATTCCGTCGCAAGGATCGGTGGGCGCTTCGGGCGACCTCGCGCCGCTGGCGCATTTGGCGCAGGTCGTCATTGGCGAAGGCCGCGCGACATTTCACGGAGAAGTTTTGCCGGGTGCCGAAGCCATGAAGCGCGCTGGGATTGCACCAGTAGCGCTCGAAGCAAAAGAAGGTCTTTCACTTCTGAACGGCACGCAAGGCATGCTGGCGCTTCTGAGCTTGGCTCTGCGCGAAGCGGACGTCCTCGTGGACACCGCGGACGTGGCCGCTTCCCTTTCACTGGATGCTTTGCGCGGGAGTCCTGGTGCATTCGATTTGCGAATCATGCATGCGCGTGCATACGCGGGAGCAGCGACAACGGCGCGGAACCTGGCGCGCTTGAACGAGGGCAGCCAGATCCGTGAGTCGCATCGCTCCGCTGAAAAAGATGCGCGCGTGCAGGATGCGTACAGCCTGCGCTGCACGCCTCAGGTACACGGGGCGGTACGCGATTCGCTGGCGCAAGCGCGGGAAATTGCGGCGGTGGAACTGAACAGTGCGACGGATAATCCGCTCGTTTTTGTGCGCGATGCGAACAACGGTGACATTATCAGCGGGGGAAATTTTCACGGGCAGCCGCTGGCGATGGCGGCGGATCAAGTGGCGATCGCGGTTGCCACGCTCGGAGGAATCGTCGAGCGGAGAATCGAGCAGATGACAAACCCGCTGACCAGCATGCTGCCGGCGTTCCTGACGCCGGAGCCGGGGCTAAATTCGGGATTCATGATCGCGCAGGTGACAGCAGCGGCGCTCACCAGCGAGAACAAGACCCTCGCGACGCCTCATTCCGTTGATTCCATTTCGACAAGCGGCAATCAAGAAGACTACGTGTCCATGGGAATGAGCGGTGCGCGGCGGCTGGGGCGCATGCTGGTCAATTTACGCAATACGATTGCGATCGAATTGCTGTGCGCCTGCCAGGGAATCGACTTGCTGGCGCCTCTGCAAACAGGCGCGCTGGCGAAGAAAGCTTCTGACGCTGTGCGGGCGAAGTCGGCTAAGGTTACGCAAGACCGGCCACTGACTGCCGACATTGAGACAGTGTCTGCTTTGGCGGCCGACGGGGTGTTCTGTTCTCTGCTGCGATAAACATCCCGATGAAGGTATGAGCCCCCCCCACCGCCGCCATTTCATATGAATATCAAAAGAAAGGAATTACAGAAATTGCATTTCGCAATTGATTGATTCTAAAGGGCGCGTCTTTGGCTGGTTCGGGGTTGCGACTCGAAGATTAGGTGTTCGTAAGAAAGAAAAGCGGGAGCTAGCACTCCATACGCAGTTATCTACAAGATAAAATATATCACAGAGTAGAGATATGGGGACTTTGCATTCAGGTGATCGAGATTATTTCAAGGGCGCGCGTGGCAAATTGAGGAACTCTTCGAGGCAATCAGCGACGGTTTCGCCGTGGGAGCCACCGCCTTGGTAGTCCAGGTAGATAACCGAGGAATCTCTTGCGCGCTGGTCAGAGGCTGCAATCCAATACCAGGAACCGCGGCCAGTGGCGGCAAAGCAAAAACCGGGGCCGAGCTCTTCTTCGTAAGGCAAATTGTTGAGCGATTCGAGGTCTAGTGGCTCGAAACAATAGACTTGCCAGCGTTTCGGCAACCAGCGGTTCTTGCCGGGCTTTTCGAGTTGGAAGCCCACAGCTTGAATAGCGGATTTGTCTTCGTACAGGCGGAGAAGTCTTTCGGGGAGGCATTTGCCCAATTCCCGTTCCACAGCATCGGGTTGGGGGTTCAGCAGGCGGCGCCGGTAGGCATCATAGGTGGCTTTAATTTGATCTGGGGTGGGGCGGGAACGAAATCTTGCGATGGCGCGGCGAATGCCCGTGGCGATGACCAGCAGCGCGGCAGCAAAGGCCAGAGGGCCGAAGACGAGGACCAGAAGCTTATCCACGCTCTGATGATACTGCATGGGGGACAGCTAGCGCGAAACGGATCGACCTTTGAGGAGTCGGCGCTTGCACAGACTAAAGTCTGTGCCACTTCTGAAAATCGCCGTATTCGCAGCGATTCCCGTGCCGAGGTGGTGGTGGGAACGGTTCGCGTGAAGACGTTTAAGCTGTCGGGTGTTCCTTACTGTGAGGCGCACAAGAAGGCCGTGGAGATGAATGCCGGACTCGGGAACCAACTTTATTTGGATTAGCGGTCGCTGGGGATGATGCGTTGGTATTTGGCAGCGAACCGCGGGCGGTTCGCGGAGTAGGGCGCCTTGTAGCACCCCAGCTCAGGTGAGAGAAGCGGGTTCTCGTGTAAAAGGGGAAACGACGAGGATCCCGTCCAGATTCTGACCGTCTTGTAGATCCTCCGTGAGTAAATAGCGGCAGGCTGAAACCTTCGCGGCAGCCACAATGAGTGCATCCCAGAAGGATAGCTGGTAGCGGTCCTGAATCTTCCAGCTACGATCTAAAGTTTCTGCACTTACTAGCACTGGATTCCATGCCAGCAGGTCGCGGACCTCGGAACGAGCCTCTTCATGGGCTGCCGGACTCTTTTGGCCAACCTTTGAGTAAAACTCCTGGAGTACCTGAAAGCTGATGCGGCCGTTGCCCTTCGTCCACAAGTCCGCCAGCCAAGATTGCGCGGCTTGCTGCTTTTTCGGATCTGCTAAATCGACCGCATAGATAAGAACATTGGTATCAACGAAAACGGGCGCGGTCATGGACCTCCTCACGTGTGAGGTAGCGACCATCCGACTTCAAGAAAGGCTTGCGGGCGAGGGCACGGCGCCTCGCAGCATCGTATTCATCGTTCTCTTTCATTCTCTCTTTCAGGATATCCGCGAGAAAACGGGAGACGCTCATATCGTTGCGAGCAGCTTCCATGCGGGCCCAGCGGGCGACGCTTTCTTCAAGGGTGAGGGTGACGTTGCGGAGTTTTCCTTTTATGGCACGATTTTAGTGTTACACGAATATCGTGTCAAGTTCCATCAATGCGAGAGCGGGCCACGTATTACGCCAGGGATTGCGTGAAGAAGGAGAGCATGTGGTAGCCGGCGATGTAGGAGAAGGGGGCTAGTTCGAGGGAGTAGTGGCCGCAGGGAAGCTCGAGGGTGCGCGGATCGGCGCCGTGGCGGCGGAGGGAGTCAAGCATCTGGCGGGTGAGTTCGGGCAGCATGGTGGGGTCGTACTTGCCGTAGACCATGAAGGTGTTGCGGCCCGCGCCCATGCTGCGTTCGACGTAGGGCATGGGGCTGATAGGGGCCCAATATTCGCGGAGTTCGTCGACGGTGACGTGGTTGCGAAGGCCTTCCCAGACATGGTTGGTGGTCATGCCCTGGCTGATGACGTCGGCGTAGTAGGTGGAAACGTGGAAGAAGCCGCCAGCGCGGATGCGTTCATCGTGAACCAGAGTAATGTAGCCGACGGAGGAGCCGATACTGGTGCCGAGGATGCCGAGCTTGGTGTAGCCCTGCTGCTCGAGCCAATGGAGGCAGCGGCGAGCGTCCTGGACGGCTTGGCGGTTGGCCTGGAGGGTGAGGCCGATATTGGGGCCACAGATTTGGTCGGCGCGCTCGTGGCCGTGGGCCATGCGGCGGTCGTGGTAGGGCATGCTCATCTTTAGGACGGTTATCCCCATGCGTTGAATCCAATGGCAGAGGCCGTTCTGGCCGTGCCATTTGGCGTTCCAGTTGGGGAGCAGAAGCACGGCGTGGCCGGAGTGATTCGAGCTAAAACGCGAAGGGATCGATTGACGACCGGGAAAGAGCTGGGCGTGGACAGTGTTGTTTTCCGGCCAGGGGGATTCAATGGAACTCGTGAAGGTAAGAACATTTTCGCGATCGAGGACGTAATCCGTGGCGGGAGAGGCGGCGTACCAATCCATGCTGGATGCGATGGCTCTGCGGGCATAGTCACGGACGAAAGCGCCAGGGTTGGGCTCGTCGGGCGAACCGCCGATGTGTTCCAGTCCCCAGTGGAAGGGCTGGACACGGCGATTATCGTCTGTGGTCCAGCGGCGGTGCTCGTAGCGGCGGATTCTGCGTTCAAACCAGTGCATGAGAAATTCGACAGTCAACAGTTTACAGTCCAAAGCCGGAGAAAAAAAGAAAGCGAAGAAGATAACGCAGAGACGCAGGGCACAGAGATTCGGAGAGGAGGATAGGAAAGAGTTAGGCATCGGGCACGTGTGAGAAGGCGATGGATTGAGGCCGTGGGGTGAGTGTGGCAGATTGAGAAGAGCGGCTGCGGAGTAGCCGGGCAAACCGTGGTCATCATCACCGTCTTTTTTTTCCTATTTGGGATTACCGTGGGGAGCTTCCTGAACGTCTGCATCACGCGGATTCCGGAGGACATTTCCATTGTTACTCCTGGGTCACGCTGCCCGCGGTGCGGGACGGCGATAAAGCCCTACGACAACGTGCCTGTGTTTGCGTGGATGTGGCTGCGCGGAAAGTGCCGCGCGTGCGGCGCGTCAATTTCGGTGATGTATCCGCTGATTGAGCTGGCGACCGGACTGCTGTTTGTGGCAGCGTTTCTGGAATTCGGCATCACGCAGACGACGGTGAAATGGCTGTTTTTTACGTGCCTGATTCTGATACTAACAGTAACCGATTTGCGCGTGCGACTGTTGCCGGACGCCGTCAACTGGCCGGGGTTTGCGGCGGGATTGATGTTCTCCGCGTTTGTGCCGCCTAGTTTTTTATATGCTGGCGCTCTCACCGAGAGATTCCTGCAAATGCGATTGCCGGGATTCGCAACGGGAATTCTGGATGGAATTCTTGGGGCGGCTTTTGGAAGCTTTTTACTGTGGGGCATGGCGGCCGGATACAAATTGGTGCGTGGCCACGAGGGCATGGGCATGGGCGACGTGAAAATGATGGCCATGATCGGGGCCTTTCTCGGGTTAGGCGGAACGTTTCAGACGCTGCTGGTGGGCAGTTTGCTGGGAAGCGTGATCGGGATT
>Ga0137359_10005187_pt1 | contig 10716 bp, 10 predicted proteins | sample Mad1_40_16metaG_FD_108281 | JGI IMG/M metagenome (GOLD analysis project Ga0137359, IMG submission 108281) | Vadose zone soil microbial communities from Angelo Coast Range Reserve, California, USA - Mad1_40_16 metaG | ecosystem: Environmental > Terrestrial > Soil > Vadose zone | place: USA... | reverse complement strand
TTTGTATCTTTCAGAACAATCGCTTGCAGATTTCGACCCAGGACAGCTTCGATCGCAGCGATAAATTCTGGATCGACATCGAGGTTCGAAACCAGTGCTCCCGCCAGGGCGGGCTGGATTCGCGAGGGATTATCAAGGCCTTTGAGCACAGCTTGTGAACCTTGCGCGAGGCCTTCACCTTCTTCACTAAGCTGATGCAGAATTTCCAGGCGCGATTCTTTTTCCGCCAGCGCGCGTCCGATTTCGCTCAGGCTTTTTTCAGTGCTGGCGAGACGGTGTTGTTGTTCGTGCAATGTTTGCTCGCTGGCGCGCGATTTCGCCTTTAGAAGATCAAGATTTTTCTGGTCGGCCTCTGCTGTCGCGCGCGCGGCGGCAAGCTCCTTCCTGACTTTGTCGCGAGTGGCGCGTGCCGCGGAAATTGCAGCTTCAAGATCGCGTCGAGTTTCCTCCGTGGCGTCGCGTCGAATCGCAAGTCCGGAGATCTCGTCCTCCACTTCGGCAATTCGTTTCTCATTTTTCGATCGTGACGATCGCAGCGCTTCAAGTTTCGAGTCGTGCGCGCTCCGCTCGGCGCGTAATTTCGAGATTAGACCGGTAAGCTTTGCCAGTTCGGCTTCTTTGGCTTGAAGAAGCTGGCTGGTCTTTTCAACCAGGGCATTCGCTTCCTCTAATTCTTTCCATTGCTGGGCGCGCTTTGCCTCGGCAGCGGCGATGTCTTTTCGGGAACGCTCTACTAATTCTGTCAATTCTTCGGCGCGTTGCCGGTTGAACTGAATTCGATTTTGATGGCCGCCGATTTGGCTTTGCAGACGTTGTAATTCGCTGCGGCCATCCGCGATCTGCTCATCAACTTCCTCCAGCGCCCGACGGTGCTCGGCAAGCTGGCTTTCGCTGTTGTCGATCTTAGCGCGGCTCGCCTCTTCGGATTCGCCGAGGCGCGCGATCTCCGCGTGACAACGGGCCAGCTCAGCTTCCAGGGAGTCGAGCTGTTTACGGGAATAATGGGTATCGAGAATGCGAAGATCCGCGTGTAACGCCTGGTAGCGCCGTGCCTTGCCCGCCTGCCGCTGCAGCGAGCCGATTTGGCGCTTCACTTCCTTAATCACGTCGCCGATGCGCAAAAGGTTTGCGTCCGTCGCCTCCAATTTGCGCAGCGCCTCGCGTTTTTGCGTTTTATACTTTGTGATTCCGGCCGCTTCTTCAAAAACCGCGCGGCGATCTTCTGGTCGGGAACTCAAGATCATGTCGATCTTGCCTTGCTCCATCATCGAGTAAGCGGCGCGCGCGACGCCGGTGTCGGCGAAAAGATTTTGAATGTCGCGGAGACGGCAGGGCGTTTTATTAAGCAGGTATTCGGAATTCCCGTCTCGATATACGCGGCGCGTTACGCGCACATCATGCCAATCGACTGCCAGATCAGTTGCGCAATCGGAAAGGGTGAGAGAGACCTCCGCGAAACCAACGGGTTTCCGTGTGTCGGTGCCGTTGAAAATAACGTCGGCCATCTCCTCGCCACGGAGCGATTTGGCGGATTGTTCCCCCAAAACCCAGCGCACGGCGTCAAGCACATTGGATTTTCCGCAACCGTTCGGCCCGACAATAGCGGTAGTGCCTTCGTGAAAATCGAAGATCGTTTTATCGGCGAACGACTTGAAGCCGAAAAGCTCGAGAGAGTGTAGATGCATGCAAAGGCCGAAATCTCGGACCTCGAATGGTCAATATAGTAACCTTACCGAGGTTACAAGCGAAAATCACACAATTTGAAGGGCTGGCGGCTGTACCAGCTACAGCATATTGTGGCTTTCACCTTCGCTTCAATAGTCCAGATTCTCCGCCACCGGACGAATTTGTAGTGGCGGAGAAGCTGCCACTATCCGGAAGTTTCCAAATTTTCAATCTCCGGAGATTTTCGTGACGCGCCAAGTATCCAGACGATTACAATTACCCCAGCGACCGGAACCTTGCCCGCGAAGTTCAGCCGGCGGTCTTGCCTCGAACAAGTGAATCACGCAGGATGCGCCGATGGCGAATGAGGCGACGATGTCGATCGAACAAGCGGAGCGCGTCGATCATCAGTTGGTTCGCGGCATCGGGATTCCGGCGCTGACGGCTAATATCATCAGCTCGACGATCGGTGCCGGTATTTTTGTTTTGCCGGCAGCGATGTCGAGAGCACTCGGACCCGCGGCGCCTGTCGCGTTTGTCTGTTGCGCAATCGCGATGGTGTTGTTCGTCACCTGTTTTGCAATTGCGGGCAGCCGCGTGTCGCTGACCGGCGGGCTTTACGCATATGTCGAAGTCGCGTTCGGCCGTTACGTCGGATTTCTCGCTGGCGTGCTTTACGGCATCACGGCCCTTGGCGCAGTCGCCGGCGTCGTAAATGTCTTGGTAAATTCAATTGTTATCGTTGCACCGTTCCTAGGTAGTGGGGTAATGCGGATCATCGTCATGATCGTCGTTTACGGTTCGCTCGTCGTGATCAACGTGCGTGGAGTGCGTGGAGGCGCGGGCGCGGTGACCGTCGTAACATTCGCGAAGCTACTCCCGCTACTCTTGTTCATTTGCGCGGGAATCTTCTTCATTCATCCGGCGAATCTCACTTGGACAGCGTGGCCGGGCAGCAAGTCGTTAGGCGACGCGGTCATCCTGCTGATTTTCGCCTTCGTCGGAATCGAGGTCGCGTTGATTCCGAGCGGCGAAGTGAAAAATCCGGCGCGCACCGTGCCACGTTCGGCTTACCTGGCGCTCGTCATTACCACGATCATCTACATCATGATCCAACTCGTGGCCCAGGGAACGCTCGGTGTCGATCTTGCCAACTATAAGAACGCGCCGCTCGCGGAAGCGGCCGCGAAATTTCTCGGAAACATTGGCCGCACCATTCTTCTCGCGGGCGCGACCGTCTCGGCGTTCGGATTCGTCACCAGCGACATTCTTAGTTCGCCGCGGATCATCTTCGCCTTTGGCCGCGACGGCGCGTTGCCAGCGTGGTTCGCGCACGTGCATCCGCGCTACCGCTCGCCCGACGTCGCTATCGTGACCTACGCCGTGCTCGCCTTTGCCTTATCCATCACCGGCACGTTCGAACAACTGGCCGTGCTTTCCAACGTCGCCGTTCTGTTGATGTATCTGCTCTGCTGCGCCGCCTGCTGGTTTTTGGTGCAACGCGACATCTGCGCCGATGGTCAGCCCTTCAATTTTCCAGGTATGAAAATCGTGCCTGCGCTCGCGATTGCCGCCATCATTTGGATTCTCGCGCACGCAACGGTGCGGGAGTTTGCAGTGAACGGAATTTTGCTCGCCATTGCATCGGTGCTCTATGTGATGCGCAGACAGTTTCGTCCAAAGTCGTAGGCAAATGCGGGAAGTTTGAGTAGCTTTGGCAAATATGCGCGAAAATTATTTGGAAGATTATTTTTCCTTTCTGCGGTTCCCGAGTGTTTCGACGGATAATCAGTTTACCAGTAATGTGCGCGAGTGCGCGCAATGGGTCTCGCAGAAACTTGCAGCCATCGGCCTGGAATCAAAAGTCGTCCCAACGGCGGGTCACCCGATTGTGTGGGCGCGCAATAAACATCAGGCCGGGCGTTGCACTGTTTTAATCTATGGACATTACGATGTGCAGCCGCCCGATCCTCTGGACCTTTGGGATTCGCCGCCTTTCGAGCCGGTGCTGAAGGACGGTTACGTATTTGCGCGCGGCGCGACGGATAACAAGGGCCAAATCCTTTCACACATTCTTGGAATTCAGGAAACGATCGAACAAAATCGCGAATTGCCGGTGAACGTGCATCTCGTGATCGAGGGCGAAGAGGAAATCGGCAGCGCGAATCTCGGCCCTTTTTTCAGCCAAAATCGCGAGGCGCTGAAGAGCGACGTGGCGGTTGTTTCCGATACCGGAATGATCACGCGCGGCGTTCCAACATTGACCTACGGCTTGCGTGGAGTGACTGCCCTTGAGGTTAAAGTGACTGGACCGAAAATGGATTTGCACTCGGGCGTTTTTGGTGGGGCCGTTGCAAATCCGATCACGGCGCTAGCGCAATTGCTCGCTACGCTTCACGACCGCGAAGGTCGTGTGGCGATCGCGGAGTTTTACGATCGTGTCAAGCCTTTGGAAAATTGGGAGCGCGAAGCATGGCGCAAGCTTCCAATCGACGGCGACAAGCTGGTGCGGGAAGAAACAGGCGTGCCCGAACTTTTCGGCGAAGCCGGCTACAATTCGGTGGAGCGCATTTGGGCGCGACCGACTGCGGAGATCAATGGAATCGGCGGCGGTTATCAAGGGAAGGGGACAAAGACAGTGATCGCCAGTCATACGATGGCGAAACTGACATTCCGCCTCGTTCCGGAACAGGAGGGCGATGAAATTCTAAAGCTGGCAAAAACGCATTTGCGCAAGAATTTGCCCAAAGGGGTCACGCTCGAAATTACCGATGGGCATAGCGGGCCGTGGTATCTGACTGATCCGCATTCAGCAATTGGCGAAGCGGCCCAGCGCGCTTTGCGCAAGGCTTTCAACGCCGAGGTCGCACTCATTCGCGAAGGCGGAAGCATCCCGATTGTCTCGCAGTTCCGCAGCATCCTGGGCGTCGAAACGCTGCTCATGGGACTGGCCTTGCCTGATTGTCGCGCCCATTCGCCTAACGAGAATTTTCCTCTCGAAAATCTCGAAGGCGGCATTCGCCTAAACAAAGCGATTCTTCACGAACTCGCGCGCTGATTTTGTCTCTCGCGATTAAAATACTGCTTCGGGCGTTTTTAATTGTCGCGATGTTGTTCGGCACAGTTGGCGCCGCTGATGCGGCTGAAGAGTCGTTAGGCGCAAAAATCAAAAAGGTTTTCGAGGCGACACCAACGCCGACGCCAGTGCGAAAGCATGGGAAACATTCAGCCAAGAAATCCACGCCCAGTCCATCGCCGACCGCCTCGCCAAAAAAGAAGAAAATTTCGCCGACTCCGTCTCCGAGTCCGACACCGGAAACAAAACGAAAACGCAAAAAAAAATTGGCCACTCCCAGTCCGAATGCTTCTCCATCCGGGACAGCTACGCCGGAGGAAACGCCGTCACCAAGTCCAACTGAAACTCCGCAACCGACTGCGATGCCTTCAGTGACCGCGCATCCTACTCCGGAGAAAAAAGGCGCACCAAATGTGACAGTTTCCCCCAACGAAATCGTGGGCTATGAAACTTACCCGTCGAAAGTGCGCCAAATTATCGACGCCGGGCTCGAGCTGACAAAGCAGAACCTCGGCTACGCATATGGCTCCGCCGAACCCGTAAACGGCGGCATGGATTGCTCCGGTTTCGTTTATTACATTCTCCGGCAAAACGGATTTCCCGATGTGCCCCGCGATTCGAGCCAGCAGTATGTCTGGGTGCGCAAGGCGGGAAATTTCGATGCCGTGTTAAGCCGGCATGCGGATACGTTCGAACTTGATGCACTCAAGCCGGGCGACCTCCTCTTTTGGAGCGGCACGTACAATATCGATCGGGATCCGCCGATCACGCACACGATGATTTATCTGGGACGCGAGAAAGGAACGAAAAAGCGCATCATGATCGGAGCAAGCGACGGTCGCACATACGACGGGAAACAGCGCTTTGGCGTCAGCGTTTTCGATTTTAAATTGCCACCGCCGCCGAACAGCAACGACGCAAAAATCAGTCCAGTCTTTGTCGGCTACGGACGGATCCCGGGCCTGACCGGAGATTAAACTCTATTGCGCGTCCTCAGGCAGCGGCGGGCTTGGAGACCGCTGTGGTGCTGTCGTTGTTATCGGCTGAACCGCAGGTTGGCGAGCACGACGCTCATATGCTGCGAAAGCGCCGGCGATCAGCGCGAGAATAATGATCAGGACGACACGTTGTTCGCTTTTGGAAAGATCGAAAATCCTGATCGGCCGCTTCACTTTTTAGCGTAACGAATCACGTCCGTTATTCCGGCTTCGCGAAAACCTTTGAGGCGCAAAACACAAGAATCGCACTCGCCGCAGGCAAGCCCTTCCGGAGTTGGATCATAACAACTATGAGTGATTGAGAGATCGACACCGAGGTCGGTCGCCTTGTGGATAATTTCGGCCTTCGAAAATTTAATCAGGGGAGTGTGAATATGAAAGTGTCTGCCTTCCACACCGGCTTTGGTTCCAAGATTGGCCAGGGTCTCAAACGCTTCGATGAATTCCAGCCGACAGTCTGGGTAGCCACTGTAATCGATTGCATTAACACCAAGAAAAATATGAGCGGCCGGAATCACTTCTGCCCAGGCAAGCGCATAAGCCAGAAAAATGGTGTTGCGCGCTGGAACGTAGGTGACCGGAATCTCGTGCGCGATTTCCGCTACCAACCGCTTCTTCGGTACATCGACATCGTCTATAAGCGCGGAGCCGCCGAAGATGCGCATATCGATCTTTGCGACCCGATGTTCCTTTGCCCCTAACGAGTTGGCGACGCGGCGGGACGCCTCAACCTCAATCTTATGACGCTGGCCGTAATCAAACGACAGTGCGTACGCTTCGTAGTCTCGTGCGATTGCAATCGCCAGCGTCGTTGTCGAATCCAGTCCGCCGCTTAAAAGGACGACCGCGCCTTTCATCGGCCATCGCGGCCAATTCTACGTTGGTCCGGATACTCGGCGCGCACCGTGAGCGCGATTCCGCCGCGCGCTGAAAATTGCGCAGTCACGATCGCTTCGCGCGGCGCGCACGCTTTCACGAAGTCATCCAGGATGCGGTTTGTGACCGCTTCATTGAACGCGCGCTCGTTCCGATACGAGGCAAGATAAAACTTGAGCGATTTGCTTTCAACGCAGAGACGATTCGGCACGTAATCGATGTCGATCCTGGCGAAGTCTGCCTGGCCAGTCACCGGACACAGCGATGTGAAATCATCCGTCTCAAAATGGATGTGGTAATTTCTCCGTGCCGGGTTCGGAAAAGCCTCGAGGCGCGCTTCCGCCGGCGAGGCCGGTAGCTTCGCTTCGCTGCGGCCGAGCAATGTCAATTGACGGCTCTGTTTAATCTTGGCCACGCCGAAACTTAGCGTTCGTCAGCAACGCTTCAATTCAAACATCGAGAGGTGCACCCTGTGTCGTCGCACTAACGAGAACCTCGCCCGCCTTCCCGCTTGAACATCGAACGTCCAACACCGACATTCAACGTCGAACGGCGAATCGCTGAATGAACTTCGAAAATCAAAGCATAAAGGCCAAAGATCGAACAGGGATGATCGATGTCATCGCGCACGACACGAAAACTGGCGAAGTCGTCCTTGTGATGAATGAGCCTCACGGCTGGGACGGTTCGGACGCGCGATTGCTCGAATTGCAAGAACGGTTCAATGCCTACGTCTCATTTTTGCTCGACGGCGAAATGGCGAGCGAACACCCGGACCTTGCCGGCAAGCCTGCGCGAATTGAGTTGCGTTGCGCACACATGCCCGACCCGCGCGCAATCGAATTGCTCGGCATGATTCACGATCAGCTCGCGTTCCAGGAAATGAGAATGGAAGTTGTTGTCGCTGGGGAGTGACGGCTCATCGCACCGACTTAGTATTTCAAAAACGAGATAACCGGCGTCCGCCCAAGTTTTCCGCGACCGTGAAGAAATTCGAGCTCAATCAAAAACTGAGCTTCGAGGAGTTTGCCACCAGCCTTCGCGATCAAAGCGGCGGCAGCGGCGGAAGTTCCACCAGTCGCGAGCAAATCATCCACTAGCACGATTCGTTCGCTCGGTTTTATGGCGTCGACGTGCATTTCCATTTCCGCTTCCCCGTACTCGAGCGAGTATTTCGCAACCTCCGTTTTGTAGGGCAATTTCCCGCGCTTCCGGATAGGAACAAAACCGACGCCGAGCTCATACGCGACCGCCGATCCAAAGAGAAATCCGCGGGCGTCAATTCCAACAATCTTATCGATCTTTTTTTCGCGGCAGCGCTCCAAAAAAAGATCAATCGATACACGAAACAGCGTGCGGTCGCTCAAGATAGGAGTGATGTCTTTGAAAACGATTCCCTTTTTCGGAAAATCAGGAACATCGCGGACGCCCGCGCGCAATTTGTCGATCAAGTCCGCCATCACCGCCGGGATGCTAGCGTTCCGTCAGCAAACGTCAACGGAGCGCAGCTCACCGCCCAAATTACGTCTCGGCGGCAGGTGCCGAGGGTTTATAAATCCAGAATGTGACGAGGCCGAGTAGAATAGTTTGCACGATGCCGGCGAAAAACCATTTCGCAGCAATTGAGCCAGGCATTGGCACAACAACGTACATGATGATCGCCCAGACTCCTGAGAACAAACCCATCAGGAGGCCGTAGCCAACGGCGCAAGCGATGTTCTTCGTGTGGCTGGCGAAGCCTTTTGCCCAAAGGATGACGAAGGTAATGACGAACAACAGTTGAGCCCCAAGCATCCAAGCCATGTGAGACTGCATTTCAGTATCTGTGCGCCAGAGCTGTTGCGTAGCCCGGTAGTCTGGCGTCATCCAAACTCCGTGTATCAGAAAGTCAGTCACCCACAGAACGACAAAGGCGACGACTATTGCGAGAATAAGACGTTTGGTGTTCATATTGATTGACCGTTGTAGGGATTTCGTCGCGAGAGCGCAAGTAAACGCTGGTTTGCCAAGCTCCTGCGCAGCTTTTAAGCTGATGTTTCTGGGTGGATCGACAATTCCTTATCGTTTCAACAATCTGTTTTTTCGCGGCGGTCGTGCGGACGATTGTTGCTTTGCGCGCGGGCATCTTCCGGCCGGGACAATTTAATTTTCTGGCGATCGGGCTCGGATTCATTTTTCAGACGGCGTTCTTGTCGATCCGCGGTCACGCGCTCGGTCGCTGCCCGCTGACGAATTTGTTTGAAGTTTTCATCTTCGTCGCGTGGTCGGTGGCATTGATCTACATGCTGGTCGGCCCCGCATATCGGTTATCGCTGATGGGCGCATTCACCGCGCCCCTCGTCGTTTTGCTCCAAGGCTTTGCTTTGATTGCGCCGATCGACATCCGGCATCCGGTGAAGTTACTGGCAAATCCCTGGCTGGAGTTTCATGCGTCGATTTCATTGGTAGCCTACGGAGCATTCGCCCTCGCGTGCATTGCCGGCGTGATGTATCTCGTCCAGGAGCGCCAACTCAAGACACATCAACTGCGTTCGGTTTTTTATCATCTCCCACCGCTCACTGATCTCTTTGCCGCGATCACGCGACTACTTTGGTGGGGCTTTGCGCTTTACACACTCGGGCTGGTCAGCGGTTTCTTCGTCGGGCAACCGCTGCCGTATGTGCAGATGGTGTGCGCTTCTGCCGTCTGGTTACTCTACGCGGCAATTTTGCAAGGCCGGCATCTTCGCCGGCTCGCGCCAAAACATGTGGCTGCGTTATGCATCATCGGATTCACTGCCGCGCTGACACTTCTCTGGGGCATTACATTCACCGCGCAAATGCCTTCGCCGCCATGAATCTTTTTTGTGTCGGCTTGAGTCATCACACCGCGAACGTAGAAACGCGCGAACGCTTCGCCGGCCACGCTGAGACCGATTGCATTCTGCGGGCAGCAGGTTGCGCGGAAGCGCTGCTACTTACGACCTGTAATCGCGTCGAAGTTTACGGCGCGTCAGAAGAACGTGTGTCGACAGATGAGATCGCGCGATGCCTCGTGCGCAAGGTCGACAATAAGACTGAAGAATATGCGCTGCCATTTTACCGTTACGAGGACACTCGCTGTGTGCAGCATCTTTTTCGCGTCGCTTCAGGGCTCGATTCGATGGTTGTGGGCGAGAGCGAGATTCTCGGCCAAGCGAAAAAGGCGTATGAATCGGCGCGCGCGTCCGGCGCGGCCGGGCCCTGCTTGCATCGATTGTTTCAACGCGCCTTCCACGTGGCGAAGCAAGTGCGCACGCACACTGATATCACGCGCGGCTCGGTATCGGTCGGATCGGTCGCAGTCGATCTTGCGCAAAGAATCTTCGGCCAACTTGGCAATTGCAAAGTGCTCGTACTGGGCGCCGGTGAAACGAGCGAGCGGACGGCGCGGGCGCTCGTTTCACGCGGTGTGACCGATCTTCGCGTGAGCAACCGTTCGAGTGATCGCGCCGAGGAACTGGCACGACTCGTCGGCGGCCAGGCTGTTCGATTTGATGAATGGCCGTCGCAATGCCGTGAAATCGACATATTGATTACATCGACCTCCTCCGAAACGCCTTTGCTCACTCCCGAAAATCTGTCGGCGATGTTGCGCAATCGCGTCGATCGGCCGCTTTTCATTATCGACATCGCGGTGCCGCGCGATGTGGATCCTAGCGTAAACGAAATGGAAGCCGTTTATCTTTACGATATCGATTCCTTGCAATCGGTCGCAGAGCAATCGCTGGCGCTCCGCCGTCAGCAAATTGCCGCTGCCGAAGCGATCATCACTGAACATGTCGCGGCCTTTGGTAAATCGATTTCCCATAGATTGGATTGCAATGCGCCGCCGAGTACGGAGCATCGAGCATTGGGAGAAACGCCGCTACGGACCTCGGAATCGTGACGAGGGAAGCCAACGGCTTCCCCTACAGAATACCGACGCTACATTGTCGGGATGGACAATAAGATCGTAATCGGAACGCGCGGCAGCGAACTGGCCCGGGCTCAGGCACGGATGGTGGAAGAGGCATTGGGCGAAAAATGCCCGGATCTTACGATCGAAACGAAAATCATTCGGACCAGCGGTGATGAAACGCA
>Ga0137359_10005179_pt1 | contig 10721 bp, 12 predicted proteins | sample Mad1_40_16metaG_FD_108281 | JGI IMG/M metagenome (GOLD analysis project Ga0137359, IMG submission 108281) | Vadose zone soil microbial communities from Angelo Coast Range Reserve, California, USA - Mad1_40_16 metaG | ecosystem: Environmental > Terrestrial > Soil > Vadose zone | place: USA... | reverse complement strand
GCGCAATTTTACTGTACTTTGCACTGGAACCGCTGGTGTGGTGTCCTGCACTTTTCGCATCGCTTGAACCACATCCTGAACGTCCACAATGTTGTAGCGGTCAAACACGCTGCGCGTTTTGTGCCCGGAGATGACCATTGCTACTTTCTCCGTCACGCCCGCACGAACTAAGTTCCGGATCGCCGACCGTCGCAAATCGTGGACTAGCAAGCCAGTGTAGCGCGGGTCCGCTATTCCTTCAATCTCAGTCAGCGTACCAAGGCCGGCAGCAACGCAGGCGGTCTGCCAAAGCTTCCGCAGGTTGGTTCCATCGAACACCGGGCCGGTCTTGTCTTTCACAGCTCCAAGGGTGCGTATTAGCGCGTCCGGCAGAGGCACAGTGCGCGGCTCGCTGTTCTTTGTTTGCTCGCCCTCAAGTCGAATAACCGCGGCAGCTAGGTCAACCTGCTCCCAAGTGATTTGTAGTGCTTCGCCGAGACGAACCCCGCAGTAGTACAGGAACACGATCAGCGGTTTAGTCTGTGCGGGTATGTGCTTAAGCAGCTCCTCAAACTTCTCACGCGGCAGGAATCCCTTACGCGCTGCACCTGCTTTCAGCAGCCGAATCTTCGGCTTGTTTTGCAGCTTGCCGTCCTCATGCGCGATTGCGAACATGCGGCGCAGTAACGCTAGCGAGCGGTTAATGGTTCCGTTGGACGCACCATCCTTGAGCCTGCTTTGCGCGAAGTCGCGGGCCGCGTCCGTGGTTATCTTGGAGACTGGGAACTCTTTGAAGTACTCGTCCAGCGCCTTGAGACCCCAGATCGTTTCGCTACCGTCGGCCATTGTGATTAGCGACTTGTTCCCGCGTTCGACGTAATTGGTCAGCAGGGCTGCTTTCATTTCCTCGTAGCGTATTTTCCTGGCGTCACCTAGGAACTGCACACCCTTATCGCGGTCAACGAGCAGGTTGCGGAGCACCGCCAGCGCTTCCTGCTTGACCGTGGTGCGCGTTGACATGCGGCGCGGTTTGGCGTCCTTGTCGTATATCTGCGCGTACCAGAATTTGCAACCCTTCAGCTTGAAGAGCCCGCCGGACCCGCGTTCGCGCTTGGTGTTTTCCATACTGTAAGCATCCACACTTTTCAGTGCAAAAACTCTAGTACCAAAGTACCCGAACGCTATTTGATTGGCTGATTACCTCCCGGTGAGGTACAATGTGGTTGCGTGAGGGTGCTAACCGGCGCTCCCACGGTCAGGCAGGTCCGCTAACGCTGACTGACTCAACAGGCACCGAACAGCCTCACGGCTGCTTCTCCCTCGTTGCTCCGGAAATCCTTTTCGGAGCTTTCCCAGTGCGACTCAAAAAGATTGTAGAAATTGCGCCCGCTAAGGTGCAGCCGCGAATGCTTTCGGTGAAGGAAGCTGCGGCTTATCTCGGCGCTACGGTCTGGCACGTGCGAAGTCTTGTGTGGGCGAAGAAGCTTACCGCGCTACGCATGGGCCACCGGCAGGTGTTTGATCGCAGCGACCTCGATTCTTTTATCGAGCGTCTCAAGCTCGCATCCTAGTTGCGGGTAATAAGTAAGCTACGTTTGCCCGCCCGACCAGTGGCCTGCTTGCTGCCCGCCCTGTAGCTTGCAGGGATGGCCGAAGAACAAACGAAGGTAACGGAAACCCCCGCGCAAGAGGCGTGGCTAGTTGAAGCGGACTGGCTTGCGATGCAGTTGAAAGCGGTCACAGCCGCTAACGTGGAAGTTCGATTCGGGATCGGCGACTGGCTTAACAAGTACGCAGACCGCGACACGGTTTATGACGTAGGTGAGGAGAAGTTTCAAAAGCCACATAAGCAGCTAGTTGATTACGCGAGTACCGCGAAGCGCATGCCCGAGAGCTTGCGCACGTTCAAATTGAGCTTCAACCACTACCGCGTCGTCGCGAACAGCGCCCCGCGCGACAAATTCGCTTACTGGCTCGAATACGCCGAGCGCTACAAGCGCAACTGCGAAGACCTACGACAATCGATACTTGCAGGGTCAGAAGGCACAGAGAAACTTAGCGTTGTCATATCCGCTGAGGCCTATGAAACCTTGGAATCCGTCGCCGAAACACACAACAGCACCGTGCAGGAACTCGCTGGTGCTTGGCTTCAAGAGAAAGTAAAGGCTGAGCTTGCGATAGCGTTGAAGGATACCAGTTACCCGGCGGACATCGGGGGCAAGCCATCGCCGTGGATTCTGCAAAAGCGGGCCGAGGAAGCGGAGCGCGTAAAGCAAGCCCAAGAGCTGCACGCTGCGCAGTTTCCCGCAGTTCCGACCGCCGAATTCAAACAGCGCTGGGCGGCTTTTTTGAATGCCGACTACCTGCACAAGCCGCTTCCCACTGTACATACAGTTGCAGAGCGCGAGCGGCAGGAAAGGGTCAAGTGTCAGGAAGCCTGGTTCGATTTGCAGTGGGAACAGGCGCTTGAGGAAGACCGCAAGAGGAATGCGCAAAAAGCAGCCGTTCCAGTCGCGTCCTAAATTCCTATCAATTATTTTCTTGCCGTCGGCTGATTCCAAGAGACACCTACCAGCGCCAAGGGCAATAATTTTCACAGTGCAAGGCGAGCTTTCGGGGCGGCAACGCCGAGTAACGCTGCCCCAAAGTCCTTCGCCCTCAGCGCGCCTAAGCCTGCCAAACAGGCAATCGAAGTAGTAACACCGTGCAGCAGTTATGGTTGGTGGACCGGACTTAATGCGGTTCAACGCTTCCTGGCCGAAGCGTATAGGGAAATGAATGGAAAGCATGGGGCACCACGAAGCGTTCAGGACACAATTTTTGATGTAAAAGCTTCGCGGGGCGGCCAACCTCGCGAGGATTGCCTCCGTCGTCCATTCGCCCTGCCGAGGGTTTGCCTCGGCAGGGTTCCCTTTCTAGGAGAGATGATGGCGGACAATCAGGCCCAGCAAAAAGCTCCACGCAAGTTTCACCCTCAAGTTAGTGCCTTCGACGAACACTGGTTTGGTGTTCCTACATTCTTCACTGATAAATTGATGCGGCTAGGCAAAGGGATTCCAAACTCGTTTTGGAAGCTTACCTTTGTTGTGTGGCGCGACGTGCTCAAGCCAAAGAAGAATGCGCAGGGCGAGTACTTCCACGACTACATCGCTAAGACTACCTTCGAACAGCTTTGGGAAGAACACAGGATTGGGGATAAGGCGGTTACCTCGTGGCAAGCCGCGTACTCAGTTTCAGGTGTGTTCGCTGTTAAGAATGGCAAGCGCCACAACAAAAAGGTCGCTGGAACTCCTACGGCTTGGAGGTACAACGTTGGCGCGACCGACAAGGATTGGCAGGCTTTCATCGTTGCACTTTCAACGGTTGTCAGCCCGTCGCTCGGCGATAAGCGTATGGCTCGCCACGGAAAAACAGATGATGGACTCTCCGCATCTCCTGCTTTCCAGCTTGCTCTTGCTTTAGCTGTGGACGCTGCCCGAGCCCGCGCAAACGGGATTGCTGGACCCGCGCTTGCTCCTGTGAACACCAATCGCATAGAAAACTTCTTGGCGAACGGGATTGGAAAACGGAACGACGATGGAAGCATCGACTACTGGTACAAGAAACCATCGCACGCGGGCTTGCAACGCTAGCGATCTACCGCCTGCTGACGGTAGGGTCGAAAATCCATCTACCGCCTGCTGACGGTAGTTTTTGCAAAGAACTACCCGCCAAAGGTTGGTAGTTATTTTCAGAACTACCCGCCAAAGGTTGGTAGTTCCAGCCAAATAACTACCCGCCAAAGGCGGGTGCTCTGTAGATGTAAATTCTACTATCCAACTACACAACTATAGAGCCCAAATTTCAAACCGCTAGAGTTGTTTGTGATGGACGGAGGGAAGGACAAACCAACACCGCCGGACCACATAGCCGAAAGCAACTCCAATAGCCGCAAAATCTGCGCGGGTGCGGCAACCCCTAACGCTTGGGGATCGCACAGGACGCGGCTTCCTAGGTGTGTAGAAACACCGTCACACAAGACGCTGGTGCGTGGACTACTGGCTCCAATTAGCTTCCAAGAGACTGCCTAACTGTGTTGCCTCCGGGCGCTGCGCGGGGATTGGACCCTACGTCCTGCTCTCCTGCAAAGCAACGGACGGCATTCGCCACGCTCGCTTGTTCATCGACGCGGACACGCGCAACCGCGCAGCTTGGAAGATGGAATTTCCTTTAGGGACTTGCGGCGAAGGTACGCGCTGCAGCGGCGACCACGTTCTTCTCGAGCTAGACAAAAATTCGCTTGAATCTCCAGTGGCCGCCCAGTGCGGTGCGATTGGATAATTTGATGGTGCAACATGCCACGCCAAAAACCATTCCTTCCGCAGTGCGTTCCAGATGACGTAGGCCAAGACGGAGTTAGCTGGGAACCTACTTGGGCTGAAAAAGAGTTTGACCGTTACCAGCGAGCGCAAATTATTTATGAACGCGACTGGATAGCAGCGGAGCACCAGAAGCTCGCAGCGATTGCGCTAGAAGTCGGCAACGACCGCCGCAAAGCCGCAATAGCAGAACATTTTGCGAAGCAGGAACAATGGTGGGCGGAGCAACAGAAGCAGAACGACGACATTGCTCAGGCAATGGTTGAATACCAGAGGGCGCTGGATGCACCACGGCTGAAAGTGATATGGGATCGTGTCAATAAGGCTGGCGCTGAAATCAAGCGTGACGCAATGAGACTCGAGCGTGAAGAGTTGAAGAGAAGGGGAGTTTACAGAGGACGATGACATATCGCCGCAGCGCATATTGAGGGCAGGGTACTTGTCCGGTTACGGCGTTAATCAGGACTTAGGAATGGTGCGGCGGTTTGTTGTTAACATGCATCCGTCTGAGAGCGTCCATGTTTGGTGGGGAAGAACACGATGATGCGTACAGTTAGGACGATTTTAGCGGCGGCCTCTTTGTGTTGTATCGGTGTTGCACCAACTCGTTCGCCTATAGACGGCCTTCAGAGCAGTACTCAAACTGTCGAGGAGCCTCCCAATAGTTGTCCGGTTACAAAGCCGTCAAAGCCGTCGTTCCTGCCGCCAGCGCCCTATCCGTCTGATGGTGGTGTTTGGATTGGTTCATCAAAATTATGGACCGATGTACCCAGAAACGGGACGTGGCAGGGCTTACCGCACTACACGCCAGAAGACACGCGGTATCGCCAGAAGGTCTTCTGGTGGAGCGAGGGTTACGACTGGCGTACTGAGAATCCACCGAATCTTACGATTAGTGGAAAGCGGCTGGACGGGCCAGCGCCACCCTTGTCCACCGACCCCCACACAAATGCCGGATGGACCGCTGACCGGGACCATGCATTTATGGTCGCCGGGATTTTTATTCCAACCCTCGGCTGCTGGAAAATCACAGGACATTACAAGGGCGAAGAACTGAGCTACGTGGTGTGGGTATCCAACTGAGCTTGTATGGGCTAGTACCCACTTTTCCGGTAAGCGTTAATCAGGAGTTGACTGAGGCGGTTTACCGGACAAGTCCAGTCCCGGTACTTCAATTGTCCGGTTACGGCGTTTACCAGGAGTTTACGGAGAAAAACTCACGGATTCATAACAACCGGGTGGCTAATACAATTGAAAGGTTGTGGTAAGTGGAACAAGAACCGGAACCGGCTTGCCATCTTTTAAGGCGGGATGACAGCGCCAGGTTCGCATTGTAGCGATGGTTGTTTCGTTCAGGCCGCCAGGCATGCCGCGAACGATGCGGAGGTTTTCCAATTTGCCCTCTGAATTTATAACTGCTTGCGCAGTAACCGTTCCAATCAGTTTAAGTTTGCGAGCACCATCGGAATAGGGCGGAATGGGCGCATAAGTGCAGCTTGGGATCGTGGTTCCATTGACCCCCGCCCGTTCCACAGTTTCCCCGCTAAAGCTGGTTGTAATCTCCGGCAAAGGCCCGAAGGGATCGACGGGTTCTAGGCTTTCCCCTGAGTCCAGAGGACCAAGATTGACGAGTGCGGTGTATACGCGCCATTCCTTGCTGTCCGTATCAACGAGCTGACTCGATAGGCGCACGATCCCGTCGTCGACTCTTTCGGTCGTGCCAAAAACCACGAATCTTGCGTCGAGTGCGTCAGAAATCCAATGGATCACTGCGCGATGGTCGGGTTCGGCGGGGACGCGTTCCTTAGCTAGGAATTTTTGTAGCAGGCTTCGATCAATCACCCGGAGCTTGTATTCTTTGTTTGTCAACTCACCAGAAAGTGTGTCCGCGAGCCGCATTCCATATACCGATGTGTTGCCGTCCGGAAACACGAAATCTGTAACAAGAACGGTGCAGCTTTTCGGCTTGCAGTCTGCGGCGACGGTGTGTGCTGCAATCGAGACTGCTAAGGCTGGTAGGTCCGCAACCGTTTCGGGGAGCCGAGCGGGTTTCTCCGAAGGCTCACGCGACGAAGAATTTTTTGATAGCGGGATCGGAGCCTGAATTACTTTAGGCATCGGCGCCTCCGGCTTGCTGCTTGGTTCTTGCGCTTGAGTGACTTGGAGGAAACCAAGGATCAGAAGACCGCAGCTCAGGAATGGCCCTGGCATGGACGCTCCCTTAGTCCTTACAAAAGTATACTCATCCAAGATTACTCTCTTGAATTTTCAAACTCCAATTACTACGACGAAAAGAATATGGATTGCGTTGTAACAGAGCGGCGCTTTACCTCCTCACACACCTAGCTCCTGGTAAGTCGGGTAACCGGACAATGGGATCTGGGCCGATTTCACTTGTACGGTAAGCGCGTTAATCAGGGTTGAGCAGGTCCCTCCACTTGGATTTTTTGCCGAATCGCCTCACCAATGAGTTCCCGCACATTATCGGCACACCAGCTCCGCCCCAGCGCGCTCAACTACTGGGCCGCCCGTAGCTCAATCGATTGAAAACGCACCGTAACGTCATACATGCCGCAAGCGGACGCCGGGACATCTTCCACGGCAACAATGCGAATCCGCTTGATGAGGTATTTCCCAATCAGTGTGCGGCCTTTGCCGTAGTCGGCAAAAAGATCGAGATCGGCGGATGGAATGATCGTGCCGTTTTTCTGAGCGGCGAGCAGCGGCCCTAGACCGCCGTTGTCGCCGACGCCGAAGCTTAGCGTTCCCGGGCCGTGGTGACCGGATTTCATTTCCGCGCTGAGAAGCCCCCAGCCTTTCGGAAGTCCATCTGTGTTTCCGCCCGTGCCGTGCGTCTGCCCCGTGCTCTTAACCAAAACTGATTCGATGGCCAACCAGCCGCCCTTTTGGTATTCCTCGTTTCTGGCCAAGTTCGTCAGCACGTGGTCACCGATCATGATGTGTATGTAGCTATACCCGTCGTCGGCCGGATTCTGCGCCAGAGATTGCCGTGGGAACTCAACGACCGCCGCGGCGACAACCAAGACCACGAAGACGACCGCCCATCGACGATGATGTCCGCGCATACCCGCCAATTTAATGCGTGAATCATCGTCTGACCATAGTACGAGTGTGTAAAAGTTACTGAGAACAACGACGATCCCGCGCTAACTCCTGATAAGTCGGGTTACCGGACAAGTCCCCTGCGAGGCCCCGCAAGCCAACCGCACCTAAACTCACCGTACAACATACATTTCTCGCACGATTCCAGTCGATTTCCCGCACGTTTCAAGCACAAAGCACCCACAGGGTAACAAGGCAGAGCGATCTGGCGAGAACCGACCTTTGGGTAGGCCTGTGCGAGGAAAAGCACAGGCAATAGCAGCGTGGCGAACGCACAACTCATGGCGGATGAATGAGATAGCTGCGATCCGAGCTCGGTGACCCCATGCCCGGCCTTTTCTGTGCCGCAAAAAGATTCTGAAACCGCTCGCGAGTTTTCCATACGCCTCCGCGCAATGGGGTTTCAAATTTGAGTGATTTCTGCTCCGCGAAATCCGACGAGCGAAAATTTCCTGCATTGATTTCCACGTCGCCGCGCCGCATGCGCTAGGGAACACCCGTCACATTTCCTCTCTATTTTGAGTGCAGGTCACACCGTCCTGCGGGCGCTCTTTCCACGAAGGGCGCCCAACTCAACCTAGAGAGGAATTTATGAAACGCAAAGCAAGTGAGAAACACGTTCGCAAAGCATGGAAGGAATTGCGCAGCATTTCCAAAGTTGCGAAACGACTTGGCTATTCCTACTGCGGCGCGGCCCGGTTCCTTAACCGCCTTGGCCTCGTCAACTCCCGAGCGTAAGCCCCGACCAAAGTTCCAAGAAGGTATGCGGATCAGACCGCGTCAACAAAGAGGAGACGATATGCAAATCAGGTACAAGAACAACGGCGCGGTCAAGCACGTTGCGAACGAGGTTGGACAAGGGTTCATCGACGCGGGCTTAGCTGATGAAGTTCGGCCCTGCATTACCGCACCAATTCCAACCCCGAAGACAACGTGGGAAGTCCTACCCGGCGAGCGCGAAGGCCAGAGTCCTTTCGTCCACGCCTTCTGCTCCGGATGCTCCCATCATTTGATCAGCCCTTCGCCGTCTCCCACGACACGCTTTCAGCATTGCCGGACTTTGGAAACAGTTCCCGCTGAGATTGGAAAGAAGCACGCAGGCATGCTTGCTGATTTCCGACAGGGCACAGATCGCCCGTCGAGTGTTTCGCCCGCACAGTCAGCCATCGAGCGCAAGAGATTTGAGCGCCTAACATCTGCGCGGAAGGCTTGAGGGAGTCCAAATGGAACGACGACATTTTGTAACCAAAGAAGTTCGGATGAGCCCGTCTGGGAATCGCCTTCAGGGAACCGCTGCGCGGTACGGAGTGCGAGCTAACCTCAAACAGTTCCAAGAACAAATTGCCGCCCGCGCCTTCGACCGCATTCTCGCCAGCAACCCGGACGTTTGCTGCCTCTTCAACCACAACGCCGACCTAGTTCTTGGTCGCACTACCGCGGGCACCTTGCAACTCCGCGCCGACGATCTTGGTTTGCATTACACATGCGACCTGCCTGACACCTCCGCTGGACGCGATCTGAGGGAGTCGATTAAGCGTGGAGATGTAAACGGATGTTCGTTCGCATTCCTTCTTGAAGAGGGCGTTGACACTGATTGGTCTGAAGAGCAAGACGAGAACCGCTCCCGCGTCCTTGTTCGGACCATTAGGAATTTTTCAAGCCTGCTCGATGTTTCTCCTGTGACCTACCCGGCCTACAGCGGCACCAGTGTGAGCGCCCGCGCAACACAGACCGCTGGCGAAATTCGCAGCCGCGCTGAGCGCATTGCCCGAGTTCATGCGATTGCCGACAAGAGGCGCTTTCCTGAATTGGAGCCTGGGGTTTGCTTCGAAGACGCAATTGAAGACCGCGACCTCACGCTGCGCCGCAAGCGACTGCTCAAACAATTTTAACGCGCTGGCGACTAGTACCAGCACAAACCGAAAGGAAGTAGAACATGACACCGACAGAAAAAGCAGTACAGAGATTTGCAGAGGCAGACGCGAAGGTCAATGCGCTGCCGAACCTGACCGATGAACAGCGCGCCCATGCACGCGAGATCGTTCACGGTTTTCTCAGCAACACCACGGGCCGCGAGCCGAGCTACGACAACATCGCAAACCTCGCGCGCAGCTACGCCGTAAGACCTACCGCCGCCACCAAGCAGAAGCAATAAGGAAAGTTTCACAAGCGAGCTGGCGAGCAATACCAGTACAAAACGATAAGGAAATTACCATGATGAATCCGGAACAAATCAGAGACCTGTCGACTGTTCTTCAAGAGTCGGCAGCGCTGAGCAACAAACCGAAATGGACGAAGCAGGATGAGAAACGCTTTGCACATCTGCAAATAGCGCAAGCAGCGATCAAAGAGGGTGTGAGCCTCGCCGAGATCGACCAGCAAGCTCATAACGAGCGTGCTGCCGCAGCGGGTTTGCCGGTGACGCGATTTGAAAAGCGGACCCCGCAGACGAAGGAAGCTATCGAAGCGCGCGAATGGCAGGCCCTTCTGCGCGGCGAGATGCGAAACATGGGCGAGGGCGCTCCGATGCTCAACCAGATCGGCACCTTCAATTCGTTGGGGATTTTGGTGCCGACCGAATTCTTCGCTGAATTCTACCCCGCACTGAAGGCACACGACATCTTCGTAAACGATGATGACGTGACCGTAATTCGTTCAAAGAACGGCCGGCCATTTCCAATTCCGACCTACGGCGACATTGAGAACGTCGCAACGGTGATCGGTGAAGGTGGCTCTGGCGGGTCTGTGGATCTTGCTGTACCGGGCCACGCGGAAGTCGGGGCCTACAGCTACAGCACCAAGCAGCCTTTCATTGTTTCCTACGAAGCCTTCCAAGACTTGGATTCAGCGATTACCACGATCGCTTTGTTCAAGGCTTTCTCTGCGGACAGATTGGCACGCGGCATTGGTGCTGACATGCTCACCGGGAATGGAAGCGGCAAGACGCTCGGTTTGCTGGCTTCGCTGGCAGCTCTCGGAATCCCGTTAGTTGCGGCGGCAGGTTCTTCCGCGAACACCGGCGGGGTGGAAACTGGCGCGACCTCCCTTGGCTCGAACGACTTTGCCGCAGCGTATGCTGCATTGGACTCAGCGTATCTCGCTTCGCCGAAGTGCGCCTGGGTTATGAATAATCACACGCTCGGAAACGTCGCCAATATCGTGAACAAGTTTGCCGACCGCTTGAACCTCGTGCAGTACGACGATAACGCCTATCCCCGCATCTACGGAATCCCCGTCAAAGTGTCGCCTTCCATGCCGAGT
>Ga0137359_10005178_pt1 | contig 10724 bp, 12 predicted proteins | sample Mad1_40_16metaG_FD_108281 | JGI IMG/M metagenome (GOLD analysis project Ga0137359, IMG submission 108281) | Vadose zone soil microbial communities from Angelo Coast Range Reserve, California, USA - Mad1_40_16 metaG | ecosystem: Environmental > Terrestrial > Soil > Vadose zone | place: USA... | reverse complement strand
GCCAACTGTCTGGCAAGCGTCGACACATGTCAAAAAGACGGCACGAAGCTCTGCATCCGATGGCGGGTCGTTTGAGAGACATAATTGCATTTTTGATTGGACGAAGAGTTTGGCCTCCTCCTGCACCGCGGCCAGGCGCTCGGCCTTCTCCTCGTGGGCCCGAGCGGCCTCAGAGGCCACTCTCTGAGCAGCCTCCACCACGGAGGCATGCTGCCTGGCAATCTCTGCTTCATACCTCGCATGCTCCGCCGCCTGCCGCGCCGCATGTTCCGCAATCTGAGCCGTCGCTTTTCGTGTCGCCCCTGACATCCGGAGTGCATTAAGCGGGTTGAACTTGAGTCGACGTTTTTTCGGAGTAGTATATGTTAGTTGGAGAGAAGGTTCGGGTGATAACGAAAATGACGAGGGAGGAAATGGTGGGTGCAATTGCACTGTCCGGGAAGGAAAAGTGGGTGACGGGGTTGACGACCGATGAAGATGGAGTGTCGGATCGGGACCGGGAGTGCCAGTCCTGGGATGTCGCTCGTTGCGAGTAGTTAGAGGTGCACTCGTCCCAACATCCACGTCAGACCTATTTCGACTGCCTAATGAAGGGGTAGAACCATTTGTCAAATGAAAAGGGATTGGGCGGGATCGAGGGGGGGTGGTAGGTGAGGCTCGCGAGTTACCTCGGTGCTGCTCTAAAGTTTCGTTGGAGGGAGAACCTGTGTAGGGGGGTGGTGCAGATGCGAACGACGGCATACGAGTGACCGCCATGTTGAGAGAATATGATTGTGGTTTTTTGTAAAAGAACGGAAGCCCGAATGCTGGACGATATATATGCGGAGGGTCGCGCGTTGTTAGTAATGGAACACGGGTACGAGGTTTCGCATCCCTGGGATCCCCACGCTTGTCTTAAATATCGCTCAAAAGCACCCAGGGCGACCCTACCTTTTTGGGGAGTGAACAGGCATCGCGCTCAACCCCCATACGTAAACCTTCTCCCTAAATGGGCGACGATGCAACATGATTAAGCCGCCCAGTTCCAGGCACAGAGCGCTGCCACAGCTTTGGACGATGGCTAGACCTTGGTGGAATATGTGTCTCAATCTGTCAGGAATACAGTAGAACGAACATTCAGAGTGTGTCTCGGTGGGGAGACAATTGAAATTGTGGTGGGCAGCGATTTCTAATTTTGGTCAACGTGGGAAACGTGTGAAGGCCGATAAGTAAGTCTCGGTTATTCCCGTCGTGCTGCTAGAAATGAAATTGAAAGAGAACAAGCACCGTTGATGACTGAGGCTGCTCAATACCAAGTTGGCCCGAGATAAATGCCAAATTCTCAACATGAGTTGGAATAGTTTGATGAGAAGGAAGCACTGCCAGTGCGTGCGTATTTGGAAAGATATTTGGAAAGAAAAATAGAGTCCCGATGGAACTCTGATAAGTTACTGTGCGCCACAGCCGTTGATCTCATCCTGTGCAATAATTCGATCATGATGGCCCCCAAGGTGCTGTGCGAATGTAGGCCAAGTTTCTATTATTAGACCCAACCAATTGTTAACGACTTGCGGGGGAAACGTAGAGGGGTCGCTTCACGATATGCTCTTCGATGACTCAACTCACCTAACCAACGACCCTTCGAGCGAAGGCTTCGTTGAAGGACTTATTTACGTTTTGATCTGACAATCCCAAGTCCCCGCCCTATAACATGCTTTCTCGCCACAAACACGCTTGATCGGGCCACTAGTATAGGTTTGATCGGGGGACGTTGCATGCTGCATGCAGTAAATTCAAGGAATCTAATCTACTACAGGTCGATGAAACATAGCCAAACAATCAAACTCGACAAATTTGGTAACGGACCCCACGTGCAGTCGACTCCCATATACTCCGTGTCCTCAAACCTCATAGCTTTTTATTCCATCCGAGTTGGTTCTCAGGGGCTAACAGATAGATACCCAAGGCCACCCTTTTGGCTGAAATTTGGCAAGGATCACACATCCTTAACCGAGTTACCCTACACTACCACGCACATCGTTGGGCGTCTTCGTACTTTATTGATACCATCATTTCTTCGTTGTCGTAACTCGCATGGACTAGCTGCTTCTTCGTCTGTCTGGGATCGCCTCGTTCTCGTGCTAGGACCGATGTCATGCAGGTCACTTAGTATGTTAGGGTTATCTAATATTTTTTGGTGGAAAATAGTAGTGACAACATACATGATACCGGGGGCCCTTGAACCGCTACCACCACCATGGTCGGTTTTCCCACGCTGGGCAAGGATGGGTAGCAACGAAAAACTAAACTAAAATGCACCCACGGAATACCAACGAACCCCCCCAGAGGCTAAAGCCTTGCTTAAAACTGAAAGACGAAACCCATCTGAACCAATGCACCTGCATATGACAATGTTGAAACCCCATGCAAACCACTTTCTAACCAACCCCTACCCCAACCATAACCCGTGGCCACGAGAAACAGTAGACCCCCCAGTACAAAAGAGAACGAACACTGCCAGAAGAAATATAACCAATGTGGCAACGATGATGGCAGAGGGATGGAAATAGCACTCCCAGAGTGAGAGACCGAAAACGATGGTGAAATACATACGGAAAAAAAACACACCCTACTAATTGAAAACACCTGGAAACCAGCTCTTGAGAAACAGGAAGGCAGCATCCTACCAGATTGGATGGAAAGGAGTAAGGTTTTTTAGTGGGTACGAAAATCTGATCTTTTTTGAGCCCCACACTACCCGCATAGGATGTGCGTAAACGCATTTTTCATCCTTACTTCGAGTTCGAGCCCCCGGGCCCGCGCCAGCGCATTAGGTGGATTTGTTAGGTAATACTAGTATTACTATCTTCGCAAACCTAATACATCGCTTGTCCAAAAAAAAAAAGAAAAAAAAACATACATGATACCACGACGTCATAGGAGAGACCCTTAGATAGACTCACTCTTTCCTACGTTCCTACACACACACTCTCTCTTGTTACAATCACTCCCTGTAACCTTTACTCCACACTTCAAATACACGCGCTGTTCCTATCTCACTATCTCAGCACGTGTGACCGCGTTGGTGTTTCCCGGGTTTCCATACTCCCTCATAACCGTGTCCAGTGGTGTTTCCCGCCACTTTTCCTTAAATCCAATCCGAGGAGTGCCTTATCTGAGGCACGGCAGGGCTCTTCGAGGCACAGGGAGGGTCCTTCCCTGAATTACACCGTAACGTTAAAAATGTTTTTTTTCGCCTTGTTCCACCACTTCCACATCTCAACAAGAGGCCAATTTTTGTTTGGCCTATCTGCTTGACGACGTGTAACAAGTATGGTATGGCCCAAGTAATCGAATATGGAATTCGATTGGCGACCTCGGGCTGTCAAGATTCCCCTGCACAAATGACCCCCGGGACCTTTCGGGGTTGATACCAAAACCAGATCTCCCTTTCGTAAACCATATCTATTGTCTTCCCCTCGGCCTCTTACTGTATACCCTCCCCGACCCAGACCATCACACTCGCGCGGCTATGTTCATGCTTACAGTTGGGTTTGGGTTATTGTACACCTCTAACAGCATAGGCAATATAGTCTTGCTTTCGGATGGTGTAAGGAAGCACGAAGCACGAGGAGTGCCAAAAAACCCTGCGTGCGGGCATTGCCAATTCGGAATTGGAATTGCCGATGGGAAATCGACCACTCAAATCGGTTGTTGACGGCTAGTACAAAAGCCGCATCAAAAGCCATCCCCGGACCCTGTAACTTACTCGTGTAAAGTAACCCTAAGTAACAGAACAGTAACTCTATAAATTTACAAGGACGTGCCCAATCTGGATTTATTGTAATTCCAAACCGAGAGGTACTATCATAGTTCCTTATTATCCATTTGATGCCAATACATGAGGCTGTGCAGTTTCGTAGGACCGGGATGTGGTTCTGCAGCTTTCATCCTGGCATGGACGATGCGACTGAATATTATTTTTCGGGCATAAGTGTTACGGAATAAGTGAGTCGTCATTGTCGACTGATATGTTATATAGAGTACATTGCTGGGGGGGGGAATGAATGGTAAAAAAACAAAGCATATGGCAACAATTTGTCACCATCTTGGCGATCAGGAGGTGTGATATGATTCCGCACGTCGGTCATGCAATTGAATGCAGACAGGGTTACCGAGACAGGGTTGCTGCAGTGTCCGTGTATAGCAATTTCTTCAGCAGCGGAATTCCCAAAACAAAAATACTTGAAAATTTTTCAAAGGATTACAGACACACACAGAGTTCTAGCGGCCGCCCCTGCGTAGACTTGTATAAACCGGCGCTGATTCATCTCCAGACCGCTTCTTCCACTTCTTGCTGAACGAAGAGGGTGTCGAAGGGGGTATCGAAGAGGGTTTCGGGGAGGGTTTCGGAGAGGGTGGCGGCGTGGGTGTCCGCTCAGATCGCCAACTCATCGTCGTTTCCGATGTGACGGTTTCCAGGGCTGATGATGCTTGACTCATGGTGTCAGAAATAGAAAGATCGATGCTTGGGGACAAGAGGACCGAGCGTATCGGTCGGCTTAGCCTAACAGTGAATTGAGCGTGAAGTGTGCCTTCGGAATCAACGAGCGCCTGCGACCTTGAGTCCAACTTTAGTGAAAAAAAAAAGGTGGAAGAGCATACATCGACGTACTCGTTAACTAAATGAGGGCGCATGGGCCCATCGTCTAATCGAATATTAATCGCGCTTTCGGACCCCGGTTTGAGCTCGCATAAATCACAACATATAGGGATAGTAAAGGTGGGTTCATAGTCTTGGTTATCGGTTTCGTCAGTAGGTGGCGGGTGTCCGGAAATGACAAGTTCCGAATCCACCCAGGCAGGCATAGAGTGATCCGCCAGCGCAAGGGTCAGCATCCATTTACCCTCAGAAGTCGGACCTTTTGAATATTTATCTGTGTGTACAGAGAATGCCAGCATCCATATCCGATCTAGGTCGAGTCAGCCTAGACGCTACAGAGACGGAAAGCGTAAGTGTGCGTACCAGACGTGACGAACTCGATCTTGACGAGCTTGGACACGCGCATACGCAGCCGGAAGCGCCGAATTTGTATGTGTGCGACGAATATTCCTGTCCCATCTAGCGACTCTTCTATTTCTACAACGTCCCCTCCGCCTGTCGAACTTAAGAGAATAACATCACCCGGGTTCAGAGGGGCTAGATCTGGAAAGCGCCGGAATAAATGTTGAAGGAGGGTATTATTTGACGTCAACATGCATGCGTGGCGAATAGAAGTGATGGTGCTCTCTTTGAGGGGCTGGGAGGCGCCCACGAGGGCAACAACGAGGGCATCAAAAGCGGCGTCTCCGTCTCCGTCTTCCGAGGATGTCGGGGGTCCGTTGAGGATGGCCCAATAAACTGGGGGTTTCTCGTCGATGAGTGGTTCTTGAAGGACACCTGAGAGCTCGAGACCACCGCTTTCGCAAATTTCGGCCAATTTTTTGAAAACGGGATCGTACCCGTCCTCAGAGGGCAGACCACGCGACAATAAGGACCGTACCCTCGATATGACCGCCTCTCTGGCATTCGATTGTGCAGCGACTTCGAGAGCGTGTTCCTCCTCGGCGGCTTTCCAAGCGGCCTCGGACAACGCCACAGCACGTCGTATATCTTCTTCGGCTCGGAGCCTGGGATGATCCACGGGAGTCAAGGATTCGGGCGCTTCGATCTGCCTTGTGGGACGCGCTTTAGAAGGGCGAAGTCGGGACAACAGGGGGAAAAATGAACGATTCTTGGGATTTCGGGGGCTTGAAGAACCAGAAGGGATGGGCGACGGGCAGGGTATGGAGGGTGTGGATGATCGGGGGAGGGGGCCAGGCGAGGGATGAGGGAGCCTGAGTGAGGAAGTGGAGGACGAACTGGAAATCCATAATGACGATTGAGAGGTGCTCGCAATGGGCTCATTGGGGGCTGAAAGGTTGAGGTTGACCCTTTGTTCTGGCACAGGTGGCAAAGGTCGACGGGGTGATTTTAAGGGACCAGGCAACTGAGAACTCGGTACTGTGGCAAGAACGAGAGGCATTGGGGTGTGGCGGGATTCGGTGCGCCCATCAAGAGTGCTTGGGGGTGATGGGGGATACGTGTACGGAGGGGGCGCAGAAATAGGACGACTAGGCATTGTTTGGGGGGAGAGAATGTAATGTGCTTTCTCTTGAGGACGAGCTTGTATTGACATTATTTCAGTAATGGGCTAGCCTGCCTCGGTTCACGTACGACTTGGCAACAGAGGAGAAATCGGAGATCGTTCCTGCGCCCTGTGGTTATAAGTACAGGAAAGATTGCCTAGACTTGAGTTTAAGCGCCGCCGGCATGACGCCCAAAGTCATAATCGAGGCGATGAGGACTTTCGCCGTTGCCACGGAACATTCAGAGAATAAATGAGCTGGCGGTGCGGTGGACGCATCTTGTCCAAAAATATCCAAATTGTACTACTGGAAATAGAGTTGCTTCTTTTCGGGTCGCGGAAGCGGAGGTATCCCTTACATTACACCGCGGGAAACTCCACGGGACCCGGTGACCTCGATCGTTTACTCGCACCTGGCTTTGCCACTGTCGCCAAGCCAAGAAAAACAGCATGATTGTATCTCGACGGTGAAAATCCCTCCTATAGGAGATACTGTACCCGACGTATCGTCATACCCACCATCTGCGCATTATCACCGAAATGGACAGCTGTTTACGCAGAGACCCACCTCCGTAATTGGACACAATAACTTACTCGTACTTGGAATTCTCTGCTATGGGTAAGCTTGTGATTTATTCACTGTATGGGCGCATTGTTCCTAAACAAGCCTCTACCCCAGATCCTCTGCTTACTATAGCCCGCATGTCCGCTCCGAGTCAGAGCTGGTTATAGTATATGGCAATGTGCATCATTATCCAGTTCTATCTCTTGGAATGACGGACCGATGTAAGTCAGATGCCATTCACTCCCCGACGATTCCTTCGTTCGTGTTACCCTTTAGAGGTGTCGATAGCTCAACAAGTTATCTGCGTGCCTTGTGATCAACCCACTACAAATTGCGGTGATGGCATTCAATTACTGTCCTCCACCGGCGTCTAGAGATGCATTAGAAGGCTCGGAGGTATGTACCTTACAGTGACGGTGGATCTTTCGGCTGTTCTATATCGCTCAACAGTTATGCAAGACGTCCAGCTAGAGGGGAACTTATGCTCGCATCGCACCATTCTTAGCATATGTTATCCGCGTTCAAGGCGCGATACCCCCTCGCCTCTTCATAGACGTTTTCGGCCGCCGGGTTCCCTTATGACTCGGAAGGCGCACCTTGTAGATCGGTCGCTGGCCGCTTCTCCGCCGCATTCCTCCCTACATTGTCGAAAATGCGACTGTCATTGCGTCTGGGCATACCCTCAGGCCAGAGCAGAGCCTGTCTTGCAATACTTGGTCATGAAACTACGAGGCTCCCCAAGTCAAATTCTCTTGAGGAAGCATGCCACGGTTGACAGTAATGTGACCGGTGTAGGCGATTAATGATGGTTTTACTGTAAGCGGGAAACTCAGATCAAAAGAAATTGAACCTTTTCGGCGGAATGTGTGAAAGCTACTGTCCCGAGCGGGCTACTGCTCGATTCGACCTTCTACAATATCCGCCGGCAGTTGAACGTTGAACTTCGTGTTGTCCTGGGCTGGATGTGCACATTTGAGATGGCCAAGAGTCGCGCATGAATTCACTGCCAGTACATAATATCACAGAGAACGATCATACCACATGTCTCACACTGGTCGCCTGTTCATCCATACGATAGTCTCTGTCTTCTTGACGCCCATCTCCGCCCATCTCACGCGTGCACGCTTCCATCACGACCGAACTGACTGTGCTCCACACGGTGGGGCCATGCGAAGGCGAAAGTGTGGGATTTTCCGAATGTGCCATCGAAATATCTCCCAAACAATCAGTCACAGTCATACGCTCCATATTTCCCAGTGAAACCGAGTATGGTTCTCTTCCATGTCTTTTGTTGTGCCAAACCACGTGGCTTGGCGACTCGAGCGCTTACACACGCTAACACGTGCTCGAGCGTCTACCCATCACCGATGATTTTCGGATGGCGTGTTGTTCACCGCTTGTTTAGAAGAAGCAAGTACAAAGGGCCGTTGAACAACTCAGGTGAGTACATTAATACGCACGGTGAAGAACGAACGGAAGGCCGTGCAGATACTTCAGGGTCACGTTCGCCTTCCCTATTTGCGTATGTCTCGATCTCAACTACCGTCGGACGGCATTCTCCGCAGGCTCTTATGCCGTCCTAGCCTGATTGGGCAGCTGTATCACTGGGGATAGGTTGGCGTATCCTGCCAAGGTCATGATTATTCGCAAGACGACTAGCTCGTGAGTTTGAACGCTGCCTCACGTTCCATTATCTCGTCCGAGGCAGGCCAAGAGTGGAAAACAGGGATTTCAATGATTTGGGCACGGCATTGTCGGGTATCTGGCAGAGGGCTAGCATCTGTGTAAGCAAAGATAACCAGTAACCAAGTCAGAGCCTTCGAGCCGCGACTTGAACCGCGGTGGTGTTGGAAAGGACGCGGCGTTTATGGACGCCGTGTATATCCGAATCTTAATCTTTCAACTTCTGTTTCATATGTTTGTGTTCGTGATCTGATGGCCATACTTATTGTGATACTCATATCTCGTCTGCATTCGTTCTGATCCCCGCGTTAATACGATAGAGTGTGCTGGATCACCTGTGTACACCTCAGTCATCGCATCCCTCGCGCCTCGCGATTCCTGAGGTGAGAACTTCGTGTCACTGTTTTCCTTATCGTTTGCTTACGCCTAGATAGTTCTTATTCCTTGTCTAGGTGAATAATACAGTCGCCGCATCCCTCGTGATTCCTGAGTTCTTATTCCTTGTCTAGCCTGCCTGCTCGCCTTCGCGCGTCGTCATTCCATTACTCTACCATAACCTCGCCACAGGTGGTCCATAGCTAGATACTGTCTGTTGCAAGACGGGAGAAGTACACGTTTGTTCAGACACCAGGCCTACTGTGCGAAACACGACCCTTGCATTCTCCCGAACAGGGACGGCTGCCTGCTCCATTTGTAAGTAATAGGAGCCTGCAAATATGCCAAACGAATGCGCGAGGAGTCTGAAAACGAACTGGGTGTGCTTGTGGACTTACCCTCTCTCCAGGAGCCTGGACGTAATACCGTCCATGGGCGTGTGCTTGTGGACTTACCCTCTCTCCAGGAGCCTGGACGTAATACCGTCCATGGGCGTGTTTTTGAGGTCAAGGAAAATGTACAGCTAAAATCTCTTTGGGAAGGTATTTCATTTCTGGTGCTCACGTTTCTTTCTTTCTAGGTTCAGTGGTTGTTGCTTCGGTTGCACCCCGAAACATGCTTCAGGACCTGAAGAAATTAACTGAACCAGCCGCCAACAGTTCTGGCAATACCCTCGGAATCACCCGTAAGTTACGTGTCGTGAAATAGACTGTTGTTCCAGTCCACCCGCACAGCGACACCGCGGCCATGATCAGGCACACCTAGGAATCGTGAGAAAGAAGTGCAAGAAGCCTCCGCATCGACATCCAAGCCATACACATTCCAAATGTAGGGGAGATAGGGGATGGTCTGCCCGTCCTGCGAAGGCAAAGTTACAACTGCGCTTCTTACTATTCCCTCGGTCCAGAACGTTAGAGTCCATACTTTTACTGGTCAGGCTTCTTTGACATACAAAGAGCGCATCATAGAACCTGGGAAAATAACCGAACTTACCGGATTTGCTTGCATAGTGTAAGGCCGATGGCTCACACATGCACGTGAGAAGCATCATACACGACAATACTACGACGTCATAAGAATCTTCCTAGATAAAAGGGCGGTAAACCAACCTTAGATAGAAAAAACTCACTCTTTTCCTGTACATCTCCTACACACACACACACTCTCTCTCGAATACACGCGCTGTTCCTATCTCAGTACAGCGTGACCACCATCCCCCAGTGTTTTACGGCTTCCCGCCGGTTTTACACTTTTTTTGAGATAGTATATTTGCGCTCCCACTTCCAAGTTGAATTCCCACTCCAACCTTTTTTTATCTGCCCGCCCACCACCCCAGTTTGAGAGGAGCACGCCCGGGCCCGCCCTAGGATCGTTTTCTCTCTCGCTGTTACCCCTCCGCGGTTCCCTCTGTTGGCTTGTCTCACCTCTTGAGACCACTGAACTCTTGGCATCGACAATCTAAGAGGCTAATGGAACGCACCCTCTCCCAGCAACCTCTCCCTACGTCTTTTCCTGACTCGAGACAAAGACCAGATCAGGTCCACTCCACTCTCCCCTAGCCATGTCGCGCCACACCGGAAGGTCCAACACTGTTAGTGCGAGTCTGTGCGACCCCCTCAGATGCCCGCTTTGTCCCTCCACAAACACCTCGATCGCGTGCTGGAAATGACACAAACCGCACGCAACGCCGACTCGGATATACCCTGACCCTTTCCATCCCTCTCCAGAAGAACGACGACACACCCTTACCCCTCTACCAAAAATAAAACACCAACAAAGCCGCCGCCGCTCCTGACACACACCCAGCGGAACGTCAAGCTCGTTAGTGGTCTCCTTGCCCGAAGGCACTCCAGAAACAGCGAGCGCGGACGCAGTCGCGGACGGCCGTGATTGTGTGGAAGCGCGTGACGCGCGCGCTGCGGCCAAACCTTGTCCCTAATGTACTGATTCATTAG
>Ga0137359_10005177_pt1 | contig 10725 bp, 10 predicted proteins | sample Mad1_40_16metaG_FD_108281 | JGI IMG/M metagenome (GOLD analysis project Ga0137359, IMG submission 108281) | Vadose zone soil microbial communities from Angelo Coast Range Reserve, California, USA - Mad1_40_16 metaG | ecosystem: Environmental > Terrestrial > Soil > Vadose zone | place: USA... | reverse complement strand
TACTATTAATAAATTATAGTAGCAATAGCTATAATATGACAATAACTCCAATAACTAGAGCTCTATACTATTAATAAATTATAGTAGCAATAGCTATAATATGACAATAACTCCAATAACTAGCGCTCTATACTATTAATAAATTATAGTAGCAATAGCTATAATATGACAATAACTCCAATAACTAGCGCTCTATATTATGACTATTAATAAACTGCATAATAGCGATTGATAACTATAATGGCAAATTGTCTCCATCAAAATAATTGTGCATTTTTAATATCGACAATGATTTTGCATAACTAATAATTGTGAATCAACAACATATTTTATCGTGCGAAAATAAATTTTCTAGTTGATAATGATATAGCAAAGTAATGGCAAAAATTATCACAATTGTTAATACGATTTTGTAATTCAAATCGATGACATGATGCAAAATATTGAAACTATTATTAGCAAAATTTTTTTTCAAATAAATTTTTTGATAATCGAGTTCGAAATTATCAATCGGTTTGGTTTTGTCCGACTTCATCATAATATTAGCTAGTAATTGGGTTTTTTTAATATCTATAATAATGTGGGGGGTTTAAAAAAAATAAATGGACAACAGAATTTGCTACAAATTTCGTGAATGGGTTAGACACAATGATTTGATCATTAATGACAAAGCATTCAAATACTACATATCGTCACAATTGGTGGATAAAAGTCTGAAATACAAAATACACATAATCAAAACATTAAACAAAGAATTTAATTTTTATCATAACATTTGTTTGATTAAGAGTGAGAACATAAATAAACATAAATTCGAAATTGATAATTTCAAAATGCTATACAAATATTGCATTCGTAATTATGAATACAGTGAAATACCCATAATTATTTTGATGATAATGATTTTCAAATTGCGATTATCGGAAATAAAAAATCTATGTTTGAAAGATTTCAATACGTATCTCGATCATAATGAGATGTATTATTGTTATCGTGGCAAAATGAGATTCAAGCTCATAATATCAAACAAATTTATTGATAATTTTGTTAAACACATAATAGTAGCATTTACTGACAATAGAGATGATCAAATTGTGTTCAAAAAAACTACGCAGTGTTATAGACAAAGATTGTGGACTATGCAACAAAAATTATTTCCCAATACTGAAATTGCTACATTTTCGAAATTGAGAGAATTTTCTTTAATCAATAAACATATAGATAACTAAATTGATAATGACCCAAAGACAATTATGGATAATTAGCATGATTATTAAAAATAATTCAATAACGCTATAATGATATTAGTAGCTATTAGCTCAAAATATGCGTTTCACCTGCCTGCGCACATTGATCATGTATTGTTTGTTTTGTGTTTGGATATTAATTGATAGGTTATGGATAATTATATATTAAAAAATAATAATAAGAAGAAAATATAGCTAATATTCGCAATGGCAACTAATGATGCGAATACGGATACGAACGCAACTGCGGGTATCGAATTGAGCAATGTGATAAGGATTCAACCCGCTCGAAAACCAGTATACATTTTTGACCGGAAAATATTGGAAAAACAATTCAAAATGAGACACAAATTTTGGCTGGAGAATTTTTTTGTCACTTATATACATTGTATGTTATATCCGTTTTTCAGAAAAATTTTGTTTTACGATTCAATGCGAATTAAACGAAAAACCACAACCAAATCGGAAACACTTGATCAAATTCGAATTAGAATGAAAATAATTGGGCGTGATTTGAGAAACTATCGCAAAGCATATTCGGCCATTATACTGCTATTGTGCGAGATCATTTTCAACACAACATTAACTGATAAGAATGAACGCAAGTTCAATAGGAAATTAAAATTGTTCAAAAATATTAAACACATTGATCGTTTATTGTTGGAATTCAAATTAATACCGAATTTGCCATCAACTCTACCATATTCGAAAATTATGACAAAACGATTGAACTACACGCACATATTTGATTTTACGCAATTGGAATGGGGTCCTATTTATTGGCATATGATGCAAATAATAATGGTTCGTTTTGAGATGGGTGCAGCGGACAAAACACTAATAATTAATAATACTGATTCGACCACAACATCTAGAGAAAATTTTTTGAAACAAGATTGGTTCCAATATTTATTATCACCAATCGGATTTGTCAATCAAATTTTGTGTCCGGAATGCTATCAACATTTTCAGAACCAGTTGCACAATTTGAAATGGCATTTTATCAAAAATAAATACTCGCATAATTTGTTCAAAATAATCAGTAATTTCCACAATTTTACTAATAATATTTTTATGTCCGATCTAGACATTGACAAAATTCGAGAGAATTACGCATATTATTTGAAATCAAAAAATTCATCATTATCTACAAAATTGTTCAATCATTGAATAAGTTTAACTTTGGGAAATAATATCGGATTATAGCGAAATTTAATGACATACCTGCACAACAATAATCACTATTATTACGAACACGATAACTATTATATTGATTATCCGGATAATAATTGCACATTTAGCAATACGCATTCACCTATTATTATACGGAGCGATAACTATTAGCTATTGATTATTGTAACCCTCGCACCGTTTCTAATTTATAAATTATAAATAGCCAAAATATAATAATAATAATTAGAAAATAATAAGAAAAATATTTTGTGAATTTACATTCCACATTATTGAATATTAATTAGATAGCTATATTCTATTATATAGCAATAATAATAGCTACAATGTGAATTTTATTTGCTCGGTACGTATTTGCTAATGAAAGGTGATGGTGCAAATTTTTTTATAGTGTCCAAAATGACCATCTCATCATCATTACCTGCACCGTTTTGGCCGCTAATTTTTTGCAGAGTGATACCGGAATAGTCCTTGACACTATCAATGTCGACGAGCGCCGGTATGGCCGGATTTAATATGTATTTACCACGATAGATATCACCAAACGTTTCGTCCTCGGAAATGCAGGTTAAATTGTAATTGTTCAATGATACGTTCGCGTGAAAAGGATGAAACGTTACTAATCTTCTATCATCGGTAGTAACGGCATCCACGCACATTTTGCTAGCTGGAAATTTAATTCGATCGTAGTGAATAAATTCTTCTCTCTTCGATGCGTCAATGCTCATTTTTGTGCTATAGGCCGCACCATCACCGAATGTTTCCAACGAACGATTGAAATAATCGTATGGCCATTCATCGCGGACGAGAACACCAAGATTATCAGACTCCTCGTCCAAACCATTCAAAATTGCGGGATTGATTTTGTTATCAGTATTCATACTGTAAAACAATGTACACTGGGGAATATTCTTATCATAGAAGTGACACGTACTCAGCGGATATTGTTTATGGGTTAATTCATTTTTGTAAATGTTCATGCACATATTGGGATATTTGTTCAAGTCCACATTGATACCACCGTGACCACCATCCGTTGAGAATTTGTCGAATTTGAACATTTTATCCCTGTCCGGCACGTGCACACCAAAACTTCCGTAATCGGCATTGCAAAAACAGTAATTTTGTGTCAGTGGTGTGTTATTGGATATGATTGATTTTATTTCCCTGCTAATTATGGAATTTCTACCCAGAAATGATTGAGTTGTTGGATCCCACTGGCACGGATTGGGAATGCATGTATTCAAATTGCTAAATTTCTGCACAAAATCATTGGAAAAATGTTTCTCATGATTTTTTATTAGTATGAAACCCTCGGGACAATGGTGGGTATTGCTGCTGCTGCTGCTATTATTGATTCGCTGCCCCGCAATAGGTTTGAGCAATTCATTCTCATTCCACATTCGCAATCTGCACGAGGGAATGCCATTCACTATATCAGCAATCAAATGATTCCCATCACAAACGCACTGATCACCAACCAATCTACCATGCGGACCGCAACTAACCGGGATGTTGCAATCAGAAAAATTACTAGAATTTCTCACGATATTCGGGTTTTTGCATTTGCAATAATAATTGAATTGAGTTTTCACCCTGTTCATACCTCCTCCGTTGGACAATACCCAATCGCCATACTCTGTCGAACAGCTCCGATCATTTCTATCGTACAGAATTGATCCACAAATTCCATTTTTACCTATTGCGTGCGGTACATCTGTTTTCACACAAACATAGAAATTATTGATATTGTCACCACTGCCGCACGTTTTGCAAGCATTCGGATCATTCGTATCGCACTCAATCTGATTAGTTTCGCAATCGATGAACATATTTTTATGAGTGAAAAAATTATCAAAATCATTGGGCGGCATTGTGAGTTTGGTAAATAGTCCAGAATTATCATCATCATCATCATCATCAATATTGGTTCGATTTGACGTGATGGTGTCGGGATTGAGCGCATTATTAATTTTTAATTTATCTATGCGCATCAGAACAAATATAGCCAAAATTATCACGAAAAATATGAGCGAAATATAGAATAACATTTAATTTTTTTTAAAAAATAAATAAAATGAAACATTACTTCACCTCGATCGATCTGCAAAATGCCGATACATACGCATCCAATCGTACCAAAGAATTGAAATATTACATGTACGTCAAATTATATCCGCATATATTTTCACACACAACGGGAAAATTTGACAACGACAACGCGGAAGTGAAATTCACGAAATACGGATGCGAGAACATATCCTGTTACGACAAATTTCCTCGTTCGAGGACGTGCAACCGAACCAGCAAATGTGAATGGTATTCGAGCGGCGATACAATGTTTCTCAGGTGTCAACCGTCGTGCTACAATTTCTATACGAAACATGATACTGCTCTGAATCCGTTCGATGTTGAATACATTGACAATCGGTGCGTGATACACAACACGGCCCTGCAATCGTACATGACCGATCCGTCAACGAGAGTGGAAAAATTCACAAAGGGTATATCGACTTTGCAAACGGGACTCGACTATGACAGAAAAACCGGCCGTGGTAAGATCAACAAGTACTTTTGTAATCATTTCAGATTTGGGTTTGATCCGCGATCGGATAACTGCGTGGACACGACTGGCCAGAAAGTGAGCGAATTTCTGTTCGGATCAACGTTCACGTACGTGTTCAATCCGACATCTAAATTAATTTATCCCAATCCCATATTGTTGAAACAAAAACAAATACCCGACTCGTACAAGACCGTGGATAATTGGTTGAATCAGAGATCTGCGGATTATGAAACGCTTTTGGCCATTGCCGATAAGAAAATTCAAGAATTTCGCAGTGCGCCGACAAATAATGTAACACTTAATGACGAGGATGATGTAGCGCGAAACTATTATTATGGAGAATTGAGAACAAAACGTCAGGATGTTGTCGATCCCACGAAATTGACAACGAATCATTCGGAAATACATCACTACATTGATTATTTTTTAGATCTTTGCAATGATTCATTCGTTCTCGGACTCTTGGTCCAGATAAGTTTCGATTTGAACGTTCAGATTATCAAAAAGCAATTGGTGAATAAATTACCCGTGTTTGTGAAATCAATTGGTGATATCGTATTAGATTTTCTCGCGAACAAATCGGCCATAGCCGTACAATTCGCCGCCATGCTGACCACACTGAAAGTGTTCAACCCGGACATATCGATGAAAGATTTTGCGCGTGTGGGTGGTCTGGCCATTGATTCGATAATGGGCGTTGTTGACGCTCTGGGCATTGCCGGTATCATACTCGATCAGCTCGATCCGCTCGGTTTGAAAAACAAATATGATCAGAAACATTTCGATGATGTGCGTGACAGGTATCGATTCCAGTTCCACAGCATGGACTATCAAAACAATTTGGAAATAACGCCGGATGTTGTGTGGAGAGTGATTGAGAAACGTTGTCCCCTGCCAGACGATTATCACAATGCACTGGTCATTTGTCATTTCAAATGCTCGCACGAGTACCTAAACAATTTGGAATTTAACAGCGTCGGTCAGAAACTTGATCATTCCGTCGACAAACGGACATCCTATTTCCGGGCCATAAGCCCCTCAGTTATTCCCGATCTGAATAGGAATTTGGAAATGGCGCTGAATTTGATGTCTAGTGACGACGGTGATCGCAATACAATACCGAACAAATTGGACACTTTGTACAAAAATAATTTATTGTACGCGGTAAGTGACAAGTATAAATTTATTTTGATATCAATAACAACACTCATTCTGCTCGTACTAGCCCTTACTTACTTGACCGAAATCAAATCGATATTGATCGCTCTACTAATTGTCATTGTTATCAGTTTCAAATTTCTATTTGACAATTGGTTGAGCATTTTGATCGGTACTGCGGATAATAATAATATCGAATCTAGCAATGAGAAAAAAATTAATTAACAAAAATAATAACGGCAACAAACTATGCTGAGTACAAATTTAATTTTCGAAAAAATTGAGAATAATGAGGAATTGGATAAGAATGAAAAAGAATTTTTATCAACTCAATTATTAGCCACCGAATCACGCGATTTATTTTTCAAATTCTTAATTTGTAATCAAAACGTAACCACTGATGAGCAAAATAAAATGTTAAACACCCTATCAACAATGACCAATGCCTGCACACTGGAAACAATATTGGAAAAATTGCGATATATAATGACAAATTTTATTCCTCAAAACGCTACCAATTTTGGAGGATTTCCTGGTGCATCGCCAACAAATACTCACGAATATGCCGATTATTACGGCAGTCTCGCTGGTGGCAATTATAGCGAAAAATACGATCAATTTAGTGACAATTATTCGCATTCCCAGTCTCAGTTGGTTAAGAAAAATCGAAAATTGTGTTTGGAAGAAAAAATAATAAATTTTCTCGAGACCAATGCGACTCAGTACCAAGAAATATTTTTAAATAATTGCGAAAACAAAATTAATAAGAATGTTTATGAGGAACATATTGCGCGGGATAATGACACAATATTTGAGGAGAATGAATTGGATAGGTGGGAAATCAATATCAACCCATCAATAAATGATTTTCTAGCAAATGTGTACTTGATGCAACAAAAAATGGCCAAACCAATTTTGCTAAATTATTATTTGTGATAATTCATATTATTCGAAAAATTTTATTAATTAATAACTTTAACCATTATTATAATTAATATGACGAATATTGACTATTAATCGTATTGTGAATTGTAGTATAGTAGCTATAGTAGCTATTAATTCACTAGCAAGATTACTATTTTATATAGCTACAATCAAAATAACTAACCATAGTACGTGCATAATTAGCTATAATAATCCTAGAAAATTGATCAATTGATAGTTATTATTATTCCCAAATATATAGCTACAAAATAGCTACAAAATTAGCATCACTAATTCAATAATGCCATAAAAAAATTATGAAATTAAAATGAACAAACTCCCCGAGAGTGATTACAAGCTTTTGAACAAATTTAGTTCGCTATATAATTACACAAACAAAATTGATATGTTGGTCCAAGTAAATAATTTGAGAAATAATGATATTAGCTATTATTTGAATTTTAGCTACATGTATAATATATGTCACGTATATGATAGTTTTTACAAATATGTAGCGAATAAATTAAAAAACAAAAATGAGCAAGAACGAGATGATTTGTTACAATCCTATTTAATGTTTATAGTCAAATCATATGCGATGCGAAATCATATAATAGATGTCTTTGAGGTGTATCCCCAAAACAAATTCGTACAGAATCAATGGAACCAAAACAAAGAATATTTATTATATAAGCATATTCTATTGGAGAATGACAAATCGGTATTCGATCGTTGGTTAGATATAGATTTGGAATACACCAACAAACTAATAGCCAATAGAAAAAATTTAATATCTCTAATAAGAAATTACAAAAATAAATTGAGAAAAGACACAAAAATTATTGATGGCGATGGTAAACGAAAACGGCGTATGCATGAAGAAGATGAACCAAAAATAACGAAAAGAACCAGATACTAAACAGAACAAATAACTAATCATCGCAATTTCAATTAGCTATAATTATGAATTGATTAATGTTACCACAGAATAATACGTTTAATTACTTAATCAGATGGCTATAGCTGGAGCTGCTGAATAGATAATGATGAAAATAATTTATTCAAATATAGCTAAATATTAGAATTTCGTAGGCTCCTAGCTATTAGTTACTATTAATGCTCGAGATAATTTTTGACAAAATGCAATTATAGCTACACAAATTATTTCGAATTCAGACTGTTCGAATACGAATCATGAATTCTTTAGCTATGATAGCGATTACATTTTTGTGGAATAATTGTAATTAGCCACTATTGATACCAAACTCAAAATACATTGAGATAAATTGTGCCCAAATTCGCGCACAACGAATTTATTATTGAATGATAAAAACATTTAGAATTAAATATCTGTTTTGGGGTACAAAATATGCGTGATAATTATTCGATTATAGCTAACTTCCTTTAGCAAAATCACATGATCGATTATAATAACTAATAATGTGCTATATTAGTAATAATAAAAAAACTTAACAAAATAAAAATGGTTCAACTATCCCAAGAGGATCATAAATTTTTAAATAAATTCAGTCCGCTATATAATCACACTAATAAAATTGATATGTTGGTACAGATAAATAATTTGAGAACTAATAATATGGAGAAATATTTTGATTTCATAGCCGACGACACATGCGCAGTACACGATAGTTTTTATAAATATGTCGAGAACAAATTAAGAAATAAACCCGACGAACAAAGAAATATCTTGCTACAATCGTATCTAGAATTCGTAATTAAAACATCAATAATGAGAAATCATCTCATTGATATGTACACTTTTCTACCCAAAAATAAATTCGGACCAAATACAAATCTAACAAAAAATGATTTGCATTTATTATATAAACACGTTCTTTTGTTAGATGATGCCTATGTGCTGGACAAATGGCAAATTAAAAATTTAGAATACACTGACAAATCTGCTATTAGAAAAGAGAGTTTAATATCGGCAATAAAAAAATTCAAAACTAAATTAGATTTGGGAAATGGGGCAGATGAACCAGATTAATTTCATTAAATTGTAAATTATAGCGAATTTTGATAAATAATTATTCTTGCAAAGAAATCGACACAATAAACAATAAACATAGCTATTATTCAATAGTATATTGTATTAGCGGTTAATATGCTACTAATATGATTGGCGACAATATTATGAACAAATTAAACAAAATGATAAGTAGCGGGTCATTTGAAAATTCTGAAATTTACTAAATTTGAAAATAGCAATTGGTTATGATCGACAATATAATAATTTAAAAAATAACAAAATTCAAATTATGGCCAACGGAATACCTGACTATATTTTTTTAGAGAATCATCACAGACTCTATAATTACACAAATCGAATTGATTTCTTGATGGGTGGAAACAAAATTCGCGCTAGATTAGACAAAGAACAATATTTCACACACGCGAATGATAAACATTTATTATTCGATACCTTTTATAAGTATTTAGAGGGTAAAACAGCGGGAATGGCAGATCAAAAAATATTATTGGATAATTATATCAAATTGACAATTTGGTCATTACTCGCGCGAAATCATCGGACCAATTCGTTCAAATTGGACAAAAATAGATTAGTGATAGACGCAACCAAATTAGGGATAGACAATATTTACAGACACATTCTCTTGGAGAACAAAAATGATATTGAAAAAATTTATGATGATTTGAAAACTGAATATGCTACCGAATTGTTTAAAACACCCCCAAAAAATTTGATACATTATCTTGATATGATGACACAACAACCACCACCAGGACAACAACCACCAGCAGGACAACAACCACAACCAGGACAACAACCAGGACAACAACCACAACCAGAAGGACAACCACCAGAAGAAGAACAACCACCAGAAGGACAACCACCAGAAGAAGAACAACCACCAGAAGGACAACCACCAGAAGAAGAACAACCACCAGCATAAGGATAATAGGTATCAAAATAATAGCTACAATTATTAACGTAACAAAAAACATTAATTTAATAACTATATTACCGAATTTGTGTAGCTATATCGCGCAAATTGATTCATAGTTATTCGACAAATCAATATCAATAGCATAATCATTTAAAAATTGAGGGTAATTAATGAATCCAAATGATCTGGTGGTTTATGAGAATTCGAAACAATATAATATCATCTTGATAAATGTAGCTAGCAAAAATCAAGAAATTGAGCGGGATAACATAACAAAAATTAGCTATGATAACATTAAATAACAATCTGACACAAATTATTGTTGAATGATTATGAATAAATTTTAACAAAAATATAGCTATTATAATTGGCTAAAACAAATTTGTGAATAATTGATAGGCGATAATAATTACCCAGAAACTCAAAATCAATCCGCGTTCTCTAGCTACTATATAAAGATGTGTGAAAAATGGAAAAAATAAATTAAATAATAAAATTAAGAATAAAAAATAAATAAATCGAAAATTGAGTGGGGGGTATGAGCGACTATATTGGGGAGATATATTTTGTGAAATTAACGAAATCGTTGGGGTATATATTTTGTGAAATTAACGAAATCGTTGGGGTATATATTTTGTGAAATTAACGAACTCGTTGGGGTATATATTTTGTGAAATTAACGAAATCGTTGGGGTATATATTTTGT
>Ga0137359_10005174_pt1 | contig 10729 bp, 10 predicted proteins | sample Mad1_40_16metaG_FD_108281 | JGI IMG/M metagenome (GOLD analysis project Ga0137359, IMG submission 108281) | Vadose zone soil microbial communities from Angelo Coast Range Reserve, California, USA - Mad1_40_16 metaG | ecosystem: Environmental > Terrestrial > Soil > Vadose zone | place: USA... | reverse complement strand
GTCCAGGACGATCTGTATCGCTGGAGCAGCCTGCGCTCTTCTTATTTGGCGGAAGCCAACGTCGATCGGGCGCAAGACTACCAAGTGGGTAGTTACGGAGCCGGTTGGGATTGGGATCCGTATTATGGCGCTTATACGTTCGTTCCAGGGAACGGAATCTTCTACAGCCCATTCGGTTGGGGTTTCTATTCAGCGTTTGACGTGGGCTTCGCACCGTTTTTCTTCTTCGGCCACTTCGACCATGATTTTGATCGAGACTTTGATCACTTTCGCGATCGGGACCACGGTGATAGGGAGCATGGTGGCGACAGGGGGCACGATGGTAGGGAGCACTCTGCCGACAGGGGGCACGATGGTAGGGAGCATGGTGGCGACAGAGGGCACGGTGGTGATAGGGGGCACGGTGGAGATGGGGGGCATCAGGAAGCTCACTACTACGATCACTTCGATCACGGCTCCTACCACGGGCCTGGCCATTCCGGCAACAGCGGCTTCAACGGTGGTGGTGTAGTGGCGGCGGGCTCCCGCGTGGGATTCCATGGGGGCCAAGGATTCAACGGAGGACATAGTGGCGAAGGCTTCCATGGAGGAAGCGGCTCTATGGGCTCGCGCGGAATGGGAGGCGCTCCGGGCAGAGGTGGTGTTCAGGGCGGAGGTGCCGGTCATGTTGGAGGGGGCGGTCACGCTGGAGGAGGCGCTCCAGGTGGAGGTGGATTTCATGGTGGAGGCGGTGGCGGCGGTCACGCTGGAGGCGGTGGCTTTGGCGGTGGAGGCGGCGGCCATGCCGGTGGTGGCGGGGGCGGCGGCGGTCACCACTGAGCACTGAGCTCGGCTGGAACATCAGGTCAACGGGAGCGGAGCGCCACAAGGCGCTCCGCCTTCCGGATATTCCGTGAGTTGCCGGTACTACCCAAGAAATTCCGCGGGGCGCTTCATTTCTTTATTTCAATCCAAGCAACTTCTCGAATTCAGCTTCGGTGAGGACTGGGACGCCTAACTCTTTGGCCTTGTCGTACTTCGAGCCGGGGTCGGTGCCTACTACTACGTAATCGGTTTTCTTGCTTACGGAGCCGGAGACTTTGGCGCCGTGTTGCATCACTAATTGGCCGGCTTCTTCTCGGGAGCGATTGGCTAGGGCGCCGGTGAATACGAAAGACTTGCCGGCGAATTTCTGGCTCTTGAGGATGCGCTTTTCGCCGGTGGGGCGGACGCCGGCTTTGTCTAGCTTCTTGATTATTTTTTGGTTTGCGGATTCGGAGAAGAATTCGGCGATGGCGGTGGCTACTTTCGGGCCTACTTCGGTCACCTCGAAGAGCTGGTCTTCCTTGGCTTCCGCCAATTCATCCAAGGAGGAGAAATGCTCGGCAAGGAGTTGGCCGGTGCGCTCGCCTACCATGCGAATGCCTAGCGCGTAGATTAGCCGCGCTAGCGTGTGCTTCTTGCTGGCTGCGATTTGGTCCAGGAGATTTTGCGCGGACTTTTCGCCCATGCGGTCTAGTTCCGCTACGTTCTCCAGCTTCAGCGTGTACAGGTCCGCGATGTCTTTGACCATGGCTTTGTCCACTAGCTGGTCGACGATTTTGTCGCCGAGGCCGTTGATGTCCATGGCGTGGCGGCTGGCGAAGTGCAGCAGCGATTCTTTGCGTTTTGCGGGGCAGGCGGCGTTGACGCAGCGGTAGGCGACTTCGCCTTCGGCACGGTGAATGGCGCTGCCGCACTCCGGGCAATTTTTCGGCATGCGAAACGGTCTGCGGTTCGCGCCTTCCTTGGTCACCTTTAGCACGTGAGGGATCACTTCGCCGGCGCGTTCGATCAGCACGGTGTCGCCGATCTGCAATCCCAGGCGGTCGATTTCGTCCATGTTGTGCAGGGTGGAACGGCTGACAGTGACGCCGCCGACCTGCACCGGCTCGAGGACGGCTACGGGCGTCAGCGTGCCGGTGCGGCCGACTTGTACGCGAATATCGTTCACCACGGTGGTCTCTTGCCGGGCTGGATACTTGTACGCAATCGCCCAGCGCGGGGCTTTCGCGGTGTAGCCCAATTCGCGCTGAATGCCCAGGGAGTTGACCTTGATGACGACGCCGTCGATCTCGTAGGGCAGCTCTTCGCGCTTGGGCTCCCACGCATCGCAGTATTTGTAGACCTGCTCGATTCCGTCGCACAGCTTCCAATCTTCCGAGGCGCGGAAGCGCAATTGCTTCAGCGCTTCGAGGGAATCGGAATGCTTCGCGAAAGGAACTTCGCCATCCACCAGCAAGTAATACGCAAAGAATTCCAGGCGGCGCCGCGCGGTGATGGAAGGATCGAGTACCCGCACGGAGCCCGCTGCGGCGTTGCGCGGATTCACAAAGATTTTCCCGCCGCTCTCTTCCTGCTGGCGGTTCATGGCTTCGAACGCCTTGCGCGTCATCAAGACTTCGCCGCGCACTTCGAACGTCGGCGGCAGCTTCAGTTTCTTCAGCGCAGCCGGGTCCACGCGGAGCGGAATCGAGCGAATCGTTTTCACGTTCGGGGTGACGTCCTCGCCGGTTCGCCCGTCGCCGCGGGTAACCCCGCGCGCGAGGCCGCCGTTCACGTATTGCAGCGAAATACTCAGACCGTCGAACTTGTGCTCCGCGATGTATTCGATTTTCTCGCGGCCGCTTCCCTGCCGGACTCGGCGGTCAAAATCCGCCAACGTCTCGTAGGAAAACGCGTTGTCCAGGCTCAGCATTGGGCGAGCGTGCTGCACGGTTTGGAAACCAGCGCGCGGCGTGCCCCCGACCCGCACCGTAGGAGAATCCGGCGTAATCAGCTCGGGATGCGCCGCTTCCAACTCCTCGAGCCGCTTCATCAACCGGTCATACGCGGCATCCGAAATCTCTGGTTGGTCCAAAACGTAATAGAGGTACTCGTGATGGCGCAGCTTGTCGCGCAGCTCTTCGACTTCGTGTTTGGCGGCTACCGCCTTGGCCATGGAACCCTCGGAAGAACGTTCATCGGAATCGGCATCATATTATATAGAATGGAGGTTTCGCGGCGCCGCTGCGAGCGCCCAGGAACGGTTCATGCTGCCAAGTCTTCGCAATGCTTTACTGATTCACAACCCGAACGCCGGCAACGGAGGCAAAGGCCGCCGGCGCATGCTGGATGAAGCTCGCCGCATTCTGTCGCTCGGAGGCATCGAAGCGGACCTTCAGGAAACGCGAGCGCCCGGGGACGCCACCGTAATGGCTCAGCGAGCCACCGTCGAAGGACGCCAGTTGGTCATCGCTTGCGGCGGCGACGGAACGCTCAACGAAGTCGTCAACGGCCTTGCTGCGCAGCAAAATGGCCATCGCGTTCCCATGGCCTTGCTTCCCGGCGGCACGGCGAACGTGCTCGCCAAGGAAATCGGCTTGCCCTGGGATATCCCGGCTGCCGCGGAGAAATTGGTTCGCGGGGAAGTAAAGGAAATCGCGCTAGGTCTCGCCACTCCGCTAAAAGAACCATCGAAGGCACGCTACTTTCTAAGCGTCGCCGGCGCTGGTCCCGACGGCATGATCGTGTACTCCATCGATCTCGATTTGAAAGCGCGCGTTGGCATTCTCGCTTATTGGTGGCAGGGCGCACGCGAAGTCTTCCGCTACAAGTTCCCGCACTTTCGCGTCGTCACTGGCGAGAAAACGTTGGATGCCACCTTAGTTGTCGTTGGCAGAACAAAACATTACGGCGGCCCTTTTCGCATCACCACTGAAGCCGACCTGTACGCCGATCAATTCGAAATGATGGGGCTTACGACACAGAGCGGCTTCCGCTATCTCAGCTATTTGTCCACGCTGTGGCTCGGCAAGTTGCGCGGCACGGAAGGCGTGCACTACTGGAAAGCGAACAGCATCGTCTGCGAGCCGCTCGACTCGAATCCGGTTTACGCGCAGATTGACGGCGAGCCGCTCGCGCGCCTCCCCGTCGAATTCAAAATCGTCCCGCGCGCACTGAAACTTTTGGTCCCAAAGGATTCCGCCGCGGCGAAAATGCCTACGAACAATTAAATGGACGCCTTCACGCACGGGTTGGCGTCTTACGCGATCACCCGCGCCGTGTTCCCGAGAGCCTCGCGCACCACGCTGATCGTCGCAATTCTCGCGGGGGCCGCAGCCGACCTCGATCAGCTCAGCGCCGGCGTCAGCCCTTCCGCATTTTTAGATTGGCACCGCACGTACACGCACTCGGTGGTCGGAACGCTCGGTGTCACCATCGTTTTCTGCATAGCCGCGATGCTGGCGACGCGCCACAAACCAAACGCGGACAGCCTTCGCACAGTTTTTCTTGCCTTGCTAGCCGCAAGCACCCTTCGCACGGCGATGGACCTCACGCAAAACGAAAGCGTCCAGGTCCTGTGGCCTTTTCGCGCGCAGCGATATTCAGCCGACTGGGTCGCGCACTTCGATCTCTGGATTCTGCTGATGCTTCTCGCCGGCGCGCTTTTGCCGCAACTACTCGCGCTCGTCACCGAAGAAATCGGCGCGAAGTCAAAAGCCCCGCGCGGACGAATCGGCGCAATCATCGCTCTGCTGGCAATTTTTATTTACGTCGGGGCGCGATTTATTTTGCACGGCAACGCTGTGGCAATGATGGAAGCCCGCACCTATCGGGGCGAGTTGCCACGGCGAGTCGCAGCCTTCGCTGAATCGGACTCGCCTTTTCACTGGCACTGTATCGTGGAAGCGGAGCGCGCGTTTCATGACTTGGATCTGAATCTGGCGCCCGGCTCCTTGTTCACCCCGGATGCCGCCGCGATTTTTTACAAGCCGGAGTCCTCCGCTCCGCTGGACGCGGCACGCAATACCGAATCCGTTCGCCGATTTCTGCTAGCTGCAAAATTCCCTAAAGCCACGGTAGAAAAAACGAACACTGGCTATCGCGTACAGCTCCGCGACTTGGCCGAACAACGCGAGGCACGTTCCGGTCCTCGCGTCATCGCGGTCGTCGAAACCGATCCAAACGCCAAAGTGCTAAGCGACGAAGTAGTCTGGGATCGAAAAATGTAGCCCTCGACTGAGAGCGCGAGAGACATCGGTGCGATAACTGAACGCTGTAAAAGCGGCGGCCAGACCGCCGCACTCCCAAAAAAGCGTCCTCTCTCAAGCTCACAGCTAAATGTCACTTCGTAAGTGTTTTCCGTTCCTTCAGTAGCACTCGCGAGACCGTGTAACTCACCGCGACGAACGCGATCACCAACGCGGTAAACTGCAGTTTGTGCTGCGCCAGATACGGCAAAGCATTCGCGCCGTATCGCACCGCCAGGTATCCAACGCCAAAATATCGAATCGCGCGCGCCAACCCGATCGCGGAAGCGAAACTCAGCAGCGGCATCTCAAAGGCTCCCGCCGCGAGCACGAAAAACTTGAATGGCGTCGGCGGCGGCAGCATCGCCGCCACCAGCATCCCGCCAAATCCATTGCGCACCACCCAGTGGCGGATTGCCTCGCCCCGCGCGCCTACCCTTCGATGAAACGCAGCTTCCTCGATCTTGCGGGCCAGTAAAAACAGCAAAACACACCCCAGCAACGAGCCGAGCGCCGCCATGCTCGCGTATAAAGGCATACGCGCAGGCCGCTGCATCGAAAGCTGAATCAACAACAAATCATTGATGATCGGAAAGGTTAGAAAGGAAGAATCGAGAAACGAAATCAGGAACAGCCCTGGCGCGCCAAGCGTCCCCGCAAACGCAACGATTTTCTGTTTCCAAGCGCCAAGCTGTGCGGGCAATGAAACGTGCTCCCTCCTGGTTGCTTCGTTATATCGTTACTTCTCTTGAGCATTTTTACTGAGAAAACGCGCCGCGATCAAAATGACTCATGAACACTTGCATCAGTGCCGTTCGATGGAGGTTGGGTAATCTTGGAATTTCTCCAATCACTCGCACATGGCCGAAGCGCTCAATCGTTTCCCGGTTCTCGCGATTCTGATCTCCAATCAGCACCACGCCATGCACCGGCAACTCTGCCGCGTGCAACGCCGCCAGCGTCAGCAGCGTGTGATTCACCGTGCCGATGCTGCTGCGCGCCGCCAAGATCACCGGCAGCTTGAATTTCACCATCATGTCCAGCATGAACTGCTTCTGATTGATGGGCACCAGCACGCCGCCGACGCCTTCTATCACCACCCAGTCGGTATTCAAACTGTTCGGCAGATTGATGCGCCCGAGATCAATCTCCGTTCCCGCCCACCGCGCCGCGAGGTCCGGCGAAACCGGCGGCACAAATTTGTACACCTCATCGATCGTGCGGTCCGTGCCAATTCCCGCGAGCCGCATCACCGTCACGCGATCGGAACCTTCCAGCGTACCCGTTTGTATCGGTTTCCAATACACCGCGTCCAGCGCCGCGCACAGTAGAGCCGCGAGCGTCGTCTTGCCCACCCCGGCGTCCGTCCCAGTGATAAAGAAATGGTTCCTCAACCGCGCTTCTCCTCAAACATGCGCGGCCAGCCCAAATTCCGCCGAGCGGCCGGCTCTCCGAGCGCGTATCCGACTTCGTGTGAGTCGATAAAGTGAGATGGCATGCGATTCGACGGACTTACGCGTTAAAACTTCCCGCCAGGGCGCCTCCCTTTCTGGCGATTTCCCGTTCGTCTCGCAGCGAAAGCGACGCGACTTTCTCCCGCGTCGCGGTAAACTTGGCGTGACTGTTCATTTCCCCTGTTCCGACTCGTTCTATTCGTCCTGGAACGATGACGCATGTTACCATCGCTTGGCAAGCCCCGTATCGCTCGCGCTTGCGGCAGCGATGCGTTTCCGTTATCGCCTCTCAATAGACAGACGCAAACCTTCAGCCATAGCAGACAAAAATCATAGCCTCACGTTTGACCCGCCATTAGCGAAATGTTATAAATCAACGACTTCGGAATGGCGTGTGCCGAGCATCCAGGGTTCCTGCCCCGGGGTAGAGCAGCGAAATGACGCTCGGTGCCTGTGGTTTCAAGTTTCCGGTCCCATCTACAAAATGGGGCTTTCTTGTAGTCTGGCAAGCTCCTCCCGGCGCGCAAGCAACACCAGGCTTACTGGTGTGCCGGAAAAAGCATGCCCAGGACCGTTACGCAGTTAACTTCGAAATCTTGTTTGTTTTCACGGAGGAGTGTTGATGCGCACCTGGCTTACACCTGCCTGGGCACTAGCTTGTAGACTCGCAAAATTCGGCGCAGGCGCCGCCATCGCTTTCCTGCTCACCGCCGCGGCCGCATTCGCTCAAACTACCGAGGAAGCCGGCGGCGAAGCCAGCCTCAAGCTCCCCGATCTTAAGTCGGTCCAGTTCCTGAATGGCAGCGTGGATGGCCACAGACTTTTACTCTTCGGCATTCTGTTCTGCATCTTCGGCCTGATCTTCGGCCTCGTAATCTACAGCCGTCTCAAGAATCTGCCGGTGCACCGCTCCATGCGCGACATTTCAGAGCTGATCTATGAGACCTGCAAAACATACCTTATCACCCAGGGCAAATTCCTCGTTGTTCTCTGGCTGTTCATCGCCGTGGTCATCGTTCTGTATTTTGGCGTGCTCGCTCCGGTCCAGCCCGTCAAAGTTACGCTGCCCATTATTCTCATCTTCAGTCTCATCGGCATCGCAGGCAGCTACGGTGTCGCCTGGTTCGGGATTCGCGTCAACACCTTCGCGAACTCGCGCACCGCTTTCGCCAGCCTGCGCGGCAAGCCGTACCCGATTTACCACACGCCTCTCGAAGCAGGCATGAGCATCGGTATGATGCTGATCTCCGTCGAGCTGCTCATGATGCTCCTTATTCTTCTTTTCGTTCCAGGAAACTACGCCGGGCCGTGCTTCATTGGCTTCGCCATCGGTGAATCGCTCGGCGCAGCCGCCCTCCGCATCGCCGGCGGCATCTTCACCAAAATCGCCGATATCGGTTCCGACCTGATGAAGATCGTCTTCAAGATTAAGGAAGACGACGCGCGCAATCCTGGCGTAATCGCCGACTGCACTGGGGACAATGCCGGCGACTCCGTTGGCCCCAGCGCCGACGGCTTCGAGACCTACGGCGTCACGGGCGTGGCGCTGATTACCTTCATCCTCCTAGGCGTGAAAAATCCCACCGTGCAGGTCCAGCTCCTCGTTTGGATTTTCGTCATGCGCATCGTCATGCTCGCAGCAAGCGCCGCCGCTTACTTCATCAACGGCCTCATCGCCAAAGCACGCTACGGCAATGTCGACCAGATGAATTACGAAGCCCCGCTCACTTCCCTGGTGTGGATTACCTCCGCGGTTTCCATCGCATTTACTTATGTGGTCTCCTCGCTCATCATCCCGACGCTTGGCGGCGATTCTTCGCAGTGGTGGAAGCTCGCCACCATCATCTCCTGCGGTACGCTAGCCGGCGCCATCATCCCCGAGCTGGTAAAAGTCTTCACCTCCACCGAGTCACGCCACGTCAAAGAGGTCGTTAGGTCCGCCGAAGAAGGAGGCGCTTCTCTCGGCATCCTCTCCGGGTTTGTGGCTGGAAATTTCTCGGCTTATTACATCGGCCTCGCCATGGTTGCACTGATGTCGACCGGCTACCTCATTAGCAACCTTGGGCTCAGCGGCGTGATGATCGCCGCTCCCGTCTTCGCCTTCGGTCTCGTAGCCTTCGGCTTCCTGGGCATGGGTCCCGTCACCATCGCGGTCGATTCTTACGGCCCGGTCACCGACAACGCGCAATCGGTCTACGAACTCTCTCTGATCGAGCAAATCCCCGGTATCCAAGCCGAACTAAAGCGCGACCACAACATTGACGTCAACTTCGAGCGCGCCAAGACTCTTCTCGAAGCCAACGACGGCGCCGGCAACACCTTCAAAGCCACTGCCAAGCCCGTGCTTATCGGCACTGCCGTAGTCGGCGCCACTACCATGATTTTTTCCATCATCATGGCGCTCACCCACGGCCTTACGGTGAACGTCGAAAAACTCTCGCTGCTCCACGCGCCTTTCGTCCTTGGCCTCATCACTGGCGGCGCCATGATCTATTGGTTCACCGGCGCCTCCACACAAGCGGTCACTACCGGCGCCTACCGTGCCGTTGAGTTCATCAAGGCCCACATCAAGCTCGACGGCGCCGCCGCAGCCAGCGTCGCCGACAGCAAGCGCGTCGTCGAAATCTGCACGCAATATGCGCAGAAGGGCATGCTCAACATCTTCATCGCCGTGTTCTTCGCGACGTTGTCCTTCTCCTTCGTCGAGCCCTTCTTCTTCATCGGCTACCTGATGTCCATCGCCACATTCGGCTTGTACCAAGCCATCTTCATGGCCAATGCCGGCGGCGCCTGGGACAACGCGAAAAAAATCGTTGAAGTCGAGATGAAGCAAAAAGGCACGCCGCTGCACGATGCCACGGTAATCGGCGACACTGTAGGCGATCCCTTCAAAGACACCTCGTCGGTAGCGTTGAATCCGGTGATCAAGTTCACGACGCTCTTCGGCCTCTTGGCCGTGGAGCTGGCCGTGCAACTGACCGCCTCGCAAGGCGAGGGCCTCACCCACATTCTGGCGGCGGCCTTCTTCGCCGTTTCATTTTTCTTCGTTTACCGTTCCTTCTATGGCATGCGCATCCGTGCCGGAGCGTAGGGGGATTTTTGTAGGGGCGCAGCACGCTGCGCCCCAGCGCGGCAAGGCTTCGAATGTGGAGTGCGGCGGTCTTGCCTGCCTGCCGCAGGCGAGCCGCCGTTTTTGCAATCGCGGTTTCAAGGTCAGCGTGAAATTCATTTAGTGAGGCTTGTAATGAAAAAAACCGTTGTCATGCTGTGCTTCTCGTTGTTCGCATTTGCCACTCTCTCTCTTGCGCAAACCCAAGTCGATCCCAAGTGGCAAATCCACGACCTCAACCGCCCCGTTCCCGCGGTGATCGAACCGGGCACCGCAAGCACGCAAGACGCCGCAGGCCGCGCGCCCTCCGACGCCGTTGTCCTCTTCGACGGCAAAGATCTTTCCAAGTGGCAGCACAAAGACGGCACTCCGGCCAAATGGAAGGTAGAGAACGGCTATTTCGAAGTCGTCCCTAAAGCGGGATACATTTACACGCGCGAAGCATTCGGCGACTGCCAGCTGCACGTTGAGTTCGCCGAGCCCCAACCTGCGAAGGGCCAAGACCAGGACCGCGGCAACAGCGGTGTTTTCCTGCACGGCCTGTATGAAGTGCAGGTCCTCGACTCCTACCAGAGCAAAACGTACGCCGACGGCCAAGCATCCGCCATCTACGGCCAATTCCCTCCCCTCGTGAACGCTTCGCGCGCGCCCGCGCAATGGCAAACCTACGACATCATTTTCCACGGCCCGCGCTTTGACGCCTCCGGCAAGCTCCTCCGCCCAGCTCGCATCACCGCATTCCACAACGGCGTGCTTGTGCAAGATAATGTCGAACTGACCGGTCCTACCGGCCATCACGTGCGCCCGCCGTACACCGCCGGCCCAGAAAAACTCCCGCTAGCCTTGCAAGACCACAACCACCCGGTCCGTTACCGCAATATCTGGCTCCGCGAACTGAAATGAGACTCGCCTAGGCGCTCCAAAATTTCTCCTTCGGTAGTCCTACAATCTTGTAGTATGTCCAGCGGCAAAAGGGGGCTTATGCGCAATTTGTTTTTTCTTTTCGCCGCAGGCGCGGCACTCGCCATTCCTGGTTACTCGCAAAGCGAAAAACCGTGGCAGCAACTCTTCAACGGCAAGGATCTCAGCGGCTGGAAACACGTCGGCCCGGGCCACATGACCGTCGAGAACGGACT
>Ga0137359_10005169_pt1 | contig 10738 bp, 9 predicted proteins | sample Mad1_40_16metaG_FD_108281 | JGI IMG/M metagenome (GOLD analysis project Ga0137359, IMG submission 108281) | Vadose zone soil microbial communities from Angelo Coast Range Reserve, California, USA - Mad1_40_16 metaG | ecosystem: Environmental > Terrestrial > Soil > Vadose zone | place: USA... | reverse complement strand
GGGGACCAGGTATTGCCACCTTGCTGGTACTGGTAGGTCCAGCGCAGCGTTCCATGTGGCGCATCGAGCGCGTAGAAGTAATCATTATCTGAACCGAAATAGACGCTCAATGCTGTCACAGCATGGGATGTTCCTCGATGGGTGAAGTTAAAAACTGCCGCGCTTGCTAAGAAGGACAAAGCAAGTAAAAGAAGTATCGAACGCTTTATTGTATGTGACATTTTCTCTTCCTTACTAAACCTGACACATAGGCTGTGTAGTTGTATGTTCTGAGGAATATCACTATACTAGGGAGGTAAACTTTTTACCATAGGCAATATGCCTACGCACTTCTAGGCATATTGCCCGGGATGAAACCCCCTACGCTTTGCGGCTCATCTCCAGAAAATCACGTTCTCCCTGTTCCGTGTGTTGCACGTATATTCCCACCCGTTGAAATCCCGCGCGTTCATACACCTTGATTGCGCGTTCATTGAATGTGAGCACAAATAGGCGAAAATAGTCCGGCTTGAACTGCTCTTTTGCGAAGGCTAGGCCCGCATCGACAAACGCGAGGCCAAGTCCCTTACCTATCAGGTCCGGTCGCATGCCGAGTCCAACCGTAATCGTGTTGTTCTCGCTAAACAGGTGAGGTTCACCACTGTCCCATACCTGGGCCGAAGATCCGAAACAGAAGAAACCGATCAGCTCGCCCTTATCGTCCTGCACAGCATAGTAGGGGCTGCGTCGATCCAGCATTGCTGGTATACCGCCATCATCGTCGTCCCGATTATAGACGCTGTAAGGTCCCTCGTAACGCCATGCTTGTATAGCACGTGCATCCGCCTCATCCATCGGTTTGAATGTGAAGTGCATATCTATCTAATCCCTCTCGCTCTGCGCCTCAAGCGCTTTTGACAATCTCTGGATGTGGTTGCCACTGTCCATCGATAAGCACCTGTTGGTCCCATGGGAAGATAACCAGTTCATCCGTGACGAGAGCATAATCATAGCTTTTCATCTTCCCTCCAGGCTTGAAGGCAAGCACTTCGTTCGTTTCTGCCCTCCTCAACGAATATAGTAGCATAACATGCGCTTGGTCATATATCTAGACGATGGCATATACCGGTGTTATACTACTCAAAAGATCTGACGGCCACTTCAATTTTCCTGACGAAGAGTTCTTTACTGGACCTGTCGAAGATTCTGCCAATGGCTACATCCGCTATAGCTTCCCTGCGTCTATTAGTGGTCGTTCGGTAGAGGATGTGCGTTTGCGTTTCGAAAACGGCGTCGTCGTTGAAGCGCGTGCCGCCTAAGGGCAGGACTTCCTTGACAAGATGCTTACGATGGACGAGGGAGCACGGCGCTTAGGTGAATTTGCCTTTGGCAATAACCCTAACATCCACCGCTCTATCAAGAACATACTCTTTAATGAGAAGATAGGTGGTACGGTGCATCTTGCGCTTGGCGCCAGCATTCCAGAAACGGGCGGTGTCAACCAATCGGCTCTGCACTGGGATATGGTCTGTGATTTGCGCCGCGGCAGTGAAATTCGTGTTGATGGCGAGTTCTTCTGTAAAGACGGAGAATTTGTCATCTGACCGATTTTTATCAAAAATAATTTGGAATCGCAACTATTGACACCCGCATATCCCGACACGTATACTGCTTTTGCCATTGATGCTTTTAGCTGTATTTTGATGATTGGATAAGGAAGATAGAGGAGGATTGTGGAAGAGCAGTACGAAAGAAGCGAACACTTATGGAACAATTAGCGCTATTAAATGTTATCCGCATGGATATGACGTATCGGTTTCGTCTCGATCTTCCTGATGGCCCTGCTACTGATCCTCCGGAGTGTATAACTGAACTTACTGCCGAGTTGAATGAGCGGCTGCGCCGTGCCTTGCTATCAACCTCTCAGTACATACAAACTCTGGAGACGAAGGCCCAGGTAAGACGGGGCGGAGCTGTTGATAACTTGTTTTCCCTGGGACGGTTACTTTTTGACTCACTTCTTCCAGCTCCTATACAGGAAGCCTTACACCATCTCGATACCCCTCTTCTGATCAACTCCAATACACCCGATATCCCCTGGGAGCTGTTGTACGACAGTAAGGCCGCGCCTGGGCACTTCCTCTGCCAGCATTTAAGCGTTAGCAGGCAGTTGAATACTGGTCGCAACACGACAATACATCGTATTCCGCTGTCAGACCGTACAGGCGGTGACACCGCGCTTCACAAAGCCCGAAAGGCTGGACGGCCTGAAGTACAGGGCCTCTCGATTTTATTTCTCGTCAATCCTACCGGGGAATGTTCGCTGGCCGAAGAAGAGGTTGCCACTCTTTGTACGACTATGCCCGAAGCAATAGCGCGTATTATTTTATATCGTCAGCAGGCCAATCAGTTAGAGATGCGTATGCGTATTAATGCCGACGCTCCCAAGGTGTTGCACTATGCAGGTCCGGTGCCTGTAACAACCGCGTCGAGTGAACCGCTACTGGCGTTGGCGGGCAGCTCTCGTTTAGATAGAAACGCGGCATCACAATTATTTCAAGCATTCCCCAGGCGTCCCCTGGTTTTTCTCAGTTGTTATGACAGCTCACAGGTTGGCGTACTTCCTGCGCACGAAATGGAGCTACTCGCCGGTAATCTCTTAACAGCCGGAGCTGGAGCGGTTGTAGTCATGCGATGGCCTGTCAATATGCAGCGTGGGCGTGAATTTGCCACTCTGTTCTACCAGGAATTAGCCGATGGGTTCTCGCTCGGTGAAGCAATGCGCCGTGCCCGCTCAACAATGGCTCAGCGTCGTCCAGATGAAATCTCCTGGATATCCTATGTCCTTTATGGTGATCCGACAGTCTCGCTGGTGACAAGTGCTCCTGCTGGCCGTGACCGCGCCATGGAGTTCTCCCTTGATGCGCTCGACGAAGATCACATAATCCCGCCCATGGTTCCCTCTTCCAACGCGCTTGACCGCCGCTTCTTACAGGAAGTGCTGGGTATCGCGCTCACGGAGGCGCGGCGAATGCACAAAGATTACCTTGGTACGCCGCATCTCTTCATCGCTCTCACCAAACTGGATGGAGGATGTACGCAAGATGCCTTGCGCAACCTGAGTTTTTCCCCCAAGCAGGTGCGTGAAGTCATTCGGCTTGCTCTCGGTCCCGGCAAAGCCAGCACCGATACGCCAATTCTGCCAACACGCCGCTGTAAGGAGATTTTACAAGCGGCCGAGCGCAATGCTGTTAACGCCGGTTCGACCTCCATTGATGAGCGTGCGATAGCGCAGGCAGTCCTGAGCGAGAGAGATGGGGTCACCTACGAACTCCTCACCAAAATGGGCATTAACCCGTCGCACCTGATCGAGCTCATCCTGGCGAGTAATGCGCGTGCCCTCCTCGAACTCGTACCTTCAGTCAGCGCCAATCCTGCCGCTGCTCCGGTTGAGTTACCCGTGGGTATCGGTCCTGAAGGGGCGCTTAAGGGCGGAAATTCAATCCTTGATCGCTTGGGACGTGATTTGACCAAACAGGCCAGCATGAGACAGTTGCCGCCACTCATTGGACGCGGGAAGGAAATGCGCCTGTTGATCCAGACCCTGATGCTCAAGGACCGCAATAATCCAATCCTGGTCGGCGATTCGGGCGTTGGCAAAACAACCATCGTGGCTGGCCTTGCCCAGCGTATCGTCGATGGCAAGGTTACGCCTGAACTGCTCGGCAAGCGCTTAATCGAGCTTTCTGCCAGCTCACTAGTCGCCGGAACCAAGTACCGTGGCGAATTTGAGGAACGGCTTTTGAAGGTGCTTGAGGAAGCCGAGAGCAGCGGTGATATCATCCTGTTTATCGACGAGATGCATCTTCTGATAGGCACGGGCCGCGCCGCTGAGGGTAGTATTGATGCGGCAGGCATACTCAAACCCGCTCTTGCGGGTGGACGGCTGCGCTGCATCGGGGCCACCACACCACAAGAGTATCGTGCCATCGAGAAGGATGCGGCTATGGAGCGCCGCCTGCGCCCGATCATGATTGAAGAACCCTCGACTGAGGAGGCCCTGGATATCTTGACCGGCATGCGCGGTTTATATGAACAACATCATCATGTCACTATCACCAAAGAGGCATTGCACACGGCGGTACAACTATCTGTGCGATACCTGCCCAATCTACGCCTGCCCGACAAAGCATGCAGCGTGCTGGATGAAGCCTGCTCACAGGCGCGTGTATTCCTGTCAGAGGATGAAGTAGGCGGTGAACTAGAAGCTGCCGGAGACGATAACGACGAAGTGGTTATGCAACAACCAGTAATTGTCCCTTCGATGATTGCAGAAGTAATTTCGCAGCGTACAAACATTCCGGTGCTTGCACCTGGCCGCGAGGAACGTGATCGCCTGCTGAACCTGGAAGCTCTTCTAAAGAGGCGCGTCATTGGTCAGGACGAAGCGATCAGCCGCGTGACCCAAGCTATCCAGGTAGCACGTGCCGGCTTGAAGCCGCGCAATCATCCCGCTGGCATCTTTCTCTTCCTGGGTCCGACCGGGGTAGGCAAGACCGAATTAGCACGTGCCCTGGCGGCTGAAGTGTTTGGCTCCGACGAGTGTCTTATTCGCGTTGACATGTCAGAGTATATGGAGAAGCACGCCGTCTCGCGCATGATAGGCGCCCCTCCAGGCTATATTGGTTATGACCAGGAAGGTCAATTGACAGGCAAGCTACGTCGCCGCCCGCATTGCGTTGTGTTACTCGATGAAGTTGAGAAAGCCCATCCAGAAGTCTTCGATCTCTTCTTGCAAGTCTTTGATGCCGGTCGCCTGACCGATGCCCAGGGCCATACCGTGGATGCGCAGCATGCCATCTGGATCATGACCTCAAATGTGGGCACTGATATGTTAGGCCGTTCGATGCCCAGCGGTTTCCGCGCGAATGTAAAAGGTACAGGCGAAGAGATGCAGCGCGATCGTTTAATGGAGCGCTTGCGTCAAACTTTCCGTCCCGAGTTCCTCAATCGTGTTGATGAAGTCGTAATTTTCCAACCATTGGGCCAGGAGCAGGCGCGGGCAATTACCAGGTTACAGATGAACGAGTTGGCCACGCGTCTTTTAGAACAGGGACTGATCCTGCACGCCGATGATAGTGCTATAGATCTTCTCTGTAAAGAAGGCTTTAGCCAGACGCAAGGTGCAAGACCATTACGCCGCGTCATCGAAAAACTGCTCACGGTGCCCCTGAGCTTGCGTATTCTGCTGGCAAATATTCCCGAACGAGGCGAGGTGCAGGTAAGCGCCGAGGATGGGAAGCTGATAATCGATATACAGGAGCCTGCGAAGGTTGAGGTAGAAGAGGAAGATGTCAAAGTCGATGCAGTATAAAGCAGGTCTATCCTTCTGAAGCAATAAGAACGGGCACCTTGTGGTGGCGATGATCGAAGCTTGTCTGAAGCATAGCTCAACAGAGGCCATGCCCGGAACGACACCTGGCAGCTCTTGTCCGGAGCAAAGCTCTACAGAGTATAGCCCAGGCGAAGCTCAACAGACATAATCTGGAGCAACGCTCAACAGAGCAAATTGGCACCCCAACGATCACCACTCACCACTATCAACAGTATACACATAACCCCTTTACCCGCCCTTATTTCGTACTTCAATCTAAATCAAATCACCGCTCATACAGTGTATATGTTTCTAAGCCCCTGACAAGCCATTTCAGCGATATATAATCCGGTTGATTTATAATCTTCTCTATCAGTCTTACATAAGACAACCATCAAGCAGGTACCGATCACTTTGTGATATGATAAGGAGTAATAGATATGGAGGAGGTGTACTTTTTTCCATGAAAGCCGTAAAAACACATGTTGGGCGTTGTGATACCTGTGGCGAACCGGCTGCCTATGCTCAGCTTTTGCCTGGTGGGCGTACTTTCCGCTTTTGTGAGCAGCATGTCCCTTTGCTTATAAAGAAACAGGCCGAATCAGCTGCCGCCGCAAATAAAGAGAAGAAGTAGCAGAACTTTTAGATATAGCCTAAGTCCTCGATACTCATGCCTGATTCAACGTATCGAGTAGAATTTCTACCGGATAGGAAGATCAGGCTAGAGGCAACTGGATATGGAATGTAGAGCCTGCGCCCGGAACGCCGCTGCTTTCAATCCAAATATTTCCATTCATCGCCTCAATCAAGCGGCGAGAGATATATAATCCCAGGCCGGAGCCACGTACTATGCTATTTAAATCACTTTCCAGTCGCACAAAACGCTGGAAAAGTTGTTCCTGATCCTGTGGCTTAATGCCCTTCCCCTTGTCTGTTACGCTGATAATAGCGCATGGCACTTGGTCGGGCGCAGCGCGAGCAGAGAATGTGATTGGTGTGCCTGCATTCGAATATTTGAGAGCATTTACGCTGAGATTCAGCAGTACCTGCCGCAGGCGCACTGGATCTGCTTTTACAAAGAGTTTGTTTGGAACATACATGTATACCTCGCGATGTTCCTGCCTTACCTGCGGCTCGATCAGTTCAATTACTCCCCGTATCTCATTCTGGACGAGTACTCGTTCCAGGTGAGGGGGACGTATCCCTGCCTCGACCTCCAAGCGACTTGCATCCATTACATTGCTCAGAAGTAGCACTAATTCATCGCAGCCGCGCCGTGCTTTTTGCAGGAATTCTTGCTGCTGGCCAGGCGAGAGTGCCTCTCCATACTCAGCTAGCAGTTCAAGGTAGCCTTGTATTGCTGTAAGAGGTGTGCGTAGTTCGTGCGAGGCAGTAATCATGAATTGATCTTTCATCTGGTCGAGCTTTTGCAGTTGTTGATGTGCATTGCGTAACTCCTGGTAGAGTTGAGCGTTGGTAAAGGCGACGACTGCCTGCTCCGCAAAATCCTGGGCGTGCGGCAAGTCTGCCACCGCAAAAGCTTTCTTCTGCTGCACTCCTTCGCGTAACGAGCGAGCAAGGATGAGCAGTCCGACAGGTGTACTCCCGGAAATTAGTGGTGCAAGTATCGCCGTCTGCACATTACGCCGTTGCAAAACTTCTCGCAGGCTCGGGTTCCGGCGTGCTCGTAGTCCAGCTGTTGGGATACGCATAGGAAGAGTATTGGAAAAACTTTGCCCTTCCAGGGGCGTCGGTAAAGCCGGCATTTTTCCGCTTACAGCCGGTAGATGACCACTACTGGTATACAGGTCGTTAATTTGAAGGAGCGTTGGCTGAAGTGAGTCGAGTGCCCTGGCCTCGTACTCGTGCTTACGAATGGGTGGCCATTCACTGGGCCTGATTACCGGTTCCCTCTCACTTACGTAAGTAGCAAATGGTACAAGTTTTCCATCGTTATTCACATACAATAACACATAATCGGCCTGTAATGCGTTTGCGCCTTCCATACAAATCAATTGAAGGATTTCGACCCCGACACCTGGGCCTGTGGCGATAGCGCTGTTCAGACGCGTTGCGACATTAGCCAATGCTTGAGCGAATAATTCATGCTCGCGAGCCGCTTCATAAAGATATGCATGTTCAATTGCTGTTGCAGCTTCCTTCGTATAGGCACTGGCAAGATATAGGTTGCGCTCGCTAAGAGGCATGGCTTTTCGACGGGCGAATCCCAGGCTTCCATGGGTTTTTCCCTGGTAGGTAAGCGGTACAAAATGTGTTGCGACAAGTTGCTGCTCTTTTTGCCAGGCCTGTATATCCGCTGGTAAATTAGGCTTCTGCTCAGCCCAGACTATGTCAATTTGTTTGCCCGCAACAACAGTGCAGAGATTGAGCTGTTCTCCCTGATATCTCCAGGTGTGCACCTCCGGTGTAGTGGTCGATGCTGCACGAACCAGCAGAGTAGACTGTTTATCAAGTGGGTGGTCGTAATCCTCTGTCAGCAGGAGCATCACTGCATCAAAACCCAGGACTGATGTTGCCAGGCTTACAGTGCGTGTAAGCAAAGGATCGAGCGCGAGTTCTCCAGTCAATTCAGTGGCAAGCATACGCAGGAGCTCGGCCATTTCACGCCGCTGCTCCCGTTCTCTTAGGAGTATTTCGTTCTCGTTGGCAGCAAGAAGATAACGAATAGTCACGAGCGTGCTAGCAATAATAATCGTTACAACCAGGAAGAATGAACGTTGATTATCCTGCGTGATCTCGCTATAAAGTGTTAGGGCCAGCAGAATTGCAAGAGGGAAATAAATAAGTAAGCTTTGCAGGAGTACGTAGCGACGACGTGATCTTTCATCCTCGCTATTGGGTACATACTCTGTATTATTGCCTACCTGAGACGGCTTAGATCGTTCGTGAAAGGCTCTGCGAGCTATTGTTGCATATTGGTATGGTGCAGAAAGCCCTATCAGCAAGTAGCCGATAAACCAGAATGTATCAATATAAGGTGTGCCGGTATTATATGTATTCATCGGAACCGTATAGGCATAAAGTGTAGCAGCCCAAATTTGGCTGAGGATGCCTGCGCCAAGTAGTAGCAGGGATGGATGCAAGATGCGTACTACACGCCGCCGTATAAGTAGCACAATAGCAAGGATAAGCAGTATATCCCAGAAAGGGTAGGATATCGAGACAAACATTTTCCCTAAGGGAAAATGTGGGTTGCTCATCTGCGATGCAAATATTGGCTCAATTACAAAATACCAGCTTACTCCCAGGACGCAGACCGTTGTTATCAGAGCATCCAGAGCAATACGTATAGATGATTCTCGAGGATTCGACTCCGTGGGCATATAGAGCAAGCCAATGAAGGCAAAGATATAGAAAAGCGTAAAACCGATATCGGCAGGGGATGGCACAGGATTTTTCTGAACGTAGTCCTCCAGGTAGGTGTAGATTATTCCTCCCACGCCATTTGCAAATAAACCTATGCCAATCAAAAGCCATGCTAATTGGTGACGTGGTCCCAGCCGCAAGGGACCATAACGCGCTCGATAAGCTGTCATACATGCCCAGTATGCGCCAATCAAGGAGGCCACCGCATACATGGAGTTGGCGAAGAAGGTAACAGCCGGGCCTGCATATCCACCAAACTGAAAGATCAACCAGATCAGGCTGAAGGTGACAATCAAGGCAGCACTTGCTGTAGCAATATAGTTTTGCCGGCTTAGTTTCTGTAGATAGGCCAGCGTCAACTTATCCGTTGCGCTCATCTTGTGTAGCTCAGGCAACCGTACTTGCATGGTTTTCTCTCAGTGAGTGATACCCTGAAGTTAAATGACGAATGGAGTGGAGAAAAGACCCTCCATAGTATACCTGAAAAGCATATAATTTGTCATATTCATACATAAGATATCCTTGACAAGGCCAATGAGTACTACATACAGTTGTGGTAGTACTAATGGTATCCCTGTTACAGTGAGGAAGGAAGGATTAATCCCGATGCAACCAGTCATCATTACCGCAGCTATGGTCGGTGCGGAAGTAACTAGAGATCAACAGCCGAATTTACCCGTAACACCACAGGAGATTATTTCCGCGGCCGTGGAATGTTATGAAGCGGGTGCTGCGATTATCCACATTCATGTGCGTGATGCCGGGGGAAACGCCACGCAAGACGCCCATATCTTTCGCGAAGTTGTTGAAGGCATTCGTGCGCGTTGTGATGTGATTACACAGGTATCGACAGGTGGTGCCATCTGGATGAGTGCCGAAGAACGGCTCCAGAGCATTGAGTGCCGGCCAGACATGGCAACACTCACTACAGGTACGGTCAACTTCGGTGATGGTGTGTTTATGAACAACCGTGGGTTAGTTGAGACCTTCGCCGGACGTTTACTTGACTATGGCATCGTGCCAGAAATTGAAATATTTGATACAGGCATGATTGATGAAGCCCTACGCTTGCGCAATATGGGTTTGATTACCGATCCGATGCACTTCGATTTTGTGATGGGTGTCCCGGGCGCTATCGGCACTGACCCCGCTCATCTTGTTCACATGGTACGCTGCCTGCCGGCAGGAAGTACCTGGAGCGTAGCAGGTATCGGGCGTCATCAATTAATCCTGGGTACCATAGCCCTGGCAATGGGCGGTAACGTGCGTGTAGGCTTTGAAGATAACATTTACTACCGCAAAGGCCGATTGGCAAAGGCTAACGCTGAACTGGTAGCCCGTATTGTACGTATCGCTCAAGAGTTGGACCGCCCTGTGGCAACACCCGCCCAGGCAAGGGAGGTGTTACAATTGGGTAGGTATCGAAACAAGTTTTAGAAAATATTCGGTTATGCCCGATGTGCTTATTTATTGTCTATGTTATACTGCCTCAAAACATGATAGTGAGTGAAGTGAGCAAGAGACAATGAAGGTCATTTACAAGATCACCTACCCAAACGGCAAAATCTACATCGGCCAAGACCTCACCGACACCCTCAACTACTTTGGAAGCGCCAACAGCAAGCTCATCGAAGAAGACTTTACGAGAGAGCAACGACGAGACTTCACCATCAGAAAAGAAATACTCCTGGAGTTCCCTGATACCACAGATAACAGCGAGATGTACCGCCATGAAATGGCTCTCATTCTTGAATACGGGGCGAACGATCCATCGAAGGGCTATAACCGAAACCCTAAATTGAGAGGGTAAAGTTTGGTGTGCTTTTAGCCTCAAAAGCCCGCTCCTCGTCGGCTTTTAGCCATTGTGCGATCCTACAAATCAGCTAGAACATTGTTTTGGATAGGTCTCTAATTTCGATGATAAACCTACTCCTGATCTTTGCAAAATCTCCAGATGCTTCTTCAGACTGTCTTAACAATTCTTTTGCCTTTGGGTCT
>Ga0137359_10005167_pt1 | contig 10740 bp, 8 predicted proteins | sample Mad1_40_16metaG_FD_108281 | JGI IMG/M metagenome (GOLD analysis project Ga0137359, IMG submission 108281) | Vadose zone soil microbial communities from Angelo Coast Range Reserve, California, USA - Mad1_40_16 metaG | ecosystem: Environmental > Terrestrial > Soil > Vadose zone | place: USA... | reverse complement strand
TTCTTTCCGTGCTCGTGCTGGCGGAAAAGCTGCTGCCGCGCGGGCGTCGCTTCGGGCAATTTGCGGGGCTGGGGTTGGTGGCCTGGGGCCTGGTGCTGGCGATCGGCGGATAGGACGCGCGAGCTATCGAGTGGACACATCATGGCAGATTGTCTTATCCCTTCCTCCGCCTCCTTGATGGGGGCGGGTTTGGGGTGGGGGTGATGTCGGGGCGTCGAACGCTCGCAGACTCTAAAGAAGCGGAAGTCCGACGAACCGAGGTATCGGTGAGGCTTTGAAGGTGCATTCACGATCACCTTACTGCGGCGCAGGGCGGAAATTCCCCCACGCTGATCCGCTTCCGCAAATGGGGGCGGGGATTTGAGGGGAGCCAATCGGCGCCAAGTTCAACAAATCAGCTGGCACTGGCAATGTCGGGTGGAGAGGGAGAAAATCGATAAACGCCTTCGATGGAGGATGTGTCCACCCGACAGGCGCTGGAGTGGGGGATTTTGTCATATGCACGTCGGCGCGATCTTGAAACTTGTCCAATCCGCTGAACCGGACATGGTGCCGCTGATGGCACGCCTTCTTCGGCACTGAGGCCATGCGCCGGCGCGATTTTGCAGTGGCGGCCGGCGTGGCGCTGCTGGTCGCGGCCTTGACTCAAGCCCTCTTCGCTCCCCGGCTGGCGGGGACCTCCATCGATGTGTTGTTCTGGCTGCGCCAGACGTTTGTGCCGGTCAAGGCCGATTCAGGGAAGTCCCAGGTGGCGATCGTCGCCCTCGATGAAGAAACGCAAAAGCGCCCGCCCTTCGACGCCTTGCCTCATGTCATGTGGACGCCTCAGATCGCCAAGGTGCTGACCGCGATGGTTGACGCCGGCGTCGCCAGCGTGGGTTTCGATGCAATCTTTCCCACTTCCGGCGATCAGATAGCGCCGGGCTTCGATCACGAGTTTCTTCTGGCCCTGCGCCACGCGGCGCAACAGCGACGCGTCGTTCTGGGCGAAGCGCAGCAACAACGTTTTCCGATCCACCCCTTTCCGGGGCAGATCTTCGCTGTCGGAGGCGCGGCCAATGTCCGGGCGCTCAACGCCATTGCGGATGAGGATTCGATCGTGCGGCGCTTGCCGCTGACCCTCAACCGGGTCACATCGGACGGCTCCATCGCGCCGGAGCCCACGCTGGCCCTCGAGCTTGCCGAGCGCGCCACCGGAGCCGCGCCGGAACCCCAGCCCGACGGCAGCGTGACTTTTGCCGGCCACCTGCTCCCCGGGGCGGAGGACAATGCGGTTCTGCTCAATTTCGCCGGTGCCGATGCCATTCCAATCTATTCACTCGCCGATCTCTATGCCTGCGCCATGCAAGGCAACGCCCGATTCTTTCAAGACCACTTCGCCAGCAAGACAATGCTGCTGGGCGCGGTGCTGGACGTGGAGGATCGCGAGCTGACCTCGGCGCGCCTCATCACCGGGCCCGAACATCCATCGCTCGGCGCACGTTGCGTCTATCCGCCGATGAGCGAGCTCTTCCGCCGAGACCTGGTGCGCAGCACCATTCCCGGGGTTCTTGTGCTCGCAACTGCCGTCGACAATCTCTTGACCGGCAACAGCCTGCGCCTGCTCGGCCAAGGGCCATGCTGGTTGATCGTGCTGCTGCTCGCGTTGGCTGGCGCTGCCGCGGCGCAACTTCTGGGGCCGAGCCGTGCCGCAATTGCGATTGCGCTGTTCGCGGTTCTTTGGACCGGTTGCGCGGTCGCTGCGTTTCGCCACGAACTGGTGATCCCCCTGTTCACGCCACCGCTCGCAGCTGGCCTCTCGCTCGCCGTTCAACTGGGTTATCGCTTTGCAGTCTCGGATCGTGACCGACGATTGCTGCGCAGTTCCTTCGGCCTCTATTTGGCGCCCGCCCTGATCGATCGCATGACGGCCAGCGAGCGCCTGCCCGAACTCGGCGGCGAAATGCGAGCCGTTACAGTACTGTTCTCCGATCTCGCCGGCTTCAGTCAGCTGTCGGAGGGGCTGAGTCCCACGGCCTTGGTGGAGCTGATGAACAGTTATCTCACGGCGATGACCGACATCATCGAGGCAGGTGGCGGCTATGTGGACAAATATATCGGCGATGCAATCGTGGCCATATTCGGGGCGCCGGTCGACGATCCGGCTCATGCCGCCCGGGCGGTACAGGCCGCACTCGCCTGCCGCGAACGACTCGAAGTAATGAATGCCGGCGAACCCGCCTTTTTCGGCCGCCGGCTCAGCATTCGCATCGGTCTCAATACCGGTGAGGCGCTGGTTGGCAATATTGGCTCGCGCCGGCGCTTCAACTATACGGCCATGGGCGACACGGTGAATCTCGCCTCCCGGCTGGAGGGGGCCAACAAATTCTACGGCACGACGATCCTGGCGAGCGACACCGTGCGCAGGGACGCGGGCGAGGCGTTCTCCTGGCGCGAAGTGGATCTAGTTCGCGTAGCCGGGCGCGACCGGCCCGTGCGCCTTTTCGTCCCAGAGGCCAAAGGCGCAGGTACGGAGGGGATGCAGACTGGATTCGCCGAGGCGCTGTCATCCTACCGAGCCGGGCGATTTGAGGAGGCGCTGGCGCGATTCGCGGCTTTGGCCGATCGCGACGCCATTTCGGCGGCGTTTGCGGAACGGCTACGGGGCTGGCTTGCCAATGGGCCGCTGCAGGTCTGGGACGGCATCACCAATCTGGAATCGAAATAGCGGGCTAGAACCGCAGAAGCCTGCTCAAGATCGGGCCGCCGCTGCCTGCCGAAGCGTCGATCTTGAAGGTGATCCCGCGCCCCTGCGCCTTGGCCTGATAGAGCCCGCCGGGCGTGAGAGCGATACCCTGCTTCGCCAGGTCCAGGGTGGCGTTGTCGAGCGGGAGGCTGATGGGCTGTTCCGGAAGATCGATCCGACGAATTTCGAGCATGCCGCCGGGTTTGCCGAGACTTACTACCGGCGCGATTCCATAGACGATTATCTGTGTCTTCGGAAATCCCTTGTCCTTATTGGCGTCGTAGTCGCGAAAGACGATGGCCAATGCCTGCTGCGACTGTTCGGATGTCAGTTGCAAAATGCCGCCGTCGCAGGCGACTTTGAGACGCTTGATGTCGCCGCCTTCGACGCTGCTTTGAGTTTGGCCAATGGTGACCTTGCCGCCTTGAACGCGCTCCCGCTGGCAACTGGTAAGATAGCCAAGGGTTACCGTGCCGTCCCTTCCCAGATCGATGACTTGACCGGGGCCCACATAGTCGAACTGCATGAGCGTTCCCTTGGGCACTTGAATATCCTCGACAATTGCAGAGTTTTGTTCCGCAAAGCACGGCGCTGCAAGTGCCAGACAGGCAAACGCTACGTAACTAACGAGAAAATCTTGACTATTAGGCATTTTCCCCCCGCGCCTGCTTAAGTCGTATTTGATTAATCTATACTAACAGCAAAATTTGTGGCAGTTTCAAAAATAGTTCTGCGGCCAGAGCTTGTATCGAGGGGGGATACATGATCGGCACACGATATTGCCGCAAATCAAATCATGCCGGGATGTTCAGGCGCCATGGGCTGGCTATCGGCGCGCTCGTCCTTTCGTTGGTCCTGTCGCCGGCAGCCTGGGCCGTCGATGTGCCGTTTAAATTGGAAATATCAGATTTAAACCAGGTAACGGTTGAAGGCATTGGAAAGATTGAAAACGGGCAATTCACCGGCCAGGGCCAAATCATGGGCAGGTCATTTTCCATCGTTGGCATAATTCAAGGAGACGAGTTTTCGATTCAAGCCTCGGGGCACTTGTGTGTCCTTGCGTACTTCAGTTCATTCAACACGCAAGGCTCTGGAAGCGCTAGCCCGGCGGTTGGTAAATTGTCGATCTCCTTCACCGCGAATTGCGGTGGCGGACATGCCGAACAGATTGTCGCGTACTTCGAGCTGCCTCCGGGTCCGAGCGAAGTGGCGAGCGGCGGTTCGACTTCCGCGCTTCCTCCCCTGGACATGATCGACCAGACTTATGTTGCAGTGAACCCGGCGAAGGTGCGCGAGAAGCCTGATCCCCTATCGGCGCGCGTCAAAACCATGGATGTCGGCCAGAAGATCACGGTGGTGGGTCGGCTCAAGGGCCAGGATTGGTATCTGGTGTCGGAGAACGACCAGCCGCTGGGCTATGTCGTCATCGACCAGTTGATGCCGGAATCCCAGTTCGCGTCGGTTGCGTCCTCGGCCGCGATGGTGGGGCAGTCCAATAGTTCGGGTGATATCGCCGAGCTGGACTTTGGGCATTATTCGGCCTTGGTCATCGGCAACAACGACTACCGGAACGGGTTGCAGGTCCTGAAGACGGCGGCGGGTGATGCCCGGGCCGTGGCTCAGGCGCTGCGCAGCGACTATGGGTTCAAGGTCACGCTGCTGACCAACGCGACCCGAGCGCAGATCCTAGCGGCCCTCACGAAATTGCGTCAAACGCTGACGGAGAATGACAACCTGCTGATCTACTACGCGGGCCACGGGAGCTACGATCAGGCCGGAGATCAGGGTTATTGGCTGCCGGTGGATGCCAGGGCACAAGATCCGACAAACTGGATATCGAACGCTGACATCACCACCATGCTGAAGGCGATCCAGGCCCGTCACGTCATGGTGGTTGCCGACAGCTGTTATTCCGGATCGCTGACCCGGGATGCCAACGCTGACATTCGCGATGCGAGCTATCTCGGGCGTATCGTGCAGAAGAAGGCGCGCACAGTGATGACCTCGGGTGGGTTGGAGCCGGTGGCCGACGCGGGCAGCGGTGGACACTCTGTCTTCGCCGCCGCGTTCCTGGCGACGCTGGGCGCCAACGCGGGCGTGATGGACGCGGAGACGTTCTTCGAGAGGGTCCGCAAACCCGTCGTGCTGGCGGCCTCCCAGACACCGGAATATTCGAACCTTCGCTCCGCCGGCCACGAGGGCGGGGATTTCGTGTTCGTCAGGAAATAAAAATAGCTACTGCAGGGAGAACCCGTATGTTTCCCGACGCCACGAACAGACCGGCTATTTGGCCGGATCCAGAATGGCCTTGCCGGATTGCAGCGGCGGCGCTTGCGCTATTGCTTTTCAGCTCAACCCAGGTTTATGCGACCGATGTTCCCTTCAAACTTGACCTTAACGGCCACCCAGTCTGGAAGTCTGGAGTCGTTGAAGGCGTCGGAAAGTTGGAAAACGGCCATTTCTCGGCAGCGGGAACGGCAAGCGGGAAAAGCTTCCAGCTGATCGGCGATATTTACGAAGATGAGATGTACGTCCGTGTTACTGGGCCACTTGCGGGGATGCACGCATGGGCGAATTGCATCGCCAGCGGGTCGGTAAGATCGCCATCGGGGAAGGTGACGGTCAAGCTGAGTATTGATGGTTGCGGTGGTGCATGGACGGATTCTCTTTATCTCGATCTGCCGCCGGGTGCGAGCAACATGGCGGGCGGCACGTCGCCATCGGCACTTCCGCCGCTCGACATGATTGATCAAACTTATGTTGCGGTGAACCCGGCGAAGGTGCGCGAGAAGCCGGATCCCTTGTCGGCGCGAGTCAAGACCATCGAAGTCGGCCATAAGGTCACGGTCGTTGGCCGACTGAAGGGGCAGGATTGGTATCTGGTTTCGGAGAATGACCAGCCGCTGGGCTATGTGGTCGTCGACCAGCTGATGCCGGAATCTCAGCCCGCCATGAACACGGCGTCAGCTACGTCCCCGGTGACGTCGGGGCAGTCCACCGGCCCGATCGATATCAGCAAGCTCGACTTCGGGCGCTACTCTGCCTTGGTCATCGGCAACAACGACTACCGGAATGGGCTGCAGGCCTTGAAGACGGCTACGAGCGACGCCCGGGCCGTGGCCCAGACCCTGCGCAGCGACTACGGCTTTAAGGTCACGCTGCTGACCAATGCAACCCGCGGCCAGATCCTGGAGGCCTTGGCCCAGTTGCGCCAATCGCTGACCTGGGACGACAACCTGCTGATCTACTACGCGGGCCACGGCAGCTACGATCAGGCCGGAGATCAAGGTTACTGGTTGCCGGTGGATGCCAGGGCGCAAGATCCGACAAACTGGATATCAAACGCCGACATCACCACCATGCTGAAGGCAATCCAGGCCCGTCACGTCATGGTAGTTGCCGATAGCTGTTATTCCGGATCTCTGACTCGGGCCACGAACGTGGACATCCGCGACACGAGTTATCTGGAGCGTATGGTGCAGAAGAAGGCGCGCACAGTGATGACCTCGGGTGGGTTGGAGCCGGTGGCCGACGCGGGCAGCGGGGGACATTCTGTCTTCGCCGCTTCCTTCCTGGCGACCCTTCAAGGCAACACGGGCGTGATGGACGCGGAGACGTTCTTCGAGAGGGTCCGCCGGCCGGTAGTGCTCGTGGCCTCGCAGACGCCGGAATATTCAAACTTGCGCTCCGCCGGCCATGAAGGCGGCGATTTCGTGTTCGTCAGGAAGTAGACCGCGGAGCACTCTTCGGTATGAGAGAGCTCATGGTTCCGGGCGATCAGCGGCATCGTTTCTTTTGCATGCGCTGGCGCGGCCTACGCTGGGCCCTGGTGGCCGGTCTTGTACTATCGATTTTCAGTTCCGCGCCGGCACTCGCCGTCGACGTGGCCTTCAAATTTGTCATTGCCGGTCGGCAGAACTTCGAAGGCATTGGCAAGCTCGAGAATAGGCATTTCAGCGGGGACGCCAGGGATGGTTCGGCCAACGTTCATTTGGAAGGTGACATTCGGCACGGACAGCTGACCGTGCAGGCCACCGGGGACATGATGCCCGGGTATGCAGTCGAGCATAATATGATTGCAACCGGCACTGTTCGCCCGGCAGTTGGCAAAGTCCAGTTCGCTTTGGAGTTCTCGTCGAGCCACGGCAGAATCTCAAACAAACTTTATCTCGATCTGCCGACCGAAACTACAGTTGGCTCCGTAACGTCCGCTGGATCGGTCACCCCAGCCCTGCCGGAACTGGAAACAATCGACCAAACCTATGTGGCGGCCGTCGAGGCCAAGGTTCGCGAGAAGCCCGATCCCTTGTCGGCCCGCATCAAGACCATCGAGGTCGGCCAGAAGATCACAGTCGTGGGCCGGCTCAAAGGTCAGGATTGGTATCTGGTGTCCGAGAGCGACAAGCCGTTGGGCTAGGTCATTTTTGACCAGCTTGTTCCCGAATCCCAGTACGCCGGTATCGCTTCCGCCTCCTCGACGTCCGGAGCGGCAGTGGAGCCATCAGGCGGTCCGGTCGATATTACCAAGCTCGATTTCGGGCATTATTCAGCGTTGGTGATCGGCAACGACGAATACCGGCGCGGGTTGCAGCCCCTAAAGACCGCGGTGAGCGACGCACAGGCGGTGGCCGAGGCTCTGCGGAGCCACTATGGCTTTAGGGTCACGCTGCTGACCAATGCGACCCGAGCTCAGATTTTCGAAGCCTTGACCCAGCTTCGACTGTCGCTCACCTGGAATGACAATTTGCTCATCTATTACGCCGGTCACGGGATTTACGACCAGGCCGGCGGGCAGGGTTATTGGCTGCCGGTGGACGCTCAGCCCCAGGATCCCACCAACTGGTTATCGAATGCCGACATCACCACAATGCTCAGGGCCATACAGGCTCGACACGTCATGGTGGTTGCCGACAGCTGTTATTCCGGCGCGCTCACCCCCATCACGAACGTCGCCGTCAAGGACGCGAACTACCTAGGCCGGATCGTTCAGAGAAAGGCGCGCACGGTGATGACCTCCGGCGGGCTCGAGCCGGTGGCCGATGCCGGCGGCGGCGGACACTCGGTCTTTGCTTCGGCCTTCATCGCGGCCTTGCAGCAGAACAACGGGGTCATGGACGCTCAGGCGTTCTTCGCCAAAGTGCGCGAGCCGGTGGTGTTGGCCGCGCCGCAGACGCCGGAATATTCCAATCTGCGCTTCGCCGGGCACGACGGCGGGGATTTCGTCTTCGTAAAAAAGCAATAAGGAGATAGGGAGGCGATCGGAAGTTTCCATGCCGAACATCTTCGGTTGTTGCCGGAGCCATTTTTCTGGCGGGAACTGTTTCATCCGCCTGGTCGGTCGACGTGCCGTTCAGTATTGACAACGGAATCCAGGTAATCGAGGGGATCGGGAGGTTAGAAAATGGACATTTCACGGGGCAGGCCAGCCGCGGGGGTAAGCAGATAGTTATCATCGGTGATATCCGGGGGACCGATTTGACGATTGAGGTTCAAGGATCGCTGATACCCCCTGGTAGCACTGGCCTGGCGGGCGCCACGGCAAATTATTGCACAGCAAGTGGCTTGGTACGAGCTGCGGCGGGCAAAGTGGCGATTCCGATGAATGCGACCTGCGGACCGATAAACAAGCAAGTGACGCTATACCTGGATTTGTCTTCGTCGGACAACTCCAGCGTTGGGAGCAGCGCCCCACCACAGCCCGCTCCGACGGCGGTGCCCCTCGCATCGGTTGCTACCCTCCCGCCGCTTGATCCGATCGACGAGACCTTTGTTGCTTTAGGTTCGGCGAAGGTTCGCGAAAAGCCGGACGCCCTGTCAACACGCGTCAAGACAATCGGGGCAGGTGAAAATATCACCGTCGTCGGTAAACTTCAGGGGCAAGAGTGGTATCTGGTGTCGGAGAACGACAAGGCGATCGGCTACGTGGCCGCCAATCAGCTCGTGCCGGAATCGCAATATCATCCGGCGGTTGCCTCGACTGCCCTGGCGGCGCCCGCGGCAGTAACGCCGGCACCGCCGCCGCCCCCCGGCGTCGCCGGCTATACCGCCGGCGCTGGCCGATCTCGGACTTCGGCCGCTACCAGGCCTTGGTCATCGGCAACGACAACTACGCCAATGGTATGCCGGGGCTGAAAGCGGCTGCCGGCGATGCCCAGGCCGTCGCCCAGACTCTGAAGAGCGTCTACGGCTTCGAGGTCATCCTGCTTGTCAATGCGACGCGCAACCAGATCATCGGCGCGCTGGCCGAGCTGCGCCAGACGCTGACGCTCGACGACAATCTGCTGATCTACTATGCCGGTCACGGCAGCTACGACCAGGCGGCGGACCAAGGCTATTGGCTGCCGGTCGATGCCATGCAGGACGATCCATCCAACTGGGTATCGAACACAGACATCACAAATATGCTGAAGGCGATCCAGGCCCGCCACGTGATGGTTGTGGCCGACAGCTGCTACTCGGGCACGTTGACCCGCGAGGCCAGCGTTGCGATCAAGGACGCCGACTATATCCAGCGCATGGTTCAGAAGAAGGTGCGCACGGTGATGACCTCGGGCGGGCTTGAGCCGGTGGCCGATTCCGGCGGCAGCGGGCATTCGGTGTTCGCTTCCGCGTTCATTGCGGCCCTGCAGCAGAACAGCGGCGTCATGGATGCGCAAAGCTTCTTTACCAAGATACGCGAGCCGGTCGTGTTGGCGGCCCCGCAGACGCCGGAATATTCCAACCTGCGCTTTGCCGGCCACGAGGGCGGGGATTTCGTATTCGTGCGAAAGCCGTAGTGGGGCGGGCCGAGTCAGGCGTGCGTCGGCGCGGGAAATCTCGTCTTGAAAGTGAAAGCCACCGGGTTCGGCCCCTTGCGGCCCAGGGTTTCCCGCCGCGCTCGCGTTCGCGACCGTCGGCAAGTAGCCGGCGCGAACCCACCACAGAACCACGAACGGCCCCTCGGGCTTGGCGAACCATTGGCGGCGCTTGGCCATGACCGGCGCATGCTGGGTGCGATAGACGAAATCGAACAAGGCGTCGATGTCCCGCCAGACGGACATGTTGACGATTACATCGTCGCCCAGGGGCCTGAGGGAGGTTGCATCACCGCTCTCGCTCTGCAGGAGCCAAACGAATCCCGGGCTTTCGTCGGCAATTGTATTGATCCGTTCCAGCGATCCTACAAATTCGGCCAATTGCGGGTCGTCCAGCGGCGCCGGAAGCTTGGCGGTATTGAACTGGGCGATGTGAAAATCCCGATCCGCCATGAGTCCCAACCTGTTTCGACGGCGGCTGCAGTTACCGTCAAGTGTCTACTTTACAGGCTTGATCGGCGGCCGCATCTAGGTTGCGAGGGTTGCGACGGTGTCAGCCGCCAATCCCGAAGGAGAATAAGGGATGCTTCCGACCGTCTTCCTGTCCCATGGCGCACCCACATTGGTGTTCGAGGATATTCCGGCCCGCCAGTTCATTGCCGACCTTGGCACGTCGCTGCCGCGACCGAAGGCGATCCTTTGCGTATCGGCCCATTGGGAAACTGCGCAGCCTGCCGTCTCGGGATCCTCCTCGCCGGAGACGATTCACGATTTCTACGGATTTCCCGACGCGCTCTATCGCCTGAAATACCCGGCGCCGGGGGCGCCGGCCGTGGCGAAGCGGGTGGCGGAGCTGGTCGAGGGAGTCGAGATCGATCCGGACCAGGGCCTCGACCATGGGGCTTGGAATCCCCTGATGCTGGCCTATCCAGACGCCGACATTCCGGTTGCCCAGCTCTCGATCCAGGTCCCGGCGGGAACCGCGCGCCATCTCGACCTCGGGCGCAAGCTGGCGCCGTTGCGAGAGGAGGGCGTTCTGATTCTGGCCAGCGGCGGTGCGGTCCACAACCTGCGCCAATTCCATATCGATAACACCAAGCCTGCCGATTGGGCGATCGCTTTCGATGAATGGCTGGCGGACCGCATTCAGGCTGGGGACATCGACGCGCTGATCGATTATCGACGGCAGCGGCCGGAAGCGAAGCTGGCCCATCCGCGGGA
>Ga0137359_10005166_pt1 | contig 10740 bp, 8 predicted proteins | sample Mad1_40_16metaG_FD_108281 | JGI IMG/M metagenome (GOLD analysis project Ga0137359, IMG submission 108281) | Vadose zone soil microbial communities from Angelo Coast Range Reserve, California, USA - Mad1_40_16 metaG | ecosystem: Environmental > Terrestrial > Soil > Vadose zone | place: USA... | reverse complement strand
GGCGGCAAATATCGCATTGTCGATATACCGATCAGCAATTGCCTGAACTCCGGACTGCGCTCGATCTACGTGCTGACGCAATTCAACAGCATGTCGTTACATCGACATATTCAGGCCAGCTACAAATTCGACAATTTCTCACGCAGCTTTATCGAGATTCTCGCTGCCCAACAAACGCCCGAGGGGTCGCAATGGTATCAGGGAACGGCAGATGCGGTGCGGCAAAACCTCCGTTACTTTCTCGAGCGTCCGTTCGATTATTTCCTGATTCTGAGTGGCGATCAGCTTTACCGGATGGATTTTCGCACGCTGCTCCATCAACACATTCAAACCGGGGCTGATGTCACGCTTGCGACAAAACCGGTCACGCGCGAGCAAGTCGCCGAATTCGGCATCATGCAATGCGGAATCGATCGACGCATCACGCGTTTTGTCGAAAAGCCGAAAGATGAAGCGTTGCTCAAAGGGATGGAAATGAGCGCGGAGCTCATCGCTGCGACTGATTCGTCATCGGATGGGGAACTCTATCAAGCGTCGATGGGCATTTATTTGTTCAACCGTGACATTCTGGTGCACTGCCTAGATAACAATCTCGACGATTTCGGTCGAGACGTGATTCCGCACTCGATTAAGGATCGAAACGTCAGTGCGTTCATCTTCAATGGCTACTGGGAAGACATCGGAACGATTCGCGCGTTTTACGAAGCGAATCTCGATCTCACCGATATCCTGCCGGAGTACAGCTTTTTCGAAGCCGATACGCCGATTTACACGCATCCGCGGTTCTTGCCGGGGAGCAAAGTCAACGGCGCAACCTTACGGCAGGCGTTGATCTCTGATGGCTGCATCATTTCCGAGGCGCACATCGAGCGGAGCGTCATTGGCATTCGTAGCATCATTGAAAGTGGCGCCACGATCCGCAACAGCGTGATCATGGGGGCTGATTATTTTGAGGAAGACCGACCGTCAGGCGATGACGTCCCGCCAATCGGCATCGGGCGCAATTGCGTGGTCGATCGCGCAATCATCGACAAGAACGCGCGGATCGCGGATGGCGTTGTGATTACTCCCGAAGGCAAACCGTCACACTTGGATTCGGAGAATTATTTTATCCGCGACGGGATCGTTGTTGTTCCAAAGAATGCCGTGATCCCGGCTGGATTTTGGATCTGACGATGTCGATCTTGTGACCGAGAAAGCTCAGCGGTGATCGCTGAAGTTCGCGAATTGGCCGCCGCCGGTCTCCCACTTCTCCTGCTTATTCCAAGGCATTGCGCCTTCTGGTTTCGCGTCCGGATCGTTGACCAAGGTCACATCATGTTTTTGTGACGCACAAGAAATGAGAGTCCCCGCCGCCGTGAGTAACAACAGACTCGCGATCGGTCGCCGCAATTTACGAATTTGAGCCAGCATAAATAACTATGTCTCCCGGTTGCACCTGGACGCCACGCGCCAGGGTGCTGATGATGATATCGCCGATGGCCGTGGCCGGTTCAACTGAAGAAATGCGAATTTTTCCAATGTAGGTGCCGTCTCGCACGATCAGCATTTCGCTCTGGGCTTCGACCCCGTTACGTCCGCCAAGGTTTAGCACGACAAAATTATAGGCGTGATTAACGGCAAGAACGGTGCCGCGGACGCCGACTTTCCCGCGCGCCACAGCACGGCGTTTTTTCTCGTCCTCGAGCCGCGACAACTTTTCCGTGACAGTCTGCATTTTTTCCGAAAGAAGGCTTTTCTCGTGCTCAGCGTTGTCGAGCTGCTGACGAGCATCGTCGAGCTGGGCCTGGAGCTCGATAGTAGACGGCGCGCCTGGATTAGCGGATCCGGGCTGCTTCTCGACAGCTTGCTTTTGTAACGCTGAGATTTCCGCGTCCTTATTCTGAAGCTTCGTTTCAAGCTGTTTCTTTTCGTTGAGGATTTGCGCAAGCTGTTCTTCGGCAGCAACCGTGTTGCCGTCGCCGCGCTCCGCCAGTTTTGCCTGCGCAGTCGCAATCGCCGCTTCGCGCGCTTTGAGTTCGTTTTCCTTTTTGATCCGATATTGCTCAACATTTTGGCGTTCGGCGACGGAAGTGGTGGCAGACACGCGCAGTGTTTTTGTCTTTGAAAGGTTGAGAACGCCAAAAGCGGCGGCCAATGCGAGCAGCAGAACCGAAGTGCCGATAAGCGTTTTCGGGTTGGGAGCAAGAGTGTCAGGGACAGACAGCACGGGTCCAATTCTTAATTCGTTTATGGTCAAAATTGCAATCCTGGATTTGCAGTTGAATGCTGCGTGATGCTTGCGGCCGCCGAGCTTCGCGCCTATAACGAAGCATGGGACAGCAGCATCGTGTTCGGGCAAAACGCAAACGCCGAAAAGCTTATCTGAAGCGAAAGAAAGCCTCGGTGCGTTCGAAACAACGCGAATCATCAAGATCGCGAACGAAAAAACCCACGCCACCGGCTGAATAGCTTCGAGCGCGGACGGCGCGTCGCTTTTGTGTGTGGGAGCGCTAGCGTGACCGGATGCACACGCGTTATCTCATTGTCGACGGACACAGTGTGATTTTTGGGTGGCCCGACCTGCGCAAACTTCACAATCGTCGGCCGTCACTTGCGCGCGAAGCCTTGATCAAACGGCTGCGCAATTTTCAAGACTGGACGGGCGAGCACGTGGTTATTGTCTTTGATGGCCAGGGTGCGCGGATTAGCAGAAGCGCCGAACCGCACGATGTTCAAATTTTCTTTGCTCGCCGCGGCCAGTCTGCGGACGCAGTCGTTGAGCGGCTAGCCTGCAAGTACGCCTCGCGATTCGAGGTTACGGTTGCAACCTCAGATTTGCTCGAAATGGAAACCGTGAACGCATGTGGCGCAGGGTGCATTTCACCGGCGGATCTCCGCGAACTCGTCGAGACGAGCAGAAAGTGCTGATCAGGCTGCGCCCGCCAAGGCGGGTTGCTGCCCATTTGAGGTGACCCGTCTGCGTTGTTGGCACGTGGCGAGCAGTCGCGCGAGCACGCAGTAGAGTTGCTCGATTGGGAGATTTTTGCTGACGTAACCATTCGCCCCGGCGCGCAAGGCGGCATGCATTTGCTCTTCATCGTAGCCGACACCGGTGAAGACGACGATTGGCAACGCCGGATTCAGTTCGCGCATAAAGGAGATGAGTGAAATGCCATCCACCTTTGGCATCTTAAGATCGACAATCGCGACCTCGCAGTCGTGCTCGGACAGCCAGGAAGCGGTTTGAAATCCGTCGGTCAAAGCTTGGCAGGTGTGTCCTCGCTGGCGGAGGTAAGTTACGAGGAACTTGGCGATGCCTGGATCATCATCGATGATCAGGAACTGGGAATATTCGCGGTTTTGGGAGCTCATGCTTTAGAATTTCTATAACGACTAAAGCACCTAGCTTGCCAACCTCATACCGCCCGAGCACTTCTCCCGAGCCCTCGATGGCACCGCCGGGCGATCTCCCGGCTACAGCCCTAGCTTTTTCTCGATTGCTTTGATCCGGTCGAAAAGTTTCCCCAGCCGATGGGTCCAGGCGATTTGCCGCTTGGCCTCGGCTAGGGGCACCGCGGGCGAACCGAACCACGCGCCGCCCGGAAGATCCTTCGAAATGCCGCTTTGCGCCGCGATGACCGTGCCGTCGCCGATTTCGAGATGACCAATGACACCGACCTGGCCGGCCATCATGACATTGGCTCCGATTCGCGTGCTCCCTGAAATTCCGGTCTGCGCGGCGATGACGGAATTCTTCCCGAGAATTACGTTGTGAGCAATTTGGACCAGGTTGTCGATCTTGACACCTTCCTGGATCCAGGTCCGGCCGAAACGCGCCCGATCGATCGTGGTGTTTGCACCGATTTCCACGTCATCGTCGATCTGCACGATTCCGATCTGCGGAATTTTCTTGTGGCGGCCATCAACAAATTCAAAGCCAAAGCCATCCGCGCCGATGACCGCTCCAGCGTGGATGATCACCCGTGAGCCGATCCGCGTCCGTTCTCGGATTGTAACGTTCGGATAAATCAAACATAAGGCTCCGATCGAGCTGTCGTGCCCAATGTAACTGCCGGCGCCGATGATCGTGTTGTCGCCGATTATTGAATTCGCCTCGACGACTACGTGCGGTTGAATTGAGACTGCGTTTCCGATCTTCGCGCTTGGATCGACAACTGCAGTCGGATGAATGCCGGCCGGGAATGCGATCGGCTTCGGAGCCAACTTTGCTACCACTCGTTCGAACGCCTTTGCCGGATCGGCGACTCGGATCTGCGCAGCCGCGGTTTGTTGAGAAAAATTGAGGGGGACAAAAATGGCCGACGCGCGTGTGCGTTGTAGTCGCGACAAGTAACGCGGATCAGCATAAAACGTGACCTCGCCCGGACCCGCCTCCAGGAGCGAAGCTACTCCAACGATTTTTAGACCGGCATCACCGCCGCGCAGTTCGCCGCCGGAGAAGATCGCGAGTTCCTGGAGCGTGAACGTCACATTTTCTTTCTAGATTGTAGAGGCGGTTGCGACAAGCGGGTCGCTTAATTGTTCGACGCGTCGAAAATGCTCTGAATGGATTTATCGAGCACCTTATTGAACTCAGCGTCAGATTGCTGTGCCGTCAGCCCTTCAACCAGCGCGCGGGAGAAGCTGGCGACCACGCCAGGCTGCTTGCGCAGCCGATTGTTCGCCTCTTCTCGCGAATAGCCGCCGGAAAGTGCAACTACCCTCAAAACCTTCGGATGTTTGACAAAGTCGCGGTAAAAGTCGTCCTGCTCCGGCAGCGTCAGCTTGAGCATGACGAACTGACCAGCCGGCAATTCGTTGAGCTTTTCAAGAATGGCTGTTTTCAGGAACTGCTCCGCTTTTGCTTTTTCCGGGCAGCGAATATCAATTTCCGGTTCAAGGATCGGCACGCAGTCCGCCGAGATAATCTCCTGACCGATGTCAAACTGCTGGACAACGATGTCCTTGATGCCTGCTTCGTCGGCGTGTTTGATCACTGACCGCATCTTGGTTCCGAAGATGCGGTTCGTCTTGGCTTTCTCGAGGAGCGCGCCCAGCTTCGGTATGGGCTTCATCAACTGAACCCCGTCTTTCTCGGCGGCCAGGCCTTGATCCACTTTTAGAAAAGGCACCACCCGTTTCACGTTCCAAAGATAGTCCGAAGTGGGTTGGCCTTGGATCTGCCTGTCCATCGTGTTCTCGAACAGGATGGCGCCGATAATTCGTTCCCCGTTGAAAGCGGGACTGGTGATAATGCGGGTCCGCATCTGATGGACGATGGCGAACATCTCTTCATCGCTAGACCAGGCATTCTCTTGAATTCCGTACTGACGCAGTGCTTTCGGTGTGCTGCCGCCGCTTTGATCCAGCGCCGCAACGAATCCCGGAGCGGTCTTAATCTTTTGCAATTGTTCTTCGTTAACGGCGATAGCTTTCATGGTTGCTCGCTGGTTCGCCGAAGCCTCAAATCTCGGGCCGCAAATCGCAACTCGAAATTTCGCTAATCTCTTGGCGCGCCGGTGGCCGGCAGCACGACGCTAACGAGCGTTCCCTTCGCCGTCGAATCGACCTCGACCCGCCCGTGGTGATCGAAGACCGTTCGTTTGACGATCGGCAACCCTAGACCCATACCTCGGGGTTTTGTCGTACAAAACGGCGAGAAGATTTTCTCTTTGATGTCGGGCGCGATGCCGTGGCCATTATCGCGAACCGTTATGACAACCGCGGCAGCTTGCTTGCCCTCGCGTAGCCGTTTCGCGGATAAGCTGATCTGCGGTTTGTTCCGGTCGGCGCTGGCTTCGGCGGCGTTCGCCACCAAATGCGCAAATGCTTCCGCGAGGGCGGACTCATCGCCGAGCACGCGCGGCAAATCGCTCGGCAAAGAGGTTTCGATTTCGACCTTTCCGTTGATCCCAAATCGTGAGCGCGCGATTTCCAATCCCTTTTTCACCGGCGCGCGGACGTCGATGGATTTCAATATCAATTCCGGAGGATGGGCAAAGTTGTTGATTTGCGTGATGATTTTATCGAGCCGATCGATTTCCTGGACCACGATCTGTTTGAATTCCTTCCGGAAATCGGCGTCGTCGAAACGCTCTGGCAAGAGTTGGGCGAAAGTTTTGATCGCGACGAGCGGGTTACGAATTTCATGCGACATACTTGCCGCCAAATCGGTCCAAAATGCCGCGCGATCGACGAGTGACTGTTTCTCGCGAATGGTTTCCTCCGCGGTGAGGTCGTTAATCACAGCAACCGCGCCGAGAGTTGACTCGTTGTCGGCGAGGCGGCGCGCTTCCACCGAAACTGAACGGCGCGTTGTTGCGTCGATCCACTGTTGGCGAGGAAGGGACTCTTTCGCTTCCAAAGCTTCGCGCAGCAGACCGGCGAGTTTGTTCCCGACGCGTTCAACCGGCTTGTTCAGCGCTTCCGTACTTGAGATTCCAAGAATCTTTTCAGCGCGCGGATTGAACCAGCGGACTGTTGCGTCCATGTCGACGGCGACAATCCCGGGCGGAATGGACTTCAAGAGCGTTTCAGCCAGCGTCTTCTGAACAGTCGCTTCCTCGTACAAGAATGCGTTCTCCAGAATCGTCGAGACGTGTTCGGCCAGCACCGTTAAACTCTCGAGGCCTCGGTCGTCGAAAAGCTGTCCAGTTACGCGGTTGCCAAAAAATATCCAGCCGAGAACGGTATTCTGCGCAAAGAGCGGGACGATCACTTCCGCTCCAAACATATCGAGAGCGCGTCGCATCAAGGCTCGACTGCGATCCTCGGGTGTTTGGGCGAGCTGGTTTCGCGATATCAAATGCGCGTGCAACTCCAGCCAGCGAACGAGCGCATCGCGTTCCCCAAATTGTAGCTGATCCGTTTCAGGCAAGCAGCGCAGACCGCCTCGAAAGGAATACGGCTGGCCTTTCGCGGTGCGCAGAAAGATTCCGACTCGGCTGACGCCTGCGGCATCAGCAACTGCTTCGACTGCCGATGAGACGAGTGCATCCATGCTGTCCGATCGTCGAAGGACGCATGGCAGCCGCAGCAATGACAAACCGCGGCCGGAATCTGTGGCGGGGCGCAGGTCCGGCGTCTTCAACGCTCGATCTCTTGTCGATGTGTCTCGAAACTCGCGGTTTTGTTCCAAGAGTTTTTGATAATCGAATGCTCGTTCGAGTAGCGCTTGAAATCGGCGTCGGGCCAATCCGAGTTCTTCAGCTGCGTAGATTCCCATCTCCTCCGCCTCTCGTAACGGTTCGGAATGCGTTACGCCGAGCGCAATGATCAGAACGTCATGGTTTTCTTCGTGAATTTCAGCAAGGAGCTCGCGCGATTCCTTCGCGCGCAAGTCCATCATCAACACGGCCGGTCCTGTTTGCTGAAGAACCGGCTCGAGCCGATCGGCGTCAGCGACATGACGTACTTGCGCCAGATTACGCAGATACGCTCTCGTCCTGCGGACTAGATCAGCGTCCTGGGTATATAAAACCGCAAGGGGAGTGGGACTCATGCGGCGGCCACCTTGCTCTCGAACCGCACTAATGGCAGCAGAATATGGAACACCGTTCCCTTTTGCAGTTCGCTTTCGACTTCGATTTGGCCCCCATGCTCTTGAATGATTCCGTGAACGACTGACAAACCGAGACCGGTTCCGTAATCCTTCGTTGTGAAAAATGGATCGAACACGTGTGGGAGATCTTCCGCGCGAATTCCTTCACCGGTGTCACGAATGCTGATGAGCAATGCTTCTGGCGTTTGTCCATTCCCGTTTGTCTCGCCGTTGTAGGCGCGAGGATTGAGCCATTGTTCGCCCGCGCGGATTTCAGTTGTCACCGACAGTTCGCCCTGAGTCTTCATCGCATCCATCGCGTTCAGGAAAAAGTTTAGGAAAACTTGCTCGAGCTGATCAGCGTCGCCGCGAATCGTGTCCACGTCAGCCTGCCACGAGCGCTGCAATTTGATGTCTTTCTGGTAAAGCCGGTGCCCGACAAGCGTCAGTGCTTTTTCCAGAACCTCATGCGCGTGGAGCGGCTTCAGGATCGGCTTGGCCGGTCGCGCGAAACGCAGCAGTTGATTTACTAATGAATCGATCCGGTCGATTTCGTGGCCGATTAGATTCGAAAACGTATCGCGAAAATCCGAATCCTGATAACGTTCGGGCAGAAGTTGCGCGAACGTCTTGAGGGAAACGAGCGGGTTCTTTATTTCGTGCGCCATGCCTGCCGAAAGAGTGCCAAGGCTTGCAAGGCGGTCGCTGCGTCGGATCTGCAATTCGAGCCGTTTGATCGCCGTGACGTCGGTCAGCACCATTAGGGCGCCGAGGACTTGTCGATCTTGTCCGTGGAAAATCGACGTGCTCGCGCGAATCACTGTGTCCCCTTCGCCGACGTGAAGTGAGACTTCACAATCTTGCTGGCTCTCGCGCGTGGTCAGAGTAGCTACTAGTGGCTCGGCCAATTCGACTGGCAGAGCATCGAGCGAGCGGTCGAGCATTTCGTCAGCGTTCAAGCCAGTAATTTGCCCGGCCTCGTTATTAAACACGGTGATTCGGCCATCCGTGCTTACCGCGATAACGCCGCTAGTCAGGTTTTGCAGCAGCGTTTCGTTATAAATCTTCGCGTTCTGCACTTCGGTGAACAATTCGGCGTTTTCAATCGCGACGGCCAATTGTCCGCACAACACCTGAAGCGCACCTTGTTCGACTGTTCCGTAAATCTTGCCGGATTTTCGCGCGCCGAGCAGCAAAACACCGGCAAGATGGTCGCGTGAGAAAATTCCCATCGCCAGCGCAATTTCCAGCGGTTCGAGTTGGCGAACGACACGTTGCAACTGAGGGGTTGGACGCGTTCGATGAAGTTCCTCAAGCACGATTGGCTCGTGGCTCGATTCTAATTGAGTGATTGTCGCCTGATCGCGCGTGAGTTCCAAGAATTGGCGCGAACCTGGTTCAGCCGCCGGGTATTGCTGTGAAAACGCGTGCTTGGTTGGCAAAAGAATGATGACTCTGTCCGTGCCGACAGCTTCCGCCACAGTTTGCGCGAAACGATCGAGCAAGTCTCGCAACGTCGTGACGGAGGCGAGGATCTTGGCTGCCTTGCTGACCGTCGTCCGAAAGTCCAGTCGATGCGATCCAATAAAGAGCCGCTCAGCCAGCCGTTGCGACAACCCGCGTGCTGGCGCCATCGCAAAAGCGACCACGACTGCGGCAGCAACGTGCGCGACTGAACCGGCAAGTGGAGTCGAAGCAGACAAGGCACCGTCCACCAACCACCACACAATCGCGTATAGCGCGAGCAGGTATGTGCTCAGAACGAAGTAGGAGAGCACACGGCGGAGAATTGCTCCGACCTCCATGATGCGGCGCGTCGCAATTCCATATGCGATGATCAAACTGAAAACGACGGAACGAAACGGCGCGAACCAAATTTGGCGCGACTGGGCAATGAAAGGCTCCAACACAAAGCTGAGCACAAGCGCGACGGCAATCGTGACAACAGCTGCGATGAGGATGAAGGCGAGCTCAACTTGCGTTCCACCAGTTGATTTTCTCAGATCCCGCCAGTAACCGATCGCCAATGCTAGAAATGCGACTGCGAAAAACGCGCTATAGACGTAGGCCCCGTCTCCGTAAATCGCGACGGGCGCGCCCCCAGTCGCCAGCGGTATTTGTGCGGCTTTCAAAAACCATTTCGTGCTTGAGAGCACGGCGATTCCCGTAGCCGCAATTAACCAAAAGCGGGAGTCATACAAAACGTCGCGCCAGCCTCGATTTTTACCCGCAATTGAAAGCCGAAGGAGATTAAGGGAAGTGAGAACAAGGGCACCTGCAACTGACGCCAGTCTGATGGAGAATTCCGCGGCCGATGGTGTCGCTGCGACGAAGACTAGATACAACGTGGCCAGCCACGCGGTGATAGTCAGGGATAGTAACAGATAAGATTGATTGGCGAGTCTTTGCCGATTGGCCTGAAACACCACCAATCCAAGTGCTACCTGGATGATCAGTGCAATGAAAGTCGGAGCAGCCGCGCTGTTCATTATGCTGCGATCCGCTCAATCACAAGACTACTGGCACTGCCTCCGATGCCCCGAACATTAACCAGAGCACAATCGACCTTTGCCTTGCGGGCGCGCCCAGGAACGAAGTCCAAATCACATTCAGGATCTGCCACTTCGTAATTTGCTGTCGGCGGAATCAGTCCGTCTCGAATTGTTAAAGCGCACGATACAACTTGGAATGGTCCTCCGGCTGCCAATGGATTTCCGGTAACGCCTTTGATCGAGCTGACAGGAATGCTATACGCTAGCGAGCCAAAAACCCGCTTGATCGATTTTACCTCGACCGCGTCCAGAATCGGATGACTTGGGCCGTAGGCGGAGATGTAATCAATGTCTTCCGGTAATCGCGATGCATTTGCCAACGCAAGTCTCATCGATTCTTCCAAACCGGAGCCCGGTCGTGTCGGGTCAAGGTCGCGTTGCTTACCGTACCCGATCACTTCCAAATAAATCCTCGCGCCGCGAGCTTCAGCGCGCTCAAGGTTTTCAACCACAAACACGCTGCCGCCTTCGGAAATTACACCGGAGTCACGATCAGCATCGAAGGGGCGACTAGCTTTATCAGGCTCTCCATTCCTGTAAGAACTGAGACCGCTGGCGATGAAACTTGCCATGGTCAACGGTGTAATCGGTGCGTCTGCGCCTCCGGCTATCGCAATCTCGGCCGTTCCAGATCGAATCAATGCCGCCGCCTCCGCCAGCGCGTCG
>Ga0137359_10005157_pt1 | contig 10751 bp, 12 predicted proteins | sample Mad1_40_16metaG_FD_108281 | JGI IMG/M metagenome (GOLD analysis project Ga0137359, IMG submission 108281) | Vadose zone soil microbial communities from Angelo Coast Range Reserve, California, USA - Mad1_40_16 metaG | ecosystem: Environmental > Terrestrial > Soil > Vadose zone | place: USA... | reverse complement strand
GGCCGCCCTGGGTCGGCTGCAGGGCCGCGTGCGCGTCGGCGGGCGTTGATTCGCTGTCGGCGCGTCTGGTGGCCGGCACCCATCCCCCGACAACCCAAGCTCCGGACTCCACGGGACCATGGCAACCGCAGCGGCCGGCGGCAGCGACCGGCTTGGCGAAATTCTTCTGCGCGACGGCCTCGTCTCGCGCGAGCATCTTGCACAGGCGCTCGCGGAGCAGAAGGCGTCGAAGCACCGCCTGGGCTACGTCCTGGTCAAGCTGGGGCTGGTCCAGGAGCTCGAGATCACCAAGGTCCTCGCCCGGCAGTATCGGATGCCGGCAGTGGACCTGTCGCGTTTCGAGGTGGACCCCAAGATCCTGAAGCTGGTGCCTGCCGACATGGCGACGAAGGGCGTGGTGCTGCCGCTCAAGCGCGAGGGGCGCACCCTCACCGTCGCCATGGCCGACCCGAGCGATCACGGCCTGCTCGAAGACCTCAAGTTCATCACTCGGTTCGATCTGTTCCCGGTCATCGCCGGGGAGTATACCCTCCGCGCCCTGATCGAGAAGCACTACGCGGCCAACGAGCAGGAGCTGCAGACGCTCCTGCGCGACATGGAGGCGGCGGGCGAGGACCTGGAGGTCGTCGAGGAGCAGGAGGAGGAGACCGTCACCCAGGCGCAGATCGAGGACGCGCCGGTGGTGAAGCTGATCAACGGGCTCCTGATCGAGGCGGTGAAGCGGGGCGCCAGCGACATCCACATCGAGCCGTTCGAGCACGAGATCCGGGTACGCTACCGCATCGACGGCTCGCTGCTCGAGATCATGCGCCCGCCGCTCAAGATGAAGGCGGCGCTCACCTCGCGCATCAAGATCCTCTCGCAGCTCAACATCGCCGAGCGCCGCGTGCCGCAGGACGGCCGCCTCAAGCTCAAGATGGGCAACCGGGTCATCGATTTCCGCGTCTCGACGCTGCCCGTGCTCTACGGCGAGAAGATCGTGCTCCGAATCCTCGACAAGGGGAACCTGACGCTCGACCTGACCAAGTTCGGGTTCGAGGTGAAGGCGGAGAAGGACCTGATGCGGGCGATCCTGAACCCGTACGGGATGGTGCTGGTCACCGGCCCCACGGGCTCAGGCAAGACGACGACGCTCTATTCCGCGCTCTCGCGGGTGAACACGCCCGAAGTCAACATCATGACGGCGGAGGACCCGGTCGAGTACAACCTGATGGGCATCAACCAGGTGCTGGTGCGGACCGAGATCGGGCTCACCTTCGCCGCCGCGCTCAAGGCCTTCCTCCGGCAGGACCCCAACATCATCATGATCGGCGAGATCCGGGACCTGGAGACGGGCGGCATCGCCATCAAGGCCGCGCTCACCGGCCACCTGGTGCTCTCCACGCTGCACACCAACGACGCGCCCAGCACGATCACCCGTATGATCGACATGGGGATCGAGGCCTTCAACGTGGCCAGCGCCGTAAACCTCGTGGTGGCACAGCGATTGGTCCGCCGGATCTGCAAGGACTGCAAAGGTCCGCACAAGTATACCGACGAGCAATTGTCCCCCCTGGGCACAGATCTTGAGACTTTGCGCGCCATACCGTTCATGAAGGGCACCGGCTGCGATACCTGCAGCGGCACCGGCTACAAGGGCCGGGCGGGCCTCTACGAGGTCATGGCCATGTCGCCCGAGCTGCGCCGGATGATTCTCCGCGGTGCCTCCGTCTCCGACATGCAGGAGCAGGCGGTCACCGAGGGGATGCTTACCCTGCGCATGGACGGCATGAAGAAAGTCGAGCGCGGTGTCACTACCCTCGAAGAAGTGGTCAAGGAGACGGCCGGATGAGCTTCAACCTGCGAGCCCTGCTCGAGGAGATGATCGAGAAGGAGGCCTCGGACCTCCACATCAGCACGGGCGAGCGCCCGAAATTGCGCGTCGACGGCGACATCGCCGACAGCTCGGTGGCCGAGATCCTCACCCCCAAGGACACGCTTCAACTGGCCTACTCGGTCCTGACCGAGAACCAGAAGAAGCGGTTCGAGACCGAGGACGAGCTCGACTTCTCCTTCGGAATTCAGAACTTAGCCCGCTTCCGCGGCAACTGCTTCAAGCAGCGCGGGTGCGTGTCCATGGTAATCCGCATGATTCCCTTCAATGTGCGAACCTTCCAGGAGTTAGGGCTCCCTCCGGTGATCGCCCGCCTGGCCGAGCGACCCCGGGGACTGATCCTGGTGACGGGGCCGACCGGCTCCGGCAAGAGCACCACGCTGGCGGCGATCATCGACAAGATCAACAAGGAGCGGAAGGGGCACATCATCACGGTGGAGGATCCGATCGAGTTCATCCACCGCCACCAGAGCTGCATCGTCAACCAGCGCGAGATCGGCACCGACACCAAGAGCTTCCAGAGCGCGCTCAAGTACGCGCTCCGTGAAGATCCGGACGTGATCCTGGTCGGCGAGATGCGCGACCTGGAGACCATCGCCGCGGCACTCACGATCGCGGAGACGGGTCACCTGGCCCTCGCCACCCTGCACACCAACTCGGCGGCGGAGTCCATCAACCGCATCATCGACGTGTTCCCCTCGAACCAGCAGTCGCAGGTGCGCGCGCAGCTCGCGTTCGTGCTCGAGGGTGTGGTGACGCAGACGCTGCTTCCCAAGGCCCGCGGCCGCGGCCGCGTGATGGCGTGCGAGATCATGGTGGCCACGCCCGCCATCCGCGCCCTCATCCGCGACGACAAGATCCACCAGATCTACTCGGCGATGCAGTCGGGCAAGAAGCACGGCATGCAGACGATGAACGACGCGCTGTACCAGCTCTACACCAACAAAGAGGTGGCGCAGGAGGAGTGTGAGCGAGTGTCGTCCGAGCCGAAGGAGTTCCTCCGGATGATCGGGGTGACCCCGATGGAGGAGCAGGAGATCACCACCGCCAACGGTAACCAGCGCACCACCGCCGCCCGTCGCTGATCGGAGACTCTCCCGATGCCGATGTTCGAGTATACCGCCCGTTCCCAGACGGGGCAGATTCAGAAGGGCCAGATGGACGTCGCCAGCAAGGACGACGTCAGCGCCTACCTGCGGAAGAACCGCCTGATCCTGGTGAGCGTCCGCGAGGCGCCCAAGCAGATCAAGTTCAGCCTGGGCGGGGCGCGCGTGAAGACGCGCGACATCGTCATCTTCACCCGCCAGTTCGCGACGATGATCAACGCCGGTCTGCCGCTGGTGCAGTCGCTGAACATCCTGGCGGCCCAGACCGAGAACAAGACCCTCGCCGAAGTCACCCGCGCGGTGGTCTACGACGTCGAGAGCGGCAACACGCTGGCCGACGCCTTCTCCAAGCATCCGAAGGCGTTCTCGGCGCTGTACGTGAACATGGTGGCCGCCGGCGAAGCCGGCGGCATCCTGGACACCATTCTGCTCCGTCTGGCCACGTTCCTGGAGAAGAACGACGCCCTGGTCCGCAAGGTAAAGGGCGCGATGATCTACCCGGGCGTGATCATGAGCGTGGCGGGTGCCGCCATCGCGATCCTGCTCATCTTCGTCATTCCGACCTTCCAGACCATGTTCGCCTCGGCGAGCCTCGAGCTGCCACTGCCCACGCGGGTCGTCATCGGTCTCTCGAATTTCCTTATCGGCTACTGGTGGGCCATGCTGCTGCTGGCCGGCGCCGCCGTGTTCAGCATCAAGAGCTACTATGCCACCCCCGCGGGCCGGCTCCAGGTCGACGCCCTGCTCCTCCGCACCCCGGTCCTGGGCGACGTGATCCGGAAGTCGGCGGTGTCGCGCTTCACCCGGACCCTGGGCACGCTGGTGAGCTCGGGCGTGTCGATCCTCGAGGGCCTCGAGATCACGGCCAAGACGGCCGGCAACCAGGTGGTGCACAACGCCGTCATGGAATCGCGGCAGTCGATCGCCGGCGGCGAGACCATCGCGGCGCCGCTCGAGAAGTCGAAGGTGTTCCCGCCGATGGTCATCTCGATGATCGCGGTGGGCGAGCAGACGGGCGGCCTGGACGAGATGCTCAGCAAGATCGCCGACTTCTACGACGAAGAGGTGGACGTCGCGGTGAGCGCCCTGCTCAGCCTGATGGAGCCGATGATGATCGTGGTCCTGGGCGTGATCGTGGGCGGCATGGTGATCGCGATGTACCTGCCGATCTTCGATATGATGAACGCGGTGCAGTAGTTTACAGACGGCCCTGACGGGTACCTGATTCGTTCCCCGGCGGGCTCACATAACGTTCCGGTTCCGGGCACCTTGATCGTTCCGGATTCGTAAGTCGCTGACGAGGTCGGCTTGGCGTGAAGGGCGCCGGAAAATCAGGCGCCCTTTGTCGCGTTGCTCGCGGCCCCCCCCCACGGGGGAGGCCGGCTGTCGGCCCCTTGACGATGGTTAGCTAACTTAGCTATTATGCGACAGGCAGGTGAAACCCACCGAGGAGGCCGTATGAGGGGCGCAACACCCAAGGATCGAGCGCGGGAGGTCGCGCAGCCGGCAGGTGAGTCGATCCCAGCGACCGAGGCTCAGAACAACTTCGGGCGGGTGCTCGGCCGCGCGAAACGGGAGGGGCGCGTGTTCATCACTCGGTACGACCAACCGGAGGCCGTCGTGCTGTCCATCGAGGAGTACGAGGCGCTGACTGGCCGGGAGCCGGTCGATCTCCAGGCACTGGAGCGCGAGTTCGACACGATGCTGCTTCGCATGCAGCGTCCCGAGCATGGCCATGCGGTCGATCAGCTCTTCGCGATGACCGGGTCTCAGCTCGGCAAGGCCGCCCACGACAAGGTGGCCTCCAGGTCCGAGCCGGCTCGGGTGCGTCTGAACGTCAAGTCGGAGCCGCGAGGGCAGGAACGCGCGAGCCGGCGCAGCTAAGTGGCGAAGGCCTCCGCTGCGCAGTCACGCCCGCGCGGAGAGATCACCGTTCTAGCGGGGACAAACGGCGCGGGTAAGAGCAGCGTGGCCGGCGCCGCGCTCACGCAGGGCGGTACAGACTTCTACAACCCAGATCAGGCCACGCAGCGCTACGTGGCGGCGGGACTCCCCGTGGCCGAGGCCAACGCCCGCGCATGGGACAAAGGCCGCCGATTGTTGGACCGCGCCATCCGAGAGCGGCTGGACTTCGCCTTCGAGACCACGCTCGGCGGAAACACCATGACCACGCTCCTCCTGGAGGCGGCCAAACAGGGGCTCCGGGTGCGCATCTTCTACGTTGGGCTCGCCTCGCTGGAGTTACACATCCGGCGCGTGCGCGAGCGCGTGGCGCGCGGCGGGCATGACATCCCCGAGCACAAGATCCGCGCTCGCTGGAAGGCGAGTCGCGAGAATCTGATCCGCCTCCTCCCGCACGCGGCCGAGCTCGCCGTCTGGGACAACAGCGCCGAAGCGGATCCCGATGCGGGCAAGGTCCCGGCCCCTGTACTGATCCTCTTGATGCAGGATCGCGCGATCCGCGACCTCTGCCCGCTCGACCAAGTGCCAACCTGGGCCAAGCCCATCGTGGCAGCCGCGCTCGTGTCCGACCCGTCGGCGGCAACGGGAAGTTGATGGCGACCCCTTCAAACGACGCCTACGCTGTCCTTGGGGGAGCGGGTGAATCGTCCTGGTGAAGCTCTCCTACTGGTGGAATCCGTAGCGCCGCAGCGGCGACGAGGAGGATGCCCGCGGCTCGCGCCGCGCGATCCGGCCTTCTCGCAACACGCTCCAAAGTGATGAGCGCGGCGATCCCGCCGACCGCGGCGAGATCCATCATGCCGAATACCATCAGCGCCAACATGAACCCCGCGCAGCACAGGCAGCAGTGCACCCCGTAGCGCACGCCATCCCGGTAGGCGCTCCACCCCGTCCCGGAGGGCGCCCGCCCGCAGAGCAGTCCCATCCGGCAGCGCTCGAGCTGCCGAGTCTTCCACGCCGTGAGCTGAAGCGCACCCGCGACCAGCAAGGCCACGCCGCCCGCGCCGGGCACGAACGGCCCCAGGGCGGGCCACCGTATCTCCGCGGTCATGAGCCCAACGCTGAGCAGATGGACCACCACCCCAGCGCAGGCCCACACCAGGAAGTATCCGACGCCGGCGAGCACCGTCGGTGTGCCCAGCCGGCGGCCGTGCGCCTCGCGAAGCAGGCGGCGGTAGCCCAGGAGCGCGGGCACGAACGACGGCAGCATCATCGCGACCATCATCACCGCCCACACGCCCATGAAGGCGGCCCCCTCCGCGATCAGGCCGCCGCCCGGCATCGGCATGCGTGACGAGGCCGGCCAGCACCAGCGGACCGTCGCCGCCGCGCAGGCGGTGAACAGAAGCGCGCTGCCTACGATGAACCCCCGTCGGCGGTCAAGCCGGAGGGCCCGGCGGGTCGAACGCTGCCGGGCCCCCGTGGCGAGTCAGCCGTCGTAGCGGTCATGGTGCCGCCACCAGGCGTTGGGAGACGGCAGCCCCTCCTCGTCACGTCCCTTGGGGACCAGGTCGAGGTACTGGTACGCGGCGTTCACCGCGTCGATGCCGCGGGCATACGCCGAGTAGGTGTGATAGACGCTTCCCGACTCGTCACGGTAGAAGACGCTCACCCCGGGCAGCTCCGAGCTCTTCGTGGCCGTCTTCGCGTAGTTGTACACCGCAGCGCCGGTGTCGAGTGTTTCCGGCGCGAACGACACGTGATAGTCGTAGTTGAAGTCGTTCCCGCCCGACGAGACCCACTTGAAGCTCCACCCCATCCGCCGCTTGAACGTGTCGATCTTGGCGAGTGGGGCCCGGGAAATCGCCACGAAGCTCACGTCGCGCTGGCGCAGGTGAGCCCCGAGACCGTTGAAGCTGTCGGCCCAGAAGGAGCAGCCCGGGCAGCCCTCCTCCCAGTCGGGGGCGAACATGAAGTGATAGACCACGAGCTGGCTTCGGCCCTCGAAGAGATCGGCCAGCGTCTCCGGGCCGCTCGGCCCGTCGAAGCGATACGGCTTCTCCACTCGCTCCCAGGGAAGCCCGCGGCGCTCCCGGCTCAGCTCGTCCCGGAGCCGGGTGAACTCCTTCTCTTTGGCGAGGAACGCCTTTCGCGCGGCGAGCCATGCCTCGCGCGATACCACCGGATGATTGTTGACAGCGCTGCGGGCGACGGTTGCCATGGGACTCCCTCCAGCCGCTCGGCGGCGGCCCGTGCAGGTCGACGGTGGATGCTGCGACTGGCGCAATCGCCGCGGCGCGGCAATATTCTACCAGTCGGTTGAACATATATTACTCTACCAAACGGTTGAATGCAAGCCATGGCCCAGACCGCCGAACCGCTGTTGGATCAGGTCTACGGCGCGATCGCCGATCCGACCCGTCGCGCCATCCTCGCCGTTCTCGCCGGCGGCGAAGCGACCGTCGGCACCCTGGCCGACCGCTTCCCCATCTCGTTCAACGGCGTCTCCAAGCACGTGAAGGTCCTGGAACGCGCGGGGCTCGTGGAGCGCGCGATCCACGGCCGCGAGCACCGGCTCAAGCTCAATCCCGCGCCGCTGGGCGAGGCGGCGCGCTGGCTCGAGCATTACCGCGCGTTCTGGGAGATGCGGCTGGACGGGCTGGAGGCGTTCCTCGCGAAGCAACAGCGCTCGACCACGTCGGGGCGGGCGCGACGGACGCGACAGACTGGAAAGGGCGGCAAATGACCACGGTCGGCGATGCGGCAGAGGTGCTGGTGGTGCGGCGGCAGATCCCGTTTCCGCGCGAGCAGGTGTTCGCCGCCTGGCTCGACGGAGCCAGCCTGGCGCAGTGGATGCGCCCGAGCGGCACTGCGAGAGCGACGGTCGAAGTCGATCCGCGTGTCGGCGGCAAGTTCCGCATCGTGATGCATTTGGAGCAGGCCGCGAACTGCAGCGTCACGGGTGACCACGAGCATCGGGGCGAGTACCTGGCCATCGAGCCGCCGTCGCTGCTCTCGTTCACCTGGATCTCGAACGCCACCGACCTCCTGCCCACGGTCGTCACCATCGAGTTTCTGGAACGAGGCTCCGGCACCGAGCTCGTCCTGACTCACCAACGCCTGCCGCAGGCGAGCTTCGAGTCGCACCGTCAGGGGTGGACCGACATCGTCCGGCAGCTCGAGGAGGTGTTGGCGTCCGGGCGGGCCTCCGATGCACGCGCCGATCGTTAGCGTCGCTTGAGGTACGGTGTTCACCGCATTGGGCGAGCGACTGTGGGTGCTGTGAGGAGGTTCGGGGTGCAGACCTCCGCGGGGACCGCCGGATCAGTCGTCGGTCTCGAGCGCGCCGCCCTGCCGAAGCTGCTCCCTGGCGAACACGACCAGGCCGACGTAGGCGAAGCCCACCAGGAGCCGGACCGCCAGGCGCAGCGCCACCCGCCCGCCCTGGTCGGCGAGCAGCTCGCGGGCCGCGCCGTGCACCAATGCGAGCGGCGCCAGCAGCAGGATGTTGGCGGCCACGTTGGCGATCGGCGCGACCCAGAGGAGCGACGCGAACTCCGCGGATGATCGGCGGCGCAGCTCCCGAAGCAGCCACACGGCGACGACTCCGTAGGCTGCGAGCTCGCGCATGGCCGACCGCGGATAGAGCCACTCCGCGGTCGCGCCGGGCGGCAGGCCCCTCGAGAGGTCGACCGCCCCGCCACCGAGCGCGGCGACGGCCACGTTGACGGCGAGGGGAAGCAGGATCGCGATCGTGTAGAAGGTCCGTAATCGCATCACGGATGTGCCTCGCTGGAGAGAACATCGACGGCGTCCACACCCGCTGGCCCCCAGGCCACGAGGAGAATGATAGCGCGTCGCCGAGCTCTTCACCCCGAGCGAAGCGAAGGACCTGCTCACAGACACTTCGGCTGACGGCTGAAAAAACCGCGCGGACGCTGGTAGCGTTCGCGCGGTTCCATCCTGCCTGGGTCGCTGGAAGACTCATTCCGGTGGCATATGGCAGGTCCGATCGGGTTGCCGCTACTGTGGCCCCGCGTCCGGAACGCTCTGGCCGTCCGGCCTGCGGCCCCCAAACCGGCCGCGCATCTCCTCCTGCCGCTGTGCCTCGGCCTCCTTCTTCTCGTCCTCACGCCACTGGCTGTATTGCTTGACCTGATCCTTCGTGAGAATCTTCTTGAGCCCTTTGTCGAACTCCTCGTCCTGCTTTGAGACGTCCTTCCACAGCCGCACGACCAGGTCACGACTCGGCCGTGCCGACTCCATGTCGCCGCTCTCGAACGCCTGGCGTGTGGCCTGCAACGCCGTCCGAACGCTGTCTCGGGCTGGCTTGGTGGCCGTCATATGCTGCTCGTAGATCCGTGTGTATCGCTTGATTTGGTCTCCATCTAGGCCGGCGATCTGCTGCATCGCGCCCGGTGTCGCCGGCCCCTCCACCTCGTCAGGCGAGGGGAGCCGAGTCCGTTCACCTTGTGGCTGGCGCATCATTCCCCCCGATCTACGCCCCCGCATGTACCCGGGATCTCCACCGCCGACACCTGATTGCGCGGAGGCGGGTGCCACGACCAGAAGGAAGCTGATGAGACCCAAAGCGATCTCGCCCGTTCGCGTAGCGGAGCCGAAGAGGGTGAAGCGGTGCAGGGCACTGAGCTGCATGACTGAAGTCTCCCGAATGCGGAAATGGGTGTACCAGAGGTCGAGGGTGCCTCACCTGAGGCTGAGGTCTCTTTCCCTGATACCGGCCAAGGTGATCGGACGTTGGTGACGACCATTCCCGCACCATCGACCGGCCGTGCCCCTTCCCGGTCGGCCCCAGAATGTGCGCGCCGAGGGACAAAATGGCCGATTCGGGTAGGTCGTCCCTTCGATTTGACCGCCTCCCCCGCGCCCCGTAGGTTGGCGATACGGAACACCCCGGCGGCGCCGGCCGCGACGACATATCCCGTAGCAGGAGGTCCACATGCGCGTCCGTGGATCGATTCCGCTCCTCCTCACCGCCCTCACGTTGTACGCCGCGGCCTGCGGCGACAGCAGCCCGACGCAGCCGTCCACCAGCCTGGGCGGCACCTACTCGCTCGTCTCGTTCGCTTTCGTCGTGCAGGGCCAGCAGCAGCCGGTCCCCGGCGCGACCGGGAGCTTCACGCTCACCGCCACCAACTACACCCTGTCCCTGACGGTCCCGGGGCAGGGCACGCTGAACGACACCGGCACCTACTCGCTCTCGGGGTCACAGTGGAGTCAGTCCTCGGCCACCACGGGTCAGGCGACCGGCACCTATTCCCTCAGCGGCACGGTGCTGACGGTAGACGCCACCTCGCAGGGGACCGAGACCATCTCGGTGTGGCAGAGGCACTAGCTCCATGCGCGGCAGGCTCCGGCGGACGCCGGGGTGGCGCCGGTCAGTCTGCTGGCTCTCTTGGTTGACGCTCGCGGCCGGACACCCGCTTGCCGCGCAGGGGCAGACCGGCACGATCGTGGGCGAGGTGCGCGACGCGGCCAGCGGCGCGGACATCGAGGGCGCGCGCGTCCTGGTCGAGGCCACCGGCCGCGTGAGCGTCACCAGCCGAAGTGGCGGGTTCACGATCGCCGGCCTGTCCCCCGGGGCTTATCGGCTCCGGGTGGCCGCGGTGGGCTACGCGCCCGGCGAGCCGCCCGAAGTGGTGGTGTCCGGGGGCGACACGGCACACGTGCTCGTGTCGGTCACGCCGTCGAGCATCGAGCTTCCGGGGATCGTCGTGACCGCGAGCCGCACACCCGAGCTGGTCGAGGACTCGCCGGCCAGCGTGGAGGTGCTCCGGCACGACGAGGTCATCCAGCGCAACGTGACCACCCTCGACGGCGCACTCGCCTTCGTGCCCGGCACCACCTTT
>Ga0137359_10005153_pt1 | contig 10754 bp, 15 predicted proteins | sample Mad1_40_16metaG_FD_108281 | JGI IMG/M metagenome (GOLD analysis project Ga0137359, IMG submission 108281) | Vadose zone soil microbial communities from Angelo Coast Range Reserve, California, USA - Mad1_40_16 metaG | ecosystem: Environmental > Terrestrial > Soil > Vadose zone | place: USA... | reverse complement strand
TATGCCTCTTGAATTTCGACAAATTTCTCCTGCGCGTTTTTGTCAGGATTTGTGTCCGGGTGATATTTCCGGGCCAGCTGAGTCAAGACGTTAATTGGAACCAAGCACGGCAAGAAAATAATAGAGACACGTACGGAAAAATAGACCTTCTTAATTTCAGAAGGAGGTGCGTCTCTGCTCACGCCGAGAATTTCATATGGGTCTTTCGGAGCATATGATGGCCCAGATGGATGAAAAAGCCGCTGCAACAGCACGCGATCAAGATGGTGTCACGAGTGACCAAGGGAGGATGGGTTGGTTACCTTGAACTGGTTCTGGTGACGACTTGGCGATATTGGGTGAGGAGTGTGATGGAGGGCATACGATAAGCTCCTTGCAGAGCGAGAACATGTATAATATGAGATAAAGGAATTAATGCCTTGGGGAGATAAACGGAGGAACATCGCACAACGAACGAGACAACGACAGAAGGCGCGTTGCTCGCGTTTGTGTGTCTCTGTTTGGATCGGGTTCTCAGTGGCACGTGCAATCCCCCAAAAGCTTCCGACTTACCACGGCGGGGCGGTGCTTTTAAGGATTGATTTGATTTGATTAAGAAAAACTCAATATCCGACAATCTAATCTTTAATACTTAATGTCTCTTAATGTCACTCTCTTCCGGCGGTTTTTCTCCACATGGCCATAATCCACAAGTCCACACATCTACATTACAGAACGCCGTTTCATCAATGTCGTTTGCGCGAGGCCAGTGGGAGAGAATCCACCGGGCTTCTCTATCTTTTGCCAACAAAATGCCTACAACTCATTGTATCGCTACCGCCAGGTCAAGTAACAAGGCCTATCGTTTAATTTAACTCTACAGGTGTAAAGCAATACCTCTAGAGGTTAAAAAAATGTGAAATATCCTCAAGAATGCCGCGAATGTTCTGATGTACCACTCGCTAGGAAAAGGGTCCGTGAAACCATTCCAGGTCAAGATAGACACCGAGCTGACCACCAACTCTTTCCGTATGATACCACAATTTCGTCACCCTTCCTAATTCCCTCGGCCAGACTCCAGATCCCCATTCTGAGGTCCCCACCGGTCGTCCGCCGGTCTGCAAACTCAGCATTAGGTCTTGGTCGAATACCGCGGTAATCGTTCACGAATCGAGCCTCATTTCCCATGCTACTTGCGTCCACCCCAACGTTTTCACCGTTACCCGAAAACCGATAGAGCGAAACGTCGTAGTCGGACGTCGGTCGCTCATCGGAGTGTACTTCGCCAATATACTCGACAATAAGAGTCCGCGCAGGAATTTTCCTCGCCGCGAATAATCCGTGCTGTCCGTGGGCGGGGTGTGAACGATCTGTGATTGGACGAATCACACCAAGCGACTGTGGGGCAGGAGGTAGTTGGGTTCGCTTTCGGTTACACCCTCTCAGAAACGATAGTGCACTCTCCGATATCGAGGGGTGAAAGTAGGGAGTGTTCAAGTACTGAACACCAGTTGGCCAAAATTTCGGTGGTTTCGCGGCATTGCATTGGCGCTGGCTCATCGACCGTTGAAAAAAAACGAAAGAAAGCGCTATCGATGAGCCAGCGATGAGCCAGAATGGGGGCCAATAAGCGTGGGAGATATTTCCCCAAATAGTTCCCAGTCAAGCGTGTTTGGCACGATACACCTCTGACATCCCTCCACGTTCCTCTTCTCTGTAGGGTTTCGATGGGTCGTGCGACAGCCACCTCAGTAGCACGGATCTACGCGGATGTGAATGCGAAACTGGGTCCGTCATGGCACGAGTACGGTGCGTTCCTAGCGCCTCACTCCAGTTTCCTCGACGATTCATGATGTCTTTCCAGACAACCTTCAGGTACAATGGGGGTCCCAGGATCACTATGAGATTGTCCGGAAAGTTGGACGGGGAAAGTACTCCGAAGTCCGTTTTCTCATGCCTCACGCCATTTGCGACTTCGAACCTCCTTCAGGTCTTCGAGGGGACAAACATAGCAAACGACGAAAAATGTATCATCAAGGTGCTAAAGCCAGTAAAGAAGAAGAAAATCAAGCGCGAAATAAAAATTTTGCAAAATCTGGCTGGCGGCCCGAACATCGTTGCTTTGCTCGATGTCGTGCGGGATCCGTTGTCCAAGATTCCCAGCCTCGTTACCGAATACGTTAACAACATCGATTTTAAGGTCCTCTATCAGCGTTTTAGTGATATGGATGTTAGATACTACATGCTGGAGCTCTTAAAGGTATCATCAACCCTTTCATGTATTTTCATCTAATCTCAGATCTCGGCAGGCGTTGGATTTCTGTCATTCCAAGGGTATTATGCATCGCGACGTGAAGCCACACAACGTTATGATTGATCACGAGCGACGCAAGGTGTGCCCTTCCACATTCTGCGTAACTTCTTCGATATAATCTTTACCGGACGCAGCTGCGACTCATAGACTGGGGTTTGGCCGAGTTCTATCATCCAAGAACTCAGTACAATGTCCGCGTTGCTTCACGTTACTTCAAGGGCCCAGAGTTACTCGTAGACTTTCAAGAGTATGACTACAGCTTGGACATGTGGAGCTTTGGCTGCATGTTTGCGTCAATGGTACGCGCTAACTCTGTGTAGCCTTGTGTCTTCACCCATATATGGATTCCAGATTTTCCGAAAAGAGCCATTCTTCCACGGTCATGACAATTACGATCAACTCGTAAAAATAACCAAGGTTCTCGGAACAGACGAGCTATACGCATACCTCGAAAAGTACGACATCGAGCTCGATGCACAGTATGACGACATCCTGGGAAGGTGATTGAAGTTAAGAGACTATGCCTCCATTCAACTTATCCCGTCGTGCAGGTATCCAAGGAAACCGTGGACTCGATTCATCACTTCTGAGAACCAGCGGTACATCACGAACGAAGCCATTGATTTCCTGGACAAGCTCCTTCGCTACGACCATCAGGACCGTCTGACCGCTCGAGAAGCACAGGCCCATCCTTACTTTGGTATCTTCCCATTCTCTGTTGCTTGTCGATAAGACGTTGAATCCAATCACCCAGATCCTGTAAGGAGTTCTTCGACGGTCGATGAGAATGATGGATCTCTGCTGTAGATTCTTATGGATAGACCCGTTCAGGTTGTCAGCGGCACTCACCGTAATCTCTGTGTACTTATTCTATCCAGAATTGTCTTTAGGCGGGCATCAGGCAGCCTCGTGGGCTCTTGGAACGTGTGCTTTAATGAGATATTCCTCTTGGGTCTACATTTCTACAGAACGCTGGGCGGTACGCATGCCAACTGCTCCGTGCACGTGATACCATCAAGCGGTCGCCCTGTCGCGCGATACGAATACACTCGGCCCTTTTCACCCCTCTCCGGAAACGTAACCTTAAATGGAATTGATGTGTGCTACTTTTGGAGTGCTTAGGAGGCTCTCTTCATTGCAAATGACAGGCGTCTTCGACTGGTCCCTAGGATTAAAGGGCATATCCACAGGCGTCCATATCTGTTGGATCGCGAGCACCCCTACGGAGCTCGAGCTATGCGGTTTTTAGTATAAGCGTATGCAACGGATGGTGTCCAGTCATATCCAAATCATGCTGAACATCTCGATTTCTTACATGGTTACATGTCCCCAATGGCGGACCAGAACCTTGCTTGATTTCAACTCATCCAAAACGTGGTATTCGACTTGACGATATGTGTGAGTCCATTGGCTTGGTATCTACGGAGACCAACAGGGTTACTGACTTGATTTTCGATGACTGATAATACAGGGTGACACAGTTACCACAGAGTGTTACTGTCGACTGAACTACTTGTCCTAACCAGTGCGCTGGAAGACCGATCCTGTTAATTCCCAATTGCCGTCGGACTCTCCAGTTATGGGGTGGCCCACATCATGGACCACACCCAGCGGTTGTAGGGGACTCCAAGAGATAACTGTCAACCCCGGTTTGACCAGTACCGCAGATTTGCAACACCCACAGAGAAACCCTACTTTTCCAGGATCGCTGTTACCAAATTGTGTGCGCCGCTCCTGGAAATTACGACACTGGGCTTTTTTGCCAATCGAGGTCAGGAAATCGTGAGGCGCAAGCCCAGGACGGACAGGGAGGTTCCACGTGGAGTTCAGCGGCGATAGGCTCAGACACCACATTCGCGATTTTTGTATGGAAACCTGTTCCTAGTTCGGAGAGAGCAGCACAAAGACCGTTTGGGTTTTGTTATCAGTGGTGAGTATCTGGTTGCCGGTATTTTTCTTGTTCTAGTTTCATCCATTTTTGCATGGTCAACGTTCAACCTCGGTATCAAGTCAGGGACCATCGCAAGTATGGTGTTTTCGCGAACGAGCTTTGCGCCTGCGCAGATGGAACAACAGCAATAAACAGTGAGATCCCAGGCTCTTTGGGCGGATTTGACGGCCCACGTTTGGAATCATGCAGGTTACTGTGTGATCTCGGCGGCCTCATCAAGTGTGCATCAAGATGCCTATCTGGCTTCCGGTTGAACACGCTAAATTTGACGTGATTTACGTACATTCTGTGGTGACCCCAGATTGTCTCACCGCCACTCCGATTGCTAATATATGTAACAGTCCGATACCGTACACCAGGCAATAAATTGCAAAATCACTTACATCGGTCAACCTTTCTGATCCCCAAGATAACGTCGCTTTGAGCGCCGAGCTCGGGATAGTAGGCCGATCACAAGCCGGTTGCTTACAGTAACTTTTACAAGACCGCTCGCTGCATGTACATTTGAAAAAGACGATCAGCCCCAAATAAGAAAGCGAAAGAAGTGCATGTTGGTGCACATTCGCCGAGTCCTGCCGCAGTAGTGAAGAGGAAAAACGCCATCCTTCGGAGGTGTCTAGATCTTGGATTCCCCAAATACATACTACACGAATAATACGACCTTGTTCCCTTTGCGGGAATGTTCGTGTCAGTTCGTGTCAGTCCCTCAATCGGCGGCCATCACGGTCTCAGTGTCAAGAACGCCACTGGATATAATGACCTCGCATTCCCTGCTTGGTCTGAACCTACCTTCCAGGTCGGTGGCGATTATGTCTTTAGTTTACGCGTAGTACCTTTGCTCACATCTATTTTGAGTCCCGGTACTGCGTCAATCAAGTAGGGCCTGTCTTGGGCCCAGGTCAAGCAACCCTTGAGCACATAAGACGTCATATTCCGTCGGCTCTACAAGCACCTCGCTCAGTACAAGCTTCTTCCCGTGCTAGTGGGAGGAGATTTACAAGACAGTTGCCCACTTTCTGGACAGAGAGCAAAAGGAGTGCACACTATGACGTTTCAATGTGCACGTCCGATTCTGATATTGGGTGTCCCTGGCGCTGCCAGAGATCGGACTGTTAATGGACTCAGACGTTAGGTTCTTTCTGTAGCTCCAGTAGCTGACACCAAATAAGGGATATCATAGGCGCAGTTCGTACTCTTGTCGCTAAGAAAGGCTCCAAATAACTGATGGTATCAGAGGCTGGGGATACGGTATTCCAGTGGTAGTACGAATATGGACGTGATGCAATACAATCACCATTGACCTTCGACGTCTGGGCGTTTTCCGATTGGAATTCACTTTTTGTCACAACCTTGAACATTTATTGTTGGAACGTAACGACTCGACTCAAAGTGGACACCGTCTCTCAGTCCTTGGCGTAGACAAGGAATTGGCACAAGCTGGGTATGAAGGTTCTGGATGTGACGCGCAAAGCCTTAGGTCTTTGTACGTGTCGAGGTGGGGTGAGGGGGATGCCCTCCGGATCAATTGCTTCGCACTTGTCATGGTCGCGGGAGCTGTACCCGCACTGGACAAGACGGACAGGACAGAGATATAAGACTTCAGCTTCATCGCCAGAAAGCGCTGCGCCGCATCGTCAACTGTGATATACGTCCGCTTAGAAGGTATTAGCGTGAACCATTATAACACATTCGGGTGTCAGTATCTGGCATCTGGCTTGGCATCTGGTTACCTTGTGTCTCGGCAGTGACACCCGATCTGAAGGGTTGCTCGGGTTTAAATCCATGAAGATTCAGCCTCGACCACTTCTGAAAGTACTTGGTAACAGTGTTGATTGATGTTCCTCACGTAGCAGCATCATGGCATGCTGTGGCAAGTTGAGATTCGGTGGGGAAAGATTAAAATTAGATTAAAATTAAAGCTGTAAATAACTTTTCCCGGATCTCGCCGGTGCATGTGGGATTTATTACATAATACGAGTGTGCTAATGCCAAGAGGAAGTGACAAAAATAGCCCACGTTTAATCGTGGCCGAGTGGAGACTTGTCTTTGGCCTCTGCACTCGACTTGCCTCTGCACTCGACTTGCTTCTCGCAGCACCTGGCTCACATTTGTGGCCTTCATATCTCTGTAATTTCGATAAGAACATGTCGCGGAAAGGCGCACGTTCTGCCTTGCTTACAGCCCTCGGCCCTGTCATCGAATGAAGACAAAAAATAGCACATTGGCTTGGCATTTCTAAATTTACCCCTTGCACGGATGGCGAAGATACTTGGCTTTCGCTCAAAAGACTGGCTTTGCCTTGGCTTCACTCGCCCTCGCTTTTTCTTCCCCATGACATCCATCGCTTCCTCCTCTCATCCTTCTGATCCTCACACTGTCTCTGATCGTCTTCCATCCCATCCTTCCGCCTCCCTTCTTGCCTCCACATGGCAAGTACTCGACCAGGTATTTCCTTAGCTCTCCTTATCCTTTCCCATCTCACTCTCCATTCTACTAGCCACCGCCTCCGACCCTTCGTGAAATTCTTGGGGCTTACCGTTCACGTGGTGATGGTGACCGAGAAATGTTAATGGCAATGTTAAATGCAAAGAGCGCCGAGGATCAGGTAATAGCAACTTTATCGGTTATTGTGTGCCAACTTAGCAACCAAACCACCCGTAAATTTCTCAGAGGATTGCGTCCGTCGCGTCCCTCCATCGCTCTATGCTCGAATATTATCAATTACCTTCAAAGCAGATGCAAGAACCTCCATACCCTTCGGCACCACAGCACAACGGTCCCTATCACGCACCTGATGCACCGACTACGCATTTCGCATATAACTCGAGCGACACCCCGAGTCAACGTTCCACTCATGCCCATTCCCGTTCGCACCTCCATTCGCATAAACGTTTTCGGAGTTCAGAATCTCCCCCGTCCACATATCGCACCATTCCGACTTCATGTCCTTCGCCGCCGCCGCAAGGGCCACCCTCACCTTATTCTTCTAACAGTGATTCTGTTGATCAGTCCCCACGGTCGAGAGATGCCATGGCGATAGGATCTCTTTTGGCCGCAAGCGCTCGACAAGCCCGTGATGATGTTAACGATGTATCGCGCAAGGATAGACTACAATCGCGAAGGCAGTAATGGCATGTTTGTACTCTTCACTTGGGTGTCATGTTCTTACAGTATCTTAACGCTCTTCTTGGTACATTGTATTAGTATATTGGTTCTGTGCTGTTTGTTTAACATCGTCAGCAGGCCTACTGCCTAGATGACAAAGTTTTTATTCATGCACGTGTGAGAACATTTAATGACATTCCGTGGTCGGACATTTTCACCTCATGGCCTTTACCTGCCTGTGCTCGCATCCCCGCTCACGCCTCCTCACGGACCCTCGTTTCCCCTCTTAACCATTTTACTCTCCATGGAGCACTCTGTATCATTCGTGCCCCAGCTGTCTCCGCAAGAGGTTGTTCCGAAAAATATTATTGACCATAACGAGATGACGGATCACGACATATACCGTGGAGTTCAATACCCAACTTCTCGAGCGTTGGACCCGGACTCTGCGTCCTCTCAAGGTTCATCTTCAACCACATCTTATAACACGTTTCATCTTTCTGGTGGGCGTCTTAGTGCTATTGCCACTCGCTTGGAGCGGGCCATCACTCGATGGGCGCGCGCAAACTGGGCAGATTCGTCTTCGTCGTTCAATCAAGATACAGCCTCGGAAAGTTCTCGCTCGTCCTTCCGCACGGCCAACAAATCGACGCATCGTAAGCGTCGCCGTTCCAGCCGTTCCAGCGTTGTCGACATCCAGCAACACGCGCTGTATGAACGAACGGTCGCGGCACGTTTGAGAGTCCGTGAGGCTCGTCGGACTATGCCTCGCGAGTTCAACCTTTATTCTCCTTCTGCAAATGACCACTCGCTGGATCCTGGCCCGGTGGAGGGGGGTCAGCAAGCCGTGCGCACGTTCTCGCTGGACTCGATGCTCCCGCACTTAGAAAATCTACTCCATAAACACGGCAAGTCCCGCCGCCTGCGACACCATGGGCGCACTACAATGATATCCGAGCTTGACTACCCCCATCAATCCCACTCTCACCACGCCAACCAGGGTTGCACTCCCCGAAATGGGGTTAGCGAGGTACCTCGTGCTGATGCACCCAACAAGGCATCACAACACATGGAGAAAGGAAAAAATAAGGCGCCCTCGGCAACGCCACCATCATTAAATGCGTTGAAATACCCATCACCACCTCTAAGGGATTCCGAAGCCGGAAGGCCCGCGCCTGCTTGGTGGCTTGACGTTGCAAACCCATCATGGGAGGATATGAGGACTCTGGGCAAAGTAAGCACTCCCTTCCATTTGGAATGAGGGTTGAGCCAACTTCGAAGGACAGTTATTACATCTGCATCCCCTGACGCTGGAGGACATTCTACAGCGGGAGCCGCGCGAAAAATTGGAACTATTTGTCAAGCTCGGATATTCTTTCATTGTTTTCCGCGCACTCGAATCCTCGACTTCCCCCGAGCGCCTTGACGCCATCAGTCAGAAGACTGGTAGTTTTCAACATGAAGACCACGGCGTTGTAAACGAAATCATTGTGTACCTGGTGGTGTTTCGGGGTGGTATATGCACCGTGAGTTGGAATTGTGTATCTATATGTACCCTATTTGAAACACCACATTTTTAGTTCCATTTTTCGAACATCTCAGGTAAGTAATATCCGTGACCGTGTGTTGATAAAACAAACATACTATTTTGCAGAGCATCTAGACCGTGTTCGGGGAAAACTTCAAACCACGGCGCAGAGTGCTCGTAAATCGTCTGGTATGTCCCCAATGACTCATCTACAATAGAGGGTCACTCTTACGATTCGCCCAGCTTGGATTGCTCATGGAATTCTGGATTCAATCGTCGATTCGTTCTTTCCATTTGTGGAAGAGATCGAAAAAGAAGTTATGGCTATAGAATCCGTTGTGTATAATGAGGACAGTCCAGGGTCCACCGTGACCGCACCTCCCATCTCTTTGGCGCACGCACGGCCATCTCGCCTACATACGTCCGAGGAGAAAACCATCGCTGCAAATTCGCTCGCGGATGAAAAGCATCTGTTTATCAGAGATGTCTCCTCCGTCAAGACAACGAAAACCCAATTCTCGCTTCCTCGGTTGACCTTCGGTCTAATGCTGCGGCGTCTGCGGCGTGCCTTTTCCCGCTGCATCGGCGTCTTTAAGCCCTCGAGAAGCAGATCGCGCAACGTCAAACCGAGCTTTGGCCGCACCTCGTCTGATCTTCGCCGTGTGGCACGAACGAGACGGCTCGTCACGTCCGTGGCCCGTGTCTTGGCGACAAAACCGGAGGTCGTCGCGGGTATCCGCAAGCGACTGATGACCGCGGACGGCCTTGTCGCCGGCGACAATGCAGAAGTCAGCATTTATCTCGGGGACGTCCAAGGTCAGCCAGCCCCCCGCCAATGAAAATTTGTTGTGGCGCTGAATGTTATATATCAATACTCGCATAGACCACATCTTTACTTTGCAGCAATCGCTGGCGCACTATGAGCGGATGCTGAGCCAATCGCATCCGACTTATTTACAGAACTTGAATGTCGACTTTTTACGTGTTCGCGCGAAGGGCGACCGTGCGGCGTTTATCCTTGCACTCATCACCGTGATAGCGTTGCCGCCGATGATACCAATTGGTATGTCAAACGCGTTTTCCTTTTTAGGAAAATTGCTGAATGATGACTTGAAGGCGTTTTCTCGATGAATGTCGACAGTCCTCACAATAATTTGGACGGGGGAGAATACTGGTTATTCGGAGTGACCGTGGTGACCATGTTGTGCATCCAAGCCGCATTTCTTGGTTTGACCAGGTACTGGTGGGTGACTGCAAAACGGAGGCGTGGACGCGAGTTATAAGGTTAAGGTAACTTATGCTTATGTCGGTGCTAGCATAGACGGAATGCTGGCAGTACGCTGGCATCAATAGCCACGTCGTGCTTCGGACAGGACTGCATCTCACATCTAGTCGTCACAAAAATCATCCATGATAAGGTAGGAGACGCTAAGCTCGGGTATAGATTCTACACTAGTCTTTCTTTGAGCTCTCAAACGCGCGAATGCCCACGGATGCCAATTTCTGCAGCCGCAATGCCATGTCCACTGCAAGACATAGCGGGATAATAAAAAATGGCACATAGCTGGAGAGAAGCATGGTGCGCTGTGCGGGAGTGACAGAGACGACCTTTTGCGCGATGGTTGCGGCGGATGTGGTGGGAGTATTCAGGAGGGCGATAACACATGCGAAGGTCGTCGTGCAAGTAGAGGCGCCGTACAGAACAAGGAGGCTGTAGATCCTTCGCGAGTCTGAAAACGACACGGCATGCAAATGTCATTGCGATCACAACACCGCGAGGAGTTGTCGCCCTTACCTCTCCAGAGGCCATAAGCGCCGATCACGAAAACCGGGAGTTGAAACAGGCTGCAAAGCGAATCGGACAGAGACGGTCAGCT
>Ga0137359_10005145_pt1 | contig 10762 bp, 11 predicted proteins | sample Mad1_40_16metaG_FD_108281 | JGI IMG/M metagenome (GOLD analysis project Ga0137359, IMG submission 108281) | Vadose zone soil microbial communities from Angelo Coast Range Reserve, California, USA - Mad1_40_16 metaG | ecosystem: Environmental > Terrestrial > Soil > Vadose zone | place: USA... | reverse complement strand
GCTACCCTCGACGCCTGCGCGGGATCGCAGCGACTTTGACTTCTATCAAGCACGCTTTGAAAACACGTTGCGCTTAAAGGATGCATGGTCACAACTCGCGCAACGCTACGCCTGTCCTCTAGATGAGGACGATATTATTGATTTACGCGAGGAAAAGCTCTTCAAAGACCGCGGCGTCGTGCGGAACATCGCCACGCAGATAAACTTTGGCGACATCTCACTTCCTGATGAAATAGGAAATGATGCAAGCAGCGATGGCGGTGGTGGACATAGTGAAGACGAAGATGATCTCGACGAGATCGATGCACTCTCGCATGGGGCGCGGAGCAAGAACACGCTAGAGGCACAACTCAGACGTGTCAAACCATTATGCGACCCTGATTCCGAAGACGAGAGCGACCTTCGAGATTTTCTCGAAGCGGAGAAACGGATGCGAGAAGAATTTGGGCCAGTGGGTGAAGAATTTAGTGAAGATCCCCGACAGGACGAAGAGGGAGCGGCGACCGAGAATCGCTACTCGGGGGATGAATTGGTGGAAATATCAAGTGACGAAGAGACGAAGGGCGCAAACGTTGACTGTGATGATGAATTGGGTGGTTGGGAGCACGACGAATCGACGGCGATTTACCAAGTTAGAGCGCGCACTCCGGAAATCATCGAGATATTTGATACGCCGCCAACCTCACCACCAAGTTCACCGATACCTATGAGCGAACCGCCTGATGGGGGATCTGAATAGGGATTTCTGTACTCAACTAGAAGCCCTTTGCCCATGTACTGTAACTATTGAGAGCAAAGTACGTGAGCACACACAACACCAAACATGAATCGATCCCTTTCCAGGTCCTCGTTCGCTCTCCCCTCGGCTTCTCTCAACTCAACTCGTTTTCCCGCATCCACCCACTGGCACGCACACGACCCTGATCATCCGCTTAGCCCTCGACCCCGCTTCCTTTTCCTCTCTCTCATTCCCCTCCATTTTACTCCCTCTGCCTTTTCCCTTCATCCCGTAACTAACTTCCTCCTCAACATAACTTTTCATGGTAACTCAATTCCCGATTCTCTGCGATATCATTACACTACCTGACGCTATCTTTGCTACTCTCCAGGGCCAGATCTTGTCTTACCCAGGTCAGCCGATGCTGAAACTTATGCACAATCTCACCAACCCTAAATTCGCAGCGACCGAGAAACATACCGAGACTGGCAAGAATGCTCGTTTCGCTTATGGCCTCTCTGAGATGCAAGGATGGCGATTAAGTGAGTTTCCGAGTCTGTTACATATAACATCCTCTTCTTTGCCGTGTCTCTTGGAAAAATTTATTTCTTTAAACCACATCCCATGTCTCTTGTTGATCTCCTGATCTCCTTCTTGCAGCTATGGAAGATGCACATGCTGTATCACTCGACCTAGGCGAATCTCATTCAGATTCAATCTCCAACACTTTCTTCGCAGTATATGATGGCCATGGAGGTATACCTCCACACGCTCTCCGCTTATGTCTTTTTGGAGTTGATTGAATCATCTGCAGGTGGCTCGGTCGCGCGATTTGCTGGTCAAAATGTGCATAGACGGTTAGTAAAGGAGGACTCATATCAACGACAGGATTACGAAGAGGCCATGAGGCGCGCGTTCTTGGGTACAGATGAGGATATGCTCGCGGGTATGTATTGCCCTTTTTTTTTTTGGCCGTGACGCAAAACCTATAACTAATTAAACCTAGATCCAGCATACACAAGGGATCCTTCTGGATGTACAGCGGTCACCGCTTTAGTCACAAGAGACAACAAAATATTCGTTGTATGCACAGATCCTTTTCTTTTCTGACTGTCGATAACTTAGCAACCCTTCAGGCAAATGCTGGTGACTCAAGAAGTGTCCTCAGCATAAACGGCGGAGCGAAGCCACTAAGTTTTGACCACAAACCCGGAAACGAATGTCCGTAGTGTCTCGTTTACAAATTATTCAGTGCCCTGACCTGAACTATAGCGGAGAGGAAACGCATAGTGGCGGCTGGAGGCTTTATTGAATATGGACGCGTGAATGGTTCGTCTCTGCTGTTTTGGTGGTCTACGTGAAAAGTTTTACAAATTCAATTCAGGAAATCTGGCCCTCGCCAGGGCCTTGGGTGATTTTGAGTTCAAGAAGAACTACTCTCTTACCCCCGACAAGCAAATCATCACGTCAAATCCTGATATTACCGTGCATGACATCACCGAAAACGACGAATTCTTTGTGCTGGCTTGCGACGGTGAGTTTTGGCAAAAGTTTACCACGGCCTCCCTTACCAAAGAAACCTCCAGGAATCTGGGACTGCCTGAATTCGCAGCATGTTGTTGACTTTGTTCGCCGCGAGGTTACACAAGGAAAGCCCCTGAGCCAGATTTGTGAAGATATTATGGAGCACTGCCTGGCTCCTGATACTCACGGCGCACAGGGTATCGGCTGTGACAATATGACCATCTTGGTTGTCGCTATCCTTAATGGCAAGACCGAAGAGGAGTGGTATGCCATGATCAAGGACCGCGTCGAAAATAAATGCGGCTATCACACCCCCGATTCACCACCTCAGCTCTATTCGGCTACCCGCTTGATGTCGTGGCGGACGCGACGGGCAAATTTCGAGGCGTTAGAGCGCGAAGAACAGGAACCTAAGGCCCTCGATCGATCGGACCCTCTAGGTGGACCACATCCCACCTCACTCGACCAGCTAACGAGGGTGATTACGGATAAATTTGGCCCTGGCATTTCGTTTCGCCCTGGAGCAGGTATCAGGAGCGACGCGGGTACTCTCATGTTCCAAGATGAGAGTGACGAACATCCGATTTTGGCAGGTAGACTCTCAGAAAACTACGAGCATGAGACGACGGAAGAATTCGAGCAAGAAGAACTTATGGATGAAGACGAGGAGGCCTTTAAGGAGCCCTTCAACAGCGTGATATATTTATCCCAGGCCGAGAATGATCGCGCGGAAATTCGTGCAAATGGTGTACATGGGCATGAGCACGACCCGTCAACACCGTCGTCGACGTCAACCCAGGAGCCACCGTCCCCTCCACCCGACACACCACGCGGCGAAACTCCGCCCTCTCCACAGCAGCCACCCTGTAGGCCTACGGCACAGAAACAATTGTCGACTCCTCAGGACGGAGACAAGTCCCTTATCGCAGCGACAGTAGAATGCTAGCTCACGCGAGTGGGACGCGTTGAAACGATGACCAGTGCGCGCTTTGTCAAACGACCTGTATCTCCAGCACGTATAACTATGTATGTGTCTCCGTAATGATTTCTTGTATGTGATGCGCGTACACACTCTTTTTACATTTGTTCACAAGGGTTGCTGCTCAATCTCTGTTTTCGTCACTTCCTGGCATACCATTGTATTACGACATGTTGTCCCCGTTCTGTACACCTTCCTCATTATAGGACGTTCCGTAGGACAACCAGCTCCTTCTCGCACAAGCATAGGATGGCAATCTCCCCTTCAACATGGACAGCCCCAACACCGAGTAGAGAACCCGACGTGTTCCCAGTCAACCTCAGAATCACCTGTTTCGCCGAGTTTGTCTTTGGCTCTGCAGCGCGGTACAAGTATAAATTTCCTCCGTATGCTCCTCCTCCACCCTCAAAGGCGATTACAGCTTTCGAAGAAACGTGATATGTGAACCGAGTGTCCCGTTTTGAAGCCAACACAAACGCCAATGCAGAATATGTAGACATATGCGTCCACACTGGCCGGCCACTCGGAACGTCCTCGTAGGACAACACATATCGCAGCCCGTCGACCGTATGCTTGACCACCATCGCAATCTCAGAAGTGATTCCCGGCAACGGCGCCGAGAGCACAGTAAACGGCACGTCCCAGTCCTCGCGCGCCCACGGGGGGTCAGCGCCATCCACGTCTACCCATGTGACGTACGTGTCCGTCCCGACCGTAGAATCCACTTCTTCGTCGGCCTCGCCATCCGCGAGACTGGGCCGCGTCCCACCACCGGCGCCCCCTTGCAGCTGCGCGGTGTACTTTTCGAGGGTCTCGCGGATCGCGTATAGCTCAGACGGGTCGAGGGTCTCCGCGACCTCAGTCAGTCCCGAGGACGCATCGAATACGTGCGGCCAGCGCGTCTGCGCGTATTGCTTCTCGAGGTGCAGCGTGAGTAGGCCGTAGGTGTGCGCGGCTTGAGCGTCCCACGTCCAGAAGCTCGACGAGGGTGAGATGCCACCCCATAGACGGGTGGCAAAGTAGCGCGGGAAATCGATGCCCCGCACGAGCACGGTGAGCGTCTGTGGGGAGAAGAGGACGTTGATGTCGCCCTTCGATGTGCTTGAGGGGAACGGGAGAGCTATTGTAACCTCCTCCGAGTCCTGCGTCCAGGCGTACGGCGGCGGCTTTGTTGGCTCAGTGGGAAGGGGACCATCGGCGCTGGGTACGGGAACGAGCTCGTCCGGGGAGGTTTCATAAGGCGTCACAGCTGGCTGCCCGATTCGCCGATATGGTGATCCCCCAACAAGGATAAGGACTCTGCGTTGAATTTCATAGGCGAGATAGAGGGGTACATGGGCACCCCTGCGATGCCAGAGGATGTCTAGTGGGCTAACCACGGTGTTGTCCACCGCGGAATCAAGTGTTATTCGGACGGCCACGACATCAAACTGTGTGGAAGGAGTGTTGCTACTGGAGGATGCAGCGGGAGGAACCTCGTTGGGGCACTTGAAGGATAACACTGCGATGGCTTGGCCATCGACAGAAAACGCAGTATGGAGTTGAAAGGGAAGCTGTGACGATGACGAACGCAACGAAGTCGGAAGCTCGTAGAATCCCAAGAGTTCTGCGGAATCAATCGACGACAACGTCAAGACGTACAGCGTGCCATAACCATCCGCACACAGTAAAGTTTGGGCATCAAGGAAGACAGAGGATGGATATTCTCTTGGATGTGAGTCAGATGTTGGTGGCTGAGGGATATCGTAGATTGCTCGGACAGATGGCCGGAGAGCGTCCTGAGTCGTATGGGCGACCCCTACATGGTCTAGCTGAATCGAAACCACACGGAGGTTTTCGTCGATATAGACGGCCTTCCCTGTGTCAGGGCTCACGCTAAGATGGTTGTGGCGAATCCGGTTTTGAGCTTCTTGAAACGAGAAGTGGAACTGCCCAGACACGGAGGCTTGCGTAGCTTTGTGTTGCAGTGGATAGCGGCTAACGGTGTCCGCGGAGGACGTCGGATCGAGTTTGTAACCGTCAAACTTTGGATTGAGAAGCGAGCGGTCTGGATGAAGCGCGAACATGTTCCAAGTAGTCTTCGATTAGATCAGACTAATTATATATGACATTGGCCAGCGCCACAAAGCTTTACAACATCACATAACACAAACGCAGCATCCCCACAAGTCTTATTTCTAGTCTAGTCTAACACTACGACCAGCGGCGAGGATTAAGATACACTAGAATGTGACAATTGCCAGCAGCGCGCGGGCACCAGAAGGCTAAGTGGGTACAGAAACCTTATGTTGAAACATTCCGCAGATTGGGGCGTATTGTATGGTATGATACAATAATGATGGCGCCCCCGATGACCGGTGATCACCAAGTGACCATCTCATGCGGGCGGCGCCCGTATTCTGAATCCCGTTTAGAACGTCTCTCCGACTCGGAATAAAGATTCGGGTGACTGCCACTTGAACTGCCATCTAGCGTGCTGCTGTCAAACACTAGTTCGATGAAAACATTGTGAATAGGCAACATGGCAACTTCTAGAACCCATCGGACCCAGTCTAGTTACATGCGGGGCAAGTCAGAAACGTGAATTCAACCCGTAAACACCGCCGCGAGACACTTCGAGAAGACGGGGAGAAATTATGAAGCTACAGATGTGCAGAGAAGGCATCGGAGGGTTAAGCATCAAAGGGATCGCGATGAGGAGGGAAGTCGGAAACGCAGTCCCTTATAGGTCTCATACGTTTGTCATGATGGGCGTATTCGTCACACGAAACGTGAAGAACGCATGTTGCCCGTAGCTGGGGTCCGGCCTGAGTGTGCCAGCTCATCCGGTAGCTCTTTAGCATGCCGTGGTAAAGGGTAGTTCGGGCCTAAAGGCTTCGCCCTTGGTAGAAGAGATCCCTGTGAAATAAGAACTTTTGCGGTCTCAATTGGATCATTCAATATCGTCTAGAATTGAAAGGCGTAAAGAAAACCACCTGCTGTGATGCATGGTCAGTGAAACGAATGCCACTTGATTTTCCATTTCTGGGAGGCCCGATGTACCCTGGGTATTCAGTCTTCAGTCATTCGCGCTGGCGAAATATGGATCGAAAAACCCTATTGCGATGGTCCTGCGTCGTTTCCATGATCAGATAGCCATAGCCATCAGAGTGACTCGTTTCTTGGTTTCCTCCTTGATCATAGGAGTTCAACGTTCCACCTTGCATTGAAGGTCGAATTACGACCATGACGCCACCAGGCCAGGTACTATTATCGGCCTCGTCGGTGGTATGTTCAAATGATTATGAGGACGATCTGCTCATATTGCTCCTTTATCAGCACTCGTTTTTCACACACCAGCTTGACGGAACGTGGATGGGTTCTATGTTTGCCGCTAGGCGTCTCCCCTGCAGCCTGAGCAGCCTGGGAGCCGTGAGGAAAGGATATGAAACACGTAATCCTGCCTGTCTCCTTGTTATTTCGTGCCTTCTCATTGTATCAACGGCGATCTTGAAGGGCCCGTTGACCGTGAGTGGTGGTTCGGTAGCCATGTGATTGGGACACATTCCCCGAAACCAAGAGGGCCATACCAATCACGCAGCATGTGGTCGCTGGCCGTAAGTTTGTGAATAACACCGCTGCACCGATCACAAATGACCTACAACACGCACTGCCAAAGCGGACGAGCTCACACTCGTGATACTTCTTTTTTTTTGGTTCAAGGGTTCATTGTAATGACTGCACGTTCATTAGCAGGCTTCCATCGAAGTAATCATGATGGATTGGGTAAAGTGTTTGGTCAACTTGACGGAATGCAACCGGGTCGAGGCTGTAAACATGTTGCTCATCTCATGAGAATACTCTACCACAGAGGCCACATGCCCTGTGCCCTACCCTGACGACCATTGTACTGGCAAACCGCCTGGTCGCGCCGGTCGGTAGGTGTAATCATTATTTGAGGGGCTTGGGCTATTCCATTATCTTGGACAGACACCGCGGAGTCATTTGTATCGCAAACTTAATGAAACAAGTTGCAACATTTAAGAGATTGGTAGACTCCTTGGCGCCGATGAACGAAAAAGGGTCTCGAAAGCCCACAGACCAAACTGAAGATAAGCTTTCAAGCGAGACTGGGAAGATGCAGGGCAAAACATGAAAAATGTTGCCGAAGGAATAACAGGAAAATGGTAGCAGGGAACACAACGAAACGACAAGTAGGTCGTTGAAGAAATAACAACCCGGGTCAAGGCACGGCAATATCTGAAGCGGTTATGCTGCTTCCTGCTACAGGAACTGCCAGCAGCGCATTCATCTAGTCGTCGAATGTGACACGTTTCCCTTGTGACGGTACAATCGCCGCGCTTGATCTCTCTTTCATACGTCGTTTCGCTTCCCAGGAAGGGTGTAGTGTTCCATCATCCACACGCTTAGCCCTTGGTTTATGAGGCACATGGTCATTTGAAACTTCCTCTCGTTTGTTGGCACGTCCGTGTTGTCTGGAGGAACCTGCAGGTCGTGAATTGCTCACAGCTTGCGTCCCCTGGACATGCTTCCGCAAGATGCGCCGACCGTGGGTTGCGCCGGAATCTACCTGCTTCTGTAAGTGCTTTGCTTTCCGCCCGTACTTCTTTTCCCATATGCTAAATCTAATTTAAGTGAAATCCAATTAAATTGTCCATTACTCACGCCCGTCTTGCCCTTTGGCCTCTTCGGTTCTTGCGAATGTCACCACCTGTTCTTGCCTCTCCATCACTCCAGTCGGTATCTGAGCCGCCCGGGATGAAGCCATTTGATAGTGTCGGTAAGAAAATGGAATTGGCTCCTGGAGTCTTTGGTACACTACCGACGTGTGGTGTAGGACTCGCCTGATCCGAGGAAGAAGAATAAGATCTCGATGAAAATAAAGTCGCTATAGGCGAAAAGGGTCCAATACTAGTCGTCGAGTCATCGTTGCTGCTTGTATCTCCCTCCGCCTCGGCCGGTTCATCACCAGTGCCCGCTGTTAGGGGAGTTGAGTGTCTGGAGCTTCCTTCAGAAGCTTCCAAAGTTGTGGAGGACTCTTCCACCACAGGAAGATTGACATCCTGCAATTTTCGGAGACGACCAGACTCCTCAGCAACGTCGTTGCCACCATCATCCACTGACTTAAGAGTAGAGTGTAGCGACGAGATAACTTCGCTAACTGCACCAGATAAGGTTTTAGAGCTCAGTAGTCGGGACTTGAGCTTGTTCGCGGTGCCTTCAGGTGGGAAAGTGAGATCAGGTGGAAAATATGTCGACAATGCTGTCTGCACGAATGGTTCGTTTGACAAGACTTTGTCCTTGTTCAGCTTGCTTTTCAGGGCTAGTGCACCAATCCGGTTGTGATCTATTGCCTACGTTCATATTAGTCGCGTACTCGGGGCGTATCGTGGCCGTACCTTGAGGGCATCAAGTTCTGTTTCGAGTGCTAGCTTCTCAGTATTTTTCTTCCCTAAAGACCTGCTAGCTGATGACTAGAAAACTCGGGTCGATGAAGAAGCAGACAAACTCTTTAAGTTTTTTCACGATCTTCCGAGCTTCAAAAACCTTTGCTTTTTTCGCTGCTTTCTTTACCTCTTTCATACCATGGAACTGTCTTGGATATCTGGGCACAAGAGATGGGACAAGTATGATGATACATACCAACTTGCCTGTTATCTTCGTGTCTTCATTTTCCTGAAACAAGGCTGCATTAAATTTTAAATAAGACATATGTATTCGGAAGCCGCGTACACTTAGGAATGAAGAGCGCCTTCTCTTCATGCCGCGACCGCGAGAGTGCATGGGGGGAACTTATAATGGCTGCTGAAGATCCGGCCCGGCCGTGAGCCGCCCGCGCCCGCTTTTTCTGTGTCTGACCCGCACCGAGATGGAAGCAGCAAATGATTCTCGGATTCTGGCAAGATTTGAGAAGCACGCCGAGTTCATAGCATTACAAAGCGAGGCCCTCTCTCTGGAAGATAGACCCCAGGCCGACGATGAGGAAGCGAGGAGGCAGACCAACCTTATGTCCAGGATATTTAATATCGTGCGGATCGTGGCCCCCCATCTTTTCTTCAGCTCACGGTTTGGGTTTAGTTCGCAGAATACCAGGAACAATCGTATTTGCTAGACCCCTTCTTGGAAGAGCTGGTGGCTCCAGTGATCAGTAAATTCAAGTTCTGCGCCCAAAGTCTCGTCAATAGCAATGTCAATTCGGAAGACATTGCGACCTTCACACCAAAACTATTGCCGGCGCCACTGACTCGTGTATCCCACCTGCTGTACCTCTACTTCAAGTTCAGAGGCTATAAGACCATTAGTCAGTCCATACGCGCTTGTCGAAGCAATGCCCATCAGACTTGACAGGCGGCAGTCAGATTTTTCCCTCACGAGATCACAGATCTTGAAGTAGCCCTAAATTTCACCCAGCTTCTTGATCGAGCCCAAAGTTCCTCTACTCCGTGGCAGATACAATATGTGGCTATACTCTGGATTTCCCTTATCTGCATGATACCCTTCGATCTTGCCCAGTTCGACGAAGTCGGCAAGGAAGGACAAACCGCTATCGCCATCGAAGCCGTCGCCAAGCAGGGCCTGACCAACTCAGGCATAGTCCGAGAAGGCGCTGCTGTTCTCCTCTCACGCCTTTATGTTAGGTATAACATTACACGAGAACGCTCTATACTATGATTCTTAGAACACACCAGGAAGGATATGTCGCCACGCCTCCCCGAATTTTTGCATTGGGTCAAAACGTGTGCTGGAGAGAGGAACGATATCTTCGAGGTATATTTATTCCTAAATTGAAGGTGCTTCCGTTCTATTCTTCCGCTAGTGTCTCGGTGCCTTTCAGACGCTCTGTGAGTTTGTCAAGAATAGTCCATCAGATGTCTTTTCGCAGTGTATTCCCGAGTTGTTTGAGGCCGTTCGATCATTGCAACCCGATTCCACGCTTTGCGCGAATGCCTTGATTCGCAAGCTACGGATCAAGCTTTTGTCCCGCACCGCTCTTCGCCTGCTTCCCGTTAGACCGCGGGCGCCCCGAAAGAGAGGTAAATGAACTCGGTTTAAAGGGCATAAAAGTTGCGTGCTAATACAGCCGGGAAGGTCGCGTTTTATCTGGCAAGAATGAGCCACAGGATTCCACCAGCGACTGCGACGACGGTACCGACGTACCGGAAGAAATAGAAACAGTGCTCGAAGATTTGTTACAAGCCTTGCAGGACAAAGTGAGCATTCAGCGTTTGCAATACAATGGGCCTAATACTCCTGTGCCCCAGGATACTGTCGTACGGTGGTCCGCTGCAAAGGGCGTCGCACGGATCTCAGAGCGTCTCCATGCGGACTTTACCCAACAAGTTGTCGATACCGTGATCGGACTGTTTTCCGTTCACTCCATCGGGATCGCAAGCCTTTATGACATGCCAGCAATAGCGGAGAGCACTTGGCACGGCGCTTGCCTCTGTTGTGCCGAATTTCTCAGGAGAGGACTGATTGACAATGTTCGGCTTGTCGACACCATTACCTGGATGACCAAAGCACGTATATGTCATCGCATC
>Ga0137359_10005143_pt1 | contig 10764 bp, 5 predicted proteins | sample Mad1_40_16metaG_FD_108281 | JGI IMG/M metagenome (GOLD analysis project Ga0137359, IMG submission 108281) | Vadose zone soil microbial communities from Angelo Coast Range Reserve, California, USA - Mad1_40_16 metaG | ecosystem: Environmental > Terrestrial > Soil > Vadose zone | place: USA... | reverse complement strand
TTTTTACGACGCCTTTTCTGTCGCCGTTCACACCAGACGTTAACGCAGACGTAAGGTTATACGGGTCCGATACCTCCAAAAGCTTGTCTAACACTTTCATGCCCTGTCCGACTTGCCGTCCCGTGTGTGCCACTACACGAAGTCCCAAGTCCGATTTCGTTTGGCTGAAGGCGGGTGTTAAATGCAGCGTGCTCCCACAAGCCGTTCCCCAGCTTCATTGTACTGATTGCCCCCGCTGCTGTGTACTTTATTCTGTTCGTCGCATCCGTCGATGCGCCGCCTGCATAGTAAAGGGCCGTCGCCGAATTCTTCACCCCGGCGGTTCTTCCGGCGCTATCGTAATCTGTTGTTACCATGCGCCCCGAAGGGTACGTCTCTGTCGTCAGACCACCAGCGAGATTGTACGCATAGCTGAAATTATATGCGACGCCATCCGTTGTCTGTGTGCTTCCTGTTGGTCGACCCATCGCATCATAGCCTGAATAACTTGTCGCGGAGACAGAGTTGCTCACCGACGCCAGTCGTCCCTTTCCGTTCGTCAGAGTGTCATAGGTGTAGGTGACCGCGGGCGTGCTGTCGCTATACACCTTGGTTTTCAGGCGATTCAAGGCGTCATATTCAAACGTCGTAATAATGCCTCGCGCGTCCGTCTTTGTTTCCAGATTCCCGTTGGAATCATAAGTGTAGGTTACGGGAATCATGACGCCTGGTGAAGTGCCTATTTCCGGATTCGTTGCGGAGGTCAGCCTCTTCAACGAATCATAACCGAACGTCCTTGTCTGACCTCCCTGATGCACTCCCGTCAAATCCCCGAGCGGATCGTAGAGGTAACTGGTGTGATACCCACGCTTCTGCTGACCGCCGAACATCACATCCTCCGCGGCCGGATCATTAGTCCCCACCCCCCAACTCCCACACATCGCTCAATTTCCCCAACGAATTCGTCAGGCTCATCCGTTCTTTCCCGGCCTGATCCGACATAAGCGTCTGCGACCCGTAATAACCGGTAGTCACCTTCGCGCCGTCCGGCGACATCACGGAGATAACGCGACCCAGCCCATCAAATCCGCTAATTGTCCATATGGGATTCTCGCTCTGCAACGGCCGGAAAGGATTGGAAGACTTGTACGCCCGCCCCAGCCCATCGTACTCCTGCTGCGTCGCAATGTAATTGTTTTGATCTTCGTACTGTCGCGTCTCAAATCGATTGCCAAACGCCTGGCTTCACCTGACAAATGGTTTAACGGTAAAGCAAAGTCCGACGCCGAAGATAAGGAGGAATCTAATTTCCCATAGCGCCGATAATACCGGAAACAGGTGGCCTCTTCATTCGTCACTAAACTCAGACGTATGATGCATCCCAGTCCTCGCATTCTTTCTGCCAAATCCACAAACACTACCTCGGACACTCTTCATTAGTATGCGGAGCAATACTGCTGAAACGCTGCTGATATTCAATGGAAGTCATGAACGAGCAAACCATCGCATGCTGCTTCGGCACATTGCGTAAAGGAGCATTGTTGACTTGACCCAACCAGAACAAGAACCCCGCCATGTCCGGATCGCGCCGCAAATATCCGAAATACTGCGTGGCTACGAACGCGCGGTTGTATTCAGCATCGATCAAAGCCCGATTGTTGATGGGATTCGTCTGCGCGTTGTCGTCCGCCAGACGGTACAACACCGCTCCTCGTCCACCGGCATTGAAAAGATTAATCAGAGCCTGACGCTGGGGACCGAGGTCCACACCGATGTCATTCAACAGTGTTGCGAGAAGCGCATCCACAAAGTCGGGCCCATTCAACCCGGCGGCGTATTTCGACAGAAACTCGGGGCGCTGTACAAAAGCATTCGCCAGATTAAACTGCGATTGTGCCAGGGTCGTCCCCCCAACCACCCGCGCACGGTCGCTGGCGAATGCCTGATAACTCATCAGCTTTTTCTCTTCACCAGGATTGACCGGATCGGGATTCGTATTTGGGGAGGGCTGGTTATTTCCGAAGGCAGAGCGATAGAGCCGGTATACGTACGAGCCCGTCTGTTGATACTCCAGCTCGTAGAAGAACGCGTTTGAGACGTCAACCCGCTTGTTGCGCGTGCAGTTCTGATCACTGCCACACTGAGTTATTTGTCCTGTCCAGAAGTCAATACCTGACTGGTCAGGTTGCCGGTTAAGGAAATCATTATAGTGCTCCCGGACAAAGAACCGCGCATCCGCATTGTCGAGCGGATTGGAAGTTGGCTGTGACAAGTCATTGTCCGCGATTGTTATCATCGAATTAGCAACACTCAGAACTGCGCCCGTCGGATTGCTCAGAACGGCTTTAAGCGTCTCATCTCCTTCGGAATAGAAATCGTCGACAATCGGCACCTCGAAACTCTTGCTTGATTCGCCCGGCAGGAATGTCAAGGTAGCGGCTGAAATTGTGTAGTCGGTCCGTTGTGTTGCGCTGCCATCAGCCGTAACCACATCAACCACACTTGTGGTCAAGTTGTTTCCCGTGCGAGTTATGTTAAGAGTAGCATTGCCGGCATTTTCTCCAATAGTCACACTTGGAGCGGCGAACTGAATGGACGGAGTAACATAATCAACGATGGTCGCCATACCCTGATTGTCAGCGATGGTTGCCCCCGACGCATTGGATATATTCATGAAGAATGTTTCATTCGGTTCAGGAGTCTGGTCGCCGACTATCGGTACTGAAATGATGAAACGGGTCATTCCCGGAACTAACAGTGCCCCTCCGGATACGTTCAAATAGTCGACATTTGCAGTCGCTGTGCCAGGAGCGGCAGCGAACTGGAAGGACACCTGCTGCGAACTTGCCTGTGACAACTTCACAGTGAAATCCACATCGCTTTTGCCGGAGGGTCCTTCAACAACTGTGATGTCGTCGACTGTAAGGAACGGCAGTTGACTCGGTGGGCCATCAGAAATCGTGCAGAGGCCCTGCGAATCAGCCAGAGTTCCCCCTATCGGATTGCTTAGGTTGACATTAAAAGTTTCATTTCCCTCGGCGGAGGAATCCGGAATTATCGGCACTGTCACAAGTTGATGAGTCACACCGGGGCCAAACGACAATGTGCCGGAGACAGATTGGAAGTCAGCGTTTGAGGTAGCCGTTCCACCACCGGTCGCATACTGCACCGTCACCGTTTGCGTACTCGGAGCCGACAGAGAGACATCGAACACAGCATTAGTTGGACCGCTCCCATCTGAAACTGCGACGTCAGTAATTGATATGGAAGGCAGTACCTCAAGGTCATCGTTAATAATCGTGACTACCCCCTGACCACGGCCGATGGTGATATTGCCGCACGGTGTGATGTTGACAAAGAAGGTTTCGTTTGGTTCGAACTGCGCATCGCCACGCACTTGTGGCGAAAAGGTTGTCGAGGTAACGCCGGGGCTAAAGAACAGAATTGGCGGCGGATTTGGGAACAGACCACCAAGCTGTACATAGTCGCCGCTTGCCACCGTCGCCGTGCCGGCAGCCGTGCTCGCCTGGACGCAAATCAATTTCCCGCTCGGCTGAGAAAGAGATAAGTTGAGGTCAGCAGAGGCGAAACCGCTATTACCTTCTACCACGCTTGCATCACTGATTGAAACGATTGGCGGAGGATCGTCATCGATAATTGTTCCCGTTGCTGGTGCACCGCCATTCGCGATCGTCGCAATGCTCGGGTTAGTAAGCAATACCCGGAAGGATTCATTAAATTCGTCGATGGTGTCGCCAATTATCGGTACCACTATCGTGCGCGAGGTTTGCCGAGCGCCAAACGTCAGCGTACCACTCGACGGTGTAAAGTCGACGCCGCTTGTCGCACTGCCCGCATCGGTCTGGTAATTAACGGTTACGCTGCGGCCAGTGAGCGGAGAGAGGGTTACGGTGAATGTCGCGTTAGTAGTACCGCTATTGCCCTCAGTAACACTGATATCGTTTATTGACAGGACTGGCGGCGTGCCATGATCCTGCAGTGTGATTAACTCTTCGCTTGGACCGTCGATGGAGTCGATGTTTGTGCCATTCTTTAGATGGACCACAAAACTCTCATCAGGTTCAGAAATCGCATCGTCAAGGACTGGAATATCAATGCTTTTGCTTGTCTCGCCATCGTTAAAAGTAAGCGTGCCAGACGTGGGGACATAGTCCGAGCCCGCCGTGGCCGTAATATCGGCTGTGGTGTAGTCTGCCCTTAGGGTTCCTGTACTGCCTCCGGTGCGAAGTACATTGACAGTGACAAAGCCAACGTCCTCGATGACCCTTAATGAACCGGTAGCGAAATGAACGCTCCCCGTCGCCTTGCTTGTGTCACAGGGAGAAAACTCCGATGTATTGCCCGCGGAATCAGTTGCGGTCGCGGTAATGACCTGCCCCGCCTGTAACGGAATTGACATGGCTACCCCAAAGCTCCCGTTGCCGTTTGCATCCGTTGTAACCACAATCGCACTCAAACCGAATGGTGTCGTTCCTTCGCCATTACCTGACGGATCGCAGGAGCTGCTGGAATAAAAGTCCACACTGAACTGGTCGTTCGGTGTGCTGTTCAATGTGCCTGTGATTGTCGTCTGAGCACCGTTGCTGGAGACGGAACTGATCACCGGAAAATTCTGAAGATTGTTCGGCCCGGTGTCGCCATCGCCCGGATCGTTAGGCGTCACTCCGTTGCCGCCCAGGTCGATTCCAAGGGCAGCGTTCGAAAAGATCGAGTTGCCTCGAATGGAATTTCCGGTGGCGGCGGAAAACGAAACAAATACCCCGTTGCGGCTGTTGAATGCAATCGTATTGCCCTGTCCGGGGGATGTGCCGCCGACCCGGTTATTGACGCCTGTGGATTCAATTTGAACGCCATTCCCGAGGTTGCCCAGCGGCCCTGTGCCGTTGATGTCTGTTCCAATCAGGTTTCCCTGTATCTGACTGCCGCGCGTCGAGCCTGTGAGATAAACGCCGTGAGATCGGTTGCCGGAGACCACATTACGAGCCGCAGGCCCTACCCCTCCAATCACAGTGGCAGCATTGCTTACGCCGTGGTTGACCCAGATGCCGAAGAAGTTTCCCAGGGCAACAGTGCCAGAAACATCTGTGCCTATAAGATTCCCTTGGATGATAATCAGGCTTGCACCTCCGTATGTGACAAAAACCCCGGCATTGACAGCGTTACCTGAAATAACGTTACGCGCACCTGCCGCGGTGCCGCCAATCACGTCATTGCCGAGGCCTCCGGCAAAGATGCCGCCGCTATTGTTGCCGATCGCGGAGGTTCCGCTGGCATTTGTGCCGATGAAGTTCCCCTGGATCGTCGTACTCGACGCCATCGTACCCAGGAATACTCCGCGCGAGGAATTCCCGGAGATAATGTTGCGGGACGCTGGGGTAGTGCCACCGATAACATTGTTCGTGCTGAACGAAATATCAATGCCGTCGTTGTTGCCAAGTCGTAACGTTCCGGAAGGATCGGTGCCGAGAAAGTTACCCTCGACTAGATTGCCTGTTGTCGTTCCAGAGGGTGAGGACAAGAAGACAGCGGCCCCCTGAAAACGGTTTATGACCAGACCTCGTACTGTACAATTTGAAGAATTGATTTGAACACCGCTAACGAGACTGGATCCACCGAGTCCGCTACCATTCAACTCGATCAGCAGCACCGCGTTATCGCCATCGGCCAATGTGTTTACGCTGGACCCTGGCTGTGTATACCCGTCGATCATGACCGGGTCGGTAATGGTCGGCAATGGCATTGCCGGGTTAATCGTGTGAACGCCTGGGCCGGGAATGTTGAAGGCGATTATGTCTGCACCGGCATTTCCATTTGCATCAAGTATGGCCTGCCGCAAAGTACCCGCTCCGCTGTCGTCGGTGCTGGTCACAGTAAAGGTCGTGGACGCAACCGCCGAGGCCTGGGGACGAACGGAAAACAGATCGGCAAAACAGAAACAAATAGCGAGGGCGCCACATGTCATGGCTACCGTAGTAATAAATTTTCTTTTCCGGCTAAAGCCAGAAGAAAACTTGGAAGAAAAACGATTCGCTAAACGCATAAGTGTTCCCTTCACGTTCTTAGTCATAGCCCTCCCAGCGTGTCCACTGAGTTTCTATGGAAAATTAAAGACTACGCTTTCAAGAATGGATTTGCTGATGGTGATGCTTTGCCACTGAAATAGTCGCTCATAGCGACATACTCTATTCGGCCCAACAGGCGCAGACAAAAGTAATGCTAATCTTTGACAACTTCACTTCTGACGCTCCGCATTTGTATGCGTGACCCCTGATTTGAAACTTCGCTGCAGGTCGCGAACGTATTCGAAAAAGCCGTGCGTGGCCGGCGCAAATGCGTTTCCCTAAACCAGGTACCTTGTGAGTTCAACAAAGAGAGTAATACCTCCAAACGACAGCTGTTAGCTATACGCATTCGGACAGGTTGATAGCTCAGGCACACAACGCGCATCGCTACCATTCTTCGAATCGCGGAAGCGCGAACCGACAACACAACCAAATGGATAACTGATTATCTTGAGCAGAGGAAGCGATAACAATTTAGTGAGCAACGACCCGGCGATTTAGTGGAGCACGCCGAATCAAAAGTCCGATTCCATCTTTCGTCGTTTTATCTGGCGACACCTTTGCTGAACATCTCGGCTGCATGGGGAGCAACCGCGTTAGAATCAGCTACGCAACATATTGTTGCTTACGCTGCGCCTTCAATTCCTGCTTCGCCGCTAAGTAAACAAAATATAAGATTTAAAAGGCCAGAGTGAAAGTAAAGTTGTGGCCGATCCAGATGATCAAATGTCCATCAGAGAATACAGAAATCAGAGCCAACTTACAATCCTGGGACTGATTTTCTCCACCCCATTCCAGCCGGTGTCCATCATGAATATTACGACGCAAGCTTAGCAGACCCAGGCGATTGTGATCATTCAGGTTTGCTCACCGACCACATATACCAGTTGTCAGTCAACTTCTTGTAGAGAATCCTTGGACGATCAATACCGATCCCATCTAAAGACCCTGCCAGAGAATTGTCTATTCTTTTGGGAATATAGACATACCCTTTCTCGGTCATCACGGTTTCAGAGTCGTCGATTGTGGGAAAATGAATTGACGAGGTGAAGTATATCGCGTCGGGCATGCCATGATTTCGCCTTATGCCACTTTCAAGATTCAGTTTTCCAAACATTCCGCGATATTCAGTCCATCGCTGATTTGTGAATCCAACTTCTAATTCAGATCGAGGCCACGCTACATTCTCATGCAAAACTATTGAGTGCGCCCAATCATCGTTATTTTCTAACCAAACATAGGATGAGGTAATCGTACGTAAGCTTGAATCTTCATTAGCCATTTTCGCCAGCATATTGAAATCAGCTTCATGGTCGTAAAAATTCCTGATTAAAACCGAATCGGGAGCGTGAGGAACAGAGAAGCTGCTTAGAACCACAGATCCCACACCTAAAACGAATGTGAGCGACGCAACGAACAGGTAGGTGATTTTGCCTTTTAACATTTTGTGTTTCGACTTACGCGTCGCAGTATCGAACTATTCCGAAAGCGCCCACCCCAGTACCCCATTTCAGCCTGATCTTAATCCGCGTTTGATCCGCGTTCATCCGCGGCTAATCTTTCCTTCGGTTAATAAATCTTAGTCCACTGCCTCCGCAACCAGCGCAGTCAACGCATTGTCCTGAAGATTCTTATTGTTTTGGAGTTCGCCATGACGATCGCACGCGAACACTGCATAAGCGAATGGCAGACCCGCCTTTACAAACGGAGACCCCGACTGATGTGAAACCAGGTTCTCCGCCAGCAATGAACGACGCGTAACTCGCCCGTCGCCTGGCGCATACATCGCCGCAATCATCTCCTTTTTCGATATTAATCGGCCCGTTGAACTCTTGATTTGCTTTGCCTCAGTCATCGTTACCCAGCGATTAGCTTTTTCATCGCGAATTATTACTGGCGAGTTCAAAGTGTCTTCACAGTCGCCACCGAAGGCCAACAGCACAACCGACTTTTCCCCTTCCAGCGGCGCATCCAGTGCCTCCTGAAATCGCTGCGCCCGGTGAATGACGGCCGCCATATAGCCATCCAGATCCTCTAACGTTGGATCAGTTTGATGGGCCGCCTTACCGACCTGCCTTCTGGAAACAAACCGCCTTCGATAATCCGGATCGTTTGGAGCACCCCAACCATACTTTCGCCATGTGTTTGGATCATACAGGTCCACTTCTATGGGCTTCAGGTCGCTATCCAAAAACCTTACCGAACCGCTGTGTGGCATCAATTGAAATAGCGAAGGTGCCGTAAAGTTATCCTCGGGACCAAGATTTGTTAGCAATCTGAGCCGGGCATGGCGCCCATCGGTAATCGAGTACCCATCAAGTAAGGTAACAAACGCGTCTGCCGCTCCTTCGTTTGGCGTACCAAACATCAGTATCTTATTAATATGTACCGCGCCGGCCCAAGTAGGAACAGGTGCCACTCCATCACTTGGCAAATCTGTCTCACCATATTCGGCTGCGTATCGCGCTATCAAACCACCCATCGAATGCGCGACGATGTTGAAACGCAGATCCGGCCTGTCCAGTCGCGACTTGAGTTCGCTTAAACGCCGTATCAGCAGTGCGGCGTTTTCAACATTGTCCCTGCGCCAATCGTATGCAAATACGTAAAATTTATCGCGGTCTCCGGTTTCGCCGGGATTGTCCCAGTCACCTTCGCTGTACCCCCCAAAGTCGCGCAACGCCTCTAACAATTGGTGGTAGATGAAGATTTCAGGGATCAATCGCGAGAATTTTAAAGTGTCAATAATACTTCGCGGTTCCAAATCATCCCGATTTGCTGCAAGGTTCGGCGTTACCGGCAAAGCCAGACCACCACCCTTAGCACGAAAGGCTGCGGGCCAAACTACCTCTTTCGTTTTCGAGTTAACCAACTGTGACCCAAGTACCCCCGGAATGATCACCAGCGGTCGCTTACCGGTAAGTTTTCTCGCTTCAGAAAAGATTTGGCCAAGATTTGGCGTGCGGCGCGGACCACAACCAGCGAGGAACATTGAAGCAACCAGGACGACCAACAGCTGAAATGCAAAAATTTGTCTGGCCCCTGGCATTTTCTTCTTCAAAACTCGGCAACCCAGCAAGGACATCCTTCCTGTATTTCGATGCATATCACCTTCAATTGACGATATTTTTTCCCGATTTCCTGACCCAATCAGAACGTGAATATTAGACGTCATCCAAGAAATCACTTCTTGACCCCGAGTTTATGAGCGTATAGAAGTGTTCAGTTAGGGCAAGTCGTGCCGAGGCGGCACACAAGGCAGAAGCATCATCAGCAACACCTGACGACAAAACCAATCAGCTTTCCCTTGGATTTCCCTTCCCCCTTCCCCTTTCCCCCTTACCCTAATGTTTTCCCGTCGGGGGGGTTCCACTTTCGATTTATCAGGCTTGCGACAAAACCGGCGCCGAATCCATTATCTATATTTACGACCGTCACATTGGAAGAGCAGGAATTCAACATCCCAAGCAGAGCTGCTATTCCATTAAAAGACGCTCCGTACCCGATACTGGTCGGCACTGCAATCACAGGAACGCTGACCAGACCCCCAACGACTGACGGCAGCGCCCCCTCCATTCCGGCCGCGACGACGACCACGCGAGACTGACGAAGTAGTTCCTTTTCTGCAAGAATCCGATGAATACCGGCAACGCCTGCGTCCCAAATTCTCCGGACACGATTCCCCATTGCTTCAGCAGTAAGCGCACCTTCTTCTGCTATCGGGATGTCGCTGGTACCGGCTGTAACAAACGTAATTTCTCCGACTCCTAACTCTGTTTTGTCCCGAAACAACCGCACCATTTTTGCCGATTCATGCCATTCGGCGTCAGTTGCAACATTCCGGAGTTCGCCAAAAGTATCAAGGTCTGTCCGCGTCACCAGTACGTTCGGCGACCGCTCTGCCAGCTTTTCGAATATCCCCACGACCTGTTGACGCGTCTTCCCGGACCCAAAAATGACCTCGGGAAACCCCTGGCGGGACACGCGAGCATGGTCGACTTTGGCAAACCCGATATCCTCAAAATGGTGGTCATTTATGGTTTTTACGGCTTGGCTGACGTCGACCTCGCCAGACTTAACGTCAAACAACAGCTTTTCCAGATCATTACGGTTCATCAGTTTCCCATTCTATCTGTAGTCAATGCATTCTAGCACTTGACTTGATTGCTCCCGCAACCTGGCCTTCCCGCCGTGGCATCCGCATCTTTCCCATGCTTCCTCTCCCCAAACCCACTTTCACAAAACCTTCACGTCAGATTCCTATTCACCTCCTTGCGTATGTCAGCCATGAAACGTAAGATTGGCGGTTTGGGAACGGACCAAACATTTTGCATAATTTAACTATGAGTTTTCGCGAAATGCGAAACATTTACTATTCAGAAATTCTAAATCAATATGAGATTGGTACTCTTCAGCAAGCATACTTTCCGTGAAGTAATTGGCTTATTGCAGGGACAATCCCGATTCAGTTGGTTTTGATTCGAGTTAATTCGTGGCTAGTTCGTCCTGGTTGTACCAACGTTACGTGGCGTGATTTAGTCGGTTTTCTGCGGCCCGGTCATTGCCTTAGACATGTTCGGGAGGTCCGTTCGGCAAGTTGCCATGTCGGCACAATTGCTGAAACGAGTCTTAAGATGGAATCCGTTTTACGAAATATTCGAACAACGCTCGAGATGATAAAGATCGAGCATACGCTCTTTGC
>Ga0137359_10005142_pt1 | contig 10764 bp, 7 predicted proteins | sample Mad1_40_16metaG_FD_108281 | JGI IMG/M metagenome (GOLD analysis project Ga0137359, IMG submission 108281) | Vadose zone soil microbial communities from Angelo Coast Range Reserve, California, USA - Mad1_40_16 metaG | ecosystem: Environmental > Terrestrial > Soil > Vadose zone | place: USA... | reverse complement strand
AGTGTCGGCTCGCCGCCGCTGATCCCAACCTCTTCACAACTCGGATCAATGAGGTCGATCAGTCTCAGTATTTCTGCCGCTCGAAAAGAATCGTCTACTTCGCGAGGCGGCTGGCTGCACATCAAGCACAAGCTATTGCATCGCTCCGTCGCTAAAATCGTGTTGTGAGGAGAGTTTCGCCGAAACAGGGTGTTGACGCTGCCACTCGGAGCAAGTCTTACCACGTCTCCTTCGCACAAGTAGTCGAGATGCTTGACCCCGAAGACCATGGGGTGCTCATCGCTAGCGTTCTCGCCCGCAACAAGAGTCGAGAGCACCGCTCCATACCCTTGCCAGTTGCCGCCGAATCCTTCAACGGTGTCGGGAGAAACGAACGCAATAAAATCCGAACGTGCGGCGAGCGGATGAACTGGTAGTCTCGTGATCTTGCCGAGAATTACCGATTTGATGCGCCGAGGTGTTCCCAATGAATGGAGGTACATCTAACTCATCCCCGGAACCAGGTCACGGACCGGCCGATTATTGATCCAAGACCAAAAAAGGGGTCGCAGAAATGGGTCGTCGCCGTAGTAGAGTCTGATAAGGTGCGATATGATCTCGAAATTACGCTTGTGAAAGTGACTTGTGGGCCTGTGGCCAACTACGCTGCCCTGTGTAGCGAAATTCTCGAGGGGATCAGACCCGCAGTAGGATTGGAAGGCACAATCCGCACAAACGGGCAGCGATTCGATGACCGTGTCGGCAATTAGTGACTTTAGCTTCTCGCCGAGAAACAGTTCCTCGTAACTGCTTTGGTGAACATTGCCTAGCCGAAAACTCTTATCACCCATCTCTGCGAGCATCCGCGCCTCATCGGACACGTAGACATCGCCGTCATAGTTGTAAACAGCGACCCCAATCCCGATTCCCGCAGGAGACTGAAGGTCTACGTAACCAGTGGGGAAAGGCGTCAGAATCTTGGTAAGAAGGATTTTCGCGTAGTCTTCGACCAGGAAGGTTCCTGAACGATTGAGCTCGATGATGTACGCAAGAGCCGTCCTGTAAAACGACAGAAATTCGTCGAGCTCGTAGCCTGTCTTGTTACGAGTGCGAAGAGCAAACCCATATGGGCTGACTGGTCGCAGAAAGATGTGGTCGAAACCTCGCGCGACGTACTCATCAACTATCTCGATTGGGTGATCCAAGCTTAGACGCGACGTAGTCATGAGCGCTGACACTCGATCGTATCCCAACTCTTCCCTAACGCGTTCGATCGACCGCGTTGCCACCTCGTAGCTATCGTTCCCAGGCCTTGGTCGGTTCGCGTTATGAAGAAAGGCAGGACCGTCGAGAGACGTCGAGATCAGAACTTCGTGGGCGCGACAAAACGAAAGTACTTCGTCAGATAGGAACGCGAGGTTAGTCGCTATTACAAACTCTACTAATCTGCCGTCTAGTGCCGCGCGGTGTTCCACTTCCGTCACTATCAGCTGAATCAATTCGAAATTCAGAAGAGGCTCGCCTCCCTGAAATTCTATTTTGAGAGGATTGGCCGGTGAGCGAAAAACCAGATCAATCGCGCGATGAGCAGTTTCCTCGGACATGTCATACTTCTGCCTGTTAACGCTAACGCGTGATACCTGACAGTAATGGCATGAATGGTCGCAGCGGAGGGAAACCACGAAAATATGAAGACCGGTAAATCCAGCCAAGAAACTCCGTTTTGTTCGATACTTGGTCGCGAGTAGGGAGACAGGCAGGTCAGCGCCAGAATCAAACAGGAAGTGCTTGGACTTCAGGTCGCTGTATTCAGAACTACTGGGCGCGAGGTGATGCGAGACAAATGCCTCGAAGGTAGCCTGCTCAAGAAAAAGATGCTCACCTACCTCATTGACCAAGAACTTTCGTCCGTCAAAGTCGAGGAACCGGAATGGGAGCAGGCCGTATCCGTCTGTGGGCGGGGCAAAATGCTCGCGTGTGTGGAAAGTGACGGGCATCCCTCACCTCTCGAATTGGTCGTTCAGTTTGGGTCAGGTTATTCGCCCAACGTCCGCCTCTGCAAACGCCTGCGCTACAATTAGCTCTCGGATCTTCTGGGTTTCGGCAGCGATGTCGGCGCGTACTCGCTGATTTATCAACTCATTGTTGAATTGTCGAATGGCTTGATCGGGATCGGCACCATCTCGTGATTGGAAGCGCAATCTTAGGCGCGGACCATCCAAACGTTCAAGCGATATCGAACAGCGATCCGTAAATAGATGACACACGCGAAATACCACGCTCTCCGTGTAGAGCGTGGAATCGAGCTCAACATATCGCGCATCGATCTCTTGGACGCGTCGGACTGGGGTTTCGGGGGCGTCGGTCACATGACCATCCCGCCGGATCTATGCGAGCTGTGAGAGCGATGTGACGAGTGCGAATAGTGATTTCGGGGAGTGTAAACCGGCGCCGGCGCTACTAATGTTGACGCGGTGTCGCCGCCTTGGGCGGCTCTTAACGAATCTCGCGTAGCTCTCAGCGCACGTCTGGTCGCGCGCAGTGAGTCCTGAGTCGCTTCGAGCCTCTTTCTAAGAGTGGCGGCGTCAGTGCCCTGTTGAACTTGATAAAGAACAAACTTGTCCGCGTAGCGAGACACGGTGACCTCGCTCTGCGCAGACTTTGGCCGAGGCATTTCGGAGGTATACGATGAAGCAGTAGGCGAAGGGACTGAGCTCAGAGCAGCCACCACTGCAACTTTCCTGGACAGTCCGAGTCGCTGACGGGCAAAGGTCACCAAGGTTCGAACGTATCGAGACCACGCGGCCATGGTCGCTCCTTCGATGAGTGACGCAAATACTATTGTATGGTGCTTTGCAGAGCGCAAGAAACCGAGTGGCTCGCGGGTCGATTGGTCCCCGGGCGAGCAGGCGTTAATTGGGGTGCATACGTCGTTTTTCTACCACTTGCTCGGCGTGAAACCGGATTCGTGCCGCTGGGTATGCCTATTTCATGTCACATACGGCTTCATCGTTCGTTGGACCGGATCTGGATCAGGCCGTTGATCGCGGCCCGCTCAAGTCTCAAGGCGAGCGTTTTCTCCGAATGGTAGTTTCGTGCTTCGGCAACCTGCTGGCCTGCGCTCTCAAAACGGTACGGGCGCACCGGCCTGAAGCACGCAGCACTTCGTCGTCCCAGAACCTCAAAACCTTATAACCGAGTTTTCGCAGCGCGATGTTATTCCGCTGATCGCGAGCAATATTCGCAGATATCTTTTCTAGCCAGAACTTACGCCTCACGTGCAGCTGAGGACCCAAGCGGTCGAAGTCGCGCCCGTGCCAAAAGCCGCCGTCGACAAAAACTGCAACCCTGCTTCTTTTTAGAAGTATATCTGGCTTACCGGGCAGATCCGCATGCAACTGATATCGAAGGCCAAGCCGATGCATGGCCTTCCGCAGCTCAAGCTCCGGCTTAGTATCGCGCGATCGTATCCGCGACATGTTGTACGCTACTGTGCTACGGTTTCTTCGCACGCTGGGGCGGTAGTTGGATTGAGCGTTCGTCAACTCGTCGCCTGATCAACGCTAGCGCGGGTAAGAAACACGGCCAGCTGCGGACCGGTCCGAGACGAGGCCTCTGTCGGTTAGCTGCTTAATCAGGGACGATCCGAGGGCTCTCGCAAGTTTAACAGGTACGGCATTGCCGATCTGGCGGGCAACCTCGCCCTGATTTCCGTGAAATCGGTACGACTTCGGAAATGTTTGAAGCAAGGCGGCCTCGAGTAAGCTTATGGCTCGCAGTTGACTCGGATGCCCGAATCGGCCATTAGACAAACTGATGCAGCGTGTCGTGAGAGTCGGGGCAGGAGAATCCCATCGCATGCGACCGTAAACGTCGGAGAATCCCTTGGATTTTACATGGCAAGCGAGGCGTAATCGCTTAGGCCACGAGCGGGAATCGCCTCCGTTAACCGGTGTCGCCCGAATACGTTCGGTATTAGTGGCGGAGAGCTTGGCGGCCGAATGAAGTCGATGGTGAGCTGACGATCGACCTGCCCTTAGGACGGGCAGTCTGGAAATCGCTTGCCGTACGGTCTTGTACGCGTTGGATCGAGGCGCCGGCAGGACAACCGTCTGACCACTTCCTCGAAGCGCGAGAAGCACCATTCGCGCGCGATTTTGTGGCACGCCATAATTCTTGGCGTCGAGAACTCCAAAAGCATAGCTGTAGCCAGCGGAGCGGAGAATTCGTTCGAATTGCGGTAGGATCCCACCACGCTTCGATCGCGCAATCTGCGGTACGTTTTCGACTATCAGCCCGTCTGGGCGCAAAGAGCGTACGAGGCGCCCGACCTCCAGAAGAAGATCTCGGTCCTTACGTGTCTTTCCGCTTTTCCTAACTTTGGAGAAACTTTGGCACGGTGCACAAACCGATATGATCAGCTGCGAGTCTTTCGGAATGAAGGGGCGAAGGTGTGTCGCCGTGATCTTACGAATGTCACGCAGTAACATTTTCTTATGAATATTCCTCTTGTATGTTTGCGCGACAACGGGGTCATTATCGATTCCGCAGACGATTTTGATTCCGGCCTGTTGAAGACCTCGGCTCATACCTCCCGCGCCACAGAAGATGTCAATGCCGATAGTTTTTTGCTTCCTCCCAAATGCCGGGGAACGCATTAAGCGGAACGAGCCCACACGAGAAGGTCATCAATAAGTTCGGCGACGGAGGCTGCAGCCGCGCCTTCAAGAGCAACGCCGATCTCGACGGACTCTCCAAATGCTGACCTCGTAAGATTCGCAGACCCGACATAGCCGCGGCGCCCGTTGTCAATTATAAGGACTTTGGCGTGAAGCAGCTCGCGGCCAGAATCACCCTCAGTACTAATATTGAGCGCTTGAAAGTGATCTGCCGATGCGACCCCTTTCAGTCGCGCCGCCAGTTGTGCGTTTGGGCTCGAGGATGTAGTCAAATAGCGTGTCAGCAGCACGACCCGAACGTCGCGAGCGAGCGCCCGCTCAAGGGCCCCGGCGATCTCATCCACACCCTCCGCGTCGACGAAGGGAAAGACCAGCGTGACCCCCGTCCCGGCATCGTCAATCATTTCGACGAGCGTCAACTTAGAGCTGCGCCACCGACGAAACCTTGGACCCTGCAGCGCCGGAGGCCAGCTGACTACGAGAGAAGCTTGGTGTTCCTGGTCGAAATATTTTCGGAGCGTCGGCAACACGCGAGCGACCGCGGCTACGCGATCCATTGTTACATCTAACAAATTGGTCGCCGAATAACGCCTCGGTCCAAGCCGATCCGAAACACGCTCAACGGCAAGCGCTCCAACGCTTGCGAGGCCGATGAGTGCAGCAACTACGTCCGCGCGCTTCCAGTTGGGGGCGGACGACTCGAGAATCGATTCCTCCAGCCGAGTCTCGTGTTGGCAAATCTGCTCACGAACATGGTCCAACAAGCCGGGACACCGTTCATAAAGGCGACCGAGTGCCGCCAATGCCTCATCGGACGCTGAAGAATCCACTCAACGGGCCAGCAGACGCAGGGTTAAAGAGTACCTGGCGCGATAGCCCACGATTGTAATGCTTGCAGCACATTTCGGGTAGGTGGGTGCAGGCATGGCACGAGGCGCCCTGTTCCGCGTTACACAACGGATCGTAGACGCAGCTCTGTATCAGCATGTCTTCCCGAAGAGTTCCGAGCAGTTCCTCCTGCATCTCGGCGAACACTGTGTGGAGACCGCCCAGATTTGCCCCGGCCTTTGTGTTATAAACAACGAACGACACCATTCGGGGAAAGAGGTACTCACCCAGGCCTGTCCGGTCAATTCCAGCGAGCCTTGTCAGCGCCCGGATGACTAGGTGTGCATATGTATGGGTTAGAACGAAAACATCGCGCGCCGCGGGGGGAAGCGGTGCGAGGGTAACGAACGTATCCACGCGCTTGACGTTTTGGAGCAGCCACTGGCGCGAACTTCGTTCGGTCATAGCCGCGTCATCTGGAAGCTTGTGACCTCTCGCCAATAGCCAGCGCACCACCTTCGTCGGAGACAGGGAAAAAAGAAGAGCCTCGGTGGACGCATCGTCGATGAGGATCGGGCGGCGTCTCTTTTGATTCTGCGGACCAGTCATGAGTGCGTTAAAGCCGCGGAATTTCGTCAGAACTGCCGCGCCGCCGACTTCAGTCTTAGGTTCATAGCTGACGCGTGTGTAGCCGAACACTGCCGTTACGACCGGGAAGTCTTGAACGAGCTGGACTTCACTAAGGTTCACGCCCTGTGTGAGTGACGCGAACCGATCAATTAGCGGCCCACGCCCAGGGTGTCGCGCCTCAAGTTGTTTTCTCAAATCGCCGATACTTACGCGCTTCAGCGTATGCACATTCACGAACTCCAGGACCTCGAGCCAACCGTCCTCACCTAGACTCGCAGCAGATGAGGCGATGGCTTCCGCCGCTTGCCGATGTTGTTGCTTCCGTGCCCTTGCCAGGATCTCAAAGCTCCGTCGAATTTCGGCTTGCTCGAAGGAGGTGAGGCCCGGAAGCAGGCCTCCAAGATCCTCAGGTCGATCGTCAACATTCGCTGCATTCACGGCCCGTAACAGCTCTCCTAAGTCATAGCGTTCCTCAATAACCGCGGTCGCAAGGATCGAATCACGATTTGGATGGTTGCGGAGTAATGCGGTTAATTCCGTCGGAAGATTGAGTACCGTGATATTGTGAGGATAGTACGCGTTGTTGGCGCGATGAGGAATGACACGCATGTTAGAAGAACGTGCGGCGCTCTCATCGTCATTTGACTCGGCCGGCTTGCAATCGGGGCAAGGCCTCTGAACAGGACCTGCTGTCAAACCACACCGCTTGCAGAGCCACCGAAAGTCACGCGCCTGTTGGCTACCGCGCAAATCGAGAGCCATATGTGCTTGGGATTGGCACTGCCTACATTTGCGAGGCTGTAGCCCCGCCATATTGCCACACTCATGCACTAAGATGTGATAGATCTGCTCAAAGCGATCTGTTTTTCCGCAGTGTAAACACTTACCCACGCCATCGCTGTTGACAAAAGCTTCCTCTTTCTCAAACGCCTTAACACAGTCGCAATAGCCGCATTGGAACGTGAGCGGAAATAGGTTGAATAAAACCAATTTGGGTCGACCGAAGAGCAGTAGGTGGGACTTACGCACGTCGAAATCAACCACTCGATCGCCCCATCGTGCGACGTAGGTTTCGATAGCCGCGCAAAAACGCTCAGTGTCGACGCCCTTGACCTCATCGACTCTTATTTCGAAGACCTTCCCAATACATGCGCCGCGGTCATAGTCGAACGTTCGCTCTGGCAGATAGTTGAAGAGGACCTGTGACAAGCCACGACTCATCCGCGCTTGGCCTTCAGACATATATCCTTCCGTGCCAATCTGCGGCGCGACGCTATCGCTCAACGGAAGGCTCCTCCTTCATTCGGCGGCGTTTCATCCACACCTCAAATGCCTTAGCGCTGTATTTGGATGCCATGAACCCAATGGGTTCCTCAACATCGCGGAGACTCATCATCGGCTTGAAATCGGTCTGATCCCAAAGGTTGCGCATCGCGTTCTTCCTGAGGCCATTGACGAATAACTCGATTCTTTGTCGTATCTCGTCGCGGAGCTCCCCATGCTCGTCTTCGGCAGCGTAATATCGGATCGCCCGCTCAATCAGATCATCGAGTTTGATCGTGCGCGTGGTGTTAAGTGCAGCGTAAAACTCGCGCTCAAGGTACAGCTTCTTACCGAGCTGCCTCGCGACCACGTTTATGACGCTGCCGATAAAAACGCCGGGAAGCGTGTGCCTCACGGCAAACTTTGCCCACCTATTGATAGCAGGTGGCTCGACTAGGCGCTCAAGATACTGATGGTATTTATCGAACAGATGAAAATGGCTGCGGTCTCGCTCGCGCGCCGGGGAGAATACGATCAAAGCAAGACCGGGGAAGCGCCGCCCAACCCGGCTCGAAGCCTGGATGTATTCCGCGGTTAGCCTTGGCATGCCAAAAAAAGCGATAAAATTGAAGCGGTCAATATCGACGCCGTGACTGATCATGCTGGTCGCGACAACAGCATCAACCGGTGAGTTCGATAATGCGGTCCGTCGGCCGCCCTGCTCGATTTCTTCCAGGATGTGCTCGACTTCCAATGTCGATGTCTGGCCCGTCAACGAGCTGATCCCGAGGGGGGGTTCATTTTCGTCGCGCATGTATCCCGCGACTTGAGTTGCAAGGCTTTCAGCCATCTGATCGCCGGCCTTACGAGTCAGAACATACGTGAGCGAGAGCTCGTAATCCCGAATGAGCTGTGCAATCGCTGAGTCGGGTGTGGCGACCGGTAAACCCAGCATCTCCGTGACAGCGCTTGGTCGTTCTTGAAAGAGTTTCCGTAACGCCCGGATCTCCCGATGATAGATCCATAAAGCGCTGATCATCGAATTGATATGCGATCTATTAAAGGGCAGAATACCCAGAAATAATCGGTTCGTCTGCGACGTTGTAAGGCTGTAAAACGTGTCGTTCCACGTCGGGCCGGGCGACGGAAACCGGCGCGCAGCCTTGCAATACAGATGATAGACCTGCCAGTCGTACTGTTCGATCGTCGCCGTAGCGGCGATGACCTTCCACGGCTTCCCGCCGGGAACTTCGGACTGGGCCCCCATGACAGCCGTCTCATAGTGTCCGTCGAACGCCCCCAAGTCTTCCTTTAGTAAGTGCAATTCGTCTTGGATGAGCAACGAAGGAACTGGGTCTTTTAACTCGACTTCTTTCGTCTTTTCAGTGCACTTAGGAACAAGACAGTCCATCCGTGCGGAATAGCCATGTTTCGGACAAAGGCTCAGCGGCCAGCCGAGTAGATTCGCGAAGCGCTGTTGCATCCCGAAAGCGGCAAGTTTGTCTACCGTTCCGACGATAACTGAGGGCAAGAACCTGTAGAGCTCGTCGTCGACTATGTATAGTGGGAGGTCACCCTTATTACCGCATGTACCACTCGAGCAGTGATGCGCCAGTGACCACAAAGCTCGATTGAAACGAAGCTTTATTTCGCCACCGCAAAAGGGACACTTGTTAATCTTTCTCCATTTCTGACACGAAGCTGGGTCAGCCTCCCACTCGTCCGCCGTTGCGGTATCTACGGTATTCGGTGAACCCTTTTGGCCGATCCAGTAACCCACGGAAAACGGTCGGCCACTTACCCCTCGCTTTTTTCGAACAACTTCCGCGGCAGCCAAAATCTGTACGACACGTTGAAACTGCTGGTGAGACAGCAGTCGCAGAGGAAGTCGGATCATTCCCGTCACACCTGTGCTTCGTCCGCGTAGGCGATCAAAGAAGAGTGCCGTCGTGACCAGCCCTAAGAAGGCCTCGGTCTTTCCACCTCCAGTGGGGAACCAAAGCACTTCCGCATCATCGCTGGATGGAACTTCTGGCCATTCGCGCGAAGCAAGCGCAGCCAAATTACGCACGATAAAAACCAGTTGGAACAGCCGCCATTCCTTCGATTTTGCGGCCTGCCTGAAAGTTTCGTTGGCGAGACAAAATGCATGAAGGAGCCATTCGTACTTCGGGTTTCGCAGCAACCCAATACCGATCTCTAGTTCGCCCAACTCCCGATCGAATTCCGAACGATCACGCTCGAACTCCGTTCTGAAAACATGTCCTTCATTATAGGTCGCTAGGCCTTCTTCAATCCTACCCCAGGCAGTTCGCCGATATTCGAGCATTTGCTCGCAGATTCCTTCCAGGGACGGCAGAGGGTTCGTACCCAGGCTCTCGAAAGTCAGATCCACACCCTTGAGCGTTCTGTGATCCAAGCGAGGCTGTGTGTATGTCGCGACCGATTCAGCGGATATTTGTTTCCAATCTGACCTGATCTGGGACACGCAATTTACTCCTATGCCCCATTGACGGCGGTCGAAGCGGTACGAGTTTGGCAACGCCGAAAATCCGTAAGGTTCGATAGCGACTCCTTGTGTTGCGATCTCAACCTCCAACCCGGCATCAAATACTGTCAGCTCCCAGTAGTCAGATTTTTCGTATGCGTCCTGCAGGACAGATCGATTGATAAGTGTCACAGTCACTTGGCGATGTTTGCCATCCGTCCAGTCGCGAAGTTCAGCTTCGACATCGACTGTGAATCGGGGAGGTTGGGGCGGCGTCGCAACTCCGTTGCACCACTCGCGAATGGCCGCTGCACTCGAAAGAGAAGTCGGCGGTACGGCGTACGAATCCCTAGGCCGCAGCGCATCCCCATCGCACGACACAGCCTCGGCGAGAACTGTGTTAATAAACCCACCAAGATCGGCCTTTCGCGTCGTCTGATTGGCGTTGAGATCCATCCCGATGGTCTCGAGCGGAAGTGCGCATTTCCTATACGCCTTAACCAGCGGCTCGGGTCTTGTGCTAACATCGTCTGGCTTTGGGGTGCGACGAACTTGAGCGTCAAACGGCGGGATTATGCGATAATAAACATGACAGCGAGGCCGAACGCTTAGTCTCAGTGTCTCGACACTCGGCACCAGAAAGCGCAACTGAATTGCACTCGGCGCGAGGCGGGCAAAAAAATCCTCTGCTGACTCGAGACCATCCGCCACTGCATCTGGACGCGGGACGAGGCAACCGGCAAAGAGAACGTTGCGTGGCCGATTGTCGAGAATGACGCGCTCAGACCTGCCCGTGACACTGTCTATGAGGCGAGTTTGTAAATGGGCTGCTAAAGCCTCGTGCAGTTTAGCCACCGAGACGCTTTCCGATGGCAGAAGCGGGCCGGAGCGTCGTCT
>Ga0137359_10005139_pt1 | contig 10769 bp, 6 predicted proteins | sample Mad1_40_16metaG_FD_108281 | JGI IMG/M metagenome (GOLD analysis project Ga0137359, IMG submission 108281) | Vadose zone soil microbial communities from Angelo Coast Range Reserve, California, USA - Mad1_40_16 metaG | ecosystem: Environmental > Terrestrial > Soil > Vadose zone | place: USA... | reverse complement strand
GATTGGGTCCACTGCCAGAGACTATAACGGCAGTTAAGACAGGGCTGTCGATGTCTGAATCGTTTACAAGCACGCCGGGAGTGGCTACGTTCAGGGTCGTATTCGAGTCAGTAGCGTAGTTGTCAGCGCCGGCGACCGGTGCGTCATTGACGTTGTTGACCGTGACGTTGACCGTTGCAGTATCGGAGTTACCGTGACCGTCGCCGATTGTGTAAGTGAATGAATCGCTGCCGAAGAAATTAGCCGCTGGAGTGTAACTAACTCGAGTGCCGCCACTGGTGATTGCAACCGAACCGTGCGCACCCTGCGTCACGGCCGTGACTGTCAGCGTGTCACCATCCACATCCGAATCGTTGCCGAGAACGTTGATGCTATTGGCGCCGCTGTCTTCCGCGATGGTGCTTGAATCGTTAACTGCGTTCGGCGGGTCCTGCACTGCTGTGACTGTTATGTTCACTGTTGCGGTGGCACACTTCGAATCGGGTGAGCCACTGGTCGTACCGTCGTCGCAGACCTGGTATTCGAAGTTTGCTGGCCCATTGTAGTTGAGACTCGGCGAATAGCTGACGGTGCCGCTCGTCAACGAAACGGAGCCATGTGTGTCTGCAGTGGCATTTACAGTCGTTACATTCAGGTTCTGACCACTTTCGTTTTGCGGGCCTGCACTGTCGTTGACGGTCAGGTCGGAAGCCGGGAAATTGAGAACGGTATCCTCGATCGCGGTCTTGGCGTCATTGCCTGCCGCTGGTGAATCGTTGACTTCTGTCACGGTGATATTGACTGTCGAAACGTTTGAATCGCGGGTACCGTCGTTGACCTTGAACGAAAAACTGTCCGCTCCGTTGTAGTCAGGGTCAGGAGCATACGAACGGTTTTCAGCGGTTCCGGCCAGACTACCGTGCGTTGGCGAACTGACGATCGTGTAGGAGAGAGGATTGCCATTGGCGCTGACTGCGGTCAGCGTGATGTTCTTCGACGTGTCTTCCGCGGTGGTCACGGCTTGACCTTCGGTGCCCGGGGGATTGACTCCGTTGATTCCTGCCTCAATGCTGTTTTCAATTGCGTCCGGAACGTTCGCGAAGAAGTCGTAGCCGGTCGCCTGTTCGACGGCATCAACAGTTGTCAGGTACTGGTGCCAATCGTTATTCCTAATGCCCTGAATGTTGGGCATCATGATCGCAATCGTTTTTGAGCTTGCGGTTACGCGCGAGACGTCATCGTCACCTTTGGGTATCACCAGCACGACTTTCCAGGTGTAGGCCGGAACGGTCACATGGCCGCCAGCTATTGTATTGGTCGTGCCGCCATTGAAGCCGGATCCACCAACGCCCAACGGTCCGGAGACGATATACATCTCCTGTCCGCCGCCAACAGTCAGCATACTCCTGAGGTCGTTTTCAAGATTGGCCCACGGTCCCTGATTATTATCCGGAGCCTGCGGAACCATGTTGGACATGAGATATGTTTCCTGATTGATTGGGATACGATTTTCGTTATCGCGGTCGGCGTTCGGAGTCATATGGCCGCGATCGAAGCCGGTACCCGAATAGTCGGTCGCTTGCACGCGATACCAATCGGGAAGAACAGCCGGGTCCGGACGGAAGGTATCAACACGCACGAGGTTGCCAAACCAGGCCGGCTCCAGATGCCAACTTACCCAATTTGGTGTTCCCTTATCTCGATTGTATGACAGTGAGTACGTGGGTTTCTCCATTAAGTAGTTATTCGGATCACTTGCGAACGGTGTCGCGTTCGAAGGGTTTCCCATTGTCAGGTGGACACTGGGTGGATATGGGGCGGGAGCGCCCGCGCCGACAACCGAGAAAGTCCAGTTGTAGTCTGCGGGTAACGTGTCGGTGTTTGGGCCGCTGTCGTCCAAATCTTGATCGTGAACCGCGTCCTTGTTAATCGTCACGGTGCACTGTTCGCCGAATTGGAAGTTGGTATTTGGAGTGATTACGTAAGTTTTGAAGTTGGCTGACGAAACGACAGTAGCATCATTGTGCAGGCCAGAATTGGCGCACGAAATGTTGTACCAAGGCCCGACAACGTCGACGGGCTCCGTGAAAGTGACCGTGATACTGGCATCATGTGGGTCATTAAAACCATTCGAACTCGGATCTGTACTCAGCACATTAGGCCCAAGCTCAACAATCGGTGCGGTCCGGCGTGGATTTGGCGCGCCGGAGAGAAAGTCGTTGCCATTATTGTTGGTATCGGTGTTGCCACCGTTCCTCCTCAGGACAGACGCTGTGTTGCTACCTGCCGGAGCATTGGCGTTTCCTTCATAACAGAAACCCGGAGTAGCGGCAGAGCTGCCGTAACCGACAAAGTCGACGAGATTCGGATCTGACAGCGGACAAGTTCCCGTGAGTACCTGGAAGCTACTGACAAGTGCGACTTTGCCAGTCGTCCCGCTCATGTTAATTTCGCCCTCAACGTTCGCCGCAGGCAAAGCAGCGCCTGTGGTACCCCCCGACGCCAGCTTGATAAGGTAGTATTGGCCCGGCGATATCATCCCCCCAAGCGGTTGTTTGTTACTGCCCCAGCCGCTGCCATCAAACGATGCGTATTGAATACTCCAGCCGGTGAGATCAAAGGCGATAATCCCAGGATTATAGAGTTCAACGAAATCATTCGTGTAGGTAGCGCCGGAGTTACCACCTCCACCATAGACCTGGCTGATGACGATATGGTTAGCCGGCGGCGGTGGCTGTAGCACTGTCAGATTGATCGTAGTGTTGGCCGATCGGTTCTGGGCATCAGATATTGTCACGGGCAAAGACTTCTGACCCGGAGTTGTGGCAACAGATACTGTCGCCAGGAAAGTGAAGCTGTTGCCGTTGCCGGCAAAGTCTTGAGTGGCCGATCCGCCAATCGCCGAAAGATCAGCGACCACGTTGATACCGGTGCTGGTTGGGTCAGATCCCGGCGACACGTTGACCGTAAGTGTAGAACTATCTCCAGGCTGAACGCTGGTCGGGTTGGCTGAACCAATACCCGAAAGAACCGCGCAGTTATTTGTTTGCGATGAGGTGTTGCGCGGATTTGGGGCGCCGGCCGCGAAATCGGAGGCGTTATTATCAGTATCCGCACAGCCATTGTTAGCGCGAAGAGCTGCTGTCGTATTTGTGAGTGTAGTAGTCGGTCCTGAGCCCTCGAAACAATTCGCCGTACCGCCATAACCGACAAAGTCGATTATCGCAGGGTCTGAGGGGCAAGCACCGGTGAGCGCTGCCGTACCGCTGACCAGTGCTACTTTGCCGGCACCAGCCCCCATGGGAATGGTACCGGTCGCATCTGGTACAAGGTCGACAGTTCCGCTTGCACCTGCGGCTTCTTGAATCAAGTAGTACTGGCCGGCCCCTAGCGTAAAGCCGGTGAGAGGCGTGACCTGCCAAGATGTTCCGGCTGCAGAAGTATACTGGACTGACCATCCGGTCAGGTTCACGGGCGAATTGGTATGATTAATAATCTCAATAAAGTCGTTCTTTAAAGTGGCCCCGCTGTTGCCGCCACCACCATACACCTGACTGATTACTATACTTCCCGCCACGCCTGGAACAGGGGTAGGGGTAGGCGTTGGAGTCGGTGTGGGAGTAGGCGTAGGTGTCGGAGTTGGAGTCGGTGTGGGAGTAGGCGTAGGTGTCGGAGTTGGTCCACCAGCCTGAATACCGATTATGGAAATATTATCAATCGCGAGCGCCTGCGCGTTCGTCGTAGTAGTTCCAGAACTTACCGAATAGTTCCATGCCAGATATAGATTACTGGCGTCAGGTATATTAACTGTCAGCGTCTTGTTGCTAACCTGCGACGTAGCTCCAGGGGCGTTAGCGAAGCCACTATTGTCAGCGTCGGCGGAAAAGCTGGAGAGAAAGTCAGCTCCGGCATTTGTCCAGGTTGCGCCGTCTGGCGAGTAAAACATCTGAATTCGAAATCCGTTTGCATTCAATCCGTTTCTGTACTTCTCAACATCGTAGGAAATCAGTACTCCTGAGAGGCTGCCTCCGGTATTGTTTGCCAACTGAGCGTAGAGGTTACCGCTTGTCGTCGCAGTGCCCGAGGAGAGGAAGCCAACCGCTCTGTCGCTCCCCCCCAGGGTGGTAGTTCCTGAACCGAAGTTGTAGATGCCATTTGCGGCGGATGACGATAAGCTGGCACCACCTGCCCGAGCAGCGGTTGTACCTGCCGCGGCGAATGTACCGACCGTACGCACCATGGTAATTGCGTCAGCTTTGAAATCTGCGGGCAGAGTCGAGGCCGTAGTACCTGTCGCAGGAGTTCCCATTCCGTCAAAATTTTGGGTATAAGGGGTCGATGTCGACAGCGAGATTGCTGCTAAAACGACGTAGACTGAAACCAGGGCGAGGAGCGAAATCACAGCGCCTGCGAACCACGGTCTGGTGAGAAATAGTCTCGACTTCGTTCGTGGACGGACTCTGGAATTCTGTTGCTGATTCTTACGAGCAAACATGGGTACCCTCTCAAAAGATTGATTTTCTAAACTTCCGCACGTTGTTGTTGAGAGGAATGCCGGAGGTGAGACAAACGGTACCGGCAGGAAATGTGACAGGGTTTTACCAGTTCTCAAAAATCAGGTCAAGCTGCGAAAACAAATTCTGTCCTCAAAACTAAATATTTCTTGTCTTGTTAACACTGGATTCAACGCAAGCTGACATCTGACCTTGAGAAAGGCATAATGCTGCCACGGAGGAACACTGCCTACCCTTGCCAATTTCTTCAATCGAACTGCGCGAGATTCGCCTGCCGCTGATCCATTTCTTCGAAACCAGCTTTGGCCGCACCACGGAGCGCCGGATTATCCTGGTGCGAGTCAAAGATAAAGACGGTGCGGAGGGATGGGGTGAGTGCACCGCAGGCGAGGGACCTTTCTATAGCGAGGAGTGGACCGACACCGCCTGGGATACCCTGCGAGAGTTTCTCGCTCCGATGGTTGCTGGGAGGAAAACTGATAAGGCAAACCAGGTTTTCCCAGCGATGAAGGCCGTCCGCGGCCACCGTATGGCGAAGGCTGCCATAGAAAATGCCTGTTGGGATCTCGAAGCAAGACAGGCAGGCCTCCCGTTATGGAACTATCTTGGAGGTACACAGCGAGACATACCGTGCGGCGTTTCTATTGGTATTCAGGACACGCCTGAGATTCTGCTGGAGAAGATTGAGAAGGAAGTCGCTGCTGGTTACCAGCGTATCAAGATAAAAATCAAACCGGGCTGGGACGTGAAGATTGTCGAGCGTGTCCGAAAACAGTTTCCCGACATTCGCTTGATGGGCGATGCCAACTCTGCCTATACCTTAGCTGACGTTTTACTGTTCAAAGAGTTGGATCGGTTCAACCTGATGATGATTGAGCAGCCGCTGGCGCACGACGACCTTTTCGATCACGCAACACTGCAGCAGCAGATTGAGACAGCTGTTTGTCTGGACGAGTCGATACATTCAGCTGAGGACGCAAAACATGCCATAGACCTGAAGTCGTGCCGCATCATTAACGTAAAGCTCGGGCGGGTTGGTGGTCATGCAGAAGCGCAACGACTCGAGCGGATAGCACGTGAAAGCAAGGTTCCCGTGTGGTGCGGGGGGATGCTAGAGGCCGGCATCGGTCGCGCCCACAACATCGCTATGGCGACTCTTGCCGGCTTCACTTTGCCCGGAGACGTTTCGGCCAGCGCCCGCTATTGGGAAGAAGACATCATCGAACCGCCTGTTACTGTGAGCGCACGTGGAACTATCGCTGCACCGGATCGGCCGGGAATTGGGTTCGACGTTAAGCTATCCAGGTTAGACGCCTTGACAGTGCGGAAAGAGACAATCAATCCGACAACCGCTTCTCATGTGAGATAACCGAAGCCTCTTTCCCATCCTATGACTCACAACTTGATTTCCCCGGATCTGGCGCACCGTATCCAGGATTTTTTCCAGGCACGCCAAGCAGATATTGAGGTCTTCATCCGCAAATTGGTTGAAGCTGAGTCACCCTCGGGCGATGATGCGGGCAGTCATGCCGTCGTTGCATTGTTAGCTGAACGGGCTGGTCAACTCAGCCGCGTACAGTCCTGTGAGCGTGTAGACGTGCCGGGATACGGGCAGCATCTTGTGATTCGTGCTTTCCAGCAACAGGGTCAGGCCGGAAATGTTTTGCTCGTAGGTCATACGGACACCGTGCATTCTCGGGGCGCGTTAGCAGAGCGCCCCTGGAGACGCGAAGGTGATCGCATCTATGGACCAGGCATTTTTGACATGAAAGCCAATTGCGCTCTTGCAATAGAAGTGTTGCGTGCTCTTGAAGAGTTGAAGATCTTTCCGCAATGCGGCATCACTCTCGCGCTCACGTGTGACGAAGAGGTCGGCAGTACTTCAGGGTGGCCACTGTTGGAAAAGCTTGCGAAGTCGCAGGACGTTCGCTGCGCTCTGGTAATGGAGCCTCCTGCTGCCGGCGGTCGGGTGAAGACGGGACGCAAGGGCACCGGTATTTTCACCATCAAGGTTGAGGGAAAAGCTGCACACGCCGGACTCGACCCGGATAAGGGAGCGAGCGCCATACTTGAATTGGCCAGACAGACTGAGCGTCTTCATGCATTGAATCAGTCGGGCTCAGGTATAACCGTCAACGTTGGTGTGGTGCGGGGCGGCACGAGATCGAATGTAGTTGCGGCTGAAGCTGAGGGTGAAATCGACGTGCGCTTCTCGACAGCGAGCGAAGCGTCGGAAGTCGAAAAGATTCTCTTGAATCTTAAACCCATTGACGAGCGTGTGAAGTTATTCGTTTCTGGAGGCATCAATCGTCCGCCACTGGAAAGAACCGAAGCAGTACTCAAGTTATTCGAAAAAGCGCGAGTGGTCGCCGCGATGCTGGGGTTTGAGTTGGGAGAAGCGCAGGTTGGGGGTGCTTCCGATGGAAACTTCCTCGCTGCGATGGGAATTCCTGTTCTTGACGGGCTGGGAATCAGTGGCGACGGAGCGCATGCGAGCCACGAACATATTGAGGCACAAGATATCGCGCGACGAGGAGCATTGTTTGCGGGATTGCTGGCGTCGGTTTGAACATCGTCTAGTCCCGGCAAGTTCATTTATCAATGTCAAATGATTCGGTAACACAATTCTCATCGTAGGCTCAAAACCAATGCTAGTGGCAACTTGGAACGTCAATTCGATACTGGCACGGCTGCCAAATGTCACGCGCTGGCTCGACGCCGTTAAGCCTGATGTTCTTTGCATGCAGGAGACCAAGTGCACTGACGACAAGTTTCCCGCAGGTGTATTCCAGGAGCGTGGCTACCAGTGCCTGATGTTTGGCCAGCAGTCGTACAACGGCGTAGCTATTCTTTCGCGGAGTGAATGCGAGACGGGCCACCGCGGTTACCCGGGCGACGATGAAACAATGCAGCCGCGTTTGTTGGCGACGACTGTGGCCGGCATACAGATCGTCAACGTATACATTCCCAATGGGCAGATGGTGGGCTCAGAGAAGTATGCATTCAAGCTGGAGTGGATGCGACGCCTTCGCTCTTTTTTCGACACGCACTATGACAAAACGTCTGCCGTTTTGCTGTGTGGTGATTTCAACGTCGCTCCGGAAGAACGTGACGTGCACGACCCAAGGTTGTGGCAAGGTCGAATACTTTTCAGCGAGCAGGAGAGGGCAACGCTTCAGCAGGTAAAGGAGTGGGGCTTTGTTGATGCATTTCGTCTGCATACGGAAGCTGGCGGAAACTATTCATGGTGGGATTATCGAGCGGGCGCGTTTCGTCGCAACATGGGTCTGCGAATAGATCACGTTTGGATTAGCGAGCCACTAGTGGCAAGGAATACAAGGACGTGGATTGACATGGAACCTCGTACGTGGGAAAGACCGTCTGATCATGCGCCCGTCGTCGCAGAGTTTGATGTGTAATGCCATCCCGCGGTTTCGATTCAGTGGGTTAAGTTGTGGGATTGCTGCGCATTGATTTCACGTAACAACCGCTCGGCCCACTTCGGATCAAGGTCACAAAGGATTCGATACTGCTTGATAGCTGCGTCCTTGTTTCCCTGCTTGAACTCGGTCAAGCCCAAGCAACCACGTGCAATCGCATCGTCTGGTTGAATCTTGAGTGCGTGCTGGTACGAGTCGATGGCGTCGGCATGACGACCAAGACGGTTATTAACTTTGCCAAGTTCGATGTAGGCCTTCTCATAGTTTGGAGTCAGTCGAATGGCTTCCTGGTAGGCAGCAAGCGCTTCCTCGAGCTTCTCAGTGAAGTAGTAACCATTTCCCAGAAAATGATAGGCGACTGAGCTGGGTTGTAGTTTGATCTCCTGCCGAAATGCTTCGATCGATTCCGAATACTGGCCGAGGTCGTAGTACATTCTGCCCAACTGATCGTAGGGGCAGGTATCATTGGGGTTGAGACTAATTGCTTTCTTAAGCGTTTTTGCCGCCTCGTCCTCTCGGCCTTGCCGGTGATAGACCATTCCGAGTCCGCACGAAGCACAGGAGTCGTCGTCGATAGCCGCTGCCTGCTTGAAAGCTGCTTCCGCTTCTGAATACTTTTCCAAAGCCAGATATGAAGTGCCAAGTTCGACGTAGGTTCGCGCGAATTTAGGGTCGGAGCTAATCGATTGCTGATACGCTTGGACGGCGGCCTGGTGGTCACCGGAAGTAGAGAAACGGTGTCCTTTGATGAAGTAAAAGCTGCCAAGCGCAGAAGGGACGTGGTTAGCGATGATTGCAAATAAGAAAAAGAAGACTCCCCACCCTATCACCGGTCTTATACGCATAGTTCACCTCCGCTCGCGTCTATAGAAGTGACTCTACGGTTGTCTGGATCGACAGGCGTTATCACGAGATTTTAGAATTGTGAGATGAACTCGTCTCAGCGGGGCAGGCGGTGATCTAACACATCAGGACGAAACACCGACCGAAGATCATTATACGGAGACCCTACAGCTTGGCGCAAGAAGTAAAGCTGCAAAACCCGCGCGAGCTTTGTGGAGAACATGATGCGACCTAGTTCGACGTGAGTTCAGCAGTCTTTTCCGTAATATCTTTCTGGGCCCACTCGTTGTCGCGGCTTGCTTCGCCCGCCTTGGCTCGTTTCGCTGCCTTCATCTTGCCCACGAGGTCCATGTGCGTAGAGAAATATTGCAGACTGTGGCCGACGATTTCCTCAACCGAAGCAAATCCCTTGTCGACCATAAATTTCTCAAGACCTTCCTTCAACTCGTCGATCATCTTTACGCCGTGCAGCATCACTCCGGTGCAAATCTGAACAGTTGACGAGCCCAACAACAAAAACTCGAGCGCGTCGTGAGAGTTTTCGATCCCGCCTATACCACTGATGGAGATTTCTTTAGGCAGTCCGAGCGCCAGTTGACTCACCATGCGCAGGGCGATTGGTCGAACTGCTTGAGAGGAGTACCCACCGGGAACAGTGTGGCCTTCAACGGTCGGCATGGGCCGAAGTGTGTCCAGGTCAACGCCAATCACGGAGAGAATCGTGTTGATGGCCGAAATGCCAACTGCACCGCCGCGCACCGCGGCGTTCGAAGGCTCCTTAATGTTCGTAATATTGGGCGTCATCTTGGCCCATACCGGAATCTTTGAAACCTCCTTCACCCAACTCGTCACTTCTTCAGTAAGATCGGGATGCTCTCCCATTTCCGAACCCATCTTGCGTTCGGTCATTCCGTGAGGACAGGAGAAGTTCAATTCAAATCCATCTACGCCGGTGTCCTGAACAACACGGGTCAATTCCTGCCAGCGGCTCTTCTCATACTCTTCCATGATCGAAGCGATCAGGACGTGGTTGGGATACTCTTTTTTGATTTGCCGAAACTCGTCGAGCCAGACATCAATGGGACGATCAGAGATGAGTTCGATATTTTCAAAGCCAATAACTTCACCTGAGATCTTGGAACGAAGCTTTCCGTAGCGCGGAACGACATTCACTACCTTCGCGGATTCGAGACTAACGGTTTTGGCGACAGCGCCGCCCCAGCCTGCCTCGTAAGACTTGGCAATCACGCGAGCGTTAGTTCCCGGTGGGCCAGAACCCAGCAGGAACGGGTTGGGAAATTTCATTCCATTAACAGTGATCGATAGATCCATTAGGTCACTCCTCGTTACATTTTTGATTTTTGATTTGCGATCTGCGATTGTCCGATATGCTTTAGCTTGTCGCTTACGTGCGCTGAAGACTTCTTCGATAGTCAACGACAAGCTAAATCATATCGGACATCGAGTTGCCAATTGCCGGTTGCAGATTGAAAGAATTGCTACCGGGCATTGCTGATCTCATTACAGACTAGGAACATCAGAAACAAAATCGGCAATCGACAATCAAAAATCAAAAATCTTTTCAGTCGGCGACCAGCGCCCCGTATGTGTCGGGCCGGCGATCGCGGAAGAACTGCCAGGTGTTGCGCACCTCGCGAATCTTATCCAGATCCAGATCAGCAACAACTAAAGCATCCTCGTCGCGCGGTGCTTCTGCGATCAGTCTTCCTCGCGGATCGCAGAAATAGCTCTGACCATAAAACTCTCCGATGTCCCAGGGTTGCTCATGACCCACGCGATTGATCGCGCCAATAAAGTAGCCGTTTGCGACGGCATGTGCCGGTTGTTCGAGACGCCACAAGTATTCCGACAGCCCGGCCACAGTTGCCGAAGGGTTGAAAACAATCTCCGCGCCATTCAATCCCAATGCGCGAGCGCCCTCGGGAAAGTGTCTGTCGTAACAAATGTACACTCCGATCCGAGCAAAAGCAGT
>Ga0137359_10005137_pt1 | contig 10769 bp, 12 predicted proteins | sample Mad1_40_16metaG_FD_108281 | JGI IMG/M metagenome (GOLD analysis project Ga0137359, IMG submission 108281) | Vadose zone soil microbial communities from Angelo Coast Range Reserve, California, USA - Mad1_40_16 metaG | ecosystem: Environmental > Terrestrial > Soil > Vadose zone | place: USA... | reverse complement strand
TCACCGCGCCTTCACCTCCGCTGTCGGTATTCACACAGTCGCGCTCGCGCCGCAGGGCACCACGCCCTCGGGACTTCGTCACTCGAAAATAGGCGCCTGTACCTTGCGACTCCAGAACGTGCCTTAAGGCCACTAGATTTAGCTCGCATCACGACCGCACTGCTAAACTTCCGAGATAGCTGCACCCAGTGCCAGCTGCTTTCTGCTTCCCGGCGGGCCGTGTTAGCATCGTGCGTACCCCGCGTGCTGTCTTAATTGCGGCCGCGAAGCGGCCGACGACACGATGGATTTTTCGCTTAACGACCACCAAAAACTGATTCGCGATACCGTCCGCCAATTCATGGAGGCGGAGGTGCGCCCGTTCGTCAAGGAGATGGAGAAGGCGAAAAAATTTCCGGCGGAGGCGGTCCGCAAGCTCGGTGAGATGGGCTGTTGCGGAGTGCTGATTCCGGAAGAGTGGGGCGGGCCGGGGCTCGACACGGTTTCCTATGCACTGATCATGGAGGAAGTAGCGCGCGTGTTCACGGCGTTGTCCACGGCAATTGGCGTGACATGTTCCGCGGTGCAGGCGCCGCTCCTGATGTTCGGCAACGAGACGCAAAAGAAAAAATATCTGCGGCGTATGGCCACAGGGGAAACTCTTGGCGCGTTTTGCTTGACGGAATCGGCGGCGGGGTCGGATGCGGCGGGAATTCAGGCGCGCGCGGTGCGCGACGGGAATTGCTACAAGCTCAACGGAACCAAAACCTGGGTCTCCAACGGAAGCGTTGCAGGCGTGTTGCTGGTCTTTGCGAAGACCGATCCGGACGCGGGCGGGAAGGGCATCAGCGCGTTTCTGGTCGAGCCAGGATTTTCTGGGTTTCGAGTGGGGCGGCATGAGGACAAGATGGGGCAGCGGTCGTCGCCTTCGGTGGAGATTTTGCTGAACGATTGCGTGGTGCCAGCGGAGAACCGCCTTGGGGAAGAAGGCCAAGGACTGAAAATTGCGTTGAGCGCGCTGGATGGCGGGCGCATCGGGATTGCCGCGCAGGCGGTCGGCTTGGCGCAAGGCGCGCTGGAGGAAACGGTCAAGTATGCGAAGCAGCGCAAGGCATTCGGCAAAAACATTAGCGAGTTTCAGGCGATTCAGTGGATGATTGCGGACATGCAGACGGAAATTGAGGCGGCGCGCGGGCTGCTATATTACGCGGCGTGGCAAAAAGACGCGCATCCCACGAAGATGGGCGCAAGCGCCTCCAAAGCCAAGCTTTACGCCAGCGAAATGGTCAACCGCGTGGTGTACAAAGCGGTGCAAGCGCACGGGGCCGTAGGCTATTCGCGCGAGACGGATGTAGAGCGGATGTACCGCGACGCCCGCGTCATCACCATTTATGAGGGGACGAGCGAAGTGCAGCGCATGATCATCGCGCGGGAACTTTTGGGAGCGCCAGACAAACAGAAAGCGGCAGCGAGCTAGCAGGACATTGTAGGGGCGCGCTTCAGCGCGTCCCGTAGTTTGTAGTGGCCGGTCTTCAGACCGGTGCTTTTCTTTGTCGGAGAGACGTTGAAAAGGAGGTGCGTATGATCTCTGGCGCTCACGTCATTGTTTACAGCAAAGATGCAGAAGCGGACCGCGCCTTCTTCCGCGACGAGCTTGGTCTCAAGTCTGTGGATGCAGGCCATGGCCGGCTAATCTTCGCGCTGCCGCCGGGGGAAGCCGCATTCCACCCGTCCACTGAGAATGGCGCGCATGAACTCTATTTCATGTGCGACAGCTTGAAATCGGAAATGGCTGCACTCGCTAAGAAGGGTGTGAAGTGTTCAAAGATTGAGGAAGCGCGATGGGGTTGGCCGATCCCTAACTGGGCTCGGCTGGTCTGCGTGTTGCTGAGGTTTTACAAGTGATGTTTGTTGGGCAGTGCATTCACAGGAGCTAAGATTGGGAATTGAGGGGAAGAAGAGCCGAGTCTTGAGCGGCATGCGGCCAACGGGGAGGCTGCACATTGGACATTATTTTGGGGCGCTGCAAAATTGGGTGCGATTGCAGAATGATCGTGCGTACGAGTGCTTCTACTTCATTGCGGATTGGCACGCGCTGACGAGCGATTACGCGGATACCTCAGGCGTGGCGGAGAATACGCTGCAGATCATGATCGATTATCTGGCGGCGGGGCTGGATCCGCAGAAGTCGGTCCTCTTTCAGCAGTCGGTGATCTCGGAACACGCGGAGCTGCATTTGTTGCTGTCTATGGTGACGCCGCTGGGTTGGTTGGAGCGCGTGCCAACGTATAAAGAGGCGCTGGAGAATGTTAAGGACAAGGACCTGCACAATTATGGGTTCCTGGGCTACCCGATTCTGCAGTGCGCAGATATTGTCATTTATAGCGAACCGGGCGCGCAGCTTTTCGTGCCGGTGGGTGAGGATCAGGTTTCGCATGTGGAGATTAGCCGGGAGATCGTGCGGCGATTCAAGCTAGCTTACGCGGATCCGATTTTCGCGAAATTTGGTAATGAAACAGAATTATATGCTATCGCGACTGCCTGCGGAATATCTTCCAAGATTGGACCAGAAATTACTCCGATGGCGCGTACACCCTACCCTGACAAACTCCGTCTGCTGACAGCCGCATATTCGGCATCTTCGCTACAAGAGAGAGGTTATTACCTGGCGAATGGTTTGGGTAAGCTGTCCGATTTGCTTGCGGAACCTGACTTCATCCTTACGAAGACGCCGAGGATACCGGGGCTCGACGGGCGCAAGATGTCGAAGAGTTACGGGAATACAATCACGCTGAGCGAGAGTGACGCGGACATTCGCGCGAAAACGAAAGTGATGGTAACGGACCCGGCGCGGAAGAGGCGGACGGATCCGGGAAATCCGGACGTGTGTCCCGTGTATGACTGGCATAAACTGTTCTCGGCAGGAGAACCGGGGCGGCTGGAGTGGGTGCGGCAGGGGTGCACGACAGCAGGGATCGGCTGTATCGAGTGCAAAGCCGCCATGGCTGAGAATTTAATCAAGTGGATCGCCCCAGTCCGCGAACGCCGCGTGAAATGGGAGAACAACCCGAAGGGCGTTCTGGAAATTCTCGATGCCGGTTCGAATAAGGCGCGAGCCGTGGCGCAAGGGACGATGGAACGCGTACGCGAAGCAGTGTTCGGGTGGAATAAGAAGAGGAAAGAGATTGGTGGATCGGCGGCGAAGGCATAAGAGAAGGAAATAGGAAATTTACACAGAGGCCGCTGAGAGCGCAGAGGCCACAGAGAAGAAAGAGAAAAGAACCGGTCTAAAGACCGGCCACTACAAGAGAAGAGCAAGAGAGAAGAAGGAAGAATGGCGACGCCGTACAAAATAAACATCCCGATGTATGAGGGCCCACTCGACTTGTTATTGGATTTGATCAAGCAGCAGAAAATGAGCATCCATGACATTCAGATTTCGAAAATCACCGCGCAATACCTGGATTACCTGCACAAATTGGAAGAACTGGATGTGGATGTGTCCGCGGAATTTATTTATATGGCAGCGACACTGATTTACATCAAGAGCAAAATGCTGCTGCCGCCGGATCCTTTGGCGGGGCCGGAAGAAGCAGTTGGCGATCCGCGCGCGGAATTGGTGCAACGGCTGGTAGAACACGAAAAGTTTAAAAACGCGGCGCAGCTTTTGTACCAGAAGCAGCAGATTGAAGAAAACGTTTGGTCGAAGCCGGACAAGTCGCTCTACAACGACGAAGGGACCGAAGGCGAGCTGGTGGTTTCGCTGGTGGACTTGGTGAAAGTGTTCCAGCAAATTTTGGAGCGGAAGAAAGAAGTTTCGCGGATCGAGCTGCGGCACGAAGAGTTTACCGTAGCGCAGATGATTGCGGCTTTGCGGGCGCAGATTTTGGCAAGCGCGGAGAATGCGGTGAACCTGATTCAGTTCTTTGAGGCGTGCCCTTCGCGGCACGCGATGATTGTGGCGTTCCTGGCGGTTCTGGAAATGGTTAAGCTGCAGGCGGTGGCGCTGGTGCAAGAAAAACAGTTTGCGGACATTTTAGTGCGGAAGCACAAGATGTTTGATTTGGTGTTTGATGAGGCGGGCGGGATAAAGCAAATTGATGAGGAATATAAATAGGAGGTAAAGGAATAGAGCCAGTAAATGAGGTACAGGACGAAGAGTCGTGCCAACGGAATGCGCTAGTTTTGTTAAACCGCAGCGCGCGGGTCGGGTTCTCCTTTACTTCCTTAACGTCCTTTACCTCATTAACCTCCGAGGATTGCCATGACTAACGAAGAGAGAAAAGCGGCGTTGGAAGCGATCATTTATGCGGCGGATGAGCCGGCGACGATCGAGCAATTGGCGAAGGCCCTCGGGGAAGAGAAGCTGGCGGTGCAGGCTTCGCTGGACGAGCTAGTGGCGAGTTACGCGACGGAGGAACGCGGGATCGAGATTCGCAGGGTAGCTGGCGGGCACAAACTGTTCACCAAACCGCAACAGCATGACGTGGTGCGGCGGTTTATCAAGAGCTTGCGGCCGCCGTTGCGGCTATCGATGCCGGCGCTGGAGACGCTGGCGGTGATTGCGTACAAGCAGCCGGTGACTTCGCCGGAGATTTCGGAGATTCGCGGAGTGAATACCTCGGGGGTGATCAGCACGCTGCTGGACAAGCACTTGATTACCACGGCGGGGCGGAAAGAAGTGATGGGGCGGCCGATTTTGTACAAGACGTCGAAGGAATTTTTGATGCGGTTTGGCTTGAGCGATCTGGAGGAGTTGCCGAGTTTGAAGGAGTTTGAGGCCCTGGCGCGGGAAGCTCTGGGGAGCGATGAGGGGTTTGCGCCGGTGGAGAATGGGTCGACGGACGAGGGAAGCATTGCGGCGCCAGCGGCGGAGAACACCGCGAGTGCGGAGATGGAAGCGCGGGAGGAATTGTTGGAAGAGACGACGGCGAATAATGAGGGGATGCCGGAGGCGCAAGGCGACGAAGGCCAGAAGGCTGCGGTGGCGGGAGAGTGAAGACAGAAAATTAAACGCAGAGACACAGGGGACGCAGAGAAGAAGATCGCTCTGAGAGAAGCTGGGATTCTATGAGCCAGGACTGGCGTTACATCCTACGCTTTGCCATCGTGGGCTTGGCGGTCGCGGCCATGTTTTACGCGTTCTTTAAGACAGATTCCCTCGTGGAGAGTTGCGCAGCGACTTGGATGTCATGGGCGTCTCTTGCAATTGGCCAGGATATTTCGTGTACATCTTGGCCGTTGCGGGGGGCGAGTTGCCGATACCCGATTCGGCGCTCGTGTGGTTGGTTATTGGGCCGGTCAACTGCTTCTATTACACGTCGATCGGGGCGGTCTACGTCGATATGCGAAAGCCGCGTAGCAGGGTGGCTAAGATTTAAGACGAGAGCCTCAATGAGACGGGCGATGCAAGCCCCGCCCCACATCGAAACGAGAAGCAAAGACTGACGGACTGAAGTCCGCCACTGCATAAAACCGAGAATCAAGAGTAAAGACACGGAAAAGATAAGAAAGAAGAAATGGAAGAAAGACTGCAGAAGATTATTGCGCGGGCGGGGATTGCTTCGCGAAGGCATGCGGAGTTGCTGATCACCAGCGGACAGGTGCGCGTGAATGGGCACGTGGTGCGGGAGCTGGGGACGAAGGCGGACGCGGCGAAAGACCGGATTGAGGCGGCGGGGAGAGTCGTTGAGGCGAAGGAAGGGCGCCGCGTTTACATTATCTTGAACAAGCCGCCGGAAGTGGTGTCGGCGATGGCGGACCCGGAAGGGCGCAAGACGCTGCGGAATTGTTTGCGGGGATTGCCCGAGAGAGTGTTTCCGGTGGGGAACCTGGAGTATGCGACGTCGGGGCTGGTGTTTTTGACAAATGACGGCGACCTAGCGGCGGACCTGCTGAAACATTGGGCGCACGTGGAGCAGGTCTATCAGGTGAAGGTGAAGGGGATGCTGACGCTGGCGGACCTGGAGCGGCTGGGCAAAGAGATTGGCGTGCGTATGCAGACAGTGCGACAGCCGGACGCGACGCGCGGACGGGCGACGAATTATTGGTATGAAGTGCGCATGCGGGATACGAAGAAGGAAGAGTTGCGGCGGACGTTGTTCAAGGAGAAGCATCCGCTGGAGAAATTGAAGCGTATTGGGTTGGGGCCGCTCACCGTGGAGGGGATTCCGCGGGGGAGATACCGGATGATTGAACAGAAGGAAGCGGAGAAGTTGAAGAAGTTTGAGGTCGCTGGAAACGCAGAGAGAGTCAAGATGAAGAAAGAGAAGAAAAGGATTTAACGCAGAGGAGGAGAAGAGGAGACACAGAGGACGCAGAGAAGAGAGAGAAAAGCACCTGTCTAAAGAGCGACGTTTCTTGGAGTGCTGCGGATCGCCGCCGCTTTTCTTGCGACTGAGGCTCTCGGTTGCGCGTACAAACGTCTTGGCCGACGGAAAAGCGGGAGCGAGCTCCCGCACTCCCAAGGAAGAACCTATCTAAATGGCTTCGGAACGACTGCAAAAAATCATGGCGGCTTGCGGGATTGCGTCGCGGCGCGGGGCGGAAGAGATTATTGCCGCGGGACGGGTGACGCTGAACGGAAAAGTGGTCACGGAGCAGGGGACTAAGGCTGATCCGGAACGGGAAGTGATTTGTGTGGACGGGGTGCCACTTAAGAAGCGGGAGCGGTTGCTCTACTTCATGCTGCACAAGCCGAAAGGTTATGTGACTACCGTGCGCGATCCGGAGGGGCGGCCTACGGTGATGGCGTTGATGAAGAATTGTTCGGAGCGGCTGTATCCGGTGGGGCGGCTGGACTACGCCAGCGAAGGCTTGCTGCTGATGACTAACGATGGAGCGCTGGCGCAGAAATTGATGAAAGCTGGTTCCCATGCGCCGAAGACGTATCTGGTAAAAATCAGCGGGAAGCCGGACGAGCGCGCGCTGGCGCAGTTGCGGGCGGGAGTCACGATTGAGTTGGAAGATGGAGAGCGCGTCAAGACGTCGCCTGCGAAAATCCGGCTGGCGGAGGATGGGGCGAATCCCTGGTATGAAGTCATTCTGATCGAGGGGCGGAATCGGCAGATCCGGCGGATGTTTCAGAGCGTGGGATTTCTGGTGGAGAAAATCAAGCGCGTGCAATTGGGGCCGCTGGTTTTGGATGTGGCGCCGGGTAAATATCGAGCGCTGACGGTGCGGGAAGTGGCGAAATTGAAGAGCCTCTGAAGGGAAGTAAATGAGGTAAAGGAAGTTAAGGAGATAAAGGTGGTAAAGGAGGAGAGCGGGACATTGGCGGGCTTCGCCCACCTTGCGCAGAAAAAGTCAAATGAACCGGTCTTTCCGGTCAGGATCGGAACGCAAAAAACGCGAAAGACCGGCCCACTACAAAGAGGGGACGCTGAAAGCGCGCCCCTACAACTCGCGCGGCTATTCTTTGAGAGTTAGAAAATGGCTACCGGGAGGGGAGGGGCGATTGGCGGTGAGACAGTGGAGGAAGTAAACTGGAACAGATGACGCGGACGATTGAAGACCTCATTCCGGATTACCTGCGCGGGCTGCCGGTGTACGTTCCGGGAAAACCAATTGAAGAAGTGGAGCGGGAGCTGAAGATTCATGCGGTGAAGCTCGCTTCGAATGAGAACCCCCTGGGGCCATCGCCGATGGCCATGGCGGCGGCGCGGGCGGTGCTAGGGGAATCGCACCGTTACCCTGACGGCGGGACGCATGCGTTGCGGCAAACACTGGCGGAGCGGCACGGAGTTTCGCCGCAAGAACTCTTTATCGGGCTGGGATCGAGCGAACTGATTGACTTGGCGGCGCGGGTCTTGTTGCGCCCCGGTTTGCAGGGACTGACCTCCGAAGGAACGTACGCCCCGTTTTCGGTGGCGATTCGCGCGAGCGGTGCGGAGCTGGTGCACGTCGCGCAGCGGGATTTTGCGTTTGATTTGAAGGCTATGGCGAAGGCCATCACGCCGAAAACGGGCCTGGTCTATCTGGCGAATCCGAACAATCCGACGAGCAGCGCGTTTGGGCGAGAAGAATTTGACGTGTTTCTCGCGGCGGTTCCGGATGGCGTGCTGGTGGTGCTGGATGAAGCGTACATCCATTATGCGGTGAGCATGGGATTGCGCGATTCGGTCGAGGCGTATCGCAAAAGAAAAAACTTATTGATCCTCCGGACTTTCTCTAAGGTGTATGGGCTGGCGGGATTGCGGATCGGCTATGCCATCGGGCGGCCAGAGTTGCTTTCCGCCATGAATAAATTGCGAACGCCATTCAACACATCGGGAGTGGCGCAGGCAGGCGCGCTTGCGGCGCTGGATGACAAAGAGCACGTGACGCGGTGCATCGAAACGAATGCGGTGGAGCGAAAACGGTTGAGCGAGGGACTGGCGAAACTCGGATTCCGGCCGGTGCCGAGCGAGGCGAATTTCGTGTTTATGGTGGTGGGCCCGGATGCGAAAGCGCTGAGCGATGACCTGTTGCAGATGGGCGTGATCGTGCGGCCGCTGGGGTGGATGGGCTTTCCGGAAGCGATGCGCATTTCGATAGGGACAGCGGAAGAAAACGAGAAATGTTTGGCGGCCATGGCGCGAGTGATCTTGAAGCGCGCCGGTGAAGGCGAACTCGCGGCGCGATGAGAATCTTGGTCCCGGATGGCGCAGACTTTTCCAGACAACCTGGCACCGACACGATTCTGGAAATCCTTAAAAAATACAAGACTATCGCGGTGGTCGGATTATCCTCGAATCCGATGCGCCCGAGCTTCGGCGTGACGGAATATATGCAGGGCAAGGGATACCGGATTATTCCGGTGAATCCGAATGAGACTGAAGTGCTGGGAGAGAAGAGTTACCCGCGGCTGGAAGATGTTCCCGAGAAAATTGAGATTGTGAACGTGTTCCGGCGGCGGAGGAAGTGCCGCCGGTGGTGGAGAGCGCGATTCGCGTTGGCGCGAAAGTGGTTTGGATGCAAATGGGAATTGAGAATGAAGAGGCGGCGGCAATGGCAAGAGCAGCGGAGCTGGTGGTGGTTGAGGATGCTTGCATTTTGGTGGAACATCGAAGGAGAGCGAGTGCGCTGACGCGATAGAGGAGTAACAATTCGCAAATAGAGGTGGCCCGCGGCGTTTTTGCGCGGGTTTTGTATTTTAGAAAAAGAAAGGAAAGGTCTTAACGCAGAGGAAGAGGAGAGGAGACGCGGTGGACACAGAGAAGAACCGACGGAAAGTCAGCGGGGAAGCGGGAAGACGAGGAGGCTGCGTTTGCCGGTAATGACCACGGCGAGGGAGCGGCCGTCGGGAGAGATGGCGAAATCGCGAAAGCTAATGCCGTGAAGGAGAGGGATGGGCTGAGGCTCCGAGACGGGAACGTCGCGTCCCGCTGAAGCGGCGAGGGGCGGAAGATCGATCCAGACGAGATCGCCGGATTTTTTTTCGATGGCGCGCTTGAGGAGAATGCGCGATTCGTCGGGCGCCCAGCGAAAGACGCCAAGTCCGATGCGAACACGGGCTACGCGATTGAGAGACGCGAGATCGCGAATCTCGAGAATCTCTTTGTCAAGGAAGTAGGCGACTCGCTTGCCGCTGGGGGAAACGCTCAGGCTGCCTTCGTAGTTTTCGAGCGTTGCCAATTCCTTGTCGTCATCGCTGAGCAGATCAAGGCGCTGCAGGCGAGGCGGGCCGGTGATGCTGCGATTTTGTTCAACGGCGATGGCGGAGTTCGCACCGGGCAACCAAGCGATGTCGCGAAAGGTGCGGCCTTCATAAGCAGAAGGAAAAGAGCCGGTCGCGGGACGCGTGAATTTCAAGGAAAAGAGCTGGCGCGGCTTCACGGCTTCGGAGAGAAAGGCGATGGAGGCATTGTCGAGAAGCCAGGCGGGGTTGGCGGCGTCGAGAATCACGTTGTCGCCTTTGTTGATGCGGATTTCGTGGCCGGAATCATCGAAGAGCATGGTCTGGAAGGAGTCTTCGGCTTTGCCGGAATCGTCGACGACGGTAGTGGTGAGAAGTTCGACAAGAATCAGGCGGCCGTTGGGCGACCAACGGAAGGAGTTGACGATATAGCTGAATGGGCGGTTGCCGCGAGTGAACTTTTGACCTTCGAGGAGGCGACGGCGCTTGCCGCCTGCGTCCTGCAGCCAGATGTCGTCGTGCTCGAGGTCGTATTCCTTGGTTTTGAAATGGCGATAGACGGAATAGACGATGCGGCCGTCGGGGGCGTAGGCGAAGGCGGTGATTTCTTCGTCGATGGATTGCAGCGGCTTGTCAATATTTTGGGCTTTAGCGGGCGGCAGGGAGCAGCAGCCCACGACCGCGCACACGAGAGAACAAAGACGCCGGAGCCAGCGATATCGACTGAGGGAACAGGGACAGGTCATTGTTTGGGTCCGGGGTGGGGACCAGTGAATTCGGAGCAGCAGGGCTTTTGTACCGGAGTGAATTCCATGAACTCGACACGCGTGTCATCGGGGTCGTAGAGGTTGAGCTGCCATTTGCCGTCGCGGCCCATCTGCGGCTCTTCGCCTGGTTTCCAACCGTTCTTGATGAGTTGCTGCCGGGTGGCATGAATGTCTTTAACGCCGAGTGCAATGTGGTTCATTACGCCAAGCGTATGGTGGTCAGCGTTGGACGAAATGTTCAGCATGTATTCTACCCAGTCTGTGCCATCGGGGACTTGCATGGCGACCCAGTCGTCCTTGTCGTCTTTCATGCCGCCGTGCCAGTAAGGACGGAAACCGAGGATGTCCTTGTAAAAATGGTTCGCGGCGGCACGATCGTGGACGACGAATCCCGCGTGGATGATTCG